>Ga0209097_10003499_pt1 | contig 12020 bp, 10 predicted proteins | sample AD_UKC052_MetaG_FD_184419 | JGI IMG/M metagenome (GOLD analysis project Ga0209097, IMG submission 184419) | Active sludge microbial communities of municipal wastewater-treating anaerobic digesters from USA - AD_UKC052_MetaG (SPAdes) (version 2) | ecosystem: Engineered > Bioreactor > Anaerobic >... | reverse complement strand
TCCTTTGGACTACGCAAGGAGGCTTCTAACAGGAGAAAGTTTAGGAGGGAATGCCAAGCGGAATCCTTCCTGTGGTATGGCTCAGTCTGGACTCTCTAATTGATTGGTAGAGAGATTGGGGGCAGATCAACATCTCGCCCTCGTGCCTTCCGTACTGCATCGGCAGGCTCTGACCTTCACGCATAGACGGCACGGAACAACCCACCCAGCATCAGCCTCTCGGCGCACACCAGCAAGCATGAGGACGCAGCCCGCCGCAGCACAGGCAGGGCAAGCGTAGCCATAGAGCGCAGACGACGTGTCGATTGTGTTAAGGAGAGGCCTGTCGCCCGTTACACCAAGTCGGCGCTTTACCTGAGAGAAAGCTCTCGACCGCCTGCTCAACGCGCTTTACGCTAATTAGATCGATGCGCTGTGAGGCAATGCGCGCCGCCTCCGTGAGCGCGAGCTGATTGGAGGATTTTACGCTGTACTGGTGGGCCGGTCGAATCCGCGCCCCTGGTGTCTCGCGCAGCTTGAAGCGCGAAAAAGAGTTGTCGAATATCAGGTAGTGGCCGCCGATTGCGACCTCGGTGCGTACGTGAATTGGACCGCACATGAACATCTCGGATTTGACGCCGAGGAACGACAAGAGGGCGATAAACTCCATCTCCAATCGATCGCAGCGTCCGTGTGAATAGCCTACGCAGGTGACCTGCGCGGGGCCCTCTTCGCGCAGCTGCGAGATCTGTGGAATGGGTCGCCCCGAAAACGCCTCCTTGAACATGGTGCTGGGCATTCGCCTATCGCTGGCTGGGTAGCTGTCTACGAGCTCCCAGAGATTGCCCAGGATTCCCTGATCGCGAACGAGGGAGAAGACAAATAAGGCTTTTAGGAATTGCTGCTTGTTCGCCGGAGTGTCGGCGAGTCCGTCGCGCTGCGCCTGCTGGTACTCGGCTGCGAAGCGCTGCTCAATGCGAGTAGCGTAGCTGTCATACAGATGAACGAGCGTACTGCGACCAGTAACCTGGGCACTACGTTCGGCCCAAGCTGCGACTGGCACCTGCACCATGACAGCAAGCGCAATACTAGCGACCAGCTTCAACATTCGCGCGCGCTGTGAAATGACACTCGACAGCTGCTCAATCGTGATCTGGCTCCGCCGTAGGAGACAAAGCGGATGCACCAGAAGTCTGATTGAGTTTTGGGTTACTAACATCGCTTTGCGCAAAAGGATTTTTTCCATCCCCAGCGGCGTGTTGGCTCTCGACCTTGCGCAGCTTGAATCGGGTTCAACATCAAGACTCCGCGTTCCACATGGCCGGTCAACAGTGGCGACTTACACACCTTCATGACATCCTCCTAGGGGTTCTCAATAGAACCGCATCGACAGCTAAGGAGAGCTAGTTTTGCGGTATGGTAAGGCTCCCACTGCGCACAATGCTACCGATGGCAGGGGATTCCTCGTTAGGAGGCTGCGGCAGCCCGGCCAAGCCGCGTCCAGTCAGTATCGTCAAGCAGCCCTTATCCGGGAAGTTCAAGGTCTGCCTATACTGATTCATCGCGACAGGTGGACTAGGGGTTTTCTTCACTGGTCTTGACAGCTCGATCTCTGGAACGTAGCGGACCAAAAGCTGTCTCCCCTGATACAGCGAGGCTGTGCAGGAAGTAACACTATGCCACGTGTTCCAGCCGTAGAAGTCTGTCTCGCTTACGCACCGTAGCTCAATGCCATATTTTCTTTGTCGGAAGCGTACGACTAGTTGTCTCTCATCCGTCGAGTCAGGATCGCGGGGATGGCGCGTGCTGGGTGGTGACTCGATCTGCAACCCTTCTTCCTCATCGTCGATAATCTGCTGCGCTGCCGCTCGCGCCAAGCGCGGCGTCGGACCACACGCTGCAACGCTGCAGCCCTTATCGATGACGGCGGCTATTTCTTGGACCAGCCAGAACGCCAGCTTCTTGAACTCCCGCTGGCGTCGATCGCTCATTAGCTCTACCCGATTGAGCATGAACAGAGTCGGCGGACCCGCCAACAGGACCGCAGGGAGCAGCGCCTGCCGATAATCGTTGTCCAAGAACTCTCCGCCTACCGGCTTGGCCTGCGGCGCTGATATCTCGGTCTCGGTGACGCAACCGGTAGCACTACACTCCCATCTGACAGTGGGATGGCCTCCTACCGTGCAAGTCAAGCTAACGCTGGCTTCGACTTTACTCCGGGACACTGGGTTTCCCGCATCGTCAACAGCACGTAGCCTGATTTTTTGGGAACTGAGCAGAGGTGGTACGAGCTTCATCTCGCGCTGGTATCGATCAACAGTGAAAATATCGTCGTCTACTGCTGGCTGCTTCGTAAGTTCCAGTGAATAAAGCACATTCCCATCACCCCCGAGGATTTCGATCTTTGAGGTCGGCTCGTCAGACGTTAGCCAAATACGGCCATACTGAGGACAAGCAGCGGCCTCTTTAGGCCACGGCAGCGGCTGGTCTGCAGGTATCGATGTTCGTGTATGGGGCGCAGCCTGCGCATCTGTAACCTGGTCCCCTGCGTATAGGAACAGGAACGCGACACAACCGCAGACATTTAGGCGCAGCGCGCCGCAGTGATCATCGTAGGTTTACCCGATCCCTTTTGTCCCACAGGTCTGGCCGATGCTATTTTGCGCAGAAGCTCACTCGTTGCTCAGGTACATTGCTGCAACTTGGCTACTCCCCTCACAGCACCCTGGCAGATGATGGCACAAACGGGGCGCGAGAAAGCAACCCTGTGATCCCAACAGTAGACACTCTCGCTCTACCTGGCCGTCATTGCGTGATGTTCTCGTCTGCTTTCGGAACCAGGTTCGACCGACTTGTAACGCCCTCGCCACCGAGAAGGACACGGAATTGACTTTCCCGCATAACTTCGCGCCCTTGTCTCTTTCGCGCCGGTCCTTCGGAATATTTAGCCCTTCCGTACCATCTAGCGCCCGGTAAAACTGTCAGCGCCAAGCCCACACAAGCTCCGCTCGCACCACAAGCTGCAACTCGTAGCGCTTCGCGCTTTCTAGACTCCGCACTGAAGGCGTCCGCAGCGCCTGCCAGACGAACTGCAGCAGCGCGACCCGTGCCGCCTTGTCACTTTGCCCGGCTGACTCATCAAAAGGCCAGAACCGGTACGGCGTAGAGCAAGACCGCCCACCTATCGGAGGCGATGTGCTCAGAGTAGGCAGTTATGACCAACGTGCATTAATTACAAGGGTCAGGGCCGAGCTCCTCCGGGAGCCGTACATGAGTCAACAACTACACTGGGCATTCCTGGCCAGACCGTCGCAACTCTGTGCTACTGTGGTGTAGGAAACGGAATACGTCGTGGGCGCCACAGTGAGGGAAGTGGCAGCCGCAGTCGTGGCCGATTCGGAGAAAACAGCGGACGTTCCAGGCCGGGCTGTCATCAATCTGTATCAACCCGCAATTTGAATGGAGCATGTGCCCATGCCAATGAGCAACGTTCAAGCGTCAGCACTCGTTAGAGATTTCGGCGCGCAAGTTGGTGTTAACGATGGGCGCTTGAACGCGATCAAACAACTCGACATCCAAGTGCCGCTTATGATCCCATACGTGCGAAACCACTTTGCTACAGCCCAGGCGATTGTGGCGGCGGCGGTAGTGGGCGGCAATCACTACACAGCTTTCGTAAACTTTCTCACGTATCTGCGCGGCGGGGTGCTCGCGACGAGGTTTACAGAGGCCGAAATGGTGCTGGTCAACCTCGGGTTGCCGTGGGCTGCCCTCACGGCGAACAACTATCCGAACACCGGCCCCTTGCACATCGCCTGGCCTCACTTGAGTGCTGGAGAGAAAACGCGGGTAGCAGCGTACGCTCGTTCCCGAGCAACGGGGTCGGCAATGAAAAACCTCATCGACCTCGGCAACGCGGCCGGTGCCGGGTTCCTAGGCAACCTTCAAGCCCTCGCCGCCGTCGTCGATGCAATGGCCGGTGTCCGCACCGGAGATCCGCAGCGATTCTCGGGTATAACGGCAGCAACTCTGCCAAACCTAAACACACTCCTAGGTCTACACGCGCCCGGAACTGGCTTTGCTGGATTCGTTCGATGGGGCCCTGGTGACCACAACAGTGCGGCGGCCAATGGTCGCTGGCATTTTTTGAAGCACGTATGTGGAGTGACGGACGGCGAGAAAGATGTGGATCTACGTGAGTGTGAGCTTTGGTGGCGGCGCATCACGATCCAGCTTACGTGGGCCCAGTACACGCAGGAAGCCAGTAAGCACGAGAACACCGGAGCCATTCAGGGTTGGTTCACCGGTCTCAATAATTCCCTCTCGTACCGACACGTGCGAGCGTTTTTAGAGCGCCGAACTCTCACCAACAATCCAAAGGTGCTCGGGCATCTGCTTGCAACCTATCAAGCTGCCTACGAGAACGAGGCCATCGACATCAGTCGGAATCTGACGGAAGTGTTTGTCCAAAGCAACGGAGAGAAGAGCTTTGTAACCGGTTGCAACGACAATGATGACATGTTCGTCATTGGCCGCATCTCAGGCGGCGTCCTCGGGATCTCATCGTGCTACGTTGCGTTTGGGCTCGACGCAAAGATGAACGCGGCACGCTCGAACATGATCTGGGAGCTCACCTGAGCCGGTTTCAGTAGTGCAGTTTCTGCCCTCTAGTTCCGATCCTAAGTAGACGGGAAACTTGAATGTGCGTTGGCCGCCAAGGTCAGGGAGCGTTCCGCTCGGGCGGTGTCAGTTTCGGGAAGCTAGCAGGAGCTCTCCGTTGAAAGATCATTTCACGCCGAGCAAGTTGTGCATGTACCGGCGTCGTCCGCGTCGCAGCCATCAATGGGTCGGTTTCGCAGCGCTGAGCCTCGTGTGCTGCACGTCGCCGCCGGTTCTGGAACTGTGCCCAACCATCGCAACGATTTCTGAGGATTTCGTCGGTGCCGGCCAACGTCCGCAGATCGACATCCTGTTTGTCATCGACAACTCGGGCGGCATGGTGGTCAAGCAGCAGGCCTTGGTCGCCACATTCGGTGATCTGATGCGCGGGCTCGACAGTCAGGGATACGAGCTGGACTACCACATCGGGATCACAACAACAGACGTGGGATCGTGGGTTTCACCGGGGCAGCCCTGGACGATGGCTACCGGCGCTTGTGATTCCTTTGCGGGCGATGATGGGCAGCTTCAAGCGGGTTCTTGTCTTGACCGCCAGAATGGTACTGCGATGGCTGTGCAGACTTGCAGCGCCAGTTGTCCGGACCGCCGCTTTGTGCCAACGGATGGTGCGCCATTTCTGAGCGGGTATCGCGGGTTTCACAACGTCCCAGTGGCGATGGAACTCGATCCCAAGACGGGACGCTTGGTGGATCGTGGACCAGAATACGCTCTGCGCTGCATGGCACTTGTTGGAGATGGCGGCTGTGCCTTGTCCTCACCCCTGGAGGCCATGAAGCGGACGCTCGATGGTCACTTGGCTGGCAACCGAGGATTCCTGCGTGAACATTCAATTCTGCTGGTGGTGATCATCACAGACAAAGACGACTGCTCGGTACAACTGGCACGTCGGGCCGAAAATGACCCACACACGCGCAACTGCAGCGGTCCAGACGTTGACGCTGCGCCAGACTGCTTCACTCCGTCCTTCCGCTGTTTGGCCCGGAACCTTCGCTGCGATCAGCCGCTCAACTCAGCTGGCCGAAAGACCAACTGCCGGGAGCGCCCGGACAGCTACCTAGAACCCGTGCAGAGCTATGTGAACTTTCTGCAAGCACTGCGACCTCAGGGTCGGTTTGCTGTCGTCGGTTTATGGCCACTACCAGCAGTAGACGCAGGCGGACAGGTGGTGGTGGTCCAAAGTCCCAAGGTCACAGGCTCTGCGGGGCTTGGCGCAGCCGCTGGCTCGGAAGCGGCATGTCTGGCTGTCGGCGATCCGAACTTTGTGGGCCAGCCGCAGCTTCGGCTCACCCACTTAGCGGCACCGTTCCGTAGCCTGGGACAGCAGCCAATGGAAGGCAGCGTCTGTGAACCGCAGAACTATCTGTACGTCGAGTCATCTGTCTTTTCGCACAACCATATCTGCCATCAGATGCTGGTTACGTTGGAGGGTCTACCCAAACTTCGGGAGGACGGAACGCCAGCATGTAGGGCCGGTGAGGTCAGCAGCGATTCACCGCATGATGGTCCGGAAACCCTCATGCCGCTGTGCGGTGCTGGGTGCTGTACAGCGATGGATAATCCATACACCCATTGTGGCGGGTGGAGTGATGAAGTAGTCGCTGCATGTCGCGACGAACCGCAACCTTGCTATTGCATTGTTTCAGGCGGCGCAAAGTCTGGTCCGTGGGAAGTGCGCGCCGGAGTGTGGCGGCCCAAGAACGCTGATGACCCACCAGGAACCATCGTCAACCTTCGCTGCGCATTGCAGTCTGCACCAGTCTGCGCATTACCCCCTAAGTAGAGAACGGAGTCATGGACCTGGCCGGGAAGAAACTTCATCGCCTCAAGTAATCTTCAGACCGGTTCCCAAACACCTGTTACTGCCACCAGGAATCGTTAGTCAGCGCTGTGATTGCACCATTCTCAGCACGGACCCGGCGCACTACAATGCGCAATGCCCGGCAAGCGAACCGAGACGGCTCGCACAGCCCGGTCACGTAGCCGGGCATCCATTGCCCCATAGTCCACGCTCTGTGCGCTGATTCTCTCCATGTATAGACTCACGCTGCGCGTATGCGGAGCGCTCACTTAGCGCTACTCATCGGTGCACCTGTTGGGTCCAGGCTGCGCGGCTCGGGTCGCCGACTTGAGCGAGTTGGGGATAGCGACGCTATGTCACTGCTGCATACGACGTCACGCCCCTCCAAAACTGTCACAAATTCGTAGTCTTACAGAATCCCACTCAGCCGCGCGGATTGATTCACCGTTCCGTGCTTTTTCACGCAGCGGCACGCATCCCCATTGCTCCAAGTGGTTACAGGACTGATTGACCAGTGAGGAGCCCAGTCGATTCCTGAGCTTGCGCTTTGAGGACAGCAGCGCGATGAGCATTCCGAGGTAGTTGCCCATCGGTTGCGCACATAGCCTCACGTCTGTGCGCGCGGCGCGGCAGGATGTGGACTGTGGGCAAAATAGCGCTGAGGATGCGACGCAAGCTTACCTGCGATGACCGTACGGACGTGCCCAGTGTGGGGGATGTCGCCAAACAACAGGACGATAAGCCGGGCGGTATACCGACGCCTGATAGACAGCGACCGGAGGCGCAGGCACATAAGCAGGAGCTCGATACGCAGGCGGCGCCATCATAACCGGAGCGCGATACACAGGAGCACAGTGTCCACGCCAAGGATTCGCAGCAACATCAACAGACACTCCAGCTACTGGAGCAGCAGCAAGTCCGAGAGCAGCGAAGAGCTTAGGGGCCAACATGGAAAGTCTCCTTCCCAAAGAGAACGCTTCTGACTTCTGCTTGTCGCAACCGCTGTACCATCGGATTGGATCTCTTGCGCAGCGATGAAACCCACTTCTGGGACATGAATTTGCGTTTACATAGCGAGTAAACAAGCTCTGATCTTGGCTCTGAGTGCTGCTGCTTCTGCGCTTCGCCTTGGCATGAATTGCAGGCTCCTGGGTGCAGCGGCAACAAGAGCAGCGCTCGCGATCGACCTACCTAGACCTTCACGTAGCGCGCTAGTTGTCGTGTCGCGTTCACAAGCGGTGAAGGTCTGTCCTCCACGCTGCTACCATGAGGCCACGAAAGAGCAGCCCGTTCCTACTTAGAGCGGTCAAACCTGCGCGGTATCAGCTGGGGCGTCCTGCAATATCGTTCCGCGTAATTCCTCGTCGAGTTGCAAGCACTTCGCGGTGGTTACGGAACGATGTTTTGCAGCTCAGCCTCTCTGCGTTGGTTTAGTCCATGAAGGTCCATGTTTGGAAGGCAGACGCAGCTGGTAAGCCGCTTGAGTATCTGACCTACACCTTTGAGAGCTGCATCATCACCTCGGTTTCTGTGGGTGGTGGCGGTGATCAGCCGGTCGAGACTGTCACCTATAGCTACAAGAAGATCACCTGGGATTACGGGCAGCAGCTTCAGGCCCAGCCTGGTGGCAGCAAAGGCAAGAACTCCGCCAACTGGTCGCTGGAAGAGAACAAAGGCAAGTAGTCTGCCTGCCTTCTGTGTAGCCCTACTGCCATGCCCATTGCACCACGACAACACGTCGCCGCAGTACCGCTCTTTGAGCGGCTGACGGACCGCAATCCTGAGCAGTCGCGCGAACCCAAGCCCCTGCGCACACTCTCCTACTCGGAGCTGATGCGCTCAGTGCAAAAGGAAGTCGCGCGACTGCTCAATACCCGCAGCGGTCACACGCTGGATGAGCTACTTGGGCAGCCTCGCTCGGTGCTCGACTACGGGTGTACAGACCTACTGTGGGTAAATCCCCACGACCCGCAGCTGCTGACACGCTTGACCCAGCTGATGGAGGAGACGATCGAAGCGTTTGAACCGAGACTCCGTGGCGTATCTGTCAAGATTACCAGCATGATCCGCACAGAGTCGCGAATGGCACTGATGATCACTGCGACTCTGGTGACAGAAGAGCTACGCGAGCCTGTTTCCTTTCAAGTCACTGCGAGCCCACGCGGCGGAGATTCGATCGACGATGAGTAGCGATACTCGTGAAGACCTGCTGCGTGCCTACCAGCGCGAGCTGTCCTATCTGCGCCACATGGGAGCAGAGTTTGCGACGCGCTATCCCAAGATTGCAGCGCGGCTTGACCTGTCTGCAGATGCGTGTGCTGATCCGCATGTAGAGAGACTGATTGAGTCGTTTGCCTTCCTAACTGCGCGCCTTCAGCATCAGATGGACAGCGACTTTCCCATCCTGACTACGGCGCTGCTTGAGAGCCTGTATCCGCACCTGCTGCAGCCAGTGCCATCGATGGCGATTGCGCACTTGGATGTGGATCCAGAGCAGGGCTTGCCGCTGTCGGGCTTCACGATTCAGCCGGGTGCTCGCTTGTTTGCGCAGACCGACACCGGCTCGCTGTGTCGCTTTCGCACCTGCGCGCCTGTCACGTTATGGCCAATTGAGATCGTCTCTGCCCAGCTAGAGTCGACCGACCGCTATCCGTATCTGGACGCTTATCCCAAAGGGATTGCGATGATTCGGTTGCGGCTGCAGTGCATTGCCGGAACTTTCGGCGAGCTGGATCTGCGTACGCTGCGCGTATTCCTAAACGCTTCCGCAGAAGTAGCTTCTGGGCTGTATGACCTGCTGGTTGCTTCCACCGTTGGTGTGGTCGTGTTGCCAGACGGCAAGCCCGAGGTGCAATTTCTGGGACCCTCTGCGCTGCGACCCGTAGGAATGGAAGCTGAGGAAGCTGTGCTACCGGCACCGGCTCACTCCCATCCCGGCTATCGACTGCTGCAAGAGTACTTCCTGTTTCCGCAGAAGTTTTTGTTCTTTGACATCGACCTGCCGCAAGTAGGCCGCGCCAAAAAGACGGCAGATGTGCTGATCCTGCTCTCAGAGCTGCCCGCTTCGCGCTCGGTCACGATTACCAAGAACACGTTTGCGCTTGGCTGTGTTCCGGTTGTGAACCTATTTCGCAAGACCGCAGAGCCGATTCGCCTGACCCAGCGCCTACCTGAGTACCAGCTGATTGCAGACAAGCGCGAGGAGCGCGCGACCGAGATCCACTCGATCGAAAAAGTCTCCATGTCTGCGGACCCGGCATCGCCGCAGACGCTGGCTCCGTTCTTTTCCTTTTCACATCCTGCTGATGGCGACAAGCATCAGGCGTTTTACTATGCGCAGCGTCGACCCACTGGGCGCAACGACCTGCCTGGTAGCGACATGTTTTTGTCGTTTGTGGATCTGCGCTACTCGCCCACGCAGCCAGCGGTGCAGACCGTTTTTGCGCACACGCTTTGCACCAATCGCGACCTGGCCGCGCAGATGCCAGCGCGCGCGCGACTGCATCTGGAAGACGCGGCACCGGTACGTGAAGTATCCATGCTGACCAAGCCGACAGCACAGGTCTCACCGCCGCTAGGTGGTGCCGCGCTGTGGCAGTTTGTGTCGCACTTGAGCCTGAACCATCTATCGCTGATTGGTGGTGCGGAAAGTCGTGATGCGCTGCGTGAGATTCTGCGCCTTTACCGCATGACTCCAACCTCTGCGACCGAGAATCAAGTCATCGGTCTTGCCGAGCTTGGGTGTCGCCCCAAGACGCTGCAGATTGGGCGCGATGGCTGGCGTGGGTTTGTACATGGCCAAGAGGTGTCCGTTCACTTCGATGAGTCGATGTATGTCGGCCACAGTGCGCTGATGATGTCGGCGGTGCTCAGTCGTTTTTTTGCTTTGTATACGGCAGTAAACTCGTTTACGCAGCTGGTGGTTCGTAGTCGCCAGCGGCAGGAAGAGTGGAAGCGATGGCCACCACTGGCGGGGGCTCAGAACCTCCTGTAATCGAGGACCTGCAGCAGCACCCGTACCGCTACAATTTCTATCAGCTGGTACGACTGCTTGAGATGTTGCGTCCCAAAGGTGCATCGGTTGGCGCCAGCGGTGAGCCCGCGCTGGAATCGGTGCGGTTTCATTCCTCATTTGCGCTTTCATTTCCAGCAAGTGAAGTGCAAGAAGTACGCCTTCACGAACCCGAAGACGAGAGCTATGAGCCTGCCGATGTCTCCGTAAACTTTCTGGGAATCGGTGGTGCGCACGGTCCGCTGCCGCATGGGCTTACGGAGTGGGTGCTAGAGCGCAACGCGCAGAAAGACTTTGCGCTGCGCGACTTTCTGGACATCTTCAATCACCGCTTGGTGTCGCTGCTGTTTCGCATTCGTCGCCATAACCGATTGGGAATGGAGACAACCTCGCCCGAAACCCACCACTTTGCCCAGTACTTGATGGCGATGCTTGGGCTGCTGACTGGTGGATTGCAGAACCGCCTGCGGGTTCCAGACCGCGCGCTGCTTCGCTATGCCGGACTTTTGACCAAGCATCCGCGGGATGCCGCTGGCCTGGAAGTCATGCTGCGTGATTTTTTCGGAGTCCCTGCGCGCTGTTTGCAGCTTCGTGGTGCGCTGCGCCTCCTAGATGAGGACCAGTGGACTACCATAGGACAGCGAGGACGAAATAACGGCCTCTGCCAAGGCGCAATGCTGGGGACCACAGTTTGGGATCAGCAGGCCGGAATCGAGATTGAGATGGGACCACTTCCGTGGAAGCGCTACCTAGACTTTTTGCCGGGACAGCCCGGACAGCTGTCGCTTGTGCAGCTGGTGCGCTTCTACATTGGTCCCAGCTTTGACATTCATATTTCACTTATCTTGGATGCCGAGCAGATTCCTGAAACCCGACTTGCTGCTCCGCAGGCCACGCAAGGTTCCGCGCTGGGACTGACGGCATTTCTGACACAAGGGGCACCGCTGCATGGACGTCCCTGCGTGCAGCTTGGCGTCATCAAGCAGTACAGCGAAGAACCGTTAAGGAACGCTCCATGAGCACCACCGAGTATTTAACAGCCAAGACTCCGGCTGGAGCGGACTTGGTACTGGATAGCTTCCATGGGCACGAGGAGATCTCTGCCCCATTTTGTTTTACGCTGCGCTTCCAATCGCCAAATCGCAAAGTCGACTTCGCGCAGCTTGTAGGCAAGACCGCGAGCATTCAGATGGTCCTGCCCGACGACTCTAAGCGCATTATTCACGGTGTGGTGACGCGCTTTTCGCAGTCAGGCTATGACCCAAAAGAGACGGTGTACATCGCCGAGCTGCGACCCTGGCTGTGGCTGCTGACGATGCACGCTGACAACAGGATCTTTCAGAACCTAAGTGTTCCTGAAATCCTGGAGTCCGTCTTTTCAGATCTTGGGTTTAAAGACTTTAAGAAGTCGCTCAGCGGAACCTACGCCAAGCGCGAGTACTGCGTGCAGCACCAAGAGTCGAGCTTTGATTTTGTCTCTCGCCTGATGGAAGAAGAGGGCATCTATTACTTTTTCACGCATGAGGATGGGAAGCACACGCTGGTGCTCGC
>Ga0209097_10003498_pt1 | contig 12021 bp, 10 predicted proteins | sample AD_UKC052_MetaG_FD_184419 | JGI IMG/M metagenome (GOLD analysis project Ga0209097, IMG submission 184419) | Active sludge microbial communities of municipal wastewater-treating anaerobic digesters from USA - AD_UKC052_MetaG (SPAdes) (version 2) | ecosystem: Engineered > Bioreactor > Anaerobic >... | reverse complement strand
GAGTATGGCAAAACCGGGCGCATCAAACTTGGTTTGAGGAGCAGGGTTAACACGGTTGAAATTGGCGGATCCTCCCAGGTGGTCGTAATCTATCCCGGCAGTAATGGCAGCCAGTTTCCATGGTGTTACCTGTTCTTTCCACCGTAAACCACTCATGGTAAAACGTGAAATGGTATTGCCATCCGGTGCAGGCTGGTTGAGCCATGAACCATTTCCACGGTTTGTATACAACCGCAATTCTCCCTGAATATTTTTATGTTGGTGTATAATGCCCGCAGACAGCATGCCTGCCTCGGTGTTGTACTGTGGCGCAGTTACCGGTGCGGCTATCCGGGCATCACCTGGATCACTGTCGTTGTTCTTCGTGTAAATAAAACGAAGTTCTGCACGCCAGTTTGTATGCATAGCAATACCCACATTTGCCATCAGGTTTTTTAATTCACCTTTTGCATTAGCACGATGACCATTTGACCGGGCAAAACCCTGGGCAATACCATAGTCAAGTTTACCGGCCCTTCCTGCAAAATTGGCCTGCTCAATGAAAGTGCCAAATGATCCACCCGACACCCGGGCATTGCCCTGGAGTTGTACACTGTCTGCCACAGCATTAAGTGTTTGCAGGTTGACCGATGCAAAATTGTTTCCATTTACCTGTGGTTGCGGACTCTTATAAACCTGTATGCTTTGCATGCCATTGACCGGTAACAGATCCAGTAATGGATGATTCCACAGCCCCATATAAAAAGGCAGGCCATCGATATATGTTTTGATTTCACTGCCTGGTCTGCTAACACCCATGCCACGGATAAAAACAGCACCGCCCTCTCCTCCTCCAAAAGAACCTACCGGGTTGAACCTGGATATTTGAACACCTGGCGTACGGCGCAATGCGGAAGCAATATCCACCGCATTCAAATCACGGATCTGCGCTTGTGAAATCACTGCAGAAACTGCAGCAAAAGAATCGAGCTTTATGGCTTCTATTAAAGGTTTTGCCACCACCACTACTTCAGGGAGGATGGATCTGTTTTGGGCATCGGTACTGTTATGTATAAAAAAAATACTAACAGGTACTATTAGCCGCTTTAAGTATAATTGCATGGTTTGGTGTTTTATTGATGAGTATGATGACTGCTGGTACCGTAGAAATGTACAACGGATCCGAAACCATCGAAGCGCTGTACCTGATCAGTACTCAGGGATGATTCGGCTGCGGCCAGTTGGTTAACGAGGTGAACGGAAGTTATGCCCGGCACACCTGACTGAATAAGGATCATTGTATCTTTAACCGCTTGACCACCGCAGAGCAGCAAAGTCCACTTGCCGTCTCTTAATGCTAGTAAGGCTCTTCCGGCCTTCACATCCTGCGTCCAGTCTGCTATTGCGTATTGATTCACCACTACTATGGGGTGTGCCTGAACCTTACTGCCTGGGCGGTCGAATGTGGTACTGATCAACTGCCTGATGAGCGCCGGATCCTTATCCTCCTTACATCCTGCTGATGCAAGAACACAGAATATGATGATGATATTTTTGAATTGCATTGCATTTGATTAAGTATTGAAAACATGATCCTATATCCCGGGGAATTTTCTGCGCATTACGATTGCCTTGCAGCAGTATCTGTTACACATAAGAAAACGTGACAACAAAGACAATGTATAATGGCAACCAGCTTTTTAATACAGCTGAATGCACAGCATTATTTCTACAATACAGAGTACTCCTTGACAATAATGTAATGACAAAAAAATGGATCGTATAACAGGTCAGGCCTGGGGAGGATGAAAGATGTCAAGTGAACGGTCGGTCGAACGTCCGTCGGAAACGGGAATCAGGTTGTTTGATTTAACTACGAACATCTGGCGATTGGATACAGCAGGAAAAAAAGATGCTGTTAGCAGCGAATTTTCGGTCTTATTTTCCAGCTTCCTTCCCGGATTCTCCAGGTCCTTTTTCTCCTCTTGCTGCAACTTTTTCATCACCTGGCATTTTCCATTACAATTCAGTTTTGGCCTGGCCTTGTTCACACAATTGTTCGCATACTTGCTGGTGTTGGTATAGTAGTCAGCAATAACAAGGTTTCCTTTGAAACTCTGAGCAAGAAAAGCTGCAAGAAAAATAAAGGCAATTAACTGGTGGTATAGTTGAGCTCTTTTCAAGAATGATGCAAATGTATAGTCAAAATTTTAAAAGAGGAAATGTAGTTTAGTAATGCCTTGCCCTATATAAAAATGTACTGCCGGTTTTGCTTTGACAGAATTTAAAATACTCCAGTAATATTAAAATCCCGGCTATTCATATTCATACACTTTAGAATAAGGCTCCGCTATACCAGTTTATTCACCTAATAAAACAATTCATTCAACACAGCATTTCCCTGATGTTCATACATTTTTAATATTGCAAAAAATGTATACGCCATGAATAACACAACATCTAACATTAAACAAAAAAAGATCCTGTTTGCCTGCTTCCCGGCAGACGGGCATTTTAATCCAATGACAGGGCTGGCAGTACATCTCGCCAATGCAGGTTACGATGTACGCTGGTACACGTCTGCTCACTATGCTGACAAGCTTAAAAAATTAAGGGTACCTCACTATACCCTAAAAAAGGCGATTGACATTCATACCAATGACCTGGAAAAAAACTTTCCAGAAAGAAAAAATATTACGCGGCCCCTCGCCAAATTAAAATTTGACATCATTCATGCTTTCATTAAACGGGGTCCTGAATATTATGAAGACATACAGGAAATCTACAAAGATTTCCCATTTGACATGTTGATAGCAGATGCCGCTTTTACCGGCGCACCGTTTGTAAAAGAGCTGATGAAAATACCGGTAGTTGGAATTGGCATATTCCCCCTTACTGAAAAATCAAAAGACCTTCCACCGGCCGGATTGGGTCTTGAACCATCATTTACTTTCTTTGGAAAGGTAAAACAGTCCCTACTCAGAACATTTGCAGACAAAGTGATATTCAAAAAGCCTGACAGCATCATGCACCGCATCTTTGATGAGTGGCAGGTTCCGCACAATAACGAATCGCTGTTTGATATGATGATAAAAAAATGTGACCTTTTCCTTCAAAGTGGTACGCCTGGTTTTGAATACAAAAGAAGCGATTTGAGTGAGCATGTAGCATTTGTGGGGCCCCTGCTCCCCTATTCAGCAAACCGGAAAACAGAACCCTGGTTTGATGAACGGATGAACAAATATCCTAACGTGGTACTAGTAACACAAGGCACGGCAGAAAAGGACGTACAAAAATTACTGGTGCCGGCCTTGCAAGCCTTTAAAGGCAGCGATACACTTGTAATATGCACAACAGGCGGCTCCGACACTGAAAAACTTCAGCAACAATTTCCACAACCAAATTTCATCATTAAAGACTTTATTCCATTTGCTGATGTGATGCCATATGCTGATGTATATATCACCAATGGCGGCTACGGTGGCGTAATGCTCGGTATTGAAAACAAACTACCAATGGTAGTGGCAGGTGTGCATGAAGGAAAAAATGAAATATGTGCCAGGGTAGGATATTTTAAACTGGGCGTGAATCTTAAAACAGAAAAACCAACGGCGGCTCAAATTAATGAGGCTGTTGGAAAAATACTATCCGATAAATCGTACCAGGCAAATGTAGAAACACTGGCCAGGGAGTTTGCCCAGTACAGTCCCAATGAGCTGAGTGAAAAATATATTGCCGGTCTGCTGCTTAAAAATAGTTCCACTGCAAAACCAGGTAGAAAACCAGTTTTAAATTTAAATTAATGACTTAAAATATTAATGAGGCTGTCATACATATATGGCAGCCTCATTTTCATTTATAGGGTAATGTATGCAGCTTATACAGCTAATATGACGTTCCATACATCCATCCTTTGACAACAGTCATTATTCATAAGAAATTTGCAGAAATAATTATTCAGACAAAATAAACAGCCATGAACAGGTACAACATTTTTTACCAGGTACACAAAGGCCTGCGGCAGATGCTCTATCACACAGCATCCTTATTACAGCAAACCGACTTCATAAATCCCGAAGAAGCAACTATTTCTATTGAGCAGATAAAAGAAGTGATTTATCTTTTTGACAAACATGCACACACCGAAGATCATTTCATTTTGCCTCTTGTTGTAAAACACAAACCGTCAGCAGCAACTTTATTTGAGGAGGAACATTTACAAGACCAGGAACTGGGCAACCGGATGAGGATCCTGCTGCACATTTTCAACTGTTGTACAATGGAACAGGAACAGCTGGTGGCAGCAGGTGCCATCCGTTCTGCATTTACTGAGTTTATGATATTCAACCTGCAGCACATGGCAAAAGAAGAAAGGAAACTGAATGAATTGCTTTGGAAATATTATACAGATGAAGATCTGAAAAGTATCACACAGCAAATTACAGCTCAACTAACCCCGGATGCAATGGAGCGATACAGCACCTGGATGATCAGGGCTCTGAACAATACCGAGATCACTAACTGGCTGAAAGAAATAAAAAACAATGCGCCGGATTTCATTTTCAACAATATGATAGAGCTGGCTGAAAAAGAATTACCTGCAAACCGGTGGATGCAGGTGCAGGAAAATATGACCGAAGGCGCATTGCTTGCATAATCAAATAAACAAAATAAATAACGCCGGTTGAAACCGGAAAATTAAAAAGTCATGAAAAAATTATCAGTAAAAAAATCACTTGTAACAGTACGGTGCTGCATTGCGGTCGTGCTGCTTGTCATCATCAGTTTATTCCTTTTTTCCTTTACAACAAATAAACTCACAGATGATTTTCTTCAGCAACTAGGTATTTCAAAAGTAAATGCCAATGAAAAGATCAGTAACAGTTTTCTTGGTGGCTATCTTGATCAGTATGGTGTACGCAATGCCAAAAATATTGCGCTTGGTAAAAGAGCTGCTGTGGTAAAAGACCTGGTGGCCTATGCAAAGCAGTATGTAAACAGCCCGGCCTTTGTGAAAGCCTACCAGGAGCTGAAATCGTCCAGAAAGCCACAGGTGAATACAATACAATCACCGGAAGATTTTCGTAAACAAATAATTGACCAGTATAAAAAGAGTATCGTACAAACAGAAGCAACACTGAAGAAGATGGATGGTGCCATGAAAAAATCATTGGAAGATGCGCTGACAAGTTCAAAAAAAGAACTGAAAAAAATGGAAGACGGAACCAGCGAAACTTATATAAGTTATAAAGAAAATTACGAACAGATGATGGAATCAAGTGAATCGATCAATGCGTCGCATCTATCAAAATGGGAAGCTGAATTTCCTGATAACCACCTGTTGTTTATTAAAAAACGTTTAGAAGTATTTATGAATGAAACCGGGGGCATTGATTACAGTGCAGCATTATTTGAAAAAGGCGGTGTAAAGTACTTTGTAAACAAAGAGTATGAGCATAAGGGCGACCGTTGGAAAATGGCTTACCGTGCAGGTAAAGATGCTGTGGAAACAGCAAGAGTGATGGTGCAGCAGTGGATGAATGAGATACAATAAAACATTAACTGTTTTATAATAAATAAGGGGTAGCAAATGCAACCCCTTATTTATTAATCAGCTTAAGAGAAATTATTTTTTCTTGCTCGTTCCGCCACCTAAATGGATTTGGAAACCAACGCTAAGACCAAACGTATTGTACGATGGAACGTCTTTCACTTTGTTTGAACTGTAGTAAACCAATGTTTCCAAAGCTACATTCTGGTTAAGGAAAAAAGCCGGACCTGCTGCTAACTTCCAGTTGGTTGCGCTAACAGATTCTTCACCTTCACCATCTTTTGTGCTGCCAAAACCAAAAGAACCGTGTGCAAGTAACTTAGCTGCATCACCCAATGGCAAGAAATAATAACGTACAAATGGAGCTGCTGCAAAAGATGAAAAACCGCCAGTCTGAGAAGCAAATGATAATTCTGCACCAACTGCAATATCGTCAGCTACAAAATATCCTGCATTAGGAGCAAGAAAGAAAGTAGAAACGGATGAACCACCACTAAATTTTCCAGAAGAGAAACCAGCGCCACCACCAATTAACCAGTTTCCTTGTGCCGTTTGAGCATTAGCTGCAAAAGAAGCAGTTGCGATTGCCAAAGTAAAAATTAATTTTTTCATGTTTTTTTTAAATTTAAGGTTTTTAAATTATGGGCGCAAATATAGCTTGTTTTTGTATACTGTAACCATTTTTTTCAACCTTTTTTGCAAAATTTGTAAAAATAGTGTTAACATAAACGTTCTAACCTAAACCTATAACTGCAAAAAACCACACTACTGCATATGAGGCGGAATGAAGTGATGAAAGGCGTTTTTTATAAAATATAGGCAAGCCTTAAACCAAATGAACTCAATGAGCCTTTTGTATAAGCGTCATACTTGAGTGTGAGATCAATCGACTTCCCGCTGTTTGTTTGAAACTCATAACCCAGTTGTGGAGAATAAGAAAATGATGTACCTGTACCATATCCACCGATGAATGCAAGACCAGCCTGTAAATTAGTATACACGCTGCCGGTTAAAAAATATTTGATACCCACCCGCACAGGAATAATCGTAGCCCCCTTGAATTTCAAACCCGGTCCGTATGATTTTCCGTTGAAAAGCATAATTCCCCCATACGCTATTCCATTTAATTTTTCCTGTAATGGAATTTCAAGCTGACCAGTGGCCCCGATACCAACTGAATGAGTATTTGAAAAATTGCCGGTGGTCAAGGCAACTTCAGCCCCTACACTAAATTTTACATTGTCTCTTTTTTGGGCCAATACTGCAGTAATCATGCAACAACCAGCCAGGCTTAAGAGGATAATTTTTTTCATGTGCGTTAGTTTTAATTTGTGCAAAGGTAGCGGGGCAAAAAATTATTAAGAAAAGTTTTATTTAAATATTGACAAAGGGCGGCGCTTCATTGGTTAAGTTGGCGAACATATCTGCTGTCATCTTTTCTAAGTTAAAATCTTCATTCCAGCCCCAGTCTTTTCTTGCCACGCTGTCGTCAATACTTTGAGGCCAGCTGTCTGCAATTTGCTGGCGGTAGTCTGGTTTGTAACTGATTTCAAACGCAGGAATGTGTTTTTTAATGGCTGTGGCTATTTCTTTTGGAGAAAAACTCATCCCCGAAATATTATAGGAGTGCCGTACAGAAATGGATGCAGCAGGCGCTTCCATTAATTCAATGGTGGCTTTTATGGCGTCAGGCATATACATCATGGGCAGATAAGTATCTTCTGTTAAAAAACATTCATACTTTTTTTCTTCCAAAGCATCATGAAAAATCTCGACCGCATAATCAGTAGTACCGCCACCGGGTGCGCTTTTATAACTGATCAATCCCGGGTAACGGATACTCCGAACATCAAGGCCATAGCGGTGATTGTAATAATTGCACCAAAACTCACCTGCATATTTACTGATGCCGTATACCGTGATCGGTTCTATAATAGTTTGCTGCGGACAATTTACCCTTGGCGAAGTGGGTCCAAAAACAGCAATACTGCTGGGCCAGAAAACTTTGAACAGTTTTTCTTCCCTGGCAATATCCAGCACATTCAGCAGGCTTTGCATGTTGAGACTCCAGGCCAGGTTGGGGTTCTTTTCACCGGTGGCAGAAAGTATGGCCGCCAGTAAATATATCTGCGTTATATTTTGCCTGATCACCTGCACGTGCAGCATCTCCTTATTCATTACATCAAGGCTAACGTAAGGGCCTGTGCCTTTTAAAAGATCATTCTCTTCTCTCAGGTCACTCGCCACCACGTTGTTGTTACCATAAATTTTCCGGAGCGCCAGGGTGAGTTCCACTCCTATCTGGCCACTGGCGCCAATCACCAAAATTCTTTCTCTTATCATTTTTACAATCGTTTTGTCAACAAATGTAAGGTATGCAAATAATTATCTGGCAATGGCTAACTGGAATATGGGAATGACTCAATGTTAGTTCCAGGCCCTGTAAAATATCTATTTCTTTAACAAAAATACCAATATGGTCAAAATCATCTCAATATGTATGCTTCTAACAATCTTCAAAGCTGCATCAGCACAAACGTACAGCGAATGGATCACTGCAAGTAAGCATCAAACACTTAAAGTGCGCTGGGCCGTGAAAAAAGATGCTAATAACTACAGCTTCCTGTTGCTGCAGTTACAAAGTACTGTTGGCTGCAAATTTAAAGTAACTGGTTCTGTATGCAAGGCAGATGGCAGCACCCGCAATGGCTGGAAATATATAAAACTCCTTCCCAATAAACCTGCCGTGTTTTCATTTAAAATTTTAAACTCCTGCACCAATGGATTCTGGTGGTGGTATAAAGATTATACATCAACGGCGGTAAAGTTTGATGATCTGTAAAATAATATACCAATCAAATAAAAACTGAAAAATGAAAAAATTACTATTACTATGCCTGCTGGGCTGGTGCTGCGCAGCCAATGCACAGGAAGAGGGAAATAAAAAAAACGGGGTAGCCAAAGCAGTAGAAAAAACAAAAAAAATCAATCAAAAAACCAAAGAGATCAACGATGCCAGCAATGAAGCGGCGGGACAGGCAGCAGAAGCAGCGGAAAATGTTAAGACCACCGTATCGAACGTAAAAAAGATAGTCAAAATATTTGAGCCCATTATAAACTTCCATTTCAAAAAAAAGAAAAATAAAAATAACGGCACTTCAATACCGGCAAACGACAGCCCTGTGGATACAGATAATACAGCGGCTGCCAGCAACAATGAACCTCAAAGTACCGGTACCGACTATAACCAGCCAGGTACCAACAGTACAAATGAATACCCGGCTAACACTGCTACCTACCAACCAGAATATGGCATCCCTGAAAATGAAAACTATAACCCGGATGGCACCATGAACATGGGCCATCAAAATAACGGCCAATATGGCAACTGTCTTAACCTGCTCGAGGCAAAAGTAATGGGCATGGGTGAGGCAGAAGAAGTGCCCGGTAAAATAGACCTGATATTTTTATCCCAATACGGTGGTCTAGGCTACTCTTTTGCCTCGCCTTATGAAGCACCAACAATTAATGAAGGCGTTAGTGTAAAAAGCTGGAGGGAAAGAAACGAAACAGAGATTGCTGAAACAAAACTTACCATCGCTCAGTTTGAAAAGCTAACGAGCAATACATCACTCGTTAATGCTGTAAAAAATGCCCGGGGTTATGCAGCCTCATTTTTCACCCCTAATAAAATGGATGGCCGTGTGTTTGCCGTAAAAGTGCAGCAGGACAATAAGGAATTGTACGCACTACTTGCCGTTTATAAACAGTTTGGCACAGGTGGCAGCAATGGCTATTTGCAAATAAAAATAAAAGTGCAGGGCGTAGATAAAAACGGAGATGGCAATATTGATCTTAATGCTTATACAAGACAATAATTTAAAACCATAAAACATTTTACAATGAAAACAATACTAAGTTTAATTCTGTTCACTGTAATCACAAACAGTGTTACTGCACAAATAAAAAGGGAAAGTGCAGTAAAAAAAAGCATACCGGTTACGGTGCAAAAGCAAATACCGGTAGTAAAAACAACCGGTTCTGCCAGCAACAACGGCACAAGAACCAATGATTACAGCAAATCAGCCAACAGGCTGTACAATAATACTTACACAGTAAATCTTCGTGATGTAAATGGTAAAAACATAAAAGTAAACCTGAAGGCAGAAAACATATTTACCACTAACAAATCAAATGCTGCTGTTCCCAAACAATACAAAACAACTGAAACTGATCCTGGAATAGAAACCCCACAAGATTTAGGAAATGGTACTATCAAATGCAGGGTAACAAAAAACAGGCTGGATGTAAAATCTTCTGAATGGGATATTATATCCAGAAGCACCATGGATAATATTGCACCGGGATATGTTTATGATCTGAATGATCTGCAAAATACCGGGCAGTTCAGGCAAATTACTGATGAACGTGAAGATGCTTACTTAAGTATCAACGCTGAAACTGTTACCAACTCCGTAAAACAATTGTCTTCTCCTGATTTGCCAGCCATTATACAAGCGAGGCAAACCCTTCTGAATACACAAGCTACGGGTACTGTAAGAGCAAAAGAAAACACTTCCATTTCCGAAATTTATGATGCGTCAGATTTTAAACTGCATGCAGGTTTTGATGTGGCCTCCCCAACAGTTTCTGTGAGTGGCTTATTTGATTTCAGCAACAAAAAGGAAAGTATTAAATACCTGATAGACTATAAGGCGGAGTTGTTTACAATAGAATACGCTCCAAAAACAACGGGTAAATTTTTCAAGAACCTTTCCATAAACAATAAAACCAATCTGGTATATGTTGACAAAGTGGTGTATGGCACCAGGATAATGGTGGCTTTTGAATCTGAACTTACAGCGATGGATATTGGTGGTTCATTGGATGTAAACTACCGTGGGCCTGTAACTGTAAACGCAAATTTGTTACTTAAAAATTCATCTGTCTTTAAAAATACCAGTTTCCGGGTTTTTGGCTGGGGTATTGGGTTTGGAGAAACGGGGACAATCGTATCAGCAACTGGCGTGGATGACCTGAAGGCAAAACTCGGTCAAATGATGCTTAGATTGAACAACCAGTCAAAATACCCATCAGCATGGGGCTCACCTGTTTCTTACTCTTTAAGAAGCCTGGCTGGCAACGTAGTAGTGGCTAATGCAAAATTAGAAGAACTGCCACAACGCAACTGCATCATTGAAATGAAGCCGAAAAACATTTACAAATTTTCAATAGACCAGATTTTAACCGGCAAAGATTGCGAAGCTTACGGGCATATCACTGTGCTTTGCTTTGAAAATGGCAAAGAAGTAAAGCCAAGGTCAGGAATGACCAATGGCGATATGGCTACTTTTCAAAACAATAACCACCTGAGGGAATTTGGCACCTATACAAGGGAGACGGATCCAGGTATTTGCGGGCAAACCCGTTCTTATATTTTTAATAATCCACAAAACGTAACAGTAAGAATATGGACATGGATGATGGATTACGATGGTGGAAGCGGCGATGACCCTTTGCGGATCATTGGTGGAAAACAATTAGGTACCATTAATGGAGATTTTTACCAGGACTTTTATTTAAGGGATTTGATTGCGTTAGCAGACGCACAAACACAAGGAGATCTATGTTCACTTAAATCACCCATTGTAGTACAATTACAGGATGATGCCGGCGACAGCCCAATGAGTATTAAAATAAAAGTATGTAACGATTACAAATAAGTTACAGCCCTGGGCTTTATTTTAATCCCACAACCTGCCAAAATTGTAACTAACAAATCAACACCACGCACAATGAAAAATAAACCAATTCTCCTGCTGTTAAGTACATTATGCATATTACAGCTGTTTGTAAAAGCCAACTCTGTAAACATACGGATCATCAATAACAGCAATTGCAGTATTTATGGATACACATCAAAAATAAACAACGGATCATTTTTAATAAAAGACAACGGACAGGTATCGAAAGCAGAAGTAAAAAAAGGAAGTACGGCTGAATTTTCAACCGGGTATGCAGATGCCTTTTGTGGCACGGATGGATATGTATATTACAAAACAACTGTAAATGGCAGGGATTATTTTGTGTACGTACGTTTTGATGTACCCTATATTGGAGACAATGATTTCTATTACACATCAGATGCCCCGTTCAGGATGAAACATGTAGTGGGTGGTCCAGGCAGCAACGTTACCATTACTTTTGAACTTACCGGTGGAGCTATTGCTGTAGAGCCACCAGCCCCACCCTTTGATCTGCCCACCAGTGGTGCGTCGTGGCTAACAGGCTCTGTAACCTGGAATGAACAATCAGTGGGAATGCCAAATAGCAACCCTGCGAACGCTTTTGACTTTGAAGTAATTGCACCCTCCAGGTTTCACCCAAACTATCCCGCAAGCAAAGGGCCCAGTTTTACTGAAGGCACTGTGTCACCTGAATCTGGAACGCTTACAGATTATAAAGCTTTGCCAGCAATTAAAGTAGAAATA
>Ga0209097_10003497_pt1 | contig 12023 bp, 7 predicted proteins | sample AD_UKC052_MetaG_FD_184419 | JGI IMG/M metagenome (GOLD analysis project Ga0209097, IMG submission 184419) | Active sludge microbial communities of municipal wastewater-treating anaerobic digesters from USA - AD_UKC052_MetaG (SPAdes) (version 2) | ecosystem: Engineered > Bioreactor > Anaerobic >... | reverse complement strand
CGCACCCTCAAGCGCCGCATCAGGGCCATGGAAGAGTGGATCGCCAACGGCACCCTGCTGCAGGGTGACGCCAACGCCCAGTACGCCGCCGTGATCGAGATCGATCTGGCCGAAGTCACCGAGCCGATCCTGGCCTGCCCGAACGATCCGGATGATGTGAAGGTGCTGTCCGAAGTCGCCGGCGACAAGATCGACGAAGTCTTCATCGGTTCCTGCATGACCAACATCGGCCACTTCCGGGCTGCCGGCAAGGTGCTGGAAGGCAAGTCCGACATCCCGACCCGTCTGTGGATTGCCCCGCCGACCAAGATGGATGCCCTGATCCTGACCGAAGAAGGCTACTACGGCGTTCTCGGCAAGTCCGGCGCCCGCATGGAAATGCCCGGCTGCTCCCTGTGCATGGGCAACCAGGCCCAGATCCGCAAGGGTTCCACCGCCATCTCCACCTCCACCCGCAACTTCCCGAACCGCCTGGGCATCGACACCCGTGTCTACCTGGGCTCCGCCGAACTGGCCGCCATGTGCGCCCTGGCCGGCCGGATCGTGACCAAGGAAGAGTACATGGAGCAGATCAAGGTGGTGAATGCCAAGGCTGCCGAGATCTACCGCTACATGAACTTCGACCAGATCCCCGCCTTCACTGAAGTGGCGGATACCGTCGAGATGTAACGCCTCAATGCACCTCGGCCGGATGTGAGTCCGGCCCGATGCAGCAGAAAGCCCCTGACCGGGAGACCGGTCAGGGGCTTTTATCGAACTGCCATTTTGCCTAGGCGGTTCGCCTGCCAAGTTCCTCAAGTCGATAGTGAAGCTGACCCTCCGTTTACTCTTGCCATTCAAATTCAGCTTGCAGCGTGGCTACGCTTCGCCCCAATTGAATGGCCGTATCCGGAACCATCAGATAGTGCCAACGTTTGCCGCCATGCAGTGCCGCATGTTGATTGGCATACCAGCACCAGCGCAGCGCTGCCCGTGCTTTGGCCCGAACTTCATCCTGTTCCATCTGGTCGGCCCGCTTCGGTTCAATGAGTAGGCAAGTGCCTCCTGTTTCCACCACGAAATCGGGTTCATAGTTCTTGCCGCTCTGGTATTCAATGCGGAACTGTCCCGGCGCCGGCTTCATCCACTTGATGACCTCGGGATCATCTTCAAGTATCTGTGCCAAACGCCATTCGCCCTCGACCGAATGGAATTTCTGATACGGATAGCAACACTTCCGGAAGCCCTTGAACACCATCTGGCGAACCATGCGTTTGTCGGCGATGGGAGCGCGGAAGTCGCGCGGCTGTTCACCTGCGGCCAGTGTGAAGCAGGCAGGCTTCAATACGTCGAAACCCTGTGTAACCTTGCCGACGTAATCCGTGGGTGTGACCCAGACATGCCGCTGCATCTGCGCCCAGACAAATTCACCGAGTTGCCTTTGCCAGTAGATCAACACGTTTTCCAACTTTTCCTCATCGTCTCCCAGGTGTTGCCTCAGGCGGGTGATGACTTGAGCCGCCAGCCCATAGAGCAGGTCGGCGTGTTCGTCGTAATCGATGGCGTCCTGATCGACAAGTTGGCGGACGATGTAATCCTCGGGGCGTATTTCCTGAACGTCGGAACCCTCCCACTGAATGCGCGCCTGCTGGTTATCTTCCAGATGCAGGAGCAGCAATTCCTGGCTGACCGGCTGATAGTTGATTTTCTCCAGTCCTTCCAACTCGAAGTCCTGAAAGCGGTAATTGACCTCCCGCGTCGGTAAAACAACGATCTGCGGCACGTCGATGGTCAGTTCGATAAGGCGTTCAGTGACGTGGCGCACGACCTGTGAGACCAGCACTTCCGGGCTGGCCGACTTGGCAGCTTCCACTCCCGGCAGGCTGGCCTGCGGCGCCGCCGCTTCCTCCGCCCAGCGGCGGACCTTGGCTACCAGCCGTTGCTGCACCTCCGCACTGCTCAAGGCCTTGCTCGACGGCAGGCTGGCCGCCTCCTGTTGTACGGCACGCAAGGCCAGTTCCGCGAGGTGGGCTTCTTCCGGGCTGACGGGCCTGTCTTGTGCCTTCCCGGTGACGGCCTCTTCGATGACCTTTCCATCCTGTTCTGGCTGGTGGCCGGTGCAGACGATGTCAAGCACCGACCCGGTATTCAGCAAGTGTGGCTGCTTGTCCGGCACGTCAGCATCTTCTGTAGCGCCAATATAGACGGTCTTCCGGATGATCGAGTCAGGGTCGTTGGCGCGGTCGACAATATCTTGGAATCGGTCGTGGGCGATGATGCATAGTCGGTCGACCGCCTCCACCCCGGTGCGCTTGCCGAAGGGCAGGCGCAGGCCGCGACCAATGGTCTGCTCGGTGAGGATTTCCGAAGCCGAGGCGCGCAGCGGCACGATGGTGTACAGATTGGTGACGTCCCAGCCTTCCTTCAGCTTGTTGACGTGGATGACCACCTCGGTCTTCTCGTCGTGCTCTACCGCCAGCAGGCGGGCCATGGCCTCGTCGGATTCATCGCCTGATTGGTTGGAATGCACTTCGATGACCCGGCCCTTGTAATGCCCGTTGAAAAAGCTATCGGATTCGAGCTTCGCCTTCAACGCCGAGGCATGGGCTGTGTCCTGCGCCACAACCAGCATGAAGGGTTTGACCACGGGCTGATCGAAACTGCGGGCGTAGTTCTCCAGTTCCACCTTGACGAACTCATGGTGGTGGATGCCGTCCTCCAGCTTGATTTCCTCCAGTCGCTCGGTGCTGACCAAGTCGGCGCGGAAATCCTTGCGCGTCGCCACCGCCGGAATCTTCACATAGCCGTCCCGCAAGGCGCGGGATAGCGGGTAGTGATAGACGATGTTGGCGAACTGGCGCGGGTTGGCGCCCACCGTCTTTGGCGTCGCAGTCAGCTCGATGCCCAACACCGGCCTCAGGTCATTGATTGCCTTGGCTCCGGCGCTGGCATAGTAACGGTGCGCCTCGTCCATCAGCACCACGAGGTCGGGCAGGGCGGCCAGGTAGTCGAAATAGGATTCGCCCAGATATTCCTGATAGCGGCGCACCCGCGCCACGCTGGACTTGGCAGCACCCTTTTTGTTGTCGCGGGCGTTGATCTTGGAAATGTTGAAGATGTTGATGTGTGGCGCCGAATCAGCGCCGAACAAGTCTGCAGTCAAGGTCGCCGGAACGGAAAAGTCGAGGCGCACACCGCGCCCATCTTCATAATCCTCGCCAGTGATGATGACTGGCGGCGTCTGCGCCAGTTCGGGAATGCCGGCAAAGACGTACTTCGGGTTACCCAGCGTGAAATCGTTCTTGAGTTTTTCGTAAATGGTCAGGTTGGGCGCCAGCACGAAGAAGTGGCGGCTGCGTCCGGTGATGAACAGCCAGGCAATGATGGCGCCCATCAGCCGGGTCTTGCCAACGCCGGTGGCCAGCGCGAAACACAGGGTCGGGAAGTCGCGCTCGAATTTCTCCACCGTCGGGTACTGGGCGCGGATGGTCTTCAACCAGTGTTGCAGGTCGGCGTCCTTGGTCAGTTCCAGCTTTTCCAGCAGCCCGGCCAGGATGTCCAGCGATTCGCGCTGCGGTCCGCGCAGGGAAAGCCGGGCGGCGATTTGCTGCGCGGCCCGGCTGCCGTCGATGGCCTCACTCATCATCCGCATCCTCGGTGCCGGCGTTCAGTTCGAACTCGTCGTCTTCCTCGGGCAGTGGTTCCGGCTCGGCCAGTACGTCGATCGAAAAGCTGTAGTCGTCGTGGTCCCACTCGCACTTGTGCAACACGGTCTTGGGGATTTTCTTCAGCGTCAGATTGGGGAAGGCCGTGATGTCGGCCATGAAAGCCTTGCAGCAGATCAAGAGCGAACGCTCGTTGCCGACTTCCTCACTGATGACGCGCAACTGGTCGTGGGAGAGGCTGCCGGTGGTGACGTAGATGAAATCGGTTTCCGTGCTGTGGCCGTGCTGCCAGAACGTGGACTGGCTGGGCGCGTAGCTGAAGCCCATCAGCTTGCACATCGCTTCGGAGAGCATTTCGCCGTTGTATTCCGGGTTGATGACCCAATGGCCCCATTTGTCTTTCTTCAACAGCGACGGCGCCAGCCGGTAATAGCGGAAACCGCCGCCGCCCTGCCAGCCCACGCCCTTGGTGATGCCGCCGGGATCGTCGCCGTCAATGACCTTTTTCAGGCGCGGCACGATGTGGGTATGACAGTGCTCGCCCAACTCGACCATGATCCAGCGCCGGCCCATCTTGTGCGCCACCGCGCCGGTGGTGCCGGAACCGGCGAAGGAGTCGAGGACGAGGTCGCCTGGGTTAGTGGCGATATGGACAATTCTCTGAATCAAGCTTTCTGGTTTGGGCGTGGAGAATGGATCAATATCCGATAGAAGCTTGTTCAAGTGGTCGCGTTTTGCCTGCTGATTCGTGCCCACTTCATCCGCTGACCACCAAGTCCGTGGAGCAACTCCATCACGCACTTCAGTGAGATAGCGTTTGATAATCGGGAGCCGGTCACCGTCGTTACCGAAGTAGGCTCGACCTTCCGACCTTGCTGTCGCCAGCGTTTCCTTTGAAAAAGCCCAGTATCGACCTGGCGGCGGGGTGACAATCCTTCCCGACGGCAACGTAACTGGAAATCGCTGTTTTTCCGTCCCGCTCTTTGCTGTTCCATCATCCCCTTGGCGCCAAGCTCCTCGCGGATCATTGTCAGGATTCTTGAATCTTCCAAGCTGTGTTTCTGTACGTGGCATCAAATTCCGGTAGTCGGACCAAAGCGCCCGGGTTTTCGCATATACAAGCACATTGTCATGCGACAGGGATATATCGGCGTCTCCGCGTCCGCCTTTGTCTTTCTCCCATACGCAAGTCGCTACGAAATTCTTCCGACCAAAGATCTCATCACAAACCACCTTCAGGTAATGCGCCTCGTTGTCGTCAATCGTGATCCACAACGATCCATCCTCCGCCAGCAACGTGCGGATGATCTCCAGCCGGTCGCGGATCAACGTCAGCCACATCGAATGCTCCACCCCGTCGTCGTAATGGGTGAAGGCACTGCCGGTGTTGTAGGGCGGGTCGATGAAGACGCACTTGACCTTCCCGGCGTATTTCCCTTCCAGCGCTTTCAGGGCCAGCAGGTTGTCACCCTGGATCAGCAAGTTGTCGTCAAAGGCGGTCGGCGCTTTGTCGGCGGCTTGGTCGACCAGATCAGGGGCGATGCGTAGCGTGCCGCGGTACGATAACGCCTTGTCTTCGAGCAGAATGCGTGGCTCCAGCCGTGGGCGCTTGTGCTTGCCGGGCCAGGTGAGTTCGAGTTTGGTCTTGATCGTCATCGGTAATTTATTCTTCCGCGGTGAACTGCGCCACCAAGCCGTTTTTGTCGCTACTGGCCGCGTAGATGGTGAGCTTGAGTTCGGTGTGGTCTATCTGTTCGTAGAGCGGGCGGCGCAGCGATAGACGCTCGCTGGCATTGATGATTGTGGGGACGCCTTCGCCGCGTCGCTCGATGAGGTTTTGCCGTTTGCTGACCGGGTCGGCCGGGTAGTAGCGGGAGAGCAGGTTCACCAGGGTTTCGTTGCGGGTGATGCTGTTGGCTTCCATGCTGTCGATGGTCAGGCTGTTGGGCAGGCCACCGGGGGTGGAGAGTTCGAGCCGGTCGGCAAACAGGTGCAGGCGGATGCGGGCGCCGTGGATGGCGTAGTCGCGGTGGGCGACCGCATTGACGATGGCTTCGAAGACGGCGGCCAGGTCGTATTGCGGGATGTCGATGCGGCCGGGGCGCTTGACGGCTTCGACGCGCATGTTGCGTTTGACGAAGTTGAAGGCAAGGCGAATCTGCTCATCGACCGGGCCGTCGCAGTCCTGGGCATCGAGCTGGAATTCGGCGTTGCGCTCGGTACCAGAATAGGCGACGCACTGGACGTAAGCAGAGGAGAGAAAATCGGCCGGGCGCGGGGTTAGCAGCAGCACGCCGCAGACCGTGAGCCGCGTTGTGCCGCTTTCGTCGTCACCGATCAGGTAGAGCTTCTTGAGCTGAGTGATCTCCGGCAAGTCGCCCCGCAGGAAGCGGGCCTTGAGTTCAGGAGCAATGGCTTCCCTTTCGGCTTGGGGAACAAGCTGCTCGTCGAAACGGATCAGTCGCACCATGCTGCGCTGCTGGAATATCCGGGCCAGCAGGTCCGGCGACATTTCCCGCTTGCTGGAACCGACACGGTGGAAATAGCCGTGTGGGCTGCGGTGTACGAAAACGCTCTTCGCGACGCGCACCCACACGACGGGCTTGGCTTCGCCCTGACGGTTGGGGATTTCGACCAGTCGGGTTTCGATGTATAGCGCTGGGTCAATTGCTTGAGTGGCGATGTTCGATAGCCATTTGTCCACAGTATCGAGATCGGCCTGGGAAATGCCTTCTACTTCACGCGTCTTGTCGGCCACCCCCAATACCAGAATGCCGCCATTGGCATTGGCAAAGGCGGCCAGTTCGTCAGCGACACTGTCGCGGTGCGGCGCGGTTACCTTCTCCCCCTTGATGGTGACGCTCTTGAATTCGTAGGCGGAGTCTTCGCCCAGACGTATCTGGTAGATCAGTTCGCGGATGAGGTCGGTGGTGTCGATCATGGGTACGCCTTTCGCCGGGCCGCCCCGAGGGAGGCGCAGCTCCCTCGGGGGGATGCGAACAAAGTGAGCGTGGGGGTCATTTCATTTCCTCATGAGGCTTTCAGGCGCCAGCGGATGGCGAACAGGCGTTGGCGCTGCGGCGTTATCTGCAGCGCGGCTTCGATTTCGTTGAGCAACCTGTCTTCTTCCGCATCGATTCTCTTTTTCTGTTCGTGGTAATCGAGCATCACCCGGTCGCGCTCCTGCTCAAGCTGCTTGATGGCTCGCTTGACATTAAGCTTGTCCTGGAGCGAGGTCAGCAGACGGGCTGCTTTGCGGGCTTCCTTAATTTCCTGGTCGAGTTGCTTGATGCGGATGTCGAGAGCGATGCGCTGGTCTTCGGCCCAACCATCGAGTTTTTCGGTCTCTTCGTTGAAGTAGCGTTCATTCAACAGCAAGGCCGCGTCAAGCTTCTGGCTTTGTTGCTGTAACAGTAGTCGGGCGAGTTCGGTTTCATCGAGTGATGCTTCCGCCGCGTCGCAGAGGCGGGCGGGCAGGGTGAGCAGACGTTCGGCTGACGTGGTGTCCAGGGCTTCGCCGCCGTCGCTACGGGCGGCGACCAGCAGGTGTTCGATGCGGCGCTTGGCGGTGGTGAGGGCGAGTTTTTCGACCAAGAGGTCGCCCGATTGACCGGAAAAATCCCGAAGTCGCGAATGCTGGCCTTTTGGGGTGTGGTCGAGATCGAATTCGAGCGTGGCGACCGGCAGTGCTTCCAGGGCTGCCTTGGCCTCGGCGAGAAGTGCTGCGCCCAGCCCTTCATTGGGGCGCAGAAAACGAATGTTGGCGCTTTCGGCCTCCTGCCAGCGCACGTCGTACCAGTGACCGTCGTGCAGAAAGCGGTGGGCATCAAACTGCGCCTTGGGCAGCATCATGCGGGCAAGGAGGAGCAGCTTTTCCTGATAGTCGTTGACGTGCCGTTCGGTCTTGTCCTTGGTCAAGTTGAGGTGTTTGACAACATCAACATCGAGGTTTTCCAACACAGAGCGTCGGGTTTCCGAGGTGCGGGTTTCGAGTTCAGTCTTGAACTTGGCTTGGAGCAGGTCGAATTCAGCGTCAATTTCCGCAACGCTACTGCAGCGCTGGTAAATCTCGTGGATGTGACGTTCGATATCGACGCCGGATTCGATACTGCCAAGGATTTCATCAGAGGCACCGAAGACGCCTTCGAACAACTGGAACTTCTCGCTGAGCAGTTCAAAGACCCGTTCGTCGGCCCGGTTGCCCTTGTTGATGAAATTAACCACGACAACATCGTTTTTTTGCCCGTAGCGATGCACGCGGCCGATGCGCTGCTCGACCCGCTGCGGGTTCCACGGCAGGTCGTAATTGATGAGCAGCGAGCAGAACTGGAGATTGATACCTTCGGCACCAGCTTCTGTGCAGATGAGAATTTCCGCCATGTCGCGGAAATGGTCGACCAGTGCGGCTTTCATGTCGGCCGTTTTGGCGCCGGAAATACGGCCGCTGCCTTCGTGCTGTACCAACCAGTTCCTGAGGATGCTCTTGGAATCCGGGTCAGCATTGCTGCCATTGAGAATCGCGATTTTTCCGGCGCGGCCGTTGTGCTCAAGGAGCTGCTTGAGTTGCGATTGGGTGCGGACGGACTCGGTGAAAATGACTGCCTTGCGCTTGCCTCCCAGCCGTTCGGCAAAATCGAAGGCTTTGTCGATGACGCGCAGCAAGGCGTCGGCCTTGGCGTCGCGGCTGATGCGCTCGGCCAGGCTGCGGAAGTTCTTCAATTGATTGACTTCGGCGGCCAGGGCGGCGGGATCGACGGTATCTTCTTCGTCAATGCCTTCCTCGTCGGTCAGATCGGCGATAGCGTCGTAATCGCTCAGCGCGTCGGCCAACGGCAGCTTCTTTTCCAGCCGTTCGATCATCGTGGTCAACGTGCCCTGGATGGCGAAGGAGGAAGAGGCCAGAATCTTGCGGATGACCAGCGTGACCAGATGCCGGGCTCCAGGCTTGATTGACAGGATGTTGTCGTCCTGGAGGTATTCGGAAACCTGGCGATAGAGTTCGAGCTCGTCCGGCGATGGCCGAAAATCCTCGGTCATCGAATAGCGGCGGGTGAATTTAATGCCGCCGGTTTCCTGTACCTGGCGCCGCAAGGTGCGTTTGCAGATGGTTTTCAGGCGGTCGCGCAGTTGTTCAAACTCGGTACTGTCCAGTTTCGGTCGGCAATAGCGCGCCTTGAAGGCATCAAGGCTACCGAAGAAGTGCGGGTCGATGATCGCGATGAGGCCGTAAAGTTCTTGCAGGTTGTTTTGCAGCGGCGTGGCAGAGAGCAAGAGCTTGGGCCGGCCTTTGAGCGCGGCATCAAGCCGGCTGGCAATCTTGGCACTTTCGCCTTTATAGAAATTGCGCAGCTTGTGGGCTTCGTCAAAAACCACGAGATCCCAAGGTACGGCGGCCAGTTCGTCTTGTTTGCGCGAGGCGAATTCGTAGGAGCAGATGACGACGGCGGCTTCGCCGAAAGTGCTTTCCGTCTGGAAAGGGTTGCCTGCGCCAGCCGCCTGCGCTTCCTTGAAGTTGCGGGCTTCGAGAATCCGGGAAGGTAGGGAGAATTTCTCAACCAGTTCCTGGCTCCATTGCTTGCGCAAGGTGGCCGGAACAACCAACAGGAGGCGGCGCTTGTGCTCGGCCCATTTTTGCGCCAGAACCAGACTGGCTTCGATAGTCTTGCCGAGACCCACTTCGTCGGCGAGGATGACACCGTTGGAAAGCGGCGAAGCCAGGGCGAACAAGGCTGCATCCACCTGATGCGGATTCATATCCACCTTGGCACTGGCGATAGTTTGTGTCAGGGCCTCCTCGGCGAGACCCTCAAGTGACAGCGCGTGGGCGATGTAGCCGCTTTGATAGCCGGTGTACATCAGCCTCGGTCCTTTTCAGGGGTGGCGAGGGGATGAAAATCGCCACGTTTTTCCGTGCGCTCGAGAAACTCGCTGACCGCTTGGCGCACAATCCAGCCCAAAGACAAGCCGTGTTGGTCGGCCATTTCCTGTAAGCGCTGGAGCTGTTCGGGGGAAAAGGAGATGGTGGTACGGATGGCCTTCATTTTGCATCTCGATGCATCAGAGTGCATCATTCTAGTGAGGATGTCTCCGAATTGGTTGATTCGTTGCAACCTTGCACAACCAACATCGGCCACTTCCGTGCTGCCAGGAAGGTGCGAAAAGGCAAGCCCGAACCGCCTGGGCATCGACACCCGTGTCTACCTGGGCTCCGCCGAACTGGCCGCCATGTGCGCCCTGGCCGGCCGGATCGTGACCAAGGAAGAGTACATGGAGCAGATCAAGGTGGTGAATGCCAAGGCTGCCGAGATCTACCGCTACATGAACTTCGACCAGATCCCCGCCTTCACTGAAGTGGCGGATACCGTCGAGATGTAACGCCTCAATGCACCTCGGCCGGATGTGAGTCCGGCCCGATGCAGCAGAAAGCCCCTGACCGGGAGACCGGTCAGGGGCTTTCTTTTTGCGCTGCACCCCGGAACGAAGGGGTTGATGGAGTGCGCGATAATATTAAAACTGATAAAAACGATTTTAAGTTCATCGAAAGACGAACACTTCCTACATGTTTCCCGATGAAGCCATGGGCCCGGAAGCACTTTCAAAGAGAGATAAGTTGTCTCTGTTGTTCAGTTAGTTACGGTTTGCAGTCTGTGTTTAAGGACGATTCTGAATAAGAAACTCATGCACATCAGGTGTAAGAAGACGACTTACAAACCCACATAAAAACATTAAATACAAAAAATACAACATAAATCGTCATTAATGATAATATCGCTAAAACACTCACCAAACGCCATGACTGATTCCAAGACATCCCGGACCTGCTCCACCCGAGAAGCTGCACAGCAGCTGGGCGTGAGCGTGCGTACGGCCCAGCTCTGGGTCGAGGAGGGGCGCCTCAACGCCTGGAAGACACCCGGTGGGCATCGCCGGATTCTGGTTGAGTCGGTGGCGCGGCTGCTGGGTGACCAGCGGCGTGCCGGCGGCGGCGCTGCCGAGCCCTTCCAGATCCTGGTCGTGCGCGAAAGCGAGGCGGATCGGCAGGCGCTGCAGGCGGTGCTTACCCCCTTGCTGCCCGACTGCCGGGTATCCGTTGCCGAGGATGGTTTTGAAGGGCTGCTCCGCATCGGCGAGCGGGCGCCCGAAGTGTTGATCATCGATCTCGTCGTGACCGGGCTGGATCTTGTCCGGTTGGTACGAACCCTCACAGGGGCGGGGCGAGACCGGGCGATGCTGATCGTGGTGCTGGTGGCCTCCGATGCAGACCGACTGGGGCTCAGAAACGACCTGCCCGACGAAGTGGTGATTGTCGGCACCCCGGCGGATGGCACCGAGCTGGCGGCGCTGGTGAGGGTCTTCCTGCGCAACTGGCGCCGGCATGAGGAGAAGTGCAGTGACAGACAGGAGGAAACGAGATGAACAAGGGCATGACTGCAGGGACGGCCCCGTCCATGGATGATCTGGCTGGCCGGGGTGCGCCCTGGGCCTGGATTGTCCTGGGCGGTGCAACGGCGGGATTGCTGTTTGCCGTCGGAGGTGCCCAGCCTCTTGTCGCAGGCCTTGCGCTGCTTCAGTGGGGGATGATTGCCGGTCTGGGCCTGGCCTTCGAGCGTGGTCATCGGAAGGCGATCAGGGACCAGCGCCAGCAACTGACCAACGAGGCACACGCGGCCCGCCAAGGGAGTCTGCATGTGCGTGGGCTGGACAATCTGTGCGAACAGGTGCTGCCGGTCTGGGTCGGGCAGATCCATGTGGCCCGTGCTCAGACCGAGGACGCCATCACCGCGCTGTCATCCCGCTTCGGCCAGATATCCCAGCGCATCGGACTGGCCCTCGACGCATCCCGGGCGACTGCCGGTGACGATCTTGCGAGCCTCCTCAATGCCACCGAGAAGGAACTCGACGAAATTGTCGGCGCACTGCGCGCAGCCTTGTCCCACAAGGAAGTGCTCCTGACCCATGTGGCCGAACTCGGCAACATCACCGCCACCCTGGAAGACATGGCCGGGCAGGTGGGGGATGTGGCCAAGCAGACCAACCTCCTTGCCCTCAACGCAGCCATCGAGGCGGCCCGCGCAGGTGAGGCCGGGCGGGGCTTCGCTGTGGTTGCCGACGAGGTACGGAAGCTGTCCACCGCGTCCGGGGAAATGGGCAAGCGCATTGGCGACACCGTCAGGTCGGTAACCGGGGCAATCAGCGAAACCTTGGAGATCTCCCAGCGCTACGCCCGTGACGACCAGACCCTGGTGTCAGCGTCAAGCCAGCGGATCGGCGAGGTGGTCCAGCGCTTGCGCTGCGCCGCAGGCGGGCTGGTGGATACCTCCCGCTCAATCACCGACGAGGGCCAGGCCCTGGCCGGGGAGATCGCCGAGGTGCTGGTCT
>Ga0209097_10003496_pt1 | contig 12023 bp, 4 predicted proteins | sample AD_UKC052_MetaG_FD_184419 | JGI IMG/M metagenome (GOLD analysis project Ga0209097, IMG submission 184419) | Active sludge microbial communities of municipal wastewater-treating anaerobic digesters from USA - AD_UKC052_MetaG (SPAdes) (version 2) | ecosystem: Engineered > Bioreactor > Anaerobic >... | reverse complement strand
CCCTGCCAAGTCCCGCTACGCGCTAGAGGTGCTGACCCGGCTCAAGGCCAAGGGCCACGGCCAGGTGCTCAACCGCAGCGAACTGCTCTCTGGCACCTCGGACGTCGAGTATTTCGCGCCGATCAAGTATCGCCTGGAGCCGGATCTGCTGGTCACCGTGCTGGGTGGCCTGGTCTATTCCGGCGACCTGGTCATGTCGATCACCGGCGACAAGATCGACTCCGGCAAGCTGGTGCAACTCGCGGAACGCTCGATCGAAGAGCTCAAGCAGTTCAAGCACGTCGAGGCGCCCAAAGAGATCAACCTGGCGGTGCTGCGCGCCCTGTTCGAGCTGTTTGATCTACCGTCCGGACTTGCGCAGAAGGCAAGCCAGGGCGACACCGAGCCGGTGATCAAGCTGCAGGACAAGGTCAGCGCACTGGTGCCGCGCGTGCTCAAGGCAGGCTCCGATCTGCAGCAAGGCAAGCTCAGCTTCTGGGGCCAGAACCTGCTGCGCGAGGAAGAAGCCAAGGACTGGCACGCCCGGTTGGACGCGCTGAAGAAGTTCACCGAGTCGCTGACGCCATACAACACGGTCGGCAAGCTCAAGAACCTGCGCGTCACACCGGAAGACGTCGACGGCCAGAAGAAGAATCTGGAAGTTCTGGCAGCCGTCGAGCGTCTGCTCGAACTGGTGTTGGAGCTGGGCGGCACAGCGTCGTACCTCTCCCAGGCCGAGATGGTGCTGCCCGCCGAGCACCCGTGGGTGAAACAAGCCGAGGCCGCCCGCAAGGCCCTGCAAGAAAAGCTCAGCCAGGACCGGACCGCAGAGCACGCCGCCGAGTACCGGCAGACGCTCAACCAGCTCAAGAAGGACTACATCACCGCCTACATCGCCAGCCACAGCAAGGCGCGGCTGGGCGTGACCGAAGACAAGGCCCGCAATGGGCTACGCAAGGACGACCGCCTGCTGGGCCTGCGCATCCTGGCCGGCGTGTCACTGATGCCCACCAGCCAGCTCACGGCGTTTGAAGAGTCGTTGAACGGCTTGAAGAGCTGCTCGTCGCTGGACGAGCCCACGCTGATGACGGCGGCGGTATGCCCGCACTGCCATTTCCGCCCATCCGCTGAGCAGTTGGAACTGATCCCGGCCGCCAACCGCCTGCACAAACTGGACGAAGACCTGGACCAGTTGCAGGCCAACTGGCAGCAAACCCTGCTCGACAACCTGGACGACCCGTTCACCCAAGACAGCCTGGGCTTGCTGCCGGCAGCAAGCAAGAAGGTGATCGACGGCTTCCTGACCTCACGCAAGCTGCCCGAGCCCATGACCACCGAGTTCGCCAACGCCGCACAAGAGGCGCTCTCAGGGCTGGAGAAGATCGGCGTCAAGAGTGATGAGCTTAGGCAAGCTCTGCTTCAAGGCGGCTCGCCCGCCAAGCCAGACGAGCTGCGCAGCCGCTTCGATACGTTCCTGAACGATCGCTGCAAGGGCAAGGACTCGACCAAGCTTCGCTTTGTGATCGAGTGAGCTCATGACTGAAAACGAGCTCCTGGCCATTCTGGCGGTTGGCGAAGACATCGGCATCCCGCGCGCATTACATGCCTGACCAAGCAAAATAATAAGGAGCGAAAGCCATGAGCAACACATTGAAAGTCAGGGACGACCACGCGCCTGTCTGCTTCGAAGCTACCGCCAAAAATGATGGCAAATTCAAGCTCTGCGAAGGTACGGAAGCCTCCTGGCTAACCCAGGGCCAAACATTCGGCATAAAGGAACTACGCGGCCGCGTTGAGCCATGGCTGACCGCTTTGTTCCAGTCGGAACATCTCTCGCTGCTGGCAGGCTCGGGGCTGACCCATGCGGTACACCGACTGGCGACAGGCAAGCCAGCCGCGGGAATGAGCGAGGCAACCCTGACAAGCTATAAGGACGAGATCGAGAAGGCAGCGAAAGAAGCCGCCCAAAATACAGGTCGAGAAGCAGGTAATCTAGAAGACCAGCTCCGCGCTGCCAACGAATTGCTGCGCGGGTTGGAGATTCTGGGTAAGTCACCAGAAGCCGAAACGCTGCGCACCGAGCTAACCAGCACGCTGCAAGCTTTCTCCAAGTCCATTCTCGAAAGCGAAGCCGGTATTGCCAGGTCAGGCGATTACAAGCGCGACCAAGCGTTCAATGTGCTGGTCACCTTCCTGATGAGCTTCGCCAGCCGCACCGGCGTAAGGGATCGGCTGAACATATTCACCACCAACTACGACCGCCTGATCGAAGCCGGGGCCGAACTGGCTGGGTTGCATCTGCTGGACCGCTTCCTCGGAAACCTCATGCCAATCTTTCGCTCGTCGCGGCTGGATCTGGACATGCACTACAACCCGCCGGGCATTCGTGGCGAACCGCGCTATCTGGAAGGGGTTGCCCGCTTTACCAAGCTGCATGGTTCGGTGGACTGGGTGCAGGCTGATAGAGACATCCGCCGTATCGGATTGCCCTTTGGCGCGGATGAAATCGAGCCCTACCTGAAGACACCCGGACTGAAAGATGCCAGCGCCCACAAGCTGATGATCTACCCCAATGCGTCCAAGGATCGGGAAACCTCGGACTACCCTTACGTGGAACTGTTCCGTGATCTCGCCGCTGCCGTGTGCCGCCCCAACAGCACGCTGATTATCTACGGCTACAGCTTTGGCGACGAGCACATTAACCGCGTCATCCGCGACATGCTCACGGTTCCGTCCACCCACCTGGTGGTAATTTCCTATGACGATCCGCTAGGCCGCATCATGCAAACCTACCAGGAGCTGGGGCGCCCTTCGCAGATCAGCCTGCTGATCGGCCCAGCACTGGCCGATTTACAAACCCTGACCGAAAGCTTTCTGCCCAAGGCCGCAATCGACAAAACCACCTTCCGCATGAGCGAGCTGCTCAAGCAGCGTTACGGCACCGAAATTCGTTCGGCCCCGGCAACAGGAGAACCCGACGGCAATTTTGACGGGGCGGACCTGCTATGAGCTTCTCACCCCTGGCCTACGCCGACTCACTGCGCATCGGCAGCATCGACTTTGTCTCTCCTGACGAAATCAAGGTGCTGCTGGATATCGAAGCTCCCGACAACCTCGCAATGAATACCGGCACACCACGGCCGTTCCCTCGTATCAACGGCTATGTGCTGGTACCTAGCGATGCGGGCTATCTGGTCGCCCAGGTAGAGTGGATCACCATCGAGAGATCCCAGTATCCCAAGCGCAAGGGCATGCAGGATTTCGGTCTAGTCGATTTGCCCTACCCGCTACGCAAAATGAGCCTCAACCCACTGGGTGGCCTGTGTTACGAAGGCGAGTATCAGGGAAAGGAACGCTACACATTCCGGCGCGGTGTGGAAGCCTTTCCGACGGTAGGCGACCCCGTACTGCTGCCTACCCAAACCCAGCTGCGCGCTATCGTCGAATCAGGCGAAAACCGCCGGGTAAAAATCGGCGTCAGTCCGCTGGCCGCCAATGCCGAAGTCAAGATCGACCCCGATCGCCTGTTCGGTCGTCATCTGGCCGTGCTGGGTAACACCGGCAGCGGGAAATCTTGTTCGGTTGCTGGCTTGATTCGCTGGTCGATGGAGGAAGCCTGCAAAGCACGTGGGGGCACCGACCCCAATGCCCGCTTTATTGTGCTCGATCCCAATGGCGAGTACTCGAAGGCGTTTGATGGACTGGGCAAGGTACGTGTGTTCGCTGTCGAGCCAAAACCAGGCAGCGGAATCGAACAGCTTCAGGTGCCGCTCTGGTTCTGGAACAGCGCAGAGTGGAGTGCATTCACTCAGGCCAGTGCCAAGACGCAGCGTCCTACGCTGATTCAAGCACTGCGGACAGTACGCGATGGTGCAACGGAAGCAGCAGCCACACCAAGCCGCGATCTGCGTCGTTACTTACGTACCCTCGTTGGTGCTATCCAGGTTGATAAGAACTCTGGGAATCCTTGGAAGGGACCCGGGCAGGCAAAAGGGTTTCGCGACAGATTGATTAGGTGGAACGAAGGATTGATTGAGCATGCTTCATTCAATGAAGCGGAAACTGCAGCCCTTGTGGCGCTGAAGCAGAAGATTTCGCAAGTTTTAGGCGCGCACCAGGGTGACTGGCCAGCAATTTTCACTAGGCAAGAGATTAGCGATCTACTGGATACAGTGAGTCAAGCTCACGCAGCCTTTGGCGGCAGTGACATCGACATTCTGCCTATCGATGCCGACGTACCGCGTGCGTTTTCTGGCGATCAGCTGTTGCGCAGTGTAGAAGCCAATGCTGAGCTACTTGGCGTATCGGAATATGTCGAGACCATGCTCATGCGCATCCGCACGATTTTGTCGGACAGTCGCATGAAAACCATCACTGGCGATACTGATGGCGTGACATTGGATGACTGGCTAGCCAACACCATCGGAGACAACCAAGCTTCCAACGGCACAGTGACCGTCATCGACCTGTCGCTGGTGCCTGCCGAAGTGGTGCATATCGTCACCGCCGTTATTGCCCGCATGACGCTGGAAGCCTTGCAGCGCTACCGCAAGCTCAACCACGGTAAAACGCTGCCCACGGTTCTGGTGATGGAAGAGGCGCACACCTTTATCAAGCGCTACCAGGACGATGCCGAGAACCAGAATACAGCCGCCATTTGTTGCCAGGTATTCGAGAAAATCGCCCGCGAAGGGCGCAAGTTCGGACTGGGCTTGGTGTTGTCATCCCAGCGCCCCAGCGAGCTATCGCCCACAGTGCTGTCCCAGTGCAACAGCTATCTACTTCACCGCATCAGCAACGACCGCGACCAGGAACTGGTGCACAAGCTGGTTCCGGACAACCTGCGTGGTCTGCTGCGCGATCTTCCCTCGCTACCCTCACGCCACGCCATCCTGTTGGGCTGGGCCTCTGAATTACCAGTGCTGGTGCAGATGAATGCCTTGCCTGAGGGCCAGCGGCCAAAATCCGACGACCCGGACTTCTGGTCGGTGTGGTCGGGTAAGCGAGAGAACGAAATAGGCGAGATAGAAGCCATCCAGCGCAACGTGGATTGGAAGGCAATTGCGGATGACTGGCAACAAATAGCTTCTGTCCAAGACAGTGACGCCGCAGACGAGGGAGTAGCTCGCTAGATGGCAAAGGCAAGCGGCTTCGCCGTACTGCTATCTAAAGACCGGATGGCCGCATTCCTCGAATGCGTCGAGGAAGAGCGGTCGTTTGCCGAGCCAGTGGCGGACTTTCAGCACAGCCGAAACCTGCCGTTGGTCTGCGTCGTCATCAGTGCGCGCAAGGTTACCCACATCGGCCTGGGGCGACGGGGTACTCGTGCCGGGACTGGGCTGAGCCGATTGAACCTCGATCGGGTTGAAAAGCTCTCAGAACCTTTGTCGGTTCAGCGAATCATCAATCGCCTGCCAAAACGCAATGCCGCATCCGTGCGAAAGCGTCTCGAATCAGGTGGTCTCCTGACTGACAAGGGATTTACTGCTGTCATCGAGATCATTCGGCAACTCGCACCTCAGGCCAGCTCGTTGCTGGAGCGGTTTAGCCAAGCCCGAACAGAGCGCATTCAACGGCTTTCTCCCAAGACCAAAGACAACCTGGCACAACAGAAAGAAGCCGTGCTCACGGCACTGTCGGTTGCAGGTTTAAGCCGCGACCCCATTCAAGAGTGGTCACCACCCGAAGACACACCGGTGTCCTTCCTTGACGGATTGCCCAGCGCCCGGCTGCGTGAAGACCCGATGGTGATTCACGACCTAATGAATCTGCCCGGTTTTGACATCATCAAAACCTACCCTTACAGCGCGGCAGTATTCGAATCAGATGCGACGGCGGAGCGACTCACCGTCATCCTTGCCAATCGTCTCCCACTGGAAGAGCAGACCGGTACGGACCTCATTTACTTCAATGAGACTTTCCAAAGCTTTGTCATGGTTCAGTACAAAGCGATGGGAAGAGGCTCAGACGGCAAGTCAGAATTTCGACCATCAAGCGATAGAAATCTACCCGGTGAAATTGATCGCATGGATGCGCTGCTGGCCGCTATCCAAGCCTGTCCGGCCAATTCCGTTCATGATGGCTTCCGCCTGACGGAGAACCCGTTCTTTCTGAAATTGTGTCCTCGGCTAGTCTTCAATCCGGATGACGTCGGGCTGGTACCGGGGATGTACCTGCCGCTCGATTACTGGAAGCTGCTGACACAGAGCCCAGGAACCCGAGGATCGCGTGGCGGACTGCGCGTAACTTTTGAAAACGCTGGTCGCCATTTCGATAACTCTTCCTTCACGGCGATTGTTTCCAAGGCTTGGGTGGGCACCACCCCCAGTCAGTCCGATGTTCTTAAGGAAGCGATTCGTCAAACCATTGAGACCGGGAAGGCCATAGCCATCGCGGTAAAACCAAGAAAGTCAGCCGCCGCCAATGTTGGGCGGATCAACCTTAGCGAGATCACTCCGGATGAATGATTTTTTCCAGAACCAAGGTGCTTCAACAGGTCCTGTCGAATGCCTTGGCCAGACATTCCCAAGCGAGCAAGCTCGGCGCGAGCACTTCTCGAAGCTGCTGGCCGAGAAGCTAAAAGATCCGGCGTTCCGCAAGATCGAGGGATTCCCACAAGCGACGGACGAAGCCATTCTGGCGATATCGGACGCGCCGTACTACACCGCGTGCCCAAATCCCTTCCTCGAAGACTTCGTGCGCCACTACGGCAAGTCCTACGACCCCAGCGTGAAGTACAGCCGCGAGCCGCAGACCATCGATGTATCGGTCGGCAAGACAGCCGCGCTCTACAAGGCCCACGCATATCATACCAAGGTGCCGCATCTCGCCATCGTGCCGTCGATCCTGCACTACACCGAACCCGGCGACGTCGTGCTCGACGGATTTGGTGGCTCGGGTATGACAGGCGTCGCGGCGCAGTGGTGCGGATCAGCGCCAGCCGCTTACCGCCACGAGCTGGAAATGGAGTGGAAGAAGCAAGGCAAGGCCGCGCCCAAGTGGGGCTCACGTCGAGTCATCCTCAACGATCTCTCGCCTGCCGCGACCTTCATCGCAGCCAACTACAACCTGCCGTTTGACGTAGAGACTTTCGCCAAAGCCGGCCAGAAATTGCTCAACGATGTCGAGAAGGACCTCGGCTGGATGTACGAGACCCTTCACAAGGACGGCAAGACCAAGGGGCGGATCGAATACACCGTTTGGAGCCAAATCTACACCTGTCCCGAGTGTGCCGGTGAAGTGAACTTCGTCGACGAAGCTCTCGATGACGAAAGTAAGCGCGTTAAGGACTCTTTTCCGTGCCCGCATTGCGGCGCAGAACTCACAAAGCAAAAGATGGAGAGGCTGTTCGTCACGGAGGTTGACCGTGCAACAGGAAAAACGCTACAGACGCCGAAGCGGAAGCCTTCGCTCATCACTTACCTAGTGGGGAAGGCTCGGTACCAGAAGGTCCCCGATGAACAAGACATGAAGGTTTTGGATCGGATCGACAAGATGGGCATACCGTCCGGCATTCCTACCGTCGAGATTCCTCCAATGCACATGACCCATGAGCGTGCTCGGATGGATTACTCGGGCGTTACGCACATTCACCACTTCTTCCTCCCGCGCGCAATGCATGGCATGTCCGCGCTTTGGGAAAAGGCAAAGGCTCATGCAGAGCCCCGCACGCGCGGGATGCTGCTGTACTTCGTTGAGCAAGCGATCTGGGGCATGTCAGTACTCGCGCGCTATGCCCCCACCCACTTTTCTCAGGTGAATCAGTATCTGAACGGTGTCTACTACGTCGGCTCGCAGCATGCCGAGTGCAGCCCTTGGTACATCCTCGAAGGAAAGCTTTCGCGACTTACGAAAGCCTTCGGTAGTTACCGTACTTCGCCAGCAATGGCTGCGATAAACACGGGCACTGCAGCAAGGATACCGCTGCCGGGCGCTAGCATTGATTACGTCTTTACCGATCCACCGTTCGGCGAAAACATCTACTACTCCGATCTAAATTTCCTCGTTGAATCGTGGCATCACGTGACGACTGACTCACAGCCGGAAGCGATCGTCGATAGGTTCAAGAAGAAAGGTTTGCCTGAGTATCAACACCTGATGCAGCGATGCTTCGCGGAGTACTACCGCGTACTCAAACCCGGGCGCTGGATGACTGTGGTCTTCTCCAACAGCAAGGCAGCGGTCTGGAATGCGATTCAAGTCGCACTGCAGCAGGCGGGCTTTGTGGTGGCTGAGGTCACCGCGCTCGACAAGGTGCAAGGCAGCTACCGCCAGGTCACCTCCACCACAGCGGTGAAGCAGGACTTGGTGATCTCGGCCTACAAGCCGAACGGCGGCCTTGAGGATCGGTTCAATCAACACGGACCGACCGTCGACTCGGCGTGGGACTTCGTGCAGACACACTTGAAGCAGTTGCCAGCGGTCAAAGTGACGTCGGGCTATCCGCAGGAGCTGCTGAACATCGTCGAACGCGACCCGCGTCGCATCTATGACCGCATGGCGTCCTGGTTCATCCGCCACGGCACGATGGTGCCGATTTCCACGCCCGAGTTCCTGGCAGAGCTGCCGGTTCGATTCCGTGAGACGGATGGCATGGTGTTCCTGCCCGAGCAACTGGTCGAGTACGAGAAGGCGCGGGCGCGCATTCCGCAAGTCGCGCAAGCGGAGCTGTTTGTTTCTGACGAGCGCAGCGCCATCGACTGGCTGACCAACTTCTTGCTCAAGCGCCCGTCTACCCGCTCAGAAATCCACCCGGAGTACATCCCGCAGATCGGCTCGGCCAAGCGCAAGGGCGAGATCATCCCGGAGCTGGACCAGCTGCTGGAAGACAACTTCATCCAATACGACGGCACCGGCGACGTGCCTAGCCAGATCCACAGCTACCTCTCCACCAACCACAAGGACCTGCGCAGCCTCGACAAGAACAACCCCGCGCTCGTGGCCAAGGCCACGGACCGCTGGTACGTGCCCGACCCGAACAAAGCCCAGGATTTGGAGAAAAAGCGCGAGAAGACGCTGCTCAAGGAGTTCGAGACCTACAAGGCATTCACGGGCCGCAAGATTAAGGAGTCTCGCCTCGAAGTGCTGCGCACCGGATTCCGTTCGGCATGGGCCAACAAGGACTACGGAACGATCATCAGCGTCGCCAACAAGCTGCCCGAGGAGACGCTGCAAGAGGATGAGAAGCTGCTCACCTTGTATGACATGGCCTTGACCCGTACCGAGGCAGGTGCCTGATCGTGGCAGAAATCGGCTTCAGCGTTGGCGATTGGTGCTGGCTGACCCGGCAGGCATCACCCTGCCGGGTGATCGAGCGTCAGGACGTGTGGGGCGAAAGCGCCTACCGCGTCTGGCTGCCGGCCAAGGATGCCGTGGTTCGTGCCCGGGCGCTGGATCTGGCGCCGCTGGCAAGCATCCGGCCGACCGTGGAGCAAATCCTGCACACCACGGCGGCGGCCAAGCTGCTGGACGCGCTGGAAGACAACCTGCTGCTGGCGCCGATTCAGTCCAGCGTGGTGCCGCTGCCGCACCAGCTCTATGCGCTGAACCGCGCCATCAGCCGTGACCGCATTCGCTACCTGCTCGCCGATGAGGTGGGCCTGGGCAAGACGATTGAAGCAGGCCTGGTGCTGCGCGAACTGAAGTTGCGTGGCCGCGTGAAGCGAATTCTCATCGTCGCGCCCAAAGGGCTGGTGCGCCAATGGCAGGCGGAGATGCGGCTGCACTTCGGCGAGAAGTTCCAGTTCATCGAGCCTTCGGAGTTGGCGGCCTTCCGCCAATGGCGGAGCGGCGCAGTGGGCGACGAAGACAACCTGTGGCGCATGCACGACCAGGTGATCTGCTCTCTGGACTCGGTCAAGCCCCTGGAGGCTCGGCGCGGCTGGAGCCTGGAACAACTGAACACCTACAACCGCGAGCGGTTCGAAGACCTGATCTCGGCATCGTGGGATCTGGTCATCATTGACGAAGCTCACCGTATGGGCGGCAGCACCGAGCAAGTGGCCCGCTACAAGCTCGGCGCAGCCCTGGCCGAGGCTTCGCCTTACTTGCTGCTGCTGTCGGCCACGCCACACCAGGGCAAGACGGACCAGTTCATGCGCTTGATGCAGTTGTTGGACCGGGAAGCGTTTCCGGACGAAAGCAGCGTCAGCCGGGACCGGGTACGCCCCTTCGTGATCCGCACTGAGAAGCGCGCGTCGATCAACGCCGAAGGACAGCCGCTGTTCAAGCCCCGGGTTACTCGGCTCCAGGCGGTGGCCTGGCAAGCGCGCCACAACGCGCAGCAGCGCCTGTACGAGGCCGTGACCGACTACGTGCGTCATGGCTACAACCAGGCGATGGCTGCCAAGCAGCGCCACATCGGCTTCTTGATGATCCTGATGCAGCGGCTGGTGACGTCCAGCACAGCAGCCATCCGAACCACTCTGGAAAAGCGTCAGGCCCTCCTGGAGGCGCCGCAGCCCCAAGGCAACCTGTTCGAGAACACCAGCCCCGACGAGTGGGCCGATCTGGATGGACAATCCCAAGTCGACCTGGCAGTCCAAGCCAGCGGCTGGGAGCTAGAGAAGTCCGAGGTTGAGACTTTGCTGGAGCTGGCGCGCGAGACGGAAGGCTCGGGCACGGATGCCAAGGCCGAGGCACTGCTGGAGCTGATCTACAAGCTGCAGCAAGAAGAAAACGACCCGGCGCTGAAGGTGCTGATCTTCACCGAGTTCGTGCCTACGCAAGCGATGCTGGCGCACTACCTGGAGAGCCGGGGATTCTCGGTGGCCACGCTCAACGGTGGCATGGATCTGGATGCGCGCTCCAGGGCGCAGCAGGTTTTTTCCAAAGACGTGCGAGTCCTGATTTCGACGGATGCCGGCGGCGAAGGCCTGAACCTGCAGTTCTGCCACGTCATTGTCAACTTCGACATGCCCTGGAACCCGATGCGCATTGAGCAACGCATCGGCCGTGTGGACCGCATTGGCCAACACCATGTGGTGCGCGCCATCAACTTCGTCCTCGAAGACACTGTGGAACACCGCGTGCGCCAAGTGCTGGAGGAAAAGCTCGAAGTGATCGCCCAAGAGTTCGGCGTCGACAAGGCGTCGGACGTGATGGACTCGGTAGAAGCCGACCCGATGTTCGACGAACTATTTGTGCACGGGTTGCAGAATCCGGACGCGATCGAGCAAGAGTGCGATGCGGTGGTGTCGCAGCTCCGCACGACCCTCGCCGAGTCAAAGAAGAGCAGCGATCTGCTGTCGGAAGCGCACGATCTGGACGCAGACGATGCACGCAAGTGGCGGGACCACCCAGCGCAGTTCTGGTTGGAGCGGGCGATCACCAGCGGCTTGGCGGCGCGCGGGGCTCAGTTGGGTACAAGCGCGACCAAGGTTGGCAAGGCGTGGCGGGTGAAGTGGGCGGACGGCAGCGAATCGGCGCAGGCGTGCTTCGACGCCCGGACGGCTGACGAAAACCCCGAACTGGATTGGGTGACGCTGGAAGACCCCCGGGCACGGGCCGTCATTAGCGAACTGCCGCGCTTTGTCGCTGGCCAGCCGCTGCCGGTGATTCGCGTGACGGGTTTGCCCGACTCCGTGCGTGGCATCTGGTCGCTGTGGGAGATCAGCCTCGTCGCCGAGGGGCTCAGCCGCAAGCGTTTCCTTCCGGTGTTCGTGACTGAAGACGGACGGACCTTTGTTCCCACGGCCAAGCGGGTCTGGGATCTGCTACTGACCGAAACCGTCGATGTGCGTGCGGTGAGCGGCGCTGAAGATGCGGTGAGATGGTTCGAGGCTTCGCAAGCAGCTGCGCGGGCGCAAGGCGAACGGATCTTCAAAGAGCTGCTGGACGAACATCGCACCCGGCTCAAAGAAGAGCGCGAGCGCGCGAGCTACGCCTTCGAAGCCCGGAGTCAGGCGATTGGCCGCATCGGTTTGCCTGCCGTGCGGGAGCACCGGCGCAAGCGTCTGCAACAGGAACACGAAGCACGAATGGCATCCCTTGACGACGCCGAGGCCAGCGTGCCGGACTTGAACGCAGTGATGTTGGTGCGCGTC
>Ga0209097_10003492_pt1 | contig 12031 bp, 9 predicted proteins | sample AD_UKC052_MetaG_FD_184419 | JGI IMG/M metagenome (GOLD analysis project Ga0209097, IMG submission 184419) | Active sludge microbial communities of municipal wastewater-treating anaerobic digesters from USA - AD_UKC052_MetaG (SPAdes) (version 2) | ecosystem: Engineered > Bioreactor > Anaerobic >... | reverse complement strand
GATCACCGGCGTGATCAGCGGCACCGTGATGCGCCAGAACTGCTGCCAGCGCGACGCGCCGTCACACTCGGCCGCTTCGTACAGCGAGGCGGGCACGTTCTGCAGCGCCGCCAGGAAGATCACCATGGCCGAGCCGAACTGCCAGGTGAACAGCAGCACGATGGTCCACATGGAAAAGTGCTCGTCGGCCAGCCAGGCGATGGGCTCCAGCCCCAGCTTGACCAGCACCAGGTTCACCAGCCCGTACTTGCTGAAGATGAAGCGCCACAGCACCGCCACCGCGATGCTGCCGCCCAGGATGGACGGCAGGTAGAACGCCGACCGGAAGAAGTTGATGCCGCGCAGCTTGTAGTTCAGCACATGGGCCACGAACAGCGCAAAGCCCACGCGCAGCGGCACGGCCAGCGCCGCGAACCACAGCGTGACGCCGAGGCTCTTGCGGAACAGCGGGTCGTCGCCGAAGAGCTCCTGGTAGTTCTGCAGGCCGACCCATTGGGGTGGATCGATGATGTCGAACTGTGTGAAGCTGAGCGCGAAGCTCGTCACGAACGGGAACAGCTTGAACAGCAGCACCCCCAGCACGAAGGGCAGCACGAACAGGAATCCGAGCCTCTTGTCGTCGTACATGGGGGGTGCCGCAACCGGCTCAGAACTTGTAGTCGGCCGTGACGGTGTACGCGCGGCCCAGCACATCGGCAATGCTGGTCAGGTAGCCCCGGTAGGCGGTGTGGTTGGTCAGCGGCGGCTGCGCATCGAGCAGGTTGCTGATGCCCAGGCTCAGCCCCAGGTTCTTGATGCCGGTGTACTTGACCATCAGGTTGTACTGCGCGTAGGAGGCCACGTCACGCGGGCCGGTGGTGCCTGCGCCGGTGGTGGCGGCCAGGTTCTGGTCGCGGATGCCGCTCTGGTAGCGCTGCGACAGCTGGGCCATCCAGTCCGCGTTCTGCCAGGTGACCTGGGCCGTGTGGCGCCAGCGGTTGTTCATCCCCCGGGTGGCATTCGACAGGCCGGCGTTCGGGTTGACCGGCACCACGTCGTTGTACTGGCCCAGCGCGCTGACCCAGTTGCCACCGTTCACGCCTTCGGACTTGGCGTCCCAGCGCATGAGGTAGGCCACGTCGATGCCGCCCGAGATCTGGCCCCAGCTTTGCCGCGGCGCCACCATCTTCAGGCTCAGGTCGATGCCCGATCCACGCATGGCGCCCACGTTGGACGGCGTGTTGATCACCGCATCCTTGCGGACGGCGTCATTGGGCACCGGCAGGCCGAGCGTGCCGTCGGCATTGCGCAGGAACAGGTTCGGGTAGAGCGTCGGGTTGGCCAGGATGAAGTCGATGGCGCGGTTGCCGATCACGTTGTCGATCTGGGTGCGCCAGTAGTCGACGGTCAGCATGATGTCCTTCACCGGCTCGAAGGCGAAGCCGAAGGTCAGGCTGCGGGAGGTCTCGGACTGGACGCCCGCGTTGTTGGGCACCTTGGTGATCTGCACGTAGTTGGTGAGGCTGCAGACCTGCTCCGGCGTGAAGCCGGCCTTGGGCGTGCACACCCCATTGGCCGTGGTGCTGTTGATCGGGTCGTTGAAGGTGGGGATCAGCGTGCGCTCGGTCTCCTTGGTGTAGATCTCGGGCAGTGCCGGGGCACGGTAGCCGGTGTTGGCCGAGCCCCGCACCACCAGGTTCTTCATCGGCTGCCAGCGCAGGCTGAGCTTGAGGTTGACGGTGGATTCGCCCAGGTCGCTGTACTTGTCGGCGCGCACCGACGCATTCAGCGTCAGGTCCTTGAGCACCGGCGCGTCCACCTCGGCGAACAGCGAGGTGATGTCACGTGAGATCTTGGTCGACGTGGTGGAGTTGGCGCCCGACGCCTGGCCATCGCCGCCCAGCAGGTCGATCTGGTTGTTCAGCGCGGGCGAGGGGTCGTTGCTGGCCAGGCCGATGGCTTCCCAGGTGTCCTTGCGCAGCTCGGCACCCACGGCCAGCGACAGTGCGCCGCCGCGCAGGCTCATCAGCTCGCGGGTGAAGGTGGCATCCAGGCTGGTGTTGCCGGCCTTGTGCAGGCGCAGCGTGCGGCCTTCGATGCTGGCCGCGTCCAGCAGTGCCTGGCCTTCGGCGGTCTGCAGGCCGAACGGATTGAGCTTGGGATCCAGGAAGAGGGTGGTGGCCGTGCCCTGCACGCTGGCGATGCCGCTCACGGTCAACCAGCCCGGGCCCGCATCGGTCTGGCGCTTGGACCGGCCGAAGTTCAGGCCGCTGCGGTAGTCCCAGCCGGCCACGGTGCCTTCCAGCGCGATCACCAGCCGGTCATTGAAGTGGTTGTCGTCGCGGATGCGCGGGCCGGCATCGGCCACCGACCACAGCACGTTGATCGGGCGGTTGTTCAGGTTCAGGCCGGCCACGGCCGGCACGATGCCGTTGCCCGGGTAGTACGGGTGGGTGCTGGTGAGGCGCACCGTGGGGGCGGCCGGGTTGTTGTACTGGTCGACGCTGTAGTGGCTGTGGTTGAACTCGGCCGTCAGCAGGTGGTCACCCAGCTTCAGCGAGCCCTTGGCGTACGCAGTGAGGATGTCGTTCTTGTTGTTGAAGGTGGTGTACTGGGTGTTGGCATCCAGGAAGCAGGTCTGGCGGCCACCCGAGGTGCTGGGCACCGAGTAGGGCGCCAGGCACCCGCTGGCGTACATCGGGTTGAAGCGCACCGTGCGCAGCGAGGCCGTCGGGTTGTTCGGGTCAGTGAAGTTGCCCGGCGTGGCGTTCGAGCCCAGGCCCGGGTCGGTGCTGATGCCCAGTTGCTTCAGTGCCGAGCCGTCGGTCAGTTCGGGGCGGGCCGTCCGCGGCAGCACATCGCGGTATTGCGTTTCGATGGCGCCATACAGGTTCCAGCCCTGCGTGTCGAGGTTGCCGATGCCGCCCAGCAGGCCCAGCGACTTGGCGCCGCCGCCGCCTGAGCGCTCGGGCGTCAGCAGCTCGGCCTTGACATTGAAGCCGACGTGCTGCTTGAGCGTGTAGAACGCCTGCACGCCGCCCATGGCATCCGACCCATAGGCCGACGAGGCGCCGTCGCGCAGGATGTCGGTGCGGCTCAGCGCCATGCGCGGGATCACGTTCACGCTGACGTACTGGTTGGTCAGCGGCTCCTTGGAGAGCCGGCGGCCGTTGAGCAGCGTGAGCGTGCGCATCGGGCCGAAGCCGCGCAGGCTGGTCATGGGGCCGGCGGTGCCCTGGTTGCTGCCCAGCGAGTTGGCCTGGGGCAGCTCCAGCATGAAGTCCTTGAGCTCGGTGTTCAGCCGTGCACCCATGTCGGCCGCGGTGATCGACGTCACCGGCAAGGCGGCCTCGCTGCTGACGCTGCGCCGGATGATCGAGCCGGTGACCTCGATGCGCTGGGCCGCATCGGCGCTCTGGGCCAGGGCCGGGGGCAGGGCAGAGGCCAGGCTGAGGATGGCCAGCGCCATGGCGGTGGGCTGCGCATGGCTTGTCTTGAAGCGTGGCTGCATGGGTTGTCTCCTGGTTGCAGTTCTTGGTCAGTGGCTGGGGTCATTGCTTCGTGGCCTTCATGCGGTCACGGCTGTTGTTCAGGTGCATGTACATGGCCGCGCGAGCCATGGCGGCGTCGCCGCGTGCGATGGCGTCGAACACGGCCCGGTGCTCCTGCGCCGTGATCTCCTTGCCCGAACGCAGCTGTGGCGTGGGCTCACCGAAGCGGGGTGACTTGGGCGGCACGGGCGGTTGGCCGCTGCGAACGCTGCCACGCGAGATGGTGGCCGTGCCCATGGAGCGCAGCACATGCACGAAGTACTCGTTGCCGGTGGCCTGGGCGATGAGCTCATGGAACCGGAAGTCGGCCTCGACCGTGCCTTCACCGGTGGTGTGCTGCCGGTCGAAGTCGACCAGCGCCGCCTCCATCGCCGCCAGTTGCTCGGGCGTGCGCCGCTGCGCGGCCAGTGCTGCTGCGTCGGACTCGAGGCTCAGGCGCAGTTCCAGCATGGCCAGCTTCTGCTGCAGCTTCAGCACGGCATCCGGGGCCTGCATCAGGCTGCCATCGGGCGGGGCCGCCAGCACGAAGCTGCCCACGCCTTGCCGGGTGCGCACCAGACCATTGGCCTGCAGGCGCGAGACGGCCTCACGCACCACGCTGCGGCTGACGCCGTATTCGCGCATCAGCGCCGGCTCGGGTGGCACACGCTGGTCAGGCTTGAGCTCGCCATCCTGGATGCGCCGGGTCACGCCATCGACCACGCGCTGCGACAGGCTGGGCGCACGTGTGCTGGACGGGTCGGCGGCTTGCGGCATGGCGGGATCCTGGTGAGGCAGGCTGGTGCTGGTGCATCGATACACATCAGACGACTAACGTCAGTATAGATTTTCACCCCACCCTGAAAGTCAGGGTTTGCAGCATTGATGCCCTATCGTTTTCCATGACAATGCAGGCAACTTCAGACATCCAGCGGTGTCTCCTACTCATCAGACGACTGATGACTTTGAGGTGTTCATGATCCAGATTGAAAGCGTGCGCGCGGTCGAATTCACGCACCCCACCAGGCGTTCGGTGGATGCCGCAGGCCATTCGCATCCCGGCCCGCCGGGCGCGGGCCGGCAGGCCTTGCTCACCATCCGCAGCACCGATGGGGTGGAAGGCCACTGCTTCGCGCCGCCGCAGGTGGTGCGCCCGCATGTGCTGAACCAGTTCGTGCGCCGCGTGCTGGTGGGCGCCGACGCCCTGCAGCGCGAGAAGCTGTGGGCGGAGCTGGAACACTGGCAGCGCGGCAGCGCCGGCCAGCTGACCGACCGCGCCATGGGTGCGGTGGATGCGGCGCTGCATGACCTGATCGGCCGCACCCTGGGCGTGCCGGTGTGGCAGATGCTGGGCGGCTACCGCGACAGGATCCCTGCCTACGGCAGCACCATGTGCGGCGACGAACTGCAAGGCGGGCTGTCGACGCCGGACGAATACGCCGCCTTCGCGGTGCAGCTGGTCGCGCAGGGCTACAAGGCCATCAAGCTGCACACCTGGATGCCGCCGGTGCGCTTCGCGCCCGACCCGGGCATGGACATCCGGGCCTGCACCGCGGTGCGCCAGGCCGTGGGGCCGGACATCGCGCTGATGCTCGACGGTTACCACGACTACAGCCGCACCGATGCGCTGCGCATCGGTCGTGCCCTGGAGGAGCTCGACTTCACCTGGTACGAGGAGATGATGAACGAGCAGAGCATGTCGTCGTACGTGTGGCTGGCGCAGCAGCTGCGCATCCCGCTGCTGGGGCCGGAAAGCCTCTCGGGCAAGCACTACGCCCGCGCCGAGTGGGTGAAGTCCGGCGCCAGCGACATCCTGCGGGCCGGCGTCAACGGCTGCGGCGGCATCGGCCCCACGATGAAGGTGGCCCACCTCGCGGAGAGCTTCGGCATGCAGTGCGAGATCCACGGCAACGGCGCACCCAACCTGGCGGTGTGCGGGGCCATCCGCAATTCACGCTGGTACGAGCGCGGCCTGCTGCATCCCTTCCTGAACTACGACGACGTGCCAGCCTACCTGCACGCCATCATCGACCCGATGGACGCCGACGGCATGGTGTCCCTGCCCACCGGGCCCGGCCTGGGCGAGCAGATCAACTTCGACTACATCAACCGCCACACCGAGGCCACGTACTGATGACCCGGCCCGGCCAGTCGTGACGACGTTCCACTCCGCCCCGCTGCGCCGCCGCCAGTGGCTGTGCGCCACTGGCGCCGTGCTGTGTGGCGGGCCGCTCCACGCCATGCCCGCCTCACCGGCAGACCAGCTGCTGATGGGCATGAGCATGAACAACCTGCTGTCGCTGGACCCGGCGGCGGCCACCGGCCTGGACGCGCTGGCCGTGGGCTGCAATCTGTACGACAGCCTGCTGGAGGCCGACCCGCACGATGTCGCGCGCCTGGTGCCGGCGCTGGCCCGCGCCTGGGATGTGCGCCAGGGCGGTCGCCGCCTGGTCCTGCAGTTGCGCCCGGACGTCCGCTTCGCCAGCGGCGGGCCCTTGCTGGCGGAACACGCGGCCTGGTCGATGCAGCGGGTGCTGAAGCTCAACCTGGCGCCGGCCTCCGTCTGGAAGAGCTACGGCTTCACGGCCGCACGGGTGCAGGCCGACATCCAGGCCCCGGAGCCCTTCACCCTGCAGGTCGATCTGCCGCAGCCCACCGATCCCGGCCTGGTGTTGCTGACCATGGCCACGTCGATGAGCGCCCTGGTGCTCGACCGCGACGCCGTCCTCGCCCATGAGACCCAGGGCGACCAGGGCGCTGCCTGGCTGACCACGCACGCCGCCGGGTCCGGCGCCTTCGCACTGCAGACCTGGCGCCCCAAGGAGTTGCTCATCCTGCGCCGGCAGCCCGGCCACTGGCGTGGTGAAGCGCGGCTGCAGCGTGTCGTGATGCGCCACATGACCGAATCACAGACCCTGCGCCTGATGCTGTCCCGCGGCGACCTGGACGTGGCCGGCGGCCTGTCGGCCCCCGACGTGCAGGCGCTCTCTCGGCAGCCCGACCTCGCCGTGGAGTCGGTGCGCCGGGGCAACATCTACTACGTGGCCGTCAATGCCCGCCACCCGCGCTTTGCCGACGAACGGGTGCGCCGCGCCGTGCTGCGCCACCTGATCGACTTCGACGGCATGGCGGGCAGCGTGCTGATGGCGTTCGGCCAGACCCACCAGCGCCCGGTGCCGGCCGGCCTGCCGGCGTCGCTGCCCAGCCCCGGCTACCGGCTGGATGTCGCGCAGGCGCGGCGCCTGCTGACGGAAGCCGGCTTGGCCGACGGCTTCGACACCACCATCCGCGTGATGGCGGAAGCGCCTTTCACGGGCATCGCCACCAGCCTGCAGGCCACGCTGGCGCAGGCCGGCATCCGCGCACGCATCCAGCCCGGCACCGGCAACCAGGTGTACGGCGCCATGCGCGAGCGCAACTTCGAGATCGTGGTGGGGCGGGGCGGCGGCGGCGCCGAAGCGCACCCCCATTCCAGCCTGCGCGCGCTGGTCTACAACCCCGACAACCGCGACAGCGCCCGGCTGACCAACTTCCAGGGCTGGCGCACGGGGCATGCCGACCCCACGCTGAATGCCCTGATCGACCAGGCGCTCGTCGAGTCCGACGCCGCGCGCCAGGTGGCGCTGTACCGGCAGGCCCAGCAGCGTGTGCACGAGGCCGTGGGCGGCCTGCAGCCGATTGCCGCGGTGACCGACACCCATGTGGTGCGGCGCGCCGTGCAGGGCTATGTGGGCCACCCCAGCGGGGCCACCCGGCTGCGGGATGTGTTCAAGGTGGGGCCGGCATGAGCGCACGACCACTGCTGCGCGGCGTGGCTGGCATCGCCACGTCACTGCTGGGCCTGCTGGTGCTCACCTTCCTGATCGGACGCGTGATGCCGCTCGACCCGGTGCTGGCCATCGTCGGGCCCGATGCCGACCGCTCCACCTACGAGCAGGTGCACCGGCAGCTGGGGCTGGACCAGCCGCTGGCGGTGCAGTTCGGCCGCTACCTGCTGTCGCTGGCGCACGGGGATCTGGGCCAGGCGCTGCTCACGGGCAACCCCGTCGCGCGTGACCTGGTCCGCGTGCTGCCGGCCACGGCCGAGCTGGCCACGCTGGCCATGCTGATCGGCGTGCTGCTGGGCGTGCCGCTGGGCGTGCTGGCCGCCACCCACCATGGCCGCTGGCCCGACCATCTGGCCCGTGTGCTGGGCCTGCTGGGCCATTCCACGCCGGTGTTCTGGTTCGGCATGATGGGCCTGCTGGTGTTCTATGCCTGGCTGGGCTGGGCCGGTGGCATCGGCCGCATCGGCCTGGCCTTCGAGGGCAACGTGCCCACCGTCACCGGCCTGCTGCTGCTGGACGCCGCGCTGGCCGGCGACGCGCCCGCCTGGCGCAGTGCGCTGCGCCACCTGCTGCTGCCCGCCGCCGTGCTGGGCCTGCACTCGATGGCCTACCTCAGCCGCATGACGCGCGCCTTCATGCTGGCGCAGCTCTCGCAGGAGTACATCACCACGGCCCGGGTCAAGGGCCTGACCGAGCGCCAGGTGGTCTGGGGCCATGCCTTCCGCAACATCCGGGTGCAGCTGCTGACCATCGTGGCACTGGCCTACGGCGGCCTGCTCGAAGGGGCCGTGCTGACGGAAACGGTCTTCGGCTGGCCCGGCTTCGGCAGCTACCTCACCGGCAGCCTGCTGCTGGGCGACATGAACGCCGTCATGGGCTCGGTGCTGGTGATCGGCGTGCTGTTCGTGTCCTTGAACCTGCTGACCGACGCGCTCTACCGCGTCTTCGACCCGAGGGCTGCGGCATGAGCATCGCGGTCGACAGCAACGCCGGCGCCAGGCCGGCCTGGGCCGACGAGGCGGTGGCCCTGCTGCGCCGGCTGATGCGCAACCGCCTGACCGCCGCCGGCCTGGTGGTCATCGGGCTGCTGGTGCTGCTGGCGCTGCTGGCACCCTGGCTGGCACCGGCCGACCCGCTGCGGCAGGATCTGGCGCGTGCGCTGCTGCCACCCGGGCCGGGGCATTGGTTCGGCACCGACGAGTTCGGCCGCGACGTGCTCAGCCGGCTGCTCCACGGCACCCGCATCACGCTGTTCATCGTGGTGCTGGTCACCGTGGTCGTCGGCCCGCTGGGCATGGCGGTGGGGGTGGTGGCCGGCTACTTCGGCGGGCGGGTCGATGCCGTGCTGATGCGCCTGACCGACATGGTGCTGTCCTTTCCCAGCCTGATCCTGGCGCTGGCCTTCGTGGCGGCCATGGGCCCGGGCCTGGACCATGCCGTGCTGGCCATCGCCCTGACCGCCTGGCCCCCGATCGCCCGGCTGTCACGCGCTGAGGCGCTGACCTTGCGGCAGTCCGACTTCATCGTGGTGGCGCAGCTGCAGGGGGCATCGAACACGCGGGTGCTGCTCAAGCACCTGGTGCCGCTGTGCCTGCCGTCGGTGCTGGTGCGCCTGACGATGAACATGGCCTCGGTGGTGCTGACCGCCGCAGGCCTGGGCTTCCTCGGCCTGGGCGCGCAGCCGCCGCTGCCCGAGTGGGGCGCGATGATCTCCGAAGGCCGCCGCTACATGCTCGACAGCTGGTGGCTGGTGGCCGCGCCGGGGGCGGCGATCCTGGCCGTCAGCACGGCCTTCAATCTGCTGGGCGACGGGCTCAACGACGCCCTGGACCCGCGCCAGAACACATGACCGCATCCCTGCTTCAAGTCGACCAGCTGGACGTGGCCTACCGCGGGCCGGCCGGCGCCGTGCCGGTGGTCAAGGGCGTGTCCTTCACCCTCGGGCAGGAGAAGCTGGCCGTGGTGGGCGAATCAGGCTCTGGCAAGACCACCGTGGGCCGCGCACTGCTGCGCCTGCTGCCGCGCCATGCGCAGGTCAGCGCACGCACCTTGCGGTTCGACGGGGTGGACCTGCTCGCCGCCAGCGACCGGCAGATGGGCCAGCTGCGTGGCCAGCGCCTGTCGATGATCATGCAGGACCCGCGCTACTCGCTGAACCCGGTGATGCCGGTGGGTGCACAGATCGGCGAGGCCGTCCTGCGCGCCGAGGCGCTCGGCCGCGCCGCCTGCCAGGAGCGGGTGGAGCAGCTGCTGGCCCGGGTGCACATCCGCGAACCTGGGCGCGTGGCCCGGCAGTATGCGCACCAGCTGTCGGGCGGCATGGGCCAGCGGGTGATGATCGCGATGATGCTGGCGCAGAAGCCGCGGCTGCTGGTGGCCGACGAGCCGACCTCCGCACTGGATGTGTCGGTGCGCCAGGAGGTGCTGGACCTGTTGGACGAGCTGGTGGCCGAGCAGGGCTTGATGCTGCTGTTCATCTCGCATGACCTGAACCTGGTGGGCCGCTTCTGCGACCGTGTGCTGGTGATGTACGGCGGCCGCGTCGTGGAAGCCCTGCCCGCGGCCGAACTGGCCCATGCAGACCATCCCTACACGCGGGCCCTGCTCAGCGCGGCGCCCAGCCTGAAGCACCGGCGCCGCACGCTGCCGGTGCTGCAGCGTGATCCCGCCTGGAGCGCCGGATGACTTCGACACTTGCGCCACATGTGGCCGTGCGCGGCCTGAGCCTGTCGCTGGGAGACGGCGCGCGGCGCCGCCAGGTGCTGCACGACGTGCACCTGGACATCGGCCCCGGCGAGGCCTTCGGTCTGGTGGGTGAATCCGGCTCGGGCAAGACCACGGTGCTGCGTTGCCTGGCCGGGCAATACCGGCACTGGCAGGGCCAGGTGCAGATCGCCGGCCAGGCCCTGGTCGGCGGGCCCCAGGGCCGGCGCCCCGGCGCCTGGTGGTCCAGCCCCGATCTGACCCTGGCGCGCACGGTGCAGATGGTCCACCAGGACCCGTATGCCTCGCTGCACCCGCGCCACACCGTCTACACGGCGCTGGCCGAGCCCCTGCGGGTGCACCGGATGGACGCGCTGGACGCGCGGATCGACCGGGTGCTGGCGCAGGTGGGGCTGCCGCTGGCCTTCCGCCACCGCTATCCGCACCAGTTGTCGGGCGGGCAGCGGCAGCGCGTGGCCATTGCCCGCGCCCTGATCCTGCAGCCCGGCCTGCTGCTGCTGGACGAACCCACCTCGGCACTGGACGTCTCCGTCCAGGCCGAGGTGCTGAACCTGCTGGCGGACCTGCGCCGGGAGCAGGGCCTGACCTATCTGCTGGTCAGCCATGATCTGGGCGTGGTGGCGCACCTGTGCGACCGGCTGGCCGTGATGCAGCAAGGCGCTATCGTCGAAACCCTGAGCTCGGACGCGCTGTGTGCAGGTGCGGCCCGACACCCCTACACACGCACCCTGGTGGCCAGCGCCGACGCCTGAGCCGGCCCGCCACGCCCATTGAACGAAAGCACACGGCATGTCCAAGATCATCGGCTACACCTCGCTGCGGACCATCCAGCGCTGGGGCCGCCCCATCGGCGATGTCCACGGCAGCACGGCCAACGGCGTGACACCGGTCCACATCCTGCTGCTGCACACCGACGACGGCCTGACCGGCGTGGGCCTGGGGCCCCATGCGGGTGTGGAGCACCTGTACCCGGTGGTGGACGGCCAGGACCCGCGCGCCGTGGTGGCGCTGTATGACCGCATGATCGCCCGCGTCTTCAAGGCCGGCCATGGCGGCGGCACCTTCAGCACCATCGGCGCGCTCGACCTGGCACTGTGGGACCTGAAGGCCCAGCTGGCAGACCAGCCGCTCTGGCAGTTGCTGGGCGCGGCCGACCCGTTCGTTCCAGGCTATGCCTCGGCACTGGATTTCGACCTGGATGACGAGACCTTCGTGGCGGTGCACCGCGCCTACGTGGCACGGGGCTTCCGGGCCGTGAAGCTCAAGGGCGGTGCCGACGCGCGCCAGGACCTGGCCCGCCTGAAGCTGCTGCGCGAGCTCTACGCCCGGCCCGGCGTGGAGCCCGCGCTGATGCTCGATGTCAACGAGGCGCTGACGGCCAAGGAGGCGGTGCGCCATGTCGGCTTCATCGAGCGCGAGATCGACCTCACCTGGATCGAGGAACCCGTGCGGCGCTGGGACGCCCCCGGCCTGGCCACCGTGCGGGCCGGCGTGCGGGCCGCGGTGGCCACCGGCGAGAACCTCACCGGACTGGAGTCCTTCGCGCCGCTGTTCCGTGCCGATGCGGTGGACGTGGTGCAGGCGTCGATGGTCTACGGCGTCACCCACTTCCTGCGGCTGGCGGCGGCGGCGCATCTGCACAACCTGCCGGTCAGCCTGGTCAGCTACCGCTGCAACCTGGTGGCCCATGCCGCCAACGCGGTGGCCAACCACGGCCTGTGCGAGATCAAGGAACTGAGCGAACAGCCCGAGGGCCTCAGCCTGGACCAGGTGGTGATCGACGGGGGCCTGCGCCTGGGCAGCACGCCGGGCCACGGCGTGCGCGTCGACCGCGCCGCGGTGGAAGCCATCATGCGCGAGCCCGCCAACCTGCCGGGCGTCAAGCAGCGCCTGGGATGACGATGCGCAGGCAGGTTCTTGCCCTGTGGCTGGCCATGCTGGCCCTGCTGCTGCCGCTGGCCGTACAGGCCC
>Ga0209097_10003488_pt1 | contig 12038 bp, 15 predicted proteins | sample AD_UKC052_MetaG_FD_184419 | JGI IMG/M metagenome (GOLD analysis project Ga0209097, IMG submission 184419) | Active sludge microbial communities of municipal wastewater-treating anaerobic digesters from USA - AD_UKC052_MetaG (SPAdes) (version 2) | ecosystem: Engineered > Bioreactor > Anaerobic >... | reverse complement strand
GCTGGTCGCCAACATCGGCCGCCGTCCGTGGCCGTCCTATCGCCGCGAAGCGGTCGAGGCTAAACCCCGCGCCATGCTCAGCGCGCCGCGTGTTGCAGCCTAACTCACGCCGCAGGGCTCAGGGCGTCAAACCAGAGGTCCAGCGCCCGGGCCTCCGCGCGATGCCGCTGCGTGCGCCGCATCGCTTCGTCGTCCTGGCCCCATTTTTCGATCTGGAACTGTTCGTCGATCCGCGACAGCTCGAACGCTTCCACCGTCCTGATCTTCCCGCGCTCGACGGCAAGCCCCAGCACCGCTGAACCCAGCAGCGCAACGCCATGCACCAGCCCCGCAAGCCTGAACGCATCCAGCCCCGTCGCATGCGCCCGCATCGCCTCGAGCGACTCCACCGGCTGCTCCTGCGGGATAATGCCCTCGACGGCCTTCAGGCGAACGCCCATCTCATCCGCAGCCCAGTTGCGCAGCGGACCCCAGCCCGCCTGCTGCCTGTCGCGCAGCGTCGCGGGACCATCAGCCAGATGGCACACCAGATCCGTTTCGGCATAGCGCGTCGCTTCCGCCGCCAGCTCGGCGCCCGCCTTGGCCGCGCGATCGATCGCCATATGCGCCAGCCGCGTGTTGAACATTGATTGCAGGTCGATGCGTTCCTGCTGCGCCTGCCATTCGCTGGCGATAACGCCGGCCAGCGCTTCAGTCGGCAGAGCCAGCGGATTGCCATTCGGCGTCCGCAGCGCCTTGCCGTCCAGCGTCACCCGCCACGCATCGGCGTCGCTGACAACGGCGACGTCCTTGTAGAACCGCTTGGGCCTCTGATCGATTTCGCCCTTCACGCCCCTTGCGTACTCAGGCTTGTCGCTCATCTCACACGCCTCGGCTTGCGAAGGTCGAAGAAGTTCTCGGCGCTGTCCTCGTCAAAGCCGAGCACGTTGAACGTCTGCTTGATGTGCTGGGGCAGCTCGGCGACGATCTCGATCGGCGGCCCGCCCTTGTTCGGCAGGCGCAACGCCCGCGCATGCAGGTGCAACCCGCCCGCAAGGCCCGACGGCACTTCGCGGTCGCAGGTATATTTGTTGTCGCCAAGGATCGCCGTGCCGATCTCCGCCATGTGGAAGCGCAGCTGGTGCGTGCGGCCCGTCTCCGGCTTCAGCGCAACCCATGCCGCCTTGCGTCCCGCATTCTGCACGACCGAATAAAGCGTCAGGGCGTGCACCGCCCCCTTTTCACTCTGCTCCGCCGTTCTCATCTTCTCCTTGTCGGAGCCGGGTCCGGCAGACTTGATCATGTACCCCCGGATGTCCCCGCTCACGGGGTGGGGCACACCCAGCGTCACGGCCCAGTAGATCTTGTCGAGCTCACGCGACTTGAAAAGCTGGCCAAGCTTGTTGGCGGTGCCCACCGTCTTGGCGAGGATCAGGACGCCGGTGGTGTCGCGATCCAGCCGGTGGACCAGCCGGGGCTTCTCCGCCTGGTCATCCACCAGCGCGCGTGACAGCGCATCGATGTGCCGGGTTGTCCCCGTCCCCCCCTGCACAGCCAGCCCCGCCGGCTTGTTCAGCGCGATGATGTGATCATCCTCATAGATCACCAGCGAGCGCATCATGTCGGCGTCGGACGACTTGACCCGCGCACGCGGCTTCTCATCTTCCTCGTCGCCCTCACGGCCTTTGGCAGCGGTCATCGGCGGAACGCGAACCGTCTGCCCGGCCTTCACCCGCGTGTTGGCCTTCGCCCGCGCACCATCGACCCGGATCTCCCCCGTCCGGCACGCCTTCTCGATCTGGCCTTGTGTCAGCCCGTGAAACTTCCGCTTCAACCAGCGATCGAGACGCGTGTCGTCTTCATCCGCATCGACCGTGAGATTGACGACCTGACCGACATTCCAGCTCATCCGAGCACCCGTTTTGCCATCGCGAGACCAATGGCGACGGCAGCAAGGCCGGCGATCACGGAACCGATCGAATATGTTGACGCGCCAACCCAGTCGTTCCGCTCGATCATGCGCATCGTTTCGAGGGAGTATGCAGAAAACGTCGTGAAGCCGCCGAGCACGCCGACGCCGAGGAACAGCCGCCACGGCTCGCCCGCTTCGCCGCGTGACGACAGCCAGCCGGCCAAGGCACCGATCAGCAGGCTGCCGAACACGTTGATCCCAAACGTCGCCCACGGCCACGCGTCCGCGCGCGTCGGCACGGCGAGCGAGACGCCGAAACGGCCAGCGGCGCCAAGGCCGCCTCCGAGGGCTACGAGAAGGACGTTGAGCATTTCGCCCCGTCCATAGTGCTATCCGGCGTTCAAGGCCAGATCGGCAGGCATTTCGATGCCCGCAGCGGCCACAACAGCCAGAAAATCGGCTGGCGGCGGGGCGTTAATCACGATGCGGCCGCCCGCCGTGGGGTGCGGAACCTCAAGCCTCGCCGCATGGAGCATCAGCCGGGGCACCGGCTCGCCCTTCAGGGTGCCTGCGCCGCCATAGTAGGGATCGCCCAGAATAGGCCGCCCCTCGATCGAAAGGTGCACCCTGATCTGGTGCATCCGGCCCGTAAGCGGCTCGACGGCAAGCAGGTGCGTCGAGCCTGCCGAGGCAAGCACACGCCAGCGGGTGACGGCAGACTGGCTCTTCTGATCGCCCGGTCGCGCCGCACGCATCAGCTCCAGTCCGGGCCGCGCGATGTGGCGCGACAGCGGCATGGAGAACTCGATCTCGCCGTTCTTGAACGTCGAACCCGTGACCAGCGCGAGATAGGTTTTCGAAACCTGCCGCTCGGCAAACGCTTCGCTGAGCGCCGCGGCGGCCGGCTGGGTCTTCGCGGCGACGATCACGCCCGATGTCTGCGCATCAAGCCGGTGAACCAATCGCGGGCGTTTGCCGTTGGAGCGCGCGAACGCCGCCATCAGGCGATCAAGCGTGCGATCCTCGACATTGCGAGTCTGCACCGGCAGGCCGGATGGCTTGTTGAAGGCGAGCACGGCGCTGTCTTCATGGATGACCAGCCCACGCACATAAGCCGCGTCTTCGTCAGACACAGGCATGGCCTCGTAGTTACGCTTCTCGCCCTTACTCACCCGAGCGCTCGCGTCGGCGCTTGGCCCACTGTTCGAGTTTCTCGCGGATCGGCCCTTCGCGACCGGCGCCTTTTGGTTGGTAGAAATCCTGTCGCTCCATGCCGTCCGGAAAATAGTTCTGACCCGAGAACTGCCCCTCGGCGTCGTGATCGTACTGATAGCCCGAGCCATAGCCGAGCGACTTCATCATCTTGGTCGGGGCATTGAGGATATGAGACGGCGGCATCAACGACCCTGTCTCACGCGCTGCCGCACGCGCTGCCTTGTAAGCGGTATAGGCGGCGTTGGACTTCGGCGCGGTTGCCAGATGGATCACGGCCTGCGCCAGAGCGAGTTCGCCTTCCGGCGACCCAAGCCGCTCGTAAGCTGCAGCGGCTTCGTTGCAGATCATCAGGGCCGTGGGATCGGCAAGGCCGATATCTTCCGACGCCGCACGGATCATGCGGCGCGCCAGAAACAGCGGATCTTCGCCGCCCTCGAGCATGCGCGCAAACCAGTAGAGCGCGGCATCAGGATCAGACCCTCGCGTCGCTTTGTGCCAGGCCGAAATGAGATTGTAGTGCTCCTCGCGATCCTTGTCGTAGGCAGGCGCGCGTTTCTGCAGCAGCTTCATCAGCGCGTTCGCATCGACGGGCTGCGAGCGATTCCAGGCAAACACTTCCTCCACGAGGTTGAGGAAGTAGCGGCCATCACCATCGGCCATCGCCATCAGCGCGGCCTTGCCGTCTTCCGTCAGCGGCGCGGGCTTTCCGAGATGCTCCTCGACCTTCGTGATAAGCTGCGCAAGCGCCGCATCGTCCAGCCGCTTCAGCACCATCACTTGCGTGCGCGACAGGAGAGCGCCGTTCAGCTCGAAACTGGGGTTCTCGGTCGTCGCACCGACGAGCGTGACCACGCCGCGCTCAACGAAAGGCAGGAAGCCATCCTGCTGCGCACGGTTGAAACGGTGGATCTCGTCCACGAATAGCAGCGTGCCTTTGCCGGTCGCGCGCTTGCCTTCGGCTTTCTCGAAGGCCGCGCGCAGGTCCTTCACGCCGGAAAAGATGGCCGAGAGCTGCTCGAAGTCGAGATTGGCGCGCTTGGCGAGCAGACGGGCAATCGTCGTCTTGCCCGTGCCCGGCGGTCCCCAGAGGATCAGACTCGCCAGGCGGCTCTGCGCCAGCATCCGCCCGATAGGACCTTCAGGCCCCAGCAGGTGATCCTGACCAACCACGTCCTCAAGCTTTTCCGGACGCAGCCGGTCGGCCAGCGGCCTGGGCGCTTCGTCGGTCAATCCTGCTGCTTCGAAAAGATCGCTCACGACAGACGATCTAGCGCGCCGGGGCCTCGGGTTCTAGCCGCGAAGCGATGTCTCGATCCGCTGGCCGTTGCGCTCGATGGCGAGGCGCCATTCGGAGCCGGGGCTGGCTTCGGCCTTCTTCACCGCGGTTTCGAAGTCTTTCTTCGTCCGGATCGTCACGCCGTTGATCTCGCGGACGATATCGCCCGGCTGGAAGCCGACATTGCGAGCGACCGTGCGACCCGGAACGCTGTGGATCAGCATGCCATCCTTGGCCTGGAACGGGTCCAGCCCCAGCGCATCGGCCAGCGCCGGCGACAGCTCCGCCACCTGCGCGCCCGAGAAGGGGTTGCGGCTGGTGATCTGAACCAGTTCAGCCTTGGACGTGCCAGGAGGCGCAGACATGCGGACGTTGATCGTCCTCGCCTGCTTGTTGCGGAGGATGCTGAGCGTGGCCGTTTCGCCTTCGGCCTTCGTGGCGGCGATGAACTTCATGCCGCGATCATCGAACACTTCGCGGCCATCGACCGTGAGCACCACGTCGCCTTCATGCAGGCCAGCCTTGTCGGCGGGGCCGCCATCGAAGATCTGCGAGATCAGAACGCCCCGCGGCCTGTCGAGGCCGAGAGCGAGCGCCTTCGCGCTGTCGATCACATCGCCCTTCGCGCCGAGCCACGGACGCACCAGCGTGCCGCCGTGTACTGCAGCATCGACCACACGCTTCACCATCTCAGCGGGGATGGCGAAGCCAACCCCGTTGGAGCCGCCACCCTTGGAGAAGATGATCGAGTTCACACCGAGCAGACGGCCCTGCATGTCGACCAGCGCGCCGCCCGAGTTGCCGGGGTTGATCGCCGCATCGGTCTGGATGAACGACGCATAGTCAGACACGCCAACATCCGTGCGCGCCAGCGCCGAGACGATGCCGCTGGTGACGGTCTGGCCGACACCGAACGGGTTGCCGATGGCGAGTACGAGATCGCCGACCGCGAGGTTTCGCGTTTCAGCGAACTGGAGCATGGGCAGGTCCTGGCCCTTGGTGTCGATGCGCAGGACGGCAAGGTCCGTGCGCTCGTCCTTCATCACCAGTTCGGCGGGGAATTCACGGCGGTCGTTCAGGACGACGCGGAACTCCTGCCCGCCCTCGACGACGTGGTTGTTGGTTACAATGACGCCATCAGCGCCGACGATGACGCCGGAGCCGAGCGAGTTGTCGACCTTCTGATTGGTGGTCGGCGTGTTGCCGCACAGGCGCGAGAACACCGGGTCGTTCGCATAGGGGCAGTTCGAGCGGCGCACGGTAACGCTGGAATAGACGTTGACGACGGCCGGCGCGGTGCGGCGCACGACCGGTGCGAACGATTGCTGGATGGCGAGCTGCGATTCAGGAACGACGCGCGTTTCCTGCGGCGCGGGGTCGGGCGCAGGCCCGGAAACGGCTTCAACGGGCGCAGGCTGCCCGCTCGGCGTGACCAGCTGCCCGAGCGCGGGCGCGGCAAGCATGGCGAGAGCGGTTGCGACGGAAGCCGAGGCGACGAGGATGATGTTCTGCCGGTTCATGGACCTACTCCGCACTACCGAGCGTATCAGCGAGCTTCGATTCTATTCCGTACATCCGGGCCATCTGGAGCACCCGGACGACATCCCCATACCGCACTTCGCTCGACGCCGAGACGACAACGAGCAGATGGTCCCGGGTGGTCATCGCGGCTTGCTGCATGAGCATCTGCAGCTCTTCCGGCGATACCGCCCGGCCTTCCCACTCCACCGCGCCGCCCGGCGCAACCCGCACCGCCACCTGCCGCGAAGCACTGGACGCCCCGCCCCGCTCATCCGCGCTAAAGACGGCTACGGTTGCCGGGTCTGGTTCGCTGTGGGCGCACGCCTGCAAGGCCGCGCCTGCGAGCCACAGGCCACCCGCCAGCGCTATTCGTTTGAGGGCGATGCTGCTCAGCATGAGGGCCGGAATTTCCGCCTGCGCGTTATCTCGCCGGCAGATAAGGGGCAGATTCCGGCGCAAAGAAGGCTTCCGGAGAAAGCCTGTCGAAGCCGCCAAAAACAAAAGGCCGCCCGGGAAGGGCGGCCTTTCGGAAATCGTATGTTGGGAAGATCAGGCGTCTTCCAGCTCGGCCAGCGCCTCAGCGCGGGCGCGGTCATCAGCGCCTTTGGCGTCGACATCGCGATCAACCAGTTCGATCACCGCGAGCGGGGCGTTGTCGCCATGACGGAAGCCAGCTTTCAGGACGCGGGTGTAGCCACCCTTGCGGTCCTTGTAGCGCTCGGCGAGCGTGTCGAAGAGCTTCACGACCACATCGTCTTCCTTGAGCTGGGCAGCAGCAAGACGACGGTTAGCGAGACCGCCCTTCTTGCCGAGCGTGATCAGCTTCTCGACGACAGCCTTGAGTTCTTTCGCCTTCGGCAGGGTCGTTGTGATCTGCTCATGGCGGATCAGCGAGCCCGACATGTTGGCAAACATCGCCTTGCGGTGCGAGGCGGTGCGGTTGAGTTTGCGAAGCGCGAAACCGTGGCGCATTTTACTAACCGGCTCCTGTTGGAGCCGCTCCTAATCAGGTGTGGTCTTCGTACTTCTTGGCGAGCTCTTCGATGTTTTCCGGCGGCCAGGACGGAACGTCCATGCCGAGGTGGAGGCCCATCGAGGCGAGCACTTCCTTGATCTCGTTGAGCGACTTGCGGCCGAAGTTCGGGGTACGGAGCATTTCCGCTTCCGACTTCTGAATGAGGTCGCCGATGTAAACGATGTTGTCGTTGCGCAGGCAGTTGGCCGAACGCACCGAGAGTTCGAGCTCGTCTACCTTCTTGAGCAGCACCGGATTGAAGCCCAGGTCCGGCTCGTCGTCGGCAGCCGAAGCGGCGACCGGCTCGTCGAAGGTGATGAGAAGTTGCAGCTGGTCCTGAAGGATGCGCGCGGCGTAGGCCACTGCGTTTTCCGGCGTCACCGAACCATCGGTCTGCACTTCGAGCGTGAGTTTATCGTAGTCCAGCACCTGACCGGCGCGGGTATCTTCAACGAACACGCCAACGCGTTCAACCGGCGAGAAGATCGAGTCGATCGGGATGTAGCCAAGCGGCGCGTCATCCGGACGGTTGCGGTCAGCCGGGACGTAGCCCTTGCCGGTCGCGACGGTGAACTCCATGCGGAGCTCCGACCCTTCGTCGAGATGGCAGATGATGTGGTCGGGGTTGAGGATCTCGATGTCCGAAGACGTCTCGATCTGGCCGGCTTTCACCGGACCGCCGCCCGTAGCCTTTAGCGTCATGCGCTTCGGCGTATCCGAAACCATGCGGATCGCGACGCGCTTGAGGTTGAGGACGATGTCGGTGACGTCTTCGCGGACGCCCGGGATGGACGAGAATTCGTGGACCACGCCATCGATCTGGACGCCGGTGATGGCCGCGCCCTGAAGCGAGGAGAGGAGAACGCGGCGAAGCGCGTTGCCGAGCGTCGTGCCGAAGCCGCGCTCGAGCGGTTCGATCACAAGCTTCGCTTTACGCTGGGCGTCCCGATCATGCTCGACAACCGGACGGTTGGGGCGGATCAGGTCTTTCCAGTTTTTGTCGTTAACTGAACCGGCGGGTTGCGCCATGGGTTTAGCCTCTCAGTAGATCTGACCGAAACAGGCGAACGTCTTAGACGCGGCGGCGTTTCGGCGGGCGGCAGCCGTTGTGCGGAACGGATGTCGTGTCGTGGATGGTCGTGACAGTGAAGCCAACGGCTTGCAGGGCGCGCAGCGCCGACTCGCGGCCCGAACCCGGACCGTGGACGAGAACTTCCAGCGTCTTCACGCCGTGCTCTTGCGCTTTCTTGCCAGCGTCTTCCGCGGCAACCTGAGCGGCGTACGGGGTGGACTTACGCGAACCCTTGAAGCCCATCGCGCCAGCGGACGACCAGGAGATCGTGTTGCCCTGCGCGTCGGTGATCGTGATGATCGTGTTGTTGAAGGACGCGTTCACGTGGGCAACGCCCGACGCGATGTTCTTGCGTTCCCGTTTTTTGACCCGGCCTTTGTCGGCGCCAGTCGCTTCGCGAGCCATGATCTATCCTACTTCTTCTTGCCGGCGATGGCCTTAGCGGGGCCTTTGCGCGTGCGGGCGTTTGTGTGCGTGCGCTGGCCGCGGACCGGGAGGCCCTTGCGGTGACGGAGGCCACGGTAGCAACCAAGGTCCATCAGGCGTTTAATGTTCATCGCGACTTCGCGGCGGAGGTCGCCTTCGACGACCAGGTCCGAGTCGATGGTTTCGCGGATCTTGAGGACTTCGGCGTCCGTCAGCTGGTTCACGCGGCGGGCGGGCTCGATGCCCAGCTTCGCAGTGAGTTCCTTGGCTTTGGCGGGGCCAATGCCGTGAATGTAGGTCAACGCGACTTCGACGCGCTTAGCCGTCGGAAGGTTCACGCCTGCGATACGGGCCAATTGGCTCTCCTGAACGTCCGCCTTTTCCGCGGAAAAGGCTCTGAAAACTCATTCGAAATGCTTGCGCAACGGCAACGCAGCCGCAGCGCCAAACGGCGCAGCGAAGCATTGGGCCCATCGCGGAAGTCGCCGTTATAGAGGGACAAGTCCCCTCGTCAACCGCTTATTTCCTTTTCATTATGCCGCTTCCGCCGGGTCTGCGGAGACGGTTTAGTCTCAGATTTCGTTACGTTTTTTACTTTTCGGTTCGATCGAGAATGTCCGCGATCGAGGCCGAGACGGCCTCGACATTGGCCATGCCGTCGATCTCGTTCAGCTTGCCCTGCCCATTATAGACTTCGACGAGCGGCGCAGTCTGACTGTTGTAGGCAACGAGTCGCTTCTTGAAGGCTTCCGGATTGTCGTCGGCGCGGCCTTCCGCCTCGAAACGCTTGGTTACGCGGGCAATAAGAGCCTCTTCGTCCACCTTGAGGCGAATGACCGAGTCGACCTTCTGCCCTCGCCCGGCCAGCGAATCGTCCAGCGCCTTGGCCTGGGGAATCGTGCGGGGGAAGCCGTCGAAAATGAAACCGGCGGCCTTCGGGTTCTTGTCCAGCTGCTCCTCGATCAGGGCTATGACGATCTCGTCGGAGACGAGCGAGCCCGAATCCATGATCGCAGCGACGCGCTTGCCGAGTTCCGAGCCAGACGAACGGGCGGCGCGCAGCATGTCGCCCGTCGAGAGCTGGATGAAGCCACGCTCCGCGACGAGTTTCTTTGCCTGGGTTCCCTTGCCCGCTGCCGGAGGGCCGAACAGGATCAGGTTCACTTCTTCTTACCCCCAAGCCTCGCGCGCTTGATCATGCCTTCGTACTGGTGACCGATCAGGTGCGACTGGATCTGCGCGACAGTGTCCATGGTGACGGATACGACGATCAAGAGCGAGGTGCCGCCGATATAGAATCTTCCGGTCAGCGGATTGCCTCGCAGGATCTCGGGCAGAACGCAGACGGCGGCGATATAGACCGAGCCGATAACGGTGAGGCGCGTGAGAACGTAGTCGAAATATTCCGCGGTTCGCTTGCCGGGGCGATAGCCCGGAATGAACCCGCCATACTTCCGCAGGTTCTCGGCCGTCTCTTCCGCGTTGAAGACGATGCCCGTGTAGAAGAAGCAGAAGAAGATGATCAAGGCTGCGAACAGGACGACGTGAAGCGGTTGGCCAACGCCGAGATAGGCGTTGATGAAGCCAAGGGTCTCACCCCACCAGCCAGCCTGCGCGCCAGCGCCGGCGGCACTGTTCATGCTGGCCATCGTCTGCGGCAGCATCAGGAGCGACGAAGCGAAGATCGGCGGGATAACGCCGGCCGAGTTGACCTTGAGCGGCAGGAATGACGATTCGCCGCCGACCATGCGATTGCCCTGCTGGCGCTTTGGATACTGGATCAAAAGTCGCCGCTGCGAGCGCTCGATGAATACGATGAACAGGACCATCATGACCGACAGTGCGGTGATCGCGAGGATGACCGTGAAGTCGATCGAGCCCTGATAGAGCTGCTGCCAGGTCTGCACGATGTAGTTCGGCAGTTCGGCGACGATGCCGGCGAAGATGATAAGCGAGATACCGTTGCCGACGCCGCGCGCCGTCACCTGCTCGCCCAGCCACATCAGGAATACGGTGCCGCCGACCAGCGTCACGACCGTGGAGGTCAGGAAGTAGAAGCCCGGATCAAGAGCTGCCGAAGTACCATCCGTCTGAACCGTGTTAAGCGAGGTCGCGACCATGAAGGCCTGCGCCAGCGCCAGAAGGACGGTGAGATAGCGGGTGTACTGGTTGATCTGCTTGCGGCCCGACTCGCCTTCCTTCTTCAAGCGCTCAAGCGCCGGAACGGCAGTCGTGAGAATTTGAACGATGATCGAGGCCGAGATGTACGGCATCACGTTCAGGGCGAAGATAGCCATACGCTCCACGGCGCCGCCGGAGAACGTGTTCCACATGCCCAGAATGCCTTTGGACGCTGCGCCGAACTGGGCAGCGTAAACGGCAGTATCGATACCCGGGATCGGAACCTGCGTGCCGATGCGATAAACGATCAGCGCGATCAGCGTGAACCAGATACGAGCTTGCAGCTCCTTGGCCTTGCCGAAGGTCGAGAAGGAAATATTGCGAGCAAGTTGCTCTGCCGCGGAAACCATTAAGCCCGCCTCCCAGATCGCGCGGTCCTCAGACCCGCCGGGGTGGCGGGCTCAAGACACGCGGGCGCCCGTCCTGAACTCAGGGCAGGCCTACTCGGCAGCTTCAGCAGCAGCCGGCTTCGTCACAGTAACCTTGCCGCCGGCTTTTTCCACCGCGTCGATAGCGGCTTTGGAGGCTCCGTAAACGACCAGCTCAACTTTGGACGTCAGCTCGCCCTTTGCAAGGAGGCGAATGCCATCCTTGGTGCGGCGCACAACACCAGCAGCCTTCAACGCTTCAGCGTCGATCGGCTTCTTGATGTCGAGTTTGCCCGCTTTCACGAAGTCCTCGATCTTGCCCAGGTTGACCTCGGCAAAGCTCTTGGCGCCGTGGGGCGTGAAGCCGCGCTTCGGAAGGCGCATGTAGATCGGCATCTGGCCGCCTTCGAAGCCGTTGATGGCGACGCCGCGGCGTGCCTTCTGGCCCTTGACGCCGCGTCCAGCGGTCTTGCCTTTGCCGGAGCCGACGCCCAAGCCTACGCGCATCCGCTTCTTGCGGGCGCCTTCTTTGTCAGCGATCTGGTTCAGTTTCATCTTAAGCTCCAGGCCGGCCTGCCCTCTTCGGGCGCACCGGTGAAAGTACTAGTCCACGATCTCGACGAGGTGTTGCACCTTCGCGATCATGCCACGGACCGAGGGCGTATCCTCAAGTTCACGCTCGCGCTGAACCTTGTTGAGGCCGAGCCCGACAAGCGTCGCACGCTGCGAAGCTTCGCGGCGCTGCGGGCTCTTCACCTGCTTCACGCGGAGGGTTTTCTTGGCAGCCATTTCGACCGTCTCCTAACCTTACGCCACTTCGGCGTTGCCCGAACCGTCAGTACGGCGGGCGATGATGTCCTGCACCTTCAGGCCGCGCTTGGACGCGATCTGGCGGGGCGAAGCCTGGCGCTTGAGCGCATCGACCGTGGCGCGAACCATGTTGTACGGGTTCGAGGAACCCGTCGACTTGGCGACGACGTCACGGATGCCGAGCACGTCGAACACAGCGCGCATCGGACCACCGGCGATCACGCCCGTACCGGCCGGAGCCGAACGCATGATGACCTTGCCAG
>Ga0209097_10003484_pt1 | contig 12044 bp, 9 predicted proteins | sample AD_UKC052_MetaG_FD_184419 | JGI IMG/M metagenome (GOLD analysis project Ga0209097, IMG submission 184419) | Active sludge microbial communities of municipal wastewater-treating anaerobic digesters from USA - AD_UKC052_MetaG (SPAdes) (version 2) | ecosystem: Engineered > Bioreactor > Anaerobic >... | reverse complement strand
AGCGGTCCGCGAGAAGGCCCTCTTGCGTTGTGGCCTCAAAGGTCCAGTCGGCCAGCAGGTCGCCGGTGATGCGGATCGACTGCCACGGCATGCGGTCACCGAAGCCGGCGCGGACCGCTTCGTAGCGCTTCTGCGGCGGCGGCAGCCCCACATCTTCGGGGATGATGTCGGTTTCGGCCTCCGGTGCCCACGTGCTACAGAAAACACGTTTGATGGCATTGACAAAGGTGAAGCCTGTGCCGGTGGTCGGCTCGATGTAGTGTCCCTCGCCGAACTCGGTCCAGTTGTCGAACACGACGATCTTGCTGTCCCAGCGCCCCGCCGGCTTGGCGTCGACCAGCGCCTTGGCTTCGCGGCAGGCCACCTCGAAATTTTCGGCCTTGGGGTCTTTGATATAGTTGTTGAAGCCGCGTTTGACGCGGCCCCACGGCCGGTCGTCGCGGCCCATCACCACGTTCGGGATGTCCGGCACGTCACCGGTGCTGGCGTCGCGGTCGATCCACGTCTGCCGGTAGCGGCTGAGCACGTCCGCGTGGTCGCGGTAGGAGAGCCCCGCCAGATCTTCGCCGACCGTCTGGACGCCGGCGGGCGACAGGCCGTAGCCCGTGACCGCATCCCAGCCGCTGGCGGCGATGTCCGCGCCGAGCTTGGCGTTGGCCGCGTCCATGCAGGCGATCACGCGCAGGCCGCTGAAGCCGGCCTGACGGCACTGTTCGCGCATCTTGTCGAGCGCCACTTTCGTTTTTTCAGCGCCGCCCAGTTCGGCGAGCAGGACGCGCGGCTGCCACACGAAGAGGACCGGCTTGTTCTCGATCTTGAGGTACGAAGGATGGGTGAAGTAGTTCTTGATCCAGAACGGCAGCACGTTGTCGAGCAGGTCGGCTTCGTTCTTCACGCCCTTCGCGCAGCCGTTCTCCCACATGATGGTGAACGTGAAGGCGTCGCGGTACTTGGCGTTGTAGAGGCCCTCGTGAATCGCGTGTCCGAGGCTCTGGTTGATGGTCGGCTCGAAATCGGCGCGGTACCAGCAGTAGATGAAGCCGTTGATGCCGTGTTCCAGCGCCATTTTGATGTGCCAGTCGGCCACTTCAGGCGTGCCTTCGTCGTACCAGCCGATGGCCGGACGCTTCTCCGGCCACGGCTCGATCCGTTTCCACCCCCAGTGCGTGCCCTCCTTCCAGAGCGCGCAGTAGTGCATGAGGCTGATGTAGTCGGTCTTGGCCGGCTGCGGTGCCGGCACGTAGCCGGTCTGGGGCAGACCGGGGCACGGTTCAACCGTCAGCGCCAGATCTTGCACGCTGGTTGCAGCGCCTTTGGCGGAGACCGTCACGCGCACGGTGTAGGTGCCGGGCCGCGCGGCCCGGATGCGCCAGGTCGCCAGGTCGAAATCATCCATGCCCAACCACGCGATACGACGCTTAGAGCTGCCGATGAGCGTGATTTCCTTGGGAACCTCCAGGCGCGCGACGATGTCTTCGGTCTCGCCGCCGACGTTCTGGATGCCGGCCACCACGCTCTCCTCGCGCCCGGGCCGCAGCTTGGCGCGGCCCGCGGCGAGCGAGCGGATGTAGAAGACGGGCGTGCCGACAGGCCGGTCCGCCAAGGCCAGGCCGCGAACCGTCACCGGTCCGGTCGCGCCGGAGAAGCTCACCGCCAGACGGCGTAGCTTCCCCGTCCAGGCATCGGACATCGTGCCGGAAAGGATCGTGGGACGGCCGCCCGCTTGCGGCACGAAGCTGAGCGATCCGGCGCCTGAGTCGGTCACGAAATCGAGGGTGCCCGTCACGCCGCGACCGCCTGCGTCCACATCGAGACAGAGGAACGGATACGGGGCGAGATCAACCGACAACACCGGGCTTGCCAGCATGGCCGTCGTGTCGGGAAAATCGGCGATGAGCGCGTCCTTCTCCGGTCGGCAGGCGGCACCGTTGAGGGGCTGCCAGCCGGTCCAAGCGGCGGGGCCACCCAGCACGACCGGCGTGTCGGAACGTTCGGCACGCGGGGAAGGGTTCATGAGCGCGCGCCACACAGAGCGGAAGAAACCGGGACGGGTCTTGGCCGGGGCCGGCGCGTCGGCTGGCAGGGCTGCCAACAGTGTGGTCCGCGCCAAGACCGGGTTGAACAGCTCGAAGCGAGACAACTCTCCGGCGACCGGCCCGACCGTCAGCGGTTTCGGTCCCGGCGTGATGCGGCCGAGGCGCGGCTGGTTGAAGGTCTCGCCGTTGACGGTCAGACTCATCGCCTGCCCCGTCCACGTCGCGCGTACGTCATACCACGTGTTCGTTGTGACCGCCGGCCCACGCAGCCGACTCTCCCATTTGCCCTCGATCTGGACGAAGAAGGCCAGGTGTCCGCCGTCGCCCTGTTCGTTCACACGCAGCAGATACTCGCCGTCTTTCAAAGCCAGGTTCTGAACGCCGTTCCGGAGTTCGTCGAGCCGGAAACGGCACACGATTTCCAGCCCCGGGCGCAGGCGCAGTTCAGGGCGGTCGGCGGCTTCGATCGGCCTTTCGGCCATCCCGCGCGGCAGCCACCGATCGAGTGTGAGGACCGGCTTGTTGCCCGTCGCAACGGCTTCTGCTGACCGCGCGCACGGCGCGGCGCAGGCCCAAAGCGACAGGGAAAGCGCGAAAACATATCGGCAACTCATTTTTGCGTGCATGTTGGTTCCCCGTGGGTCATACCCGTGAACATAGGCGCGTGTCATAGTTCTCCCTGTCATGCCGGATTTCTCCCGGCTTCGGCGGTGTTTTTTTTGAAGAGAAAGAAATGTTACCTGAACCGTTTGAAAGAACAATAGCAAAGAGTTCGGTATGCCCAGCCTGGCACACGGCGTGCTCGACAAACGGGTTTTCTGCCGTTAACATCCTCCCGTTCATTCTTGGGCGTAAGGGGCATGAGGACATGGATAGACAAGGAGGCGTGATGAACAAGCGTGTGTTGGGGATAGGGTGTGTGGTGCTGGCCGGGCTGCTGGCCCGTTGTGAGCCTGAAAAAGAGTTCTTTTTCAAAGACAACGATTCGGTTGTTTTCCTGGGCGACAGTATTACCCAGCAAAAGCTTTACACAACCTACCTCGAGGCCTATACGCTGACGCGCTTCCCGGACAATCGCTTCCGGTTCCGCAATGTGGGCTGGGGCGGCGACACCGCATGGCTGCGTAAGCGGTTCAAGACGGACGAGAAAGCGCTGTTCTCTGCGACGGGCGCCGTGCTGGACGAGATGGTTGAGAAAGCCGTGCGGGCCGGCCTGCAGCGTGACGTGCTGCCGCACAAGCCGACGGCCGTGACGGTCAAATTCGGCATGAACGACCATGCGTATCAGGCGTTTCGCGAGGATATCTGCCGCGCGTATGTTCGCAGCCAGACCGAGATCGTGAACATCCTGAAGGCGGAAGGCGCCCGGGTCGCCCTGCTGACTCCGCAGCCGATTGAGGACAAGCCCCCGGCCGAGCATGACAAGAGTGTGAAGAACCAGTCGCTGCGCAAATTTTCCGACGCCTTGCGCGATGTGGCTGCCGCGAAGGGTGCGGTGTATGTGGATCAGTTCGCTCCCTACATGAAACTTATGCTGGCCGCGCGCGCCGCGAAACCTGACGCGATGATCGGTGGCGGCGACGCTGTGCATCCCGGGCCGGCCGGCCACACGCTGATGGCATGGGCCATTCTGAAACAGCTTCATGCGCCGGCGCTCGTCTCCGGCGGCGGGGTGGATGTTTCGCGCTGGTTCTTCCGCAGCAAGGTCATGTGCCAAAAGAACTGTACGCTCTCCAACGTGAAGGTCAGAAACGGAACAGTCAGCTTTGACCGTCTCGACCACGCGCTGCCGATGCCGGTCGACGCCCGGGCCGCGGCGGCCCTTTCGCTGGCGCCGGTCAACGACGAGCTGAACCGCTACATGCTGAAGGTCGCCGGGCTCAAAGCCGCGCGCTACGCCTTGACCATCGATGGGCTTCACGTCGCGGAGTTCAGTCGCGAGGAGCTTGCGCAAGGAGTGAACCTGGTGAATTATTCAACGCCGAACGCCGTGCAGGCGATGCAGGTTTTGGACTTGGTGTTTAAAAAGAACGATGTCTACTTCGAGCGCTGGCGCAAGGTCCAGCTTGAAAACGGCCCGGCCGCGAAGCTGGCCGAGCTGGACGTGCGCATCTCTGAGCTTGAAGCACAGATCGATGCCGCGCGCAAACCCAGGCCGCACCGCTTCGAGCTGACGCCCCAGACCTGACGGAGAGAGTGAGCTGCATGAGAAGCCTTGTACGATTGGTTCTGCTAGCTGTCTGTGGGGCGCTCGCCTTCTCGAACGGGAACGCGCAGTCGGTCGCCCCGCGCTTCGCGGGATACCGCGCCGGGTTCAACCGCGATACGCTTGCGTTGCAGGTGCTGCTCGACCGGCAGCACCTCTCCTGCAACTGCGTCGATGGCGTGTGGGGCGCGCGAACGGAAATCGCGTTGGTGACGTGGCAGACGCTCAACGGCATGGTGCCCTCCGGCATCCCCGACGCTGCGGTGCTGACGGCGCTGGGCGGCGACACGAATGTGCTGATGCGCTACACGATCACGACCAATGATTGGGGCGCCCTAGGCCCGGTGCCGCAGGCCTGGGAAGAGCGTGCGCAACTCAAGACGCTGGCTTACGAGACACTTCAGGAACTTTTGGCCGAGAAGGGCCATACCTCGCAGCGGGCCGTCGAACGCCTGAATCCCGGGCTGGCCTGGCCGAATCCGCCGGTGGGCAGCGAGGTCGTTCTGCCGGATTGTGCCTACGTGAAGCCCGCCAAGGCCGGGTCGATCCGCATCTCGCTCTCACGAACCGAGGTGACGGTCTTCAATCCCGAAGGACAGCTCGTCGCGCTCTTCCCCTGTTCGATCGCGCGAGAAAAATCCAAGCGGCCCGACGGTGAGGTTTCGGTCAGGACGGTCGCGCCGAATCCCAACTACACCTACGATCCTCAGCTCTTTGCGCCGGGCGGGTCCAATAAAACCAAACTCGTCATTCCGCCGGGCCCGAACAATCCGGTGGGCCTTGCCTGGATCGGGCTTTCGCTGCAAGGCTACGGCGTCCACGGTACGCCCATCCCTGAGCATATCGGGCGCGCCGAATCCAAGGGGTGCTTTCGACTCGCCAACTGGAATGCGGTCAAGCTGCTGGCGATGGTAGAGTACGGCACGCCGGTGATGATTGAGGAGTAAGGAGAACGGATGAGGCTGGTGGTGTTGGACGGGTTCACGATGAACCCCGGCGATCTGGAGTGGCGCGCGCTGGAGGCGCTGGGCGCGTTGACGGTCCACGCGCGCACGCCGCCCGAGGCGATCCTGGAGCGCGCGGACGGCGTGGAGATCCTGCTGACCAACAAGACGCCGCTGGCGCGCGATACTATATTGGCGCTGCCGACGTTGCGGTTCATCTCTGTGCTGGCCACCGGCTACAACGTGGTGGACCTCGCCGCGGCGCGCGAGCGCGGCATCCCGGTTTCCAACGCGCCGGCCTACAGCACGCGGTCGGTGCAGCAGATGACCTTCGCGCTGCTGCTGGAGCTGACGCAGCTTTGCGGGGCGCATGACCGGGCGGTCAAGGAGGGGGCGTGGTGCCGCTGCGCGGACATCACCTTCCAGCTTCAACCGTTGACCGAATTGGACGGGCTGACCTTCGGCGTGCTGGGCTTCGGCGCGATCGGACGGGCTGTCGCTCAGGCGGCACTGGCCTTCGGCATGCGGGTCGTGGCGCATTCGCGCACGCGGCCGCACACCCTGCCCGACGGCGTGGCGTGGGTGTCGCAAGACGAGCTGTTCGGCTGTTCGGATGTCGTGTCGCTGCATTGTCCGCTGACGCCGGAGACCGAGCGGCTGATCAATGCGCGCACGCTGCGCCTGATGAAGCCGGGCGCGCGGCTGATCAACACCAGCCGTGGCGGACTGATCGACGAGGCGGCGCTGGCGCAGGCGTTGAACGAGGGCCGTCTGGCGGGCGCGGGAGTGGATGTGCTTTCGACTGAGCCGCCCGCGCTGGATAACCCGCTGCTGTGCGCGCGCAACATCGTCATCACGCCGCACTGCGCGTGGGCGACGCGCGCGGCGCGTCAGCGTCTGCTGGACATCACGGTGGCGAATGTCAAGGCCTTCCAGGCCGGCCGACCTGTCAACGTGGTGAACGGGTAGCTTTATTCCGCATCGTATGGGCCTAGGAAACGGATGCCGTTGAAATGGATCAGGTGCGTCGGCGCGTCCGCAACCCACACTTCCGACTCCCACGCGATCTCCCCCAGATATCGGGCCATGACCGTACGGTCGGGAAAAGCGGTGACATAGACCAGTCCGGCCTTGGAATCGGCAAATAGTTGCGCCAGTTCTCTGTGCCGCTTAGCGTCCATGGGACCGTGACTGGTGACGGATTCGACGAGAAGCAGCCAATTCTTTGCCGGATAAAAAAGAACCGCGTCTGGCATCTTGCCGTGCGAATCGACCGCAACGCCTAACCCGTTTAACAGTTCGTTGTCGAAATAGCCCCACTTGTCGCCGGTGTCGCCAACGTAGACAAGCGCGCATCCGGGCGCGAAACGAGGGGCGAAAGATTCGATGACAGCTTTGATCAGCTCGCTATGCTCGCCGGGACTCAGTTTGATTTCCCGGCCTGGGGCGATCTCAACCGGAATCAGTTGCAGTGACCGCCGTTTGGCGTTCTTCTCGGCCAGCGTAGGGCGTTTCGACAGATAAGCCAGAAGATTCTTTTTCCACTCCGCAGAGCCGAACGTTCGCAATAAGGTTAAGGCCTCTTTCTCGATCTGATAAACCGCATGAGGGCTGTTGACTGGGCGAGCGGGATCATCAGGGTTGTAAATGGCCACGCCCGCGTCCACAAATTGGTGCATGGTCTGACGGCGAAAGGTCTCGCGTGTGTTGGGTGCGTACCGTTTCTTGTAATTGACGCGGGCCCAGTCCATGATGGGTGTGATGCCCATGAGAGGGGCGGAGGCATGAGTCCATGACTTGTCGTGCGTCAGATCGAGAAGCGCGAGGAGACAAAGCGCCGAGCGTTCATTCAGTTGGGCGCGGGGGAAACCAAGAGCGGTCAATACCTGAAGCGCCTGCTTGATGTTATTTGTTATGCAGTAATGGCCTTCACTTTTTCGTCAATTTGCTCCGGTTCCGCCAGGGGATGCCTCCTCGCCCATTTCCCGAGACGTGTGAGCAGGAGATTGCTGGGGTAACGCAGTTGCCGTAGGTCAGTCGCGTTGACCTGCGTGTGACCGTTGAAGCTGCGGAAGTAGTCGTCAAGGGCGCGGGTATTGAGAAAAGCCGCCAGACCGTAGGCCATGTCCTCCGGCAGTCCGTGCTTTTGGACGTGGAAGACGTTGAGATGGTTTTCGAATCCGAGCCATTCGGCAGCCGGAAAAGCGGCAGGGTTAACCACGCTGGCGACGATCCGCCGCTTCTCCTCTTTTGACGAGAAACGGCGGACGACCGTGTAGAACCCTTTCGGGTAAAGCCATCGCGTCGTGTCCTCGTTCATCGTGATCGCGTTGGGTTTGCGGAAGTCCTTCTTCGGCCACTCGAAGCTCTCGCCGGAAAAATGTCCCGGATAGAGAAGCGGCGCAGCGTTTGAAGACGGCATCTGAAGAAGGTGCTGGCGCATCCTGAAGTCCACAATCGGCCCTGTGGAAACGGAAACGCCCAAGTCGGCGAGGGTTGCCGTCAGCGTGGCCGCCTGCGTGAGTGGTGAGTCATTGAAGGTCGAGGGCACATGGATGAATCGTTCCGGATCGTGAGGGAAGACGACTTGGCTGAACGGTATCGTTTGGCTGCAAAGGTCTTCAAAGCTGTCGTCTGTGGAGACGGAGACCGTAACAGACTGTTGCCGTACCCCGCGCTCCAACTTGATGATGATATTCTCTTGTAGGACCTTGTCGTCACGAAAGGCTTTATCTCGCGCGTGAAAGAGATGCATATGCGTGATGGCGGCGCGCGCGAGGATGAAATCTCGGAACGGACGGTAATAAGGGCCGTTGCAGAAACTGCGGGGTATGATCGCGACCAATTGGCCTTGGTCTTCCAACAACGCAAGGGACAACGCGACAAAGGCGGAATAGAGGTTTACCGTTTCAATGCCGACACGCCGCAAAGCCGAACGGTGGGCAGAATCACTCCGCATCTTCTTGTAAGGAGGATTCAGGATCGCATGAGTATACCTTGGTAAGGGACGCATGAAAAGATCGTCAGTCAACGCCGAAACTGCGGTTTCGATGAAGTCTGTACCCCGCACAGTTGCGTCGCAGTAAACGTGCGGACGGAAGGACTCCAGCGTGCGGAGCAGATGAGGCTGGAGCCGGTCGTCTATCTCAAAGGCATCGATGCTGATCCGGCGGAAACTAAGCTCGCCGGAAACGCACCTGTCTAGAAAGGCTGCTGAAAGCGTGCCGATGCCCGCACCGGGATCCAGAAGAAGGCATTCCGGGGATGCGCTGGAATCAAAAAGAGAAGCCATAAAACGAGCAACAGACGAAGGCGTCAAGAATTGCCCAAGTAGGGCCTTCCTGCTGCCCTCAGTCTGCGCTGAAAGCGCCAATCTCACCTCGTCTGTATTGACGACCAAAACAAGAACTCCTCTCAATTCATGGTATGGGGTCAAGTTACGCCAGCCTATCGGGTTTGTCAACAGAGTCGGCGCGTTTCAGGGCAGGCGTGTCAGGGCAACGTGCCGCGCGCCGCGTCGAGCGCGGTCTTGCGGAAGGCCTGGGTGGCTTCGTGCGCGCAGGCCGGCACCACCTCCGCCGCGAACGCGGCGCTCTTGGCCATGCAGGCGCGCCCTTCAGGCGTGGCGTAAAAGGCGGCCAGCGCGCGCAGCTCCGCTTCGCTGAAGTGGCGCAGCAGAGCCTCGCGGATGATGCGGCGCAGTTCGGTGGCGTCGAGGTTGCGCATGAAGGCCGTGTGCGCCTGCGTCTGCTTCTCGGGCCGCGTGTAGGCGGCGGCGTAGGGGCGCGCCAGGTCGGCGACCATGATCTCCGGCGGGACGATCTCCATCAGCGCGTCGGCATGCCGCTCTTTGGCGGTCATCGCACGGGAGGCCGGCACGACAGTGCGGCATGCGCCGGACAGGACGAGCGGCGCGAGCCAGAACAGCGCACGCGCGGTCATGACGAAACCTCCTGCCGGGCGGATGAGGAGGAGCCCAGCACGCTCTGGTAGACGGCTTCCGTGGCGCGGGCCGACTTCTCCCAGGTGAACTCGGCCGCCTTGCGGTAGCCGGCCTCGATCTTCTCTTTGCGGAAGACCGGATGGTCGAGCAGCAGGCTCACCGCGCTGGCGATGGAGGTGCGGTCGCGCGGATCGCAGGTGACGGCCGCGGTGCCGCAATTTTCGATGACCGCGCCGCCCGAGCAGACCACCGGACAGCCGCAGGCCATGGCTTCGAGCGGCGGCAGGCCGAACCCTTCGTCATGGGAGGGGAAGACGAAGGCCTGCGCCAGCGAGTAGAGCACGGGCAGATCCTCGGCGTTGACATAGCCCGTGCGGCTCACGCGGTGGCGCACGCCGTTCTGGCGGATGGCCGCGTCGATCGCCGCTGCGGTGGCAGAATCGGCTGCGCCGGCCAGCACAAGGTGCAGGTCCGGCCGCTCGCCTTGCACGATGGCGAACGCGCTGATGAGGCCGAGGATGTTTTTGCGCGACGTCAGATCGCCGACGAAGAGCAAGAATGAGGTGGGCAGCCCGTAACGCTGTCGTACGGCCTGCAGGCGCGCGTAGTCGGTGCAACGGGTCATCGTCTGCGAGAGGCCGGGCGGTATGACGTGGATACGCTCTTCGCGCACCGCCGGGAAACGCGTCAGGACGGTCTGCTTGGTATAGGGGGAGAAGGCGATGATCGCGGCGGCCTTCTTGACTGAAGGCGGGATCAGCAGTTTGTAGTGCAGGATGTTGCGCTTGCGGCAGAACTGGGGGTGGGTCATCACATGCAGGTCATGGATCGTGAGGACCACGGGGCAGGGGGCCAGCAGCGGGGCGACGTAGGCGGGTGCGTGCAGCAGGGGGGCGCGGGCGCGCAGCAAGAGCAAGGGGAGCACGGTCTGTTCCCACACGATGCGCAATAGGCGCGAGCGCGAAACCGGCGCACACGTGGTACGCAGGCGCAGGTGCGGTGCCGCGGGGATGGCGCGGTGTCCGGCGGGGACACAGGCGCAGGCCGGGAACGAGCCATACTGCGCCAGCGCGCAGGCCAATTGATGAACCGTGACCTCCACGCCGGAATACGGCTCACGCAAGACCATGGCGTTGTAGAAGATTTCGGGCATGATGATGGCAGTATACCCGAGAACGTTCGGCAAAGGAATGCGAAATGCGGCGGGAAACGGCGGGAAATGGCGGAGAGGGAGGGATTCGAACCCCCGGTACCCGTAAGAGCACACAGCATTTCCAGTGCTGCACCTTCGGCCACTCGGTCACCTCTCCATGCAAAAGGCCCTCCTTTATAGCGGTTCGTTCGTCAGAACTCAATCCCAAAGTGGATAAAAAGAAAGTGCGTTTTTTTTTCAACGGTTTGGTTGACATTGGGCACGAGGGATGGTTAAATGACGCGGTTTTTCGCCTTCAGAGGCCAAGTGGGGGTATAGCTCAGTTGGTAGAGCGCTTGAATGGCATTCAAGAGGTCAGGGGTTCGACTCCCCTTACCTCCACCACTTATAAGAACCCCTTTCGGGGCGTAGCGCAGACTGGTAGCGCGTTTGCTTGGGGTGCAAAAGGTCTCGGGTTCAAATCCCGACGCCCCGACCATTTTTATGCCCTGTTTTTTATTGAAAAACCCCAATAAAAATGGGGTTTTTGTTTTTAAGCCGCAAGTCTGCCGCGGTACGGGATGCGGCGCGAAATGCGGGTGCGTATCCGGTCGGAGGTGGCATGGATCAGATCGTCCAATGGGTGGTCAACACGGTGGGGCAGTGGGGCTACGGGGGGATCGTGGCCATGATGTTTCTTGAGAGCTCTTGCTTCCCGTTCCCCAGCGAAGTGGTCATGATCCCGGCTGGCTACCTCTCGTCGCCCAACTATATGCATTCCGACGGTTATGTGGCGGGCCATGAGATGAGCATCTGGCTGGTCATTGTGATGGGGGTCCTCGGCAGTTGGCTGGGTGCGCTTTTCAACTACTATCTTGCGCTGTTCCTGGGCCGTCCTCTGCTGCTCAAGTGGGGCAAGTACCTGCTGATCTCTGAGGAGAAGTTTGAGAAGGCCGAGCGCTTTTTCAGCCGGCACGGGGAGATCGGCACCTTTACCGCGCGCCTGATCCCGGTGGTGCGGCAGTATGTATCGCTGCCCGCCGGGATCGTGCGCATGAACATCGCGCGGTTTCTCTTCTATACAGGCCTCGGCGCCGGCCTGTGGGTTTCGGTGTTGGCGTGGATCGGCTACATCGCCGGCCAGAGCGAGGCGCTGTGGCGTCCGTACCTGAAAACCGCAACGGTCGCGGCGGTGCTGTTCTGCGCGGTTGTCGTGGCGGTCTACGTTTGGGTGCGCCGCGCGCGCGGCACCCGCCAGGGCTGATGCGCGCACGGACAGGGTTCGCGACCTCGATGACACCTCAAAATTCAAAGTCCGCTCTGGCCCGTACCTGCTTCGCTTTTAGATTAGGGCTTGAAGAGTGGCGCCGTCACTGGAACGGCTGCCACGTTTCCGACTCCGCGAGCAGGAGCGGAAGAAGACGCTTGTTCACGAAGAGCTTGGACTTGCCCTGCCGGACCGCGTTGACCATGTAGAGGATGAACGGCTCCCACTCGCCGCGCGCCGTGATGGCGTTCAGCCGGCTGTAGTACGCGGCCTTGTCGCGGATAATCGCGCGGCTGAGATAGAGGATCGGCGTAGAGAGCAGGTTCTTCTGGACGAGGAAGAGGATGTTGAGGATACGGCCGGTCCGGCCGGTGCCGTCCGAGAAATGGACGCTTGTCTTCACCAAGCAAGCCCAGAAAGATGCAAAGAAGCTCCTGGCTTCTGGTTTGAAACCACAGGCAGAACGGCTTCTCGCGATATTGGAGAAAGACCCGTTTAAGAACCCGCCCCCATTTG
>Ga0209097_10003483_pt1 | contig 12046 bp, 3 predicted proteins | sample AD_UKC052_MetaG_FD_184419 | JGI IMG/M metagenome (GOLD analysis project Ga0209097, IMG submission 184419) | Active sludge microbial communities of municipal wastewater-treating anaerobic digesters from USA - AD_UKC052_MetaG (SPAdes) (version 2) | ecosystem: Engineered > Bioreactor > Anaerobic >... | reverse complement strand
GCGGCGTTCGCCGATGATGTTGTTAAAAAACACCTCCTGGTTGTGACCGGGAATATTGTATTCGTAGTAGCCGGTGGCTTTGTACAGTTTTTTACCAAGAATATCGACCACCGCGCGGTTGATCGTGTGGTACTTCGTAATGGTGTCCGCCAGGATGCGGGCATTCGTGATCTGCTTCATTTTACCACCCGGCTGGATGAAGATATCGGCCGTATCGGGCGGGTAAATGAAAGCGTCGGCCGACTTGACCACCTTTACGCCGCCGATGCGGAGCAGGTTGGTTTTCATGTCGTACAGTGCCGTTTTACCGTTAAATGCCAGTGTATCCTGGTCGGGGTCGATGGAAACGAAGTTGCCCGGTTTCTTCTCATCGGCTTTAAAAACGATGGTTTTAGCCTTCATATCCCAGGTAAATTCGTTCATCGACGTACGGTACTGGTCGAGTGGCAGCGTTGTGGTGGCGCTTTCCGAATTGGCTTTAAAAATACCCGTTTGCGCGTCGAAATCCAGTTCGCCATCGATGTTTTTGGAGTCGAATGCGATACCCTGCCCGTCGAGCGATTTGATTTCGAGGTTGGCGGTGTCGGCGCTGGCCTGGAACGGACCGTAGGAAATCTGTTTCGAGGTCAGTTTACCTTCCGCCCATTCGAATACGCCGCGTCCTTTCAGACCGCTGGGTGTGAGCACGAGTACACCTTTGTGCGAGTAGCCGCTGGCCTTGAAGAGTTCGAAGGCTTTGTCTTTACTTTCCACGTACATGGAGTCGCGGAAAGGCAGCCAGTTGACCGATACGTTCTGGCCTTTTGCCTGCGGTACTTTCACTTTGCTGGCCCTGTCTTCTTCCATGAAGAATTTTTTGGCCGTTCCGGTGGTTTGTTTGGGCCGGAAAATCAAGTCCTCCGATTCGATGTCGGCGGTCAGGTATTCGAGTGTGCCTTTGCCGAGAAAACCCTTGTTGCTCAGGTCGAGTTCGCCGGTGTAATTCCCCTTGGCCGAATAAGTCGGATAACCCTTGGCGGGCGTTTTGTGCTTGAAACCGAATGATTTGTCTTCGTCGCGCACCACGATCGTTTCCTTGAATGGCGGGAAAATCGTAGCGGACGACATTTCTCCTTTAAACCGCAGTTGGTCCTTGGTGTAACTGTCGAGGCTGTTGAAAGAGAACGGATCGAGTTTAAAATAGAACGAATCGCGGGTGTACACACCGCCCTGCGTTTCCTTGCGGTCGTAATACACGAACGAGTTTTTCTTCGATTGCAGCGACGGGAAAGTCGGCAGCGTGTCTTTACCCGACTTGTTGTTGGGCGCGTCCACGAGCAGCGCACCCGACAGCCGTTCGATGGTAGAGTTCATCGCATCGGCCATTTTCTGGCCGTTTTTGTCGGTATTTCCGTTGGGAATATAGAAGTCGAGGTGGCGGACCGAATCGAATTCCACCTGGAATTTTTCGTAGTTGAAGCGCATGTTTTTACCCTCGAACAGGGCATATCCCGCAAACAACCGGCCGTTGAAGCGCATATCGCGGTTTTTCAGCAGGGTAAATTCGCGGTCGTACGGCACCACCGCTACCTTTTTGCGCTGGCTGATCTCGATTTTTTTCACCTCGAACACCTCCGTTTCCTTGGTTTTCAGGTCGAGGTGCGCATTGGCCTGGGTACTCGAAGAAATAATGTTGATGGCGTCGAAGTCACGTTTGCCCTGACTGGCGAGCGCATAGAGTTCGAGTTTATCGCGCAATTCGATCTCGTGCCGGTCGAAGTAGTAGTTGATATAACCTTCTTCCACCATCTCCGCGAGCAGGGTTTGAATGCTGGAATAGTCGAATTTCGGATTGATCTCCTGGGCGAAGGCATTATCGGACACCAGACGGCCGTTGCCGGCGTCCTGGTTACTTTTCCGCCACAGGATGTACAGGGTGGAAATCGGGTTTTTGTCAGAAATCATCTGCATTTTGTGGTATTCAGCCGGGTTGAAGTGGTTGCTGCTTTCAAAACTCACTTTCTGCTCCACACCTTTTACCGTACCGATGCGCGCGCCGATCTCCAGGGAATCCTGGTTCAGGTGCCAGGCGATGCGGTCGGTGTTGAGGTTCATATTGTAAAACGAGGAGAAAAACGGGTTTCGCTCCGAGCCCTTATCTCCTTTGGAAATCGTGATGACCTGTCTGGGAATGTCGACGCGCAGGTCGGCAGCGGGGTGATAGAGGCTGTCCTGATCCATGTATAAACGTGCGTCTACCCCTTCGGCCACGATACTTTCGCCGCGTTTGATGATAAACAGCGGTCCTTTTCCGTAAAAAACCTGTTCGCGTTTTTTATTGTAAATGCGCACCTGGGCGGGTTCGTTGCCCGATCCATAGCCGTAGAGCGAATTGCCGGCCAGTTTGAAACCGCCCGTATATTCAATGCCGGCGCCTATTTTGGTAATTTTCAACACTTTGGCAAAGGATTCGAAACGAGGAAACTGAAAATCCTGCAGCGAATCGGGCCTGGCGCTGGCTGCCCGGGCACGCACGATTACGTTGTTCTCGAATTTGCCCGGCACCCCTTCTTTAAAATAAAGCGGATAGTACAAAATCGCCGAATCGCATTGAAACAGCGGCTTCACGGCTTCCACCTTGTATTTCGTCAGTTCGGCATAAATACTCGAATCGAGCCCCGCTTCCGACCACGACACCCGGCCGCCGACGCCGCGCCAGACGCCTTCGAAAGGCAGGTAGCGGCCGCTGGTTTTGCGCACGGTCGTCGAGTCGATCTTTCGCGCGCCGATCAGGTCCACGTCTTTAAACGTCACAGCAGGTATCCGATCCTTGTATTCGAATTCGAAGCCGCCTTTACGGGTTTTCCAGGTAACGGAGCCGCCTTCACCGATCTTGAGCGCGCGCTGCTCCATGAAGTCGGCAGAAAATTCGAGAAACTGTCCGATGGGTTTCGCCTTGCCTTTTTCCACGTCGGCCAAAACGTTTTCCGCAAAACTGTGCCAGCGGCGGAACAGCGTGGTATCCGCGTCGCTGCGGGCTGCGGACAGGGCATTGACGTAGTTTTTGAAATAAGGGAACGGCGCGAGTTTCTGGTCGCGTAAAATATTGGAAACCAATATGATGTGCTTCATATTGTCTTCACTGAACGCGCCGGTACGGTATATTTTTTTAAATACGGAAAACGACTCTTCCATATCGGGTCGTTTGGACGCGGTCATGAACTGGCCGAGCTGGTCCACAAATTCGTTGGGAGCCTCGGAAAAACGGGCCGGCGCCTGCGCACCTGCGCCCGCAGGAAGCAAAAACAGGGCGAAAAACAACAGGATGGCAGCGGCGGAAAAGGAGGATTGTTTGATCATCTGAAACTTGGCAAAATTTGATAGTAGGCCCGAAAACGCCGGGCAAAAAAATATCATGTATCAGGATTGGCTGGATTCCGGACTGTAACGAAGAAACTGGGAAAATGGTACACAAGAATAGAAGTGAGAGGTGAGAAGTGAGAGGTGAGACGCGTAGAGTACGCCGCTTTTTTAAGAAGTGAGAGGTGAGAGGTGAGAAGTGAGATGCGTAGATTCCACCTGCTTCGCTCTACGTCTCCATAGTTCTGGGGCGAAGCAGGTGGAATCTACGCATCTCACTTCTCACTTCTCACCTCTCACTTCTGAATCACCTCTCACTTCTCACTTCTGAAATCGTATGCAGAGCCAATTCCCCCGTTGTGTTTGCCGCACTTTTTCAAAACCCGCCTGTTGGGCATTTTCTACAATAATCGTTTCGTCTTCGGCCAGGATACCCGACACGAGCAGCCAGCCGCCCGGGCGGGTCATTTCGGCAAGGCGGGGCAAGGAATCCAGTATGACGTTGCGGTTGATATTGGCCAGGATCCCGTCGAATTGAGTGCCCTGCACATCGTTCAGCGTGCCGCAGCGGGTGGTAATATTGTGCACGTCGTTGGCAAGGGCATTTTCCACCGTGTTGCGGTACGATTCCTCTTCAATATCGACGGCCTCGATGTCGGAAGCGCCGAGTTTGGAGGCCAGAATGGCCAGGATACCGGTACCGCAGCCGTAATCGAGCACTTTAGCGCCTGCGAGCGGCAGGTGTTCCATGGCGGCGATGCATTGCCAGGTGGTTTCGTGGTGGCCGGTACCGAAAGCCATTTTGGGGTTGATGACAAGTTCCCATTGCACGTCGGGCTGCGGCGGGTGAAAGTCGGCGCGTACGGCGCAAAAGTTGCCGACGATGACCGGCTGAAAATTGCTTTCCCAGATTTCGTTCCAGTTCTGGGCGGGCAAAAAAGTCTGCTCGATGCTGAACGGGAATTGCTGAGACAGGTCTTCCAGCACGCGGTCGACTTCCGTTTTGGAAGCATTTTCGGGCAGGTAGGCGTCGAGGCCTTCTTCCGTTTCTTCAAACGTATCGAACGGCGCGTCGGAGAGGTAGGCCAGCAAAACCTGGGCGGTATCGGGATCGGTGCGGAGCGTGTATTTCCAGTAATCCATGCGGGAGATTTTTAGGGCACAAAGAAAGTGCTTTGCAGGGATGCTCCCCAACTCTTTTTGTCAAAACGGGCATATTGCCTTGCAGGCCGTGACAAATGCAAAACTCTTCCGTTCTTCGCGGCGCAAACTTTCTTGTTCACCTTAGCCTTTGCTGTATGAAACAATTTCTCACCTTAATTCTATGCTGGGCCGTGTGTTCGGTCCACCTGATCGCACAGGATGCAACGCCTGCAATTGCGAAATATTTGCAGGAAAACAAAGACAAATGGCACCTCGATGCCGAAGAAGCCGCCCACGGCTGGGTAGTTTCCGATCAGTACACCACCAACCAGATCACCCACATATATGTGCAGCAAACCATTTACGGTCTGAAACTGCACAATGCCGTGAGCACTGCAGCCATGAAAAACGGCTCCGTCGTGCTGTTCAACAGCCGGTTTACGCCGAACGCAGCCGCTATGACTAATACCCGTCCCGGCACGCAGGTGCTTGCAGAACAGGAAGCGGTATTGCGCGCAGCGGAAAGTGTGCAACTGGTCGTCACGAATCTGAAAGAGACTACCGGTGAACACGCAGGAACACAGGAACGCCTGTTTTCTTCCGAAGGAGATGCAAAAAAACCAGTCAGGGTGTATCCGGTTTATCAAAAAATGGCCGACGAGATCCGCCTGGCCTGGAACGTTGAAATTCAGGCCAAAAGCGACTGGTGGAGCATCCGCGTGGATGCCATGACGGGCGTGGTGCTCGACAAATCCAATTACACCGTTTACTGCAATTTTGAAAAAGAAGCGTTCGGTCATGTTCATGCCGCCGGCTGCACCCCTGCTGCGGATTTTTTCAAGACCGTGGAAGCGGCGCCTGCTTTCAATGCGCAGGCATCGTACCGCGTTTTTCCTTTTCCCGGTGAAAGCCCGAACCATATTGCACACCAGATCGTCAACGACCCTGCCGACCTGCAGGCTTCTCCTTATGGCTGGCACGATACCGACGGAGCGCCCGGCGCGGAATTTACCACCACCAACGGCAACAACGTAAATGCCTCGGAAGACCGCGACGACAACGATACCACCGGCTACGCACCCGACGGCGGCGCGGCGCTGGTGTTCGATTTCCCGTATACGCCCCAGCTGTCGCCGACAGTCTGGCAGGATGCCGCTATCACGAACCTGTTTTATGCGAACAACTTCATGCACGACATGACCTACCGCTACGGTTTTACCGAGGAGGCAGGCAACTACCAGGAAAATAACTATGGCCGCGGCGGCGAAGGCGGCGATGCCGTTCAGGCCGACGCACAGGACGGCTCCGGCACCAACAACGCCAATTTCAGTGCACCGCCCGATGGCATTTCCGGCCGTATGCAGATGTACCTCTGGACGGTAGCCACTTCCGACAGTATTACCATGATGGACGCTTCCGGCATGGCAAGTAAATTCTTCGCTCCGCGTTCCGGTTTCGGCATTCCCGTTTCCAGTCCGCTGACCGCACAACTCGTTCTGGTAGAAGACAATACGACGCCGACGGCCGATGGTTGCGACCCTATCCTGAACGCCGCAGCACTGGCCGGCAACATCGCCCTGCTCGACCGGGGCAACTGCAATTTTGTACAGAAAGTAAAAGCGGCACAGGATGCGGGCGCTATCGGCGCCATCGTGTGCAACAACGTGGGAGGCGCTCCGTTCTCGATGGGCGGCAATGACCCGACCATTACGATACCCTCCGCTATGATTTCACTCACCGACTGCGGAACGTTCCTGCTCGCGATGACCAACGGTCCGGTGACCATCACCATCGAACCGCCGCAGGGCGATGCCGACCACGACAGCGATGTGGACAACGGTATTATCGCGCACGAATACGCACACGGCATTTCCATTCGCATGACCGGCGGACCGGCCAATTCGGATTGCCTCAATAACGATGAACAAATGGGTGAAGGCTGGAGCGACTGGTACGCGCTGATCAGCACCATCAAACCCGGCGACGACCGCTTTACCCTGCGTCCTATGGGTACCTACGCGCTCGGGGAAGCGACCACGGGTGCAGGTATCCGGAATCAGGTGTATACCACTGATTTGAGTATTTGCACCTACACGTACGACGACCTGCCCGGCACCGGCGGAGAACCGCACAATGTCGGCGAACTCTGGACGGCCATGCTGTGGGACCTTTCCTGGGACCTGATCGATCAGTACGGCTACGATGAAGATATTTTCAACGGTACGAGCGGTAACAACATTGTCCTGAACCTGGTGACGAACGCCATGGGTCTGCAGGCTTGCAGCCCCGGTTTCGCGGATGGCCGCGATGCCATTCTGGCAGCCGACGAGTTGCTGTACAACGGCGCCAACAAGTGTCTGATCTGGTCTGCCTTCGCACGCCGCGGACTGGGTTTCTCCGCTGATCAGGGAAGTTCTTTCGATGTATCGGACGGCACTTCGGGTTTCGATCTGCCGCCGGTGTGTCTGGTAGCGGTCCTTGCACCGGACGCCGACTTTTCGGTCGACAAAACCAGTAGTTGCCTCGGCCTGGCTACGTTCCAGTTTACCGATCAGACGCAAAACATCGCACACACCTGGTTGTGGGATTTCGGCGACGGATCCACCTCTACGGAAGCGAATCCGGTACACCAATACACAACTTCGGGCATTTTCACGGTAAAACTGACCGTTACCAACAACATCGGCGCAGACTCCATTATCTCGACCGACCTCATTACAGTGAGTGCCATACCCGCTCCCACCGCCGCGCCGGTAACGATTTGTGCCGGCCAGAGCGCTACCCTGACCGCCAACCTAAGCAGCCCGAACGCTACAGCCGAATGGAAGGACGGCACTGGAGCGATTGTTTTCACAGGCCCTACGTTCCAGACCCCGCCGCTGCTCGCGACCACAACTTTTATCGTGAATGAAGCGGAAAGCGCGCCGGTGCAACACATCGGTCCTGCCGGCCCCGGCACAGGTGGCAACCACAACACCAGTTTCCTCGCGGAAGTACAGTTCACTGCCGAAAAAGCGTTCACCATCAAATCGGCGCTGGTAAGGGCGCAGGGCGCAGGCCCGCGCGAAATCCGCCTGGTGGATGGTTCCGGGAACGTGATCCAGTCCATTACAGTTGACATCCCGGATGGAGAAGGCCGGATCGACCTGAATCTTCAGGTTCCGTCCCCAGGTGATTATGCCCTGGCAGCAGGCCCGAACGTAAACCTGTTCCGCGACAACGCCGGGGTGGTTTATCCGTTCACGATCAACGGACTGGTGAGTATCACCGGTTCCAATGCCGGTCAGGCCGGATTCTACTACTATTTCTACGACTTGGAAGTACAGGAAACACCGTGCCGCAGTGCCGGCAATCCGGTAACCGTGACGGTAACGCCGGGTCCGGTGGCAGGTTTCACGACCGTACTCAACGGACTGGTTGCAACATTTACCAATACGTCTACCGGCAACCCGACTTCCTTTTCCTGGAATTTCGGCGACGGCGGCACTTCTACCCTGGCCAGCCCGACGCATACTTATACGGTGCAGGATGTTTATACGGTAACACTGACCGTTACCAACGGAAGTTGTACAACCACGTATACGCAGGTGGTCGATTTCACGACGGCGACGAATGCACCGGCAACAGCACCGTTCGACGTATTGCTGTCGCCCAATCCGGCAACAGGACAAACCAACCTGACGCTGACCGGCAACCCCGGCGGACATACGACACAAGTGACCTTGTACAGCATCGACGGGCGTCTGGTGAAAACCGGCCGCTACGACCTGTTGCAGGGCAGCGTATTGCGTGTCGGTCTGGAAGGTCTGATGCCGGGTATGTACCTGGTTAAAACGCAGGCGGAGAACGGTGTGGTCATCAGGAAACTGACCGTGCAGTAAGGCAGCGTTTTACAAGATTTACAAATTCCGATATCCGGTTGTCAATTCCGAACAACGTTTCGAATGCAGGATTTACCTGAATAACTGACAGGTGAATCCATTTTGAAAACCGGGATTGCCAACCGGATAACGGATTCTGTAAATCACAATTTCACCACTTGCTTCGTGACCGCACCTTCCAGAGTAGCAACGGTCAACAGATATACCCCTGCAGGCAATTGCTTCAGGGGTATATTTTTTGTAAAACCTTCGATTGCATCCAGGGTGCCTTCAAAGCAGATTTTGCCCTGCGCATCGGTCATCCGCAAAATATAATCATCTGATAATAAGGCAGTTGCGCTCACCTCGACAAAATCGGTGGCCGGGTTCGGGGAAACGTTTAATGAAATATCCTGCAAACCGGCAGATTTCACGCCCACGATCGTAGCGAACTCCCGGGCGCCGACATCCGGCGTGTTGGGATCGCGGAAATTGTCGAAAAAATCCTGCGAAATACCCGACACCGGGATGCCGGCATTTTGCAGCACCAAAACTTCATCCAAGTGATCGAGGCGAAGGTCCAGATTGGCAATAGTTTTGTCGACAAACAGGTCTTCCGGAAAAGTAGCGATGCCGGAGGTCCTGGTAAAGGAATGCAGATCGCTGTTTGCTGCCAATTGCCAGGAGAAAATATCCTGGGATGCGCTCCCCCACAGATTAAGGGCAGCAGGGTCGGGGCTGACCAGATAATTGTAATCGGAAGCATTTGCGGTCCAGTTGATTGCAGGCTCGGCAGCCATGTTGGCGATTGCGGTATGCGGGCCCAGGCCTATGCAATCATTATAAAAAATGTTGTTGAGCAGCGATACCCTGCCTGTACCGTCTTTCATAAACGCCGCAGTAAATCCGTCGCCTTCGCCGCCGATGTAAATGGAGTTGAATTCCACGTTCGTTTGATCGATGGTTGTACCGGATGCGTCGTACGTTGCTGCGTAAATACCAGCGGCGCGTGCACTCGCATGTGTGCTGTGGTTCAGCGCGATCATGTTGTTTTGAATCCTGACAGTCTGGGTGCCGAGCACGTCGTATGCCTGAACGCCCTGTACCAGGCTGTACGTGGAGTTGGCATTAGGCATTTGAAGGTCAAAAATCCGGTTGGAAGTAACCAGGGGCAGCCGCCCGGAAACTTCGATCCCGATAACGTTGGCCTCCGTTATCCGCTCATTTACCAATTCCGAAATCCGGTTTTTTGTAATGGTCACCCGCTGCGTGGAATTGGTCATCATCGCAGGCGAAGCGGGAGCACAAACGATACCGGCCAGTTCATCAGAGGAACTTCTCAGGTTATGCACGGTATTTCCGGAAATCGTAAAACCGCCTTTGTAACCAACCCAGTGGTTGATACCCGCGCAGGATGTACTCAATCCAGTGGACCTGTTTTCCAGGTTTTCAATGAGGCAATTTTTGAGGGTGCCGTTGCAAAAGAAAGCGGAATTAGCATTGCCCGAAAAATACCTGGACACGAAGCCGAACAGGTAGGCTTCGTCGACGATCCCCTCGCCAATCCTTAAATTCCGGATCGTATCCCATTCCATGTTCAGGGCCATTTGGGCCTGTGCCGCATTTGCGGCCAGGTTGATTCCTGCCACATCTGCGCCCGAACCGGCTCCGTCGGGCACCTGCAAATCCGAAATATAATTATGCTTGCTTGTAAGACTGTTTCCACTGTTGGCGCCGTAGGAAAAAAGGATGCCGCTGATGATGCCCGCTGCATTGCTCATGCCCGAAATCCGGTTGCTGGTGACCGAATATGCGCCGCTTTCGAGTGAAATACCGAATATTTCCACATCCTGATCTACGTAATCCGCTTCCAGGCTGTTGGGTATTCCCGGAGCGCCAATGAAGTTGTCATGGATATTGCCGCCGCCGAGATAGGCATTAATGCCGGAAAGGGACACCGTCCCGGACGAACCTGCATTAAGAATATCCATGGCGATGCCCCCGATGTGGTTATTGGCAATCGTAATCGAAGTGCTGCCCTGATCGTTGATGCCGGAGGAACTGACGAAACCTGAATTGCTTTTAAAACAATGTAATACAATACTTTGCGTAGAAGTATCCGATCCGATCCAGTTGCCTTGTCCCGTGCCGACTTCTACATTTCCACCTGCCGTAAATATCCCCTCGAAGAAGTACCAGTTCGGGTTGGAAGGATCGTGAAATTGCAGGTCCATATTGGCGATGTGGTTATCATCGACGGTAGATAACTCCGTGCCGCTCGAGATGAAAATCCCGAAAAAACTGATCGCCCCCGCCGTATTTCCAAAAGTCATGGGCGCACCGGAACAATACGGCCCGGTACCACCGATCCAATTGCCCTGCACCACGAACCCGCCGGCCAGCGTGGAACTACTGCCGTCGACGATTTCAATACCGCGGATGTTCGGAGCTGCGGCGCCTGTACTGACCACCAGCGGATTGGTCAGATAAATATGGTTGCCGGTAAATCGTGTGCTTTTGTTGTACCGGTATGAAAAAATACCGTCGGAAAAGCCACCGGCATTAAAAACATTGACAATCTGGTTGTTTTCAATGATACAATTATTGTTGGCAACGGTAGAACTCCTGCCTTCCATAGAGATCCCGATGTAAGGCAGTGCCGTACCAACGGCCTCCCGGATCAGGTTTCCTGAAATGGTGTCCTGGTCGCAGCCGATATTTCCCAGCGAATTGTGGATAGCCAACACTCCGTAGAATTGTGAAGCAGTCGTAATCGTACCGCCGCGTATGGTACACGAGGAAATATGGTCCCTGGCGGCGTCACCTTCCAGGAACACCACTGCAGCACTGCTGCCGGCGGCGGTACAGACGAGCGTAAGGGTAGAGTCGCCAGTCAGACTAATGCCGTCGATCCACACATTTTTGCTGTTTTTCAGGTGAATCAGGGGTTTGTTGGCCACCGTCATGGTCAGGGTGCGCTGTCCCACCGGGCGCAGGACGACCCGCGACAGCGAGCCTTCCAGCAAGGCTGTTTCCGTGGTCGTGATGTCCTGTGTGATACTGACGTAAATAGTGCCTCCGCTGATGCTGTTTTCGATGACGGCAAATGCAGATACGAGGCTTTCGTAGTTGCCGCTCAGGGATCCTGATAATGTAACCTGTGCCGAAAGGGAGGAGGCGAGCAACAAAGCGACGAGAGAAAACGCGGGTGTTTTCATACGTGATGAAGTTTATAGTGAGTAAAATAATCCAGGTGCTGAAGCGATGTCTTTCCCTTGATCAGATATTACTCGGATACCTCAACAGTGCTCATTTTCCGTGGCCTATCCGACAGCCTTTTTTCAATACGACCTATAAAATAACATAATATTTACAACAACTCCAACCGCTAATCCATTCTATTTTCTTTTTTACCGGATGTTGAAGTTTTCGTGCATTTGGTTGAAAACACCTTCCAGTTTAAAATTTGGTTTCACCGTACCCGTTAATGATTTTCCCAAATAAAAGAAAAAAACGAAAACCAGAACGTCCGGAATTACAGTTCCTGAATCGAATGTTTCCCGCCCTTCGTCGAATGATATTCCCTTGGGCCAGCATTAAAACCGTCTTGACGGAACAATATTTTTTTACACCTGTTAAAACACCCGTCTTACCTGTTACCTGAACACGAACATATGAAACACAAACTCCTTTTGCTTTTTTTA
>Ga0209097_10003481_pt1 | contig 12047 bp, 9 predicted proteins | sample AD_UKC052_MetaG_FD_184419 | JGI IMG/M metagenome (GOLD analysis project Ga0209097, IMG submission 184419) | Active sludge microbial communities of municipal wastewater-treating anaerobic digesters from USA - AD_UKC052_MetaG (SPAdes) (version 2) | ecosystem: Engineered > Bioreactor > Anaerobic >... | reverse complement strand
GTCGGCATCAATCGCGCGCAAACGACCGTCCAGCGGCGCTTCAGCGATGATGGCATGGTCTTCAAACGTGATGCGCGCACCAGTGGCGGCGAGTGCGTTGGCGAACTTCACGTCCCCTTGCAACGCTTTGCTTCCGACACCTTCTACGCGAATCGGCCCGCCACCAATGGCGCCCGCAGCGAGAAAGTACGATGCCGACGATGCATCGCCCTCGACGGCATACGCGCTAGGCGAGACGTAGCGCGCCGCCGCGCCGCCGGGCACAGTGAAGCGCTGCCAACCGTCGCGCGCGACGGTGACACCGAACTGCGCCATCATCGACAGCGTGATTTCGATGTAAGGCTTCGAGATGAGTTCGCCGATGACTTCAATCGTCGCGCTCTTTCCCGTCCGTGCCGTAACCAGAGGGAGCGCCATCAATAAGCCCGTCAAAAACTGCGACGAAACATCTCCGCGAATATGGATGGCTTTCTCGATCGCGATCTTGCCGCTACCGATGGTCAGCGGCGGAAAACCGGGGTTGCCGGTGTATTGAATATTCGCGCCGATGGCCGTGAGCGCATCGACCAAGTCCCCAATGGGGCGCTCGCGCATGCGGGGCACGCCGTCGATGCGATACGACGCGCCGGGCTCGGCCGCGAGCGCAAGGGTGGCGACCAGAGACCGAGTGGCCGTGCCGGCGTTGCCCACGAAAATGTCGCCGCTGCGCCCGACAAAACTGCCGCTACACCCCGTGACCGCAACGATACCCGACGCAGGATCGCCAACGTTGGCAACACCCAACACGTCTAGGGCGCCGCGCATCACCCGTGTGTCGTCCGAATCGAGCAATCCCGTCAGACGCGTGGTGCCTTGAGCAAGCGCCGCGAGCAGCAAGGCGCGGTTCGAGATGCTTTTGGAGCCGGGCAGCGCAACAGTGCCTTGCGCGCGAGTACGGGGATCGAGATCAAGATGTTCCATGCCGCAAGTTTAGCTGCGGTAGCCGTCCGTTATTTCGACCACGCCGTCGGGCTCGTAAAATAGCAACCCTCAGTAGCCCATGATGTGACGCACCGCGATCACACCAACGACGCCAACGAATACAACGACGCCGACTGCCATGGCGGGCGGAAGCGAAGCGATTCCGGCCGCCAACGCTGAAAGCGCCGCAAGCGCCTCGGCCAGCAGTCCGCCGCTTTCAGCAACTTCGATGACCTCAACGGCTTCTAGGGTAGTGGTGCCAGCGCTTGCGCCCAGCGCTTCGAGCGCCTCCACAGAAAGCTGTACTCCGTCTTCGATAATTCCCATGAAGCTGACGTCTGCCACTGGCGCTTGCAAAAGCGCGGCAAGCGCGACAACCAAGATTGCAGCCAAACTCGAATGGCCGAAGCGCGAACCGGACGAAACGCCGACATACGCAAGAGCAGACTTGATGTCGGCGGGTTGCATCTTGTTCAGGTGGCGAAGCGCATTGGGCGACTTTACGGCGTGCGCAATGCAGTGTTGCAGCGCTAGGCGGCGGCTCGCGGTATTGGGCGCAACAGCGTATTGATACGCCAGGTCCTTGAACTCGTGGCTTAACGCGTGGCCAATTTCAGCCAAACGCTGCGTCACGCGGGGCTTTCTCGTGCGTCCACGGCCCGCATCGCGAAGCGAGCGCGTTGCGAGCGTAGAACGATTGCTGCCGCGAAAGTTGGAGTTGATGATCTTCATTGCGTTGCGTCCTTACAAAATATGCCGTTGGATGAGGCGTTGGCGCAACCGAGATCGCTTGAAACAATCGCGAACTGCACTTCCTTAATTGAGTAGACGCAACGGCACAGTGGCTCTGTCATCGCGGGACGAGATGCGCTGTTACATGACGTTACGCCAACGTTGCGTGGCAGGCAGCGGTCGACGAATTGGGGCGTGCGCACACGTGCCCGCCATCCGCGGCTGGCATCGCGGCGGAGAATCCGCTGCGGCGCCGATCGTGTGGCGGCGAAACGAGCGTGGTTTTGCTTTACGCGTCGTTTGGGGCGGCGCTAAAGGGCGGCATCGGCTCGCCGTATTCGATGTGTCGCTGCCAAGCGTTGCGCGCAGCACTGGCGCGGGTGTAGCTGGATTCAATCGCGGTGACGTCCGAGCCATCCGCGTTAGCGAGCCATTGGTCAAACTGATCCAAGCGTTTCCGATACGCGCTGAGCTGTTCGCGCAGCGCCGCGCGATTGGCTACCGAAATATCACGCCACATTTCGGGTGAACCCGCCGCAATGCGGGTGAAATCTCGAAATCCACTGGCGGCGTAGTTGAAGTACTGATCGGCGCGCGGCATGCCAGCGAGCATGTCGACGAGCGCAAACGCCAGCAAGTGCGGCAAGTGGCTCACGGCGGCGAAAACGTCGTCGTGCTCGGCTGCGGGCATGCGGTGAATGTCCGCCCCGGTGGCTTGCCACATCGCCGCGACGCGCTCGACGTTTTGCGCATCGGTGCCCTGCTCTGCGCAGATGACGATTTTGCGCTTTTCGTAAAGCGTCGCGAACGCTGCGCCCGCGCCGGTCTTTTCAGTGCCAGCGATGGGGTGCGCGGGGACGAACTGACTGAACTTGTCGCCCAAAGCTGCGCGCGCTGCGGCTACGACGTCTTGTTTGGTGCTGCCGCCGTCGGTGATGATGCTGGTTGAACCGAGTTTTGGCGCGAGCGCGGCGAAAACTGTGGGCATTTGAGCGACCGGCGTGGCGACGAAGATGATGTCGGCTTTGGCTGCTTCGTCAAGCGATGCGACGGCGTCGATGATGCCCAAGCGCAGCGCTTCATCAAGATTAGCTTTAGAGCGGCCAACGCCGATCACGCGACCCACTGCGCCCTTGGATTTCAGCGCGAGGGAGAGCGAGCCGCCGATAAGGCCGACACCGATGATCGCGAGAGTGTTGATGTATCTATTCATTTTGTAGGCGCGACATCAGTCGCGCTATTGCTGCGCCAAGCGCGACTGATGTCGCGCCTACACATCGTTACACCACCGCGGCGGGGTAGCTTCCGACCACTTTGAAATAGCTTGACTGTGCCTTCACGTCGGCGAGCGCTGCGGCGACCTTGGCGTCGGAAAGATGACCTTCGATGTCGAGGAAAAAATAGTATTCCCAGAGCCGGTCCGGCGACGGGCGCGACTCAAAATGCGTCATCGATACGCCGTGGCGCTTGAGCGGTTCGATCAAGTCGACGACCGCCCCGGGCTTGTTTGGCGCAGAAAGAATCAGACTCGTCTTGTCGTTGCCCGACGCGTTCACGTCTTGGCGGCCTAGGACCCAAAAGCGCGTCGTGTTATTCGGCGAATCTTCGATATTGCGATGCAGAATCGGCACGTTGTATCGCGTAGCAGCCATTTCGCCAGCAATCGCTGCGCTGCCCGCCGTTGTGGACGCTAGACGCGCAGCTTCGGCGTTACTCGCGACGGGGATGCGCTCCGCATTCGGCAAGTGCCGGGCGAGCCAGCCTGCGGTTTGCGCGAGCGATTGCGAATGCGAGTACACCTTTTTGACGGCATCAAGCGTGGGCTCGATCGTCATCAGGTTTTGTTGCACACGGAAATCAATTTCGGCACAGACTTTGAGCGGACTGGAGATCGACAGATCCAGCGTGCGGCCCACGAAGCCTTCGGTGGAATTGACGACTGGCACGACCGCGTAATCGGCCGTTTTGGCTTCGACCTGACGAAACGCTTCGTCGATGGTCGGACACGGTTCGAACGTGGGCGCAGCTCCGAAGTGTTTTGCGGCGGCGGCGTGGCTGAACGTGCCTTCCGGCCCCAAAAACACAATGACGAGCGGCTGTTCTAGCGCCATGCAATTGCTGATGACTTCGCGAAAAATTCGCGCGATCGCATCCCCAGAAAGCGGCCCCGGATTGGCCGCTTGCAGGCGGCGCAGAATCATGGCTTCGCGCTCGGGGCGGTACAGTGGCGAGCCCGGCGCTTTGGTGTGACCAACCTCTTGCGCTATGCCCGCGCGCTTACTCAGAAGGCTGAGCACTTCGTCGTCAATGGCGTCGATTTGTTTGCGGAGCGTGGCGAGATCAGTCATGTATTCACGGAGCCGTTCGTTGAACGTTCCGCCCCAGCGGAGGCGAAACAGGCGCGCGTCAGCGCGACGCCTCAAATTCTCGCATGGCCGCGACGAGCGCTTCGACGCCTGCGATGGGCATCGCGTTGTAAATCGACGCACGCATACCGCCGCGGACGCGGTGGCCCTTGAGCGACATGAGCCCGCGCGCTTCACAAAACTTGACGAATGCGGCATCAGTTTCCGCGTTGCCCGTGTCAAAAACGACATTCATTCGCGAACGATCTGCCTTCGCGACCGGCGCGGTGAACAAAGCGCTCCCATCGAGCGCGTCGTACAGCATCGATGAACGTGCGATTGCGCGACGCTCCATCTCTGCGAGACCGCCCTGCGCCTTGATCCACTTAAGCGTCAGCGCGGTCGCGTAGATCGAGAACACCGGTGGCGTATTGAACAGCGAGCCGTTTGCGGCCATGTGTTTGTAGTGAAACACCGACGGAATGTTCTTCGGCGCACGGTCTAGCAAATCGTCACGCACGATGACGATCGTTGCGCCTGCGGGGCCAATGTTTTTCTGTGCTCCGGCGTAAATCAAACCGCAGGCAGCGACGTCCATTGGGCGCGACAAAAAGTGCGACGACGCGTCGACGACCAGTGGAGAATCAAGCCCCAGCGGCAGCGTGTGAAACTCGTTGCCGTACACCGTTTCGTTTGAGCAGATGTAGGTATAGCTTTTCGCCGCCATCGACTGCCCGGCGGTCGTTTGATCGGTATTTTCATGGGTAGTCGACTTCCAAGCGTTTCTGGCTGGAATGCTTGTGTAGCTGTCGTTCTCACTAGAAGCTATTACGTCAACCGTTCCAAACTTCCCGGCCTCGCCTGCTGCGCTTTTCGACCACCCGCCGGACACGACGTAGTCCGCCGTCTCGCCAGCACGCAGCAAGTTCATCGGCACGGCAGCAAATTGTCCCCATGCGCCGCCCTGCATGAAAATGACTTTGTAGTTCGACGGAATCGCCAGCAATTCACGCAGATCCGCTTCGGCCTCGCCGATTAGCGCTTCAAATGCCTTGCCGCGATGCGACACCTCCATGATGCTCGCGCCCTGCCCGACGCCTTTCCAATGCCACTCAGGCAAATCATCACGAATTTGCGCGATGACTTCGGGCGGAAGCATCGCGGGACCGGGGGAGAAATTGAATGGGAGTGACATAGAAACTTTATCGGCTACTGTTGGGCGCGCGCTTTCTCGCGGTCTTTTTTGGCCTCAGCAGCGCGGGCGCGCATTTTGTCCATGAATTCGTCAGTGATGGCTTTGCTGGCCGCGCGCTGTTCTTCCATGATTGGCGTCGTGATTCGCATCACGATATCCGTCATCGCCGACGACGATTCCGACGACAGATCGCGGAGCTTTGCCGCAACCGACCGTCCTGCTGGTGACCGATAGAACGTCGCAAGCGCGTCGATGTCGTCTGGACTAAACACCTTCAAGTGCGACGCTTTAACGCTCCGCACTATCTCGGCGCGAATCTCTGGTTTTCGAAATGCCTCCGCGAACCGCCCCATAAAGCGTTCGCTCACAGCGGCCAGCTTTTCGCGCACCACCTTCAGGTCAGGGTTGTCCGTTTCCTCACGCGCTCCGAACTGACCGACAAGCGCTGGTAGCCTTTTGCTTGCGTCGTCCCAAGCTCGGTCAAAACGCGCCGACACTTCGATTTCAGCCAGAAATTGCGCGTTCTCGTCCGTAGTCTGTGCGCGCGCGTTTGTCGCTATGGCCGCTAGAAGAACGAATCCAAAAAACGCTCCGAGTTTTTTCACATGAACCTCTGTCTTACGTTTCAGCATCACCCAACTCGCTCTACGGTCAATTGACCGCAGAATGGCTACAAGATCCCGGCCTTTAGCAACCGACGTCGGCGTTTGACTAAATCAAATCCACCTGATCGCCAGGACCATCCGGCACTTCCGGCTCGTCGATGCGCTCCAGACCGGAGAGTTTTTCGCCCTCGCCGAGGTTAATCAGCGTGACGCCCTGTGTAGAACGGCCCGACTCGCGGATTGATTTCACCGTGGTGCGAATCAACACGCCGCCGGTGGTGATCAGCATGATTTCGTCATCCTTGCGAACGAGCGTTGCGGCAACGACTTTGCCGTTACGCGTGCTTTGTTGGATGGCAATCATGCCTTTGGTGCCGCGACCATGGCGCGTGTACTCGATGATTGGGGTGCGTTTGCCGTAACCGTTTTCGGTCGCGGTCAACACTTGCTGTTCTTCGTTTTCAGCAACCAACATCGCGATGATGCGCTGGTCTTTTTCGAGCATCATGCCGCGCACGCCGCGGGCGTTACGGCCCATGCTGCGCACGTCGTTTTCGTCGAAACGAACCGCTTTGCCGCTGTCCGCAAACAGCATCACGTCGTGCTTGCCATCGGTGAGCGCCGCGCCAACCAAGTAGTCACCGTCGTCGAGGTCGACTGCGATGATGCCGGTTTTCTTCGGACGGCTGAAGTCTTCAAGCGACGTCTTCTTCACGGTGCCCATGCTGGTACCCATAAAGATGAACTTGTTCGGGTCGAAGTCTTTGGTCGACACGATCGCCGTAATCTTCTCGCGATCTTGCAGCGGGAACAAATTGATGATCGGCTTGCCGCGCGCATTGCGGCCGCCTTCCGGCACCTCGTAAACCTTGAGCCAATAAACGCGACCTCGATTCGAGAAGCAGAGGATGTAATCGTGCGTGTTGGCGATGAAGAGTTTTTCAACGAAATCTTCTTCTTTGGTCGCCGTGGCTTGCTTGCCGCGACCGCCGCGCTTCTGCGCGCGATACTCTTCAACGGGCTGCGCTTTGAAGTAGCCGCCATGGGTCAGCGTGACCACCATGTCTTGCGGCTTGATGAGATCTTCCATGGAAGTCTCTTCCGCGTTGAACACGATTTCCGACTTGCGCTTGTCGCCAAAGTTCTTCTTGATCTCAGCCAATTCGTCTTGGATGATGACCGTGACGCGTTCGGGCTTGGACAGAATGTCGAGCAAGTCTTGCACTGCGGCGATCACTTCTTTGTACTCGGAAATAACCTTGTCCGACTCCATCGCCGTGAGGCGTTGCAAGCGCATTTCGAGAATGGCTTTGGCTTGAATATCGGTGAGACGGTACGCCTGCTCTTTTTCTTGCCAGCAGAAATCGGCCGTAACGCCATCGGGGCGCAGGAATTCAACGTTCGCGCGGGCAACCATCTCTTTAACGAGATCGGATTTCCACAGCTTGGTCGTCAGCGCGGTTTGCGCTTCGTCCGGCGTGGCCGACGCTTTGATCAATTCAATGATCGGATCGACGTTTGCGAGCGCAACGGCGAGGCCTTCCAAGATATGCGCACGGGCACGCGCTTGGCGCAGTTCGAATTGGGTGCGGCGCGTAACGACTTCGCGACGGTGCAGAATGAACTGCTCCAAGAAGTCTTTCAGATTGAGCAAACGCGGACGCATGTCCACCAGCGCAATCATGTTCATGCCGAAGCTGTCTTGCAGCTGCGTGTTCTTATAGAGGTTGTTCAGGACGATGTCCGGAACTTCGCCACGCTTCAATTCGATAACGATGCGCATGCCCGACTTGTCGGACTCGTCGCGCAGGTCAGAAATGCCTTCGAGGCGCTTGTCACGGACCAATTCGCCGATTTTTTGCAGCAACGTCGACTTATTGACCTGATAAGGAATCTCATCAACGATGATGGCTTGGCGATCGCTCTTACCAATCGGCTCAAAGTGTGTGCGAGCGCGCATGACCACGCGGCCGCGGCCGGTTCGGTAGCCGTTGACTACGCCTTCAAGACCGTAGATGTAGCCGCCAGTTGGGAAATCAGGCGCGGGAACCAGCTCGATCAACTCGTCGATCGTGATTTCGGGTTTCAGCAGCAGCGCTTGTACGCCGTCAATCACCTCGCCTAAATTGTGCGGCGGAATGTTGGTCGCCATACCCACGGCAATACCGGAGGCACCATTAACCAGAAGATTCGGAAATTTAGCCGGCAGAACGGTCGGTTCTAGCTCTTTTCCGTCATAGTTTGGCTGGAAATCGACCGTTTCCTTTTCTAGGTCGCCCAACATCTCGGCGGTGAGCTTTTGCAGGCGGCACTCCGTGTAGCGCATAGCAGCCGCGTTGTCGCCGTCGACCGAGCCGAAGTTTCCTTGGCCGTCAACGAGCTGGTAGCGCATCGAAAAGTCTTGCGCCATACGAACAAGCGTGTCGTAAATCGAGGCGTCGCCGTGCGGGTGGAACTTACCCATCACTTCGCCGACCACGCGCGCGCACTTCACATAGGGGCGGTTATGAACGTTATTGGCTTCGTGCATACCGTACAGCACGCGCCGGTGCACCGGTTTGAGGCCGTCACGAACGTCGGGGAGCGCGCGCCCCACGATTACGCTCATGGCGTAGTCGAGGTACGAGGTGCGCATCTCTTGCTCCAGACTGATCGGGAGAGTTTCTTTAGCGAATTGATCCATACGTGGGCAGTCTTGGTCAGTCTGTTACCAGACTGTTTCGGCGAAAAAGGTCAACTTAGCATTTTAAGGGTCTGGAGCCGAATGTGGCACGTTGCGTAACTGCGACAAGTCGGAAACTCTTTGCCGAACAACGCATTAAGTTGACATTGGTGCATTGCACCCCTCAAAAAGGCAGTGTTATATTGCGACAGGAGGGGACTTTGCGCTGCACGCTGACGTTCGAATGTGTGGTTAGTGTGCAATTTGCAAAGTCGCCGTGACATCGTCTCAAGCCTTCAAGGGGTACAAAACCAATGAAACTTCGCTTTATTGCTAGCGCTGTATCGGGTGCAGTGGTCGCGCTTTCCGCGAGCGTTGTATTCGCGCAAGCCACGCCTGCCAACAGCGGCTACGTTCTTTCCGCCACCGGCGCAGCCAACAACAACGTTGTTCGCAGCGGTCGTTACGGCACCAACAACGCTTCCTGCAACCTGTGCTGGCGCACCGCGTACTGGACGCCCGCCATGGCAATCGCTGAATGCGATCCAGATTTGGTGAAGAAGGCTGCTGCGGCACCTGCTCCAGCTCCAGCACCTGCCGCTACGGCTAAGCCTGCAGCTCCAGCGCCTGCTGCTCCTGCCGCTGCTGCTAAGCCAGCTACCCCTGCCGCCGCCCCGGCTGCTCCGTCTGTACAGAAGATCACGCTTGCTTCTAAAGCGCTGTTCGACTTCGACAAAGCCGTTCTGAAGCCTGAAGGCAAAGCCGTTCTTGATCGCGAAATCGTTTCGCGCATTAAAGAAGTGCAAAAGCTTGAGCTCGTGCTCGTGACTGGTCACACCGACCGTTTGGGCTCACAACAGTACAACCAGAAGCTCTCTGAGCGTCGTGCTGCTGCCGTTGCTGCCTACTTGGCAAGCAAAGGCGTTGCTAAAGACAAGATCGAAACGCTCGGCATGGGCAAGACCCAGCCAGTTCCAGGCGTAGTTTGCGAACAGAAGAACCGCAAGGCTCTGATCGCTTGCCTGCAACCGCATCGTCGTGTTGAAGTTGAAGTCAAAGGCGAAATCGTTATCCGTAAGTAATTACGTAACGAGTTTCGCTCCGAAAAACCCCGCTTCGGCGGGGTTTTTCTTTGGTGCGGCGATAACCACTGTTAGGCGCGACGTAGCGCAAAATACAGTGCTCGCATCGGCTAACCGAATCCAAACTCACGCTCAACATGTCGTTAACGCTCATTTCCGCTCGCTGGCTGATCACGGCTACAACCCACGACTCTCGCGTCAAGGCCATCGAACACGCGTCGGTCTTAGTCGCACAAGACGGCCGCATCGTAGAGGTCGGCAGCACCGCAGAGCTGAAACAACGCCTTGATATCACTGAGTGGATCGAACTTCCCAATCATTTACTCGCGCCCGGCCTGATCAATGCGCATTGCCACAGCGCGATGACTCTCCTGCGTGGTGCAGCTGACGACTTGCCACTTGAGCGCTGGCTGCGCGAGCGCATCTGGCCGATGGAGCAAGCACTACTCGACGACGCGTTCGTCAACACGGGCACCCGCCTCGCTGCCGCCGAAATGCTGCTGGGCGGCACGACCGCCTGCGTCGACATGTATTTCTACTCAAAAGCTGGCGCACAAGCGTACCTAGCGATGGGCCAACGCGCGATGCTGGCGCTTGGCATCGTCGACTTTCCGACAAGCTACGCTGCAGACGCTGACGGATACATCAGTATTGGCCTCGCGGCGCGCGACGCGTTCATTGACGAACCGCTACTTTCGTTTTGCCTTGCGCCACACGCGCCATACACCGTGAGCGACGCAACGCTCGAAAGTGTGGCCGCCTTCGCCAGTGAACTGGCCATTCCAATTCACACGCACTTGCAGGAAACCGCGCAGGAAGTCACCGATGCAACGGCCGCGAGCAACGAGCGCCCCACCGCGCGTCTAGCCCGCCTCGGCCTGCTCGGGCCGGACTTTTTCGCCGCGCATTGCGTGCATATGAACGATGAGGACATCCGCGCGATCGCGTTGCACGGTGGCTCGGTCGTGCATTGCCCTTCGTCGAATTTGAAACTTGCCAGCGGCCTTGCGCCGGTTGCAAAATTTTTGGCAGCAGGCGTTAACGTTGCGCTCGGCACCGACGGAGCGGCCAGTAACAACCGCCTTGATATGTTCGAAGAAATGCGACTAGCCGCCCTCATCGGAAAGGTGCAAGCCAACGATGCTGCCGCCGTTAACGCCGGCGAAGCTTTCACGATGGCCACGCTCGGAGGCGCTCGTGCGCTGGGGCTGTCCGCTCAGATTGGCTCGATTGAAACCGGAAAAGCCGCCGACCTCTTGGCCATTTCCCTAGACGCACCGGCGATGAAACCCTTGTTTGATCCCGTTTCGCACTTTGTGTACTCCGCCTCACGCGCAGATGTGACGCACGTTTGGGTACAAGGCCAACCGCGCGTGATTGACCGTGCGTTGGTCGGCCCAGCGGCACAGGCGATGGCAGAATTGGAACCGCGCATCACCGCGATTGCAGAACGCGTTAGTGCTTTGCGCCGATAGATGTCAGTTGCCGCGAGCAACGCATCCTTACCGTAGCATCTCCCTCTTCCGCCCAAGTCTTTCTTCATGATCGCCACGCCCGACAACACCACCAACGCCGACCCGGCAGAGCTCGCTAAATTTTCTGCGCTCGCCAGCCAATGGTGGGATCTCAACGGCAAATTTCGTCCACTGCACGACATCAACCCGCTGCGCCTATCGTTAATCGACGAACACGCGCGCGGCATCAAAGGTAAACGCGCCATCGACATTGGATGCGGCGGGGGCATTGCCTCTGAAGGCTTAGCCCGAATGGGCGCACAGGTCACCGGCATTGACATGGCGGGTAAAGCGCTGGCGGTCGCCAAGCTGCATGCGCTAGAAAGTAATACGGTCGTCGACTACCGTGAGATGACCGCCGAAGCCGCTGCTGAACAATTTGCCGCAACCTTCGACGTTGTCACCTGCCTTGAAATGCTTGAGCATGTCCCCGATCCAGCCTCCGTCGTGCGGGCGTGCGCGGCGCTCGCCAAACCCGGAGCCACGCTCGCTTTCAGCACGATCTCCAGAACACCGAAGGCGTACGCCATGGCCGTGCTCGGCGCAGAATACGTGCTCGGACTATTGCCAAAAGGCACGCACGACTACGGAAAATTCATCAAGCCGTCTGAGCTGGTCAACTTCACGCGCGAGGCGGGTCTAGAGCTAGTCGACCTGCGCGGCATGGACTACAGTCCATTCAGCCGACTCGCGAAATGGATTCCCGACACGACGGTGAACTACATCATCGTTTGCCGAAAACCGTGACGACGGGGATCGATCCCGGCATGTCGACGAGCATTGCTAGAATTACGGCTATTGGGCGGTTAGCTCAGCGGTAGAGCACTGCCTTCACACGGCAGGGGTCACTGGTTCGATCCCAGTACCGCCCACCAATATGCAGAATTGAATCAAGGACTTACGAGAAATCGTCGGTCTTTTTTTTTGATCAGCGGTTCAGTTTACGGAATGA
>Ga0209097_10003479_pt1 | contig 12053 bp, 15 predicted proteins | sample AD_UKC052_MetaG_FD_184419 | JGI IMG/M metagenome (GOLD analysis project Ga0209097, IMG submission 184419) | Active sludge microbial communities of municipal wastewater-treating anaerobic digesters from USA - AD_UKC052_MetaG (SPAdes) (version 2) | ecosystem: Engineered > Bioreactor > Anaerobic >... | reverse complement strand
TGACCTGCCTGCCTCGATTGACTATAAACTCGTGAAGCAGCCGACCCTAAACAGATTGAAGCTAATCATCCGGCGAACGGTTTGCTATGGTTCGACAGATTAAGCGGTTTAGTTTGACAGAGGTCTGAAGGTTGGATACAGGTTTTGAAGGACGGAACCCTAAGCGGAAGCGACTTTGGGGGAATCGGCGGAAGCAGGCAGGCGGAATGACAAGAAACAAAAGTTTGGCCCGCTACCCTACCCGGACAGAGAATCAGCATCTGGCAGATTGGAAACTTCAAGAGCATTTGAGGCCGTCAGGTAGTTGAATGGAAAAAGACCGAAAGTCGAAAACATTCATACTCGAAACAGCAACAAGCCATTCGACAAAACGCATTTGTGGCGCGAATCGACATGAAAGCGGCGGCCTATAACATGGGGTTTGGCGGCAGTCGGGGGGACGCAACGCAGGCCATGGGCATTTGTTGGCAATTAGGCAGTAGTTCCAGCGGCACGATCCCTGGTCAACTTTTGCAGCTAAGCATTAAACTAATTATCTTTATGCGGGCGGAAGGAAGGTGGGCAGCAGTATTCCAAAAGCCCGCCCGACCGCCAAGCCCTTTACGTTGTAGGCAATGCACCAAGAACCCGTAATGAAATACTAGAATGACAAAAGAAACTCTATTTACGGATTTGACAAAAGCAAGTAATTCATTACTACAACTTGCAAGAGAATTATCGTTCAATACAATTTCAGACAATTGTCTTTACATAATTTCTGAAATTCCAAATGAATTAATTGACGCAGAGACCAAACGTAGGATAAGTAATAGAAAAAATAGAACTAAGAAACCTGTAGAATTGAACGAAGCAATCGCTGATATTGAAATTCTTTATCCTATTTTACATGATTTAAATCTTGTAATTTATAAATCAAAAAAGAATTTAACAATTATCGATATAAGATATTTTTCAAGGAATTCATTGGAGTTAGAATATAGGAAACTTGTTGAAAATAACACACCAATGTTGCATTCTAAAGTTTCCTTTCCTCCTTATCATAAAGAAGGAGAAAAAGTAGGTATTAATTGGGAGACAGGAAATTTAAGACATCATTGGAATATGTTTAGATTAATCTTTACAGCCAGAAGAATGGAATAGGAAATGGATAAAAAACTAAAAACATAGCACTGCCTACAACAGGGGGTTTGGCTATACCGCGGGCGGACGAAACCTGTGTTTTGGGCGGCAGTGCATGGCTGGGCAGCAGTCCCGGCGTGACCAGCAGCAGTCGACTTTTGGTTATGTGGTTGGGCATTTATACTTTTATGGGCAGAAGGATTGGCAATGCGGAATGAACTATGAATACTCCGGCATCGCCAAGCCCGGGCCGTTGGGCGTCATGCGCCAGGACCCATGGCCAGAAAGACAGTTTAAAAAATAAATTTCCCAATATGGGAACTCTTGCCTATTTTTGACAAAAATTAGGAGTTGCGAGTAATTGCCAAGAAAATACTTCGTGAATTTTGGGAAAGGCATCCAGACTGTGAACAGCAGCTGAAAGCATGGTACCAGGAAGCCAGCAAAGCAGAATGGAAAAGCCCAAGTGTCATTAAACCCGAATATCCTTCAGCCAGCTTTTTTGCTGACAATAGGGTCGTTTTCAATATCAAAGGCAATCAATACCGACTGATTGTGAAAATCAATTATGATTATCAATTGGTTTGGGTTCGCTTTATCGGCACACATGCCGAGTATGACAAAATTGATGCCAATAAAATTTAAACCATGACAGTAAAGCTAATCAAGACTAAAAAAGAATATCAACAAGCTATGGAACGGCTTGAAATGCTGTTTGACGCAAAAAAAGGCACTGAAGAGGGAGATGAGTTGGAAATCCTTAGTATCCTGATTGAAAAATATGAGAATGAACATTTCCCAATTGATCTACCTGACCCAATTGAGGCTATAAAATTCCGTATGGAGCAATTGGGTTACAATCAGGGAGACCTTGCTAAAGTTGTAGGATTAAAAAGCAGAGCAAGCGAAATCCTGAATAAAAAAAGAAAATTGTCTCTTGACATGATTCGGGAACTTCATAAAAAGTTACATATTCCGACAGACGTTTTGATTCAACCATATTAGAAGAATGCACGAACGCCCAACATTGGGGTTGGCTATACCGGGGGCGGAAGAAACCTGTGTTTTTGGCTTTTGTACATGGCCGGGCAGCAGTCGGGCGACCCGACTCCGCAGGCGCGACGTGTGTAAACAAATACTTTGTACTTTTATGGCGTGCAGGATTGGCCAGGCTGAATGAACTATGAATACCCCGGCCAAGCCCTTTACGTTGGCTGCACAGCTTAAAAGACGACACAACGGACAAATAACAAGACAAGAAAATGGGATTTGGTTTTAATTTATTTTTCGTTTTAATCCTTGTTCCATTGACAGGAATTCTCTTGGTGACTTGGTTGCTGACAAGAAAGAAAATATTTGGAAAGACACTCGGACTAATTTGGCTTGGAATATTCGGACTTGTTTTGCTATCAGGGATAGCTCAATGGTTGACTGCAAAAACTGAATTAGAAAAGAAAGACTATTACGGAGAATATATTGTTAATCGTGACTATTTCCCTGGCAAACAATCAGACTGGCAATACGAACTTTTTAGATTTGAAATTAAAGACAACGACTCAATTTATTTCTACTTGACAGATAAAGAGAAAATACTAAAAACTTATCGGGGAAAAATTAAAACAACTGACCCAAGTCAATATAGTTCGGAAAGACTGATAATAAATATGGAACAACCTACGCATCATATTATGACAAGCAACCCGACAACATATCGTAGTGCTTGGAACTTTTATTTAGTATTTTACTCACCGAAATTTAACAACGTTTATTTCAAAAAAGGACAATGGAAACCGCTCAACAAATAGACGACAAAAAAGAAAGGCGACCGCATAACATTGGGTTTTGTGTAAGTGTGGCTTGACAAACAAACATCAGCAAATTGCAAATCCAAGCTGTGCTTCGGGCTGGACAAATTACTTTGAACTTTGGCTCGTAACTTCAACTTCATATTTTCAATCAGCAGCAGTTATGGGCGGACGGAATACTAATTCCACACCTGCACAAAGCCCTGCTCGTTGGATGCAAGCATTTAAGACCACTAGAATGACAAGAACATTCTTATATTTACTTTTAGGACTCTTGGCTACCTCCTGTAACCAAACACAGAATGACCGAGATGAATTTTTTAAAAAAAAATCTTCAGTCCCACCAATGACAAATACTCCCTTCACTACAAAGGACACTTTTGCTAATCTTTTAAATAAGGCACTTATTACTGACAATATTGATTTTGATAATTTGGATCCTTTTTTATTCTTTAAGTCAGGCAATTTTCTCAACAAGAATGAAAAAAATGTCATTTTGATTCAATGCTCGACAGATTCAACTTATTCAATAAACTATTATTCATTTAATAATTCAAACTGGAAACTAACAGATAGTATTGGTGGACTTGAAGCATTCCCTATCCAGTTTTACCCAATATTTGACGATTATAACTTTGATGAACAAAACGATATTTATATTCAAGTAACAGCCTCAAACGGTTATTCATTATCCAGGGGCCATCTCATAATCATAAATCCAATGACGGGTAAACTTGAAATTCACAAGGAAGCAAGAGAATTCGCCAACATGAAGCCAGACAAAAGGACCCAAACAATAATTTCGGAAGAAGCAATTTGGTGCAAAAAAACCGGATTTAAAGACGTTGGATTTTGGACAAATAAATGGGATAAAGGGCAACTAAAAACTATTAAGAAATATTACCCATGCGAACTCGGAGAATAGGCCATGCACATAACACTGGGTTTGGCAATACCGTGGGCGGACGGAACCTTTCCTTTGGGCAGTAGTACATGGCCGGGTAGCTGCCGGGCGAACCGACTCCGCAGGCGCGGCGTGTTTAAACAAATACTTTGTACTTTTATGGCGTGCAGGATTGGCCAGGCGGGATGAACTATGAATAGCCCGGCATCACCAAGCCTTTTACGCTATACGCTACCAATTTCAACGCATTTATGAGAAATATTTTCCTGCTACTTCCTTTTTTCTTTTGTATATCGGCAACTGCTCAATTTAGAATTGTGAACAGTGACGAATTTACAATAGAAGTGCCCCAAAACATTAAGTCTTACTCAATTTTTTGTCATTCGACAAGCTTAGGCTGGAAGGAAGTATATAAAGGGGAAAGAATTCTTCTAAAAACTGCATTGGTCACAAATGGACAAGAGACAAGAATTACAGAATTTTCTGCCAATAAAGTTGTTCGCATTCAATACAATTATTTCCAAAAAGGATTGCTTCAAAAAGCCGTCGTTGAGTACACTAATCCAAAATCCAATGAAACATTTCATTATAAATATGACACCGTATCGAAGGACCCAATTGATGTAAAAGGATACAAAGACGGAAAATTAATTTATACTGAATCTCGGAGTTTATGTATCGACACCCTGGAAATTAAGAAGCATTATATTAATGTAAACGGGATTACAGGAAAAGAAAGAATAGTTGCTTATCATTCAAAAGACAAGTTAACGAGCACTGAAGTTGAGTACCGCAATAACTTTCCCGACACAAATTACTCTATTAAAAAGTTCAATCAAATTAAACAGATTATTGAAGATGTAGATTCATCAAGTGAGCACTATGTTAAAACAATTTATCTGTATGATATTGCGGGTAGACTCATTAGTGAAACAAGTTTTAGCGATAATATATATAGTGCTAATTCTTATATTTACGACTCAAATGGCCGATTAAAAGAAGAAATTGTAAGCAGAAATGACACAGAAACTTACCACATTAATTATGATAGTCTGCCAAGGGAAACAATCACCACAAAATATCAAAGTTCTGCCAATCAGCAAAATGATACAATAAGCGTCATTATAAAGCGATATGATTTGCAGGGAAATTTAATTTTCAAAGAAAGTGTTGGGTACGAGAGCTTTAGTTTTGGAACTGCAAAAAGGCCGGTTAGTACTTCGGTATGCTACTGGATTTATAAAAATGGCAGGGTGGTTAAATACATTTATCGAAAATCAGAAGATGGCCCAATCATAACTTATGATGTGACTTATGATGAATAAAAAAAAGGAAGCACACATATAGACTTGGCTATATGGCTGGCCTGATGGGTAGCATTTGCCCGACGGAATGCCCTTGGGCTGCGTATCGGGCTGAAAGAATTCCTTTGGGCATTTGAACATTACTGGTAATTTTTTATCTTTACCGTGCATTGTTAGCCGGGCAAACGAAGCAATTAATAGAAGGCCACACCGGCAGGTCAATTGTGTAATATATAGCAATATGAGCGACACAAAAAATTTAAACGACATTTGGACAGCAAGATGGAATGACAGATATAGTAAAAACGAGTTTGCCTATGGCGAAGAACCGAACAATTACCTGCGGGAGAACTTAACTAAACTATCTGCCGGAGCAATCCTTTTTCCTGCGGAAGGTGAAGGACGAAATGCAGTATATGCAGCCAAAAATGGATGGACAGTTACTGCATTTGACATAAGCAATGAAGGGCAAAAAAAAGCCTTCAAACTTGCAGAGAAAAACAAGGTAACTATTGACTACAAAGTTGGCGAATTAAACACATTAAATTTTGGCGCCGAACAGTTTGATGCTATTGGCTTGATTTATGCACATTTCCCTGCAAACATTAAATCGAAATACCACAAAATACTTGACCGATTTTTAAAAGTGAATGGAACAATCATTTTTGAATCTTTCAGCAAAAAACATATTGACTACGTAACCAAAAACGAAAAAATTGGCGGACCAAAAGACATTGACAGTTTATTTTCAATAGAGGAAATAAAAGCGGACTTTCCAAACTATGAAATTATAGAACTGGAAGAAAAAGAAATTGAACTAAACGAAGGATTTTCCCACAACGGAACAGGTTCAGTAATAAGATTTGTGGGACGAAAAACAATGAACAGGTAACACCGCATGGTAATTTGGCGGCTGAAGTGCTTTTATGGAATAGTTTAAAGAGGTTAAAAAGTAATATTTCCAATGAACTTTAGGACAAAAATTCCGCCACACCGCTAAGCCGTAGCCGTTAGTGATAAATGTATCTATAAAAAATAAACGACTTTATGGCCAGGAACCAACCTGTCCGCGGTCATGTAATCACGATAATTTATTTTGCAGCACAGGCAAACACCTGTTCATTAAAATTTAAAAAGAGTAACCGTAATGAAACGAATAATCAATACTTTAATAATCACTGCAATAACCATAATAAATTTAAACTGCAGTTCTTCAAAACAAGATGTATTCAGGCCGGGGGAGGTTTACCAATCGAATGATCTGATTGTAATTCAAATTACCGAAAATTCATTTCAACATATTTCATTTAAACAAACCAACGATTTCGGGAACGTTCCCTGTAATGGTCTTATTGTTAGAAATAGTAATGAAGCAATTGTTTTTGATACACCAACCAACGATAAAAGCGCAGAAGAGTTAATCAAATGGATTAAAGATACCCTTCATTGCAAAATAAACGCCGTTATTCCAACCCATTTTCACGACGATTGTTTAGGCGGACTAAAAGCATTTGATGAAAATAACATTCCTTCTTATGCCTATTTCAAAACAATTGAACTTGCAAAAGAAAATAATTTTACCGTACCGCGAAACAGTTTCAATGATTCGCTTATGCTGCAGGTAGGCAATACAAAAATTACAGCAAAATTTTTCGGGGAAGGACATACCAAAGATAATGTTGTTGGTTATTTCCCCGCCGAAAACGTAATGTTTGGCGGTTGTTTAATAAAAGAACTTCAGGCAGGAAAAGGCTATTTAGGCGACGCTAATGTTACCGATTGGTCTGGCACGGTTAAGAAAATTAAAAAGGAATATCCTGATGTAAAGCGGATTGTTCCGGGTCATGGAGAAAATGGAAATAAAAAATTACTTGATTATACCATTAACTTATTTAAGGGTGAATAAAAGAACCGCTGCCAACCTTTTGCGCTTTTATTTGTTAAAAAAGGCTATTCAATCACAGGGTGACATTTGGCACCTTAATGGGCAGGCATCAACCGTAATTTTGCTCCCGAAATCAATTATTCCGAAATTATATGGCAACAATTAAAATTACCACGCAGGATTTTAAAGACAAGATTTTTAACTATGAAGGCGCTACCGAATGGAGCTTTAAGGGTGACCGGCCTGCCATTATTGACTTTTATGCTGATTGGTGCGGCCCATGCAAATTTGTAGCGCCTATTCTTGAGCAACTGAGCCTTGAATACGAAGACAAACTGGATATATACAAGGTAGATACTGAGGCCGAACAGGAACTGAGCGCCGTTTTTGGTATTCAGAGCATTCCAAGCCTGTTGTTTATTCCTCTGGAAGGAAAGCCTATGATGCAGGCCGGGGCACTGCCTAAAAATACCCTGAAAGAAATCATCGAAAAAGAACTGGTAAAACCCATCAGCATTCCGGTGGACTGATTGCCACTAATGCTGCATAAGAAACAAGGGCCCGCACCAAAAGCGGGCCCTTGTTTTTTTATCTCTATAACAGGATTGGATTATTTGGATAAAAGCCCCCTATACCAAAGGAAAAAATAAAAAAAGATTCCCCGGAAAAAGGACCCGGAAAATCTCCCCTACCCCTTTCCACCTACCACAATTACAATTTCCCCCTTTACGCCTTTCTCCCTGAAATAATCGGCAACCTCTTTCAATGTTCCGCGTTTGGTTTCTTCAAATTTTTTGCTGAGCTCGCGCGACACGCTGCAAAGCCGGTCCTCACCAAAGTATTTAGCCATTTCATCAAGCGTTTTTACAAGCCGCATCGGGCTTTCGTACAAAATGATGGTCCGTTCTTCTTCGGCCAATTTGGTAAAAAGGGTATGCCTGCCCTTTTTAAGCGGCGGAAACCCTTCGAACAGAAACCGGTTGGTGGGCAACCCGCTGTTTACAAGAGCGGGCACAAATGCAGTGGCACCGGGCAGGCATTCCACTTTTACGCCCCTCCTCACGCACTCGCGTACCAGCAAAAATGCAGGGTCGCTAATGCCCGGTGTACCCGCATCGGTTACAAGCGCCATGGTTTTGCCGGCCTCCAATTGATCGGTAAGATGGCTTACCACCTTATGCTCATTGTGCTGATGATAAGGCGTAAGTGGCCGCTGAATACCATAATGGTTCAGCAGCACAGAGGTAGTACGGGTATCTTCACAAAGAATTACATCCACCGATTTAAGTACCTCAACCGCCCGGAAGGTAAAATCGGACAGGTTGCCAATGGGTGAAGGAACGAGGTATAGCATGCCTAAGAAGCAATACTTACTTCAAATTGTTCCATTACCTGGTTGGCAAGCAGCTTGCGGGTGGCTTCGGTAGCAATTTCTTTTGCTTCATCCGAAGAAGCGGCATCTACCAGAAGGGTAATGTGTTTGCCAATGCGCACATCTTTGATGGCATTCAGGCCAAGGTTGGCCAACCCACCCATTACGGCTTTTCCTTGCGGATCAAGCAATTCTTTTAATGGCATTACGGTAATATGCGCTGTATAGGTCATTGTAAAATGCGGTTTTTAAATACAATTGAAAATAAAACGAACGCCGCAAAGGTAACCGGTACGGCCCACCAACCCAAAAATACGCCGGTAATAATGGCAGTAACGGCCACACAAATATGCGGCAAAAAACCCTGTAGTGTTTTTTGGGCCGGCTTATTGCTCATTACCGGTACATTACTTACCATCAGCCAGCTGAGTACAGCCACCAACGCATACAATGCCCAGCGGTTGGTCAGCAAATCAATTTCCCACTGGCTGTCGGCCTGCCACCACATAAGTGGCAAAGCGGCAACGGTAATGCCTACCGAAGGCACCGGGGTTCCCCTGAAATAAAAGGATGGCGTAGAATCGTCAATATTAAACCGCGCGAGTCGCCATGCCGCTGCACCTGCAAGGGCAAAAGCAGGCAACAACCATACAAAAGAGGCACTCAGGCCATCATCCTGTTTTGCCAGGCTGAGGCGTAAAAACTGGAAAACAATCATAGAGGGGGCAACGCCAAAACTCACTACATCGGCAAGGCTGTCTAATTGTTTGCCCATTTCGCCCTGCGCATTCATCCAGCGGGCTACAAACCCGTCAAAAAAATCAACAACAGCCGCAAGGCCAATAAATAAACTTGCGAGATACAATTGTTCTACCTGCAATTCAGCCCGGTAACCCGAAATCTGATTGTTGTCTTCAACCCACATCCACCCGTTTTGCAGGGTAAAAACAATGGCAATACAGCCAAGAATAAGGTTTGAAAGGGTAATATAATTGGGGATATTTTTCATAATTGATTAAACAAAATAAAGGCAGCAAGTTAATGGCCGTTTAGTTGGCCAACACTTTTTTACCGTGTAATCAGGCAAAATAAAGTGCCTTTTGTTTAAATAATTGGCTAAAAGAATGAAATATTGCAGAAAAATTTAAAAAAATGAGTATTTTATTCTCATTTCTACATTATTTTCGTTCTTATGTTAGGGGCAGGAAATAATTTAATCCTCAACATAAATACCAACCAGTAAAACATGCCTTATAGAAAATTATTGCACGATCTATATGTTAGCATACCCGAAAACTTAGTGAACTACCTTTTTGAAGGTAGTGAAACACGTGTTATTAAGAAAGAAAGTATTTTCAGCAGGCAGGGTGAGGCCATGACCAATTTTTACAGGGTAGAATCGGGTATTATACGGGCCATATATACCAACGGAAGTTCAACCATCACTACCGAATTTTACTTTCCCGGCGAAATGATTACCTGTTTTATTCCTGCATACGCCGGCGAAGAAATGCTTCAAAGCCTTCAGGCAATAACTTCAGCCACCATTGCCTGCTGTCCTATTGAAACTTTTAAGCAAAAGATAATTGATAACGCTGAAGCCCGGGACTTTTTTGATAAGGTGATTGCCTTATTTATGATGGAACAACAGCATCGGTCACAAATTTTCCGTACTTCAACAGCCATTGAGCGTTACGAACACCTGTTGCGCAATTACCCCGAATACCTTGAAACCATACCACTTAAATACCTCGCCTCCTTTATTGACATGAAGCGCGAAACCCTCAGCCGGATGAGAAAAAAAATGAAGAACGGCAAGGGTATCCGCATCAAGCAATTCCACCACCTCGAATACGCATAGGTAGTTTAGCTTTGTAAAAAAAATGCCGCTTTCTATATCGAAATTGATACTGGCCTATTGCCTTACTTTCATGGTATTTCTGGCCATTGACCTTGTTTGGCTTGGTTTTGTGGCAAAAGATTTGTACCGACGTCAACTTGGCAGCCTGCTCAGCCAAAATGTGAACTGGGCAGCAGCCATCATTTTTTACCTGCTTTTTGTGGCAGGTGTTTTCCTGTTTGCCATTGCACCTGCTATCGAAAAACAATCACTCAGTCATGCCATCCTTTACGGGGCACTGTTTGGATTTTTTACCTATGCCACATACGACCTTACCAACCTTGCAACCCTGAAAGACTGGCCGGTAAAAATCGTTTTCATTGATATTGTATGGGGAATGGTGCTTACGGGCGCTGTAAGTACTTCAGGGTTTTATATTGTAAAATGGCTGAAATAAATGGGTATTCTCCTGCTGATTGTTGGGCAAATCATTTTTATTCATGCAACTATTTGGTATATAATTGCCCTTGCCCTAAAAAGAAATGATGTAGCCGATATTGCATGGGGGCTTGGTTTTTTTTGGGTGGCATTGTACGCGGCATTGGCCATGCCTGTTACTCCCTTTAATTTTTTGGTCTATGTTTTTGTGGGCATATGGGCACTGAGATTAAGTGCGCACATTGGTATCCGTAATTACCGCAAAAAGCAGGAAGATTTTCGGTACCGCAAATGGCGGGAAGAATGGGGTAAAACTTTTTTGTGGCGAACCTATTTGCAGGTATTTCTGCTGCAGGGCCTTTTTCAAATCATTATTGCCGCCCCGCTATTGGTGGCCGCTAATAGTGGCCATGATTTTCTGGCATATTTACTTATGCCATCACAACCGGACGCCATATTTTACGGCCGCTACGCTGAATTTACTTTCATCACCGGATCCATGGTCTGGATAACCGGCTTTCTTTTTCAGGCCATTGGCGATTATCAGCTTGCCCGCTTTGCAAAAACCAAACAACCTGGTCAAATCATACAAACCGGGTTATGGAGGTACAGCCGCCATCCTAATTATTTCGGAGAAATCGTAATGTGGTGGGGAATTTGGCTGATGGTGGGTATTCTGCCTTACGGGCTTTGGGCCATCGTCAGCCCGCTAACCATTACCTTTCTGTTGGCAAAAGTTTCCGGTGTGCCCATGCTTGAGGCAAAATACAAGGGTAACCCTGCGTTTGAAGCCTACAAAAAACGCACCCCGGCCCTGTTTCCCTGGTTTCCAAAAAAAGAAAAGGCCTAGTTCACCACTACTTCACGGAAGTATTGACTGAATATACCCTTTACTTCCTGTAGCTTTTCCAAATTGGGTGTTGGCACTTCTTCCAGTTCGTAAGGCATACCAAGCGCCTCCCATTTATGCACGCCAAGCCGGTGATAGGGTTGTATCTCCAATTTTACAATGGAGTTGTAATCTTTAAAATGCTGCCCAAGCGCATGAAGGTATTCCGGTTGATCAGTCCACCCGGGCACCAGCACATAGCGCAGCCACATGGTTTTGCCTGTTTGCTCGCGCCATGCCGCCACTTCAAGCACGCTTTTATTCGATACCCCGGTAAGCCGGTGATGCCAGTTGTCGTCAATATGTTTTACATCAAGCAACAGGTAGTCGGTTTCCTCAAAAAGGGCTTTCACCTCATCGTTCAGCAGGCGACCATTGCTGTCGAGCGCAGTATTAATGCCCTCGGCATGCAATTTTTTAAACAGGTTGAGCAGGGCCACCCGCTGTAAGGTAGGTTCACCACCCGAAATGGTTACCCCGCCCCTTTTGCCAAAAAA
>Ga0209097_10003476_pt1 | contig 12058 bp, 9 predicted proteins | sample AD_UKC052_MetaG_FD_184419 | JGI IMG/M metagenome (GOLD analysis project Ga0209097, IMG submission 184419) | Active sludge microbial communities of municipal wastewater-treating anaerobic digesters from USA - AD_UKC052_MetaG (SPAdes) (version 2) | ecosystem: Engineered > Bioreactor > Anaerobic >... | reverse complement strand
CATTGAGGCCAGCAGCCGGGCCGGTGTCCGGGCCGGGGAGGCGACCCGGGGCGACATGCCTTCGGCCTTCAACCCGCCCTCAGGCTGCCATTTCCACCCGCGCTGCGAGTATGCCAGCGAGGTGTGCCGCAGCACTTATCCCGAAGAGACCCGCTTGTCGGACAGTCGGGTGGTGCGTTGCCATTTCCCTCAGGTGACGCCAGTGGCGGTGCCCGCGTAAGGAGTGAGGTCGCGCCTTGTGGGGGCGAATTTGATTTTTTGGCTGAGCCTTTACTGGCGGGCGTTCCGGTGTTTGGCGTATCGTTGGCCGGGAATTCGCCCCGGCGGGCGACCTTCTTCTTTGTTGTACGACAAAGAAGAAGGCAAGAAAGCGTACCCCGCTGTCGCGCCCCCTTCGGGGGTCCCCTCTTTCCGGGCCCGTCAGGCGGGGTCTGCGCAAACTCGCCCTGCGGGCTCAAACATGCGCAGCCCTTTTTCCGCCTGCCGAACCCTCCAGTCGGCGCGCCAGAGGGGAAAGGAAATGCAGGTGATCAACGGCCAGTGCTCGATTCAAGTTCCGCAGGGGCTCGGTGCATCCGAAAAGCCCGTTCCGACCCGCCGAGTAGCGCAGCAGCAGGCGGGGAAGTCCGGCGCGGCTGTTTGAGCCCGAAGGGCGAGTTCCGCGCCGGCCGCCTGCTGGGAGCAGCGCAGGGCAGTCATTCGCGCAGCGAATGACCGGGGTGGCCGCGTCGCCTTTCTTGCCTTCTTCTTTGGCGAAGCAAAGAAGAAGGTCGCCCGCCGGGGCGAGACCCGGCCAATGTGAGATAACACACAGGAAAGCCGCCCAGTAAACCCTCACCGGTTCGAGGCCGACGACCCCACACGCGCGAAGGCCTTACATCCCCAGGTACGCCGCCCGCACCTGTTCGTCCTCGATCAGCTCGCGACCGCTTCCGGTCAAGGTGATGTTGCCGGTCTCCAGCACATAGCCCCGGTCGGCGATGGCCAGGGCCGAGAAGGCGTTCTGTTCGGCCAGCACGATGCTCATGCCCTGGGATTTGAGGGTCTTCACCACGTTGAAGACTTCCTCCACCAGCAGCGGAGCGAGGCCCATGGAGGGCTCGTCGAGCAGCAGCAGCTTGGGCCGGCCCATCAGGGCGCGGCCGATGGCCAGCATCTGCTGCTGACCGCCGGACAGGGTGCCCGCCGGCAGTTTCCGCTTCTCCTTGAGGATGGGGAACATGGCGTAGATCTTCTCCAGGTCGCCCTCCACCTGCTGCCTGGGCTGGGTATAGGCGCCCAGGCGCAGGTTGTCCTCGATGGACAGGGGGCCGAATACCTGGCGCCCTTCCGGTGACTGGCAGATCCCCCGGCGCATGCGCATGTCGGCGCGCAGGGTCGAGATGTCCTCGCCGTCAAAGAATATGTGCCCGGCGCTCATGGGCTGCACACCGGACAGGGCGCGCAGGAAGGTGGTCTTGCCGGCGCCGTTGGCCCCGACCAGGGCCACGGTCTCGCCGCGCCGCACTTCCATGGAGATCCCCTTGAGGGCCTTGATGCGGCCGTAACAGCTTTCCAGGCCGTCCACCTTCAGCAACACCTCGGCGGGCGTGGTGGACGATTGCAGCTCGCCGGCCGTGCTGCCGCCCAGGCCCACCGAGACAGGCGCCAGGCTGGCCACCTTGTGGAACAGCTCGCGGAATTCGGCCCGTGCGGCGCTGCCAAAAACCGGGTCGTTGTTGTCGAGGAAGGCTGCGTCGATCTCGGCCCAGTCGGCGGGGGTGAGCACCTCCCGGGCGAGGGGGTAGATGTCCTGCTCCTCGGTGCGGATGTGGGCCTTCTGGTCGTTGAGGTAGAGACGCAGGGCTTCGGTGAGGCCACCGACCGTGCTGCGCCCGGCCGCCGTGTCGGCCAGTTGCTGGCGCAGGGCGGCGAGGTTGTGGGGCGCGTTGCGGTGCTCGGCCTGCAGGCGGTCGAGGAGCGGAGCGGCCGAATCGCTGCGCAGGCGCAGCAGGCGGAACAGATGCTCGTCTTCCTTGCGGTGATGGCAACCGTCCATGAAGTGCTCGAAGTAGTCGAGCACCGAGCCGATGAAGGCCGGGTCGGCCTTCTGGGTCTGCTCCATTTCCTCGATGACCTGGTCGAGGGTGATGGCCAGGCGCCACAGGTTGCGGTGCTCGTCCTTGATGATGCGGAGTGCTTCCATCTTCGTTCTTCCTCGGTCTCAGGCGTGGGCGCCCAGGTAGGCGGCGATCACGTCCGGGTTGCGGCGCACTTCCTCGCCGGTGCCTTCGGCCAGCTTCTTGCCGTAGTCGAGCACCAGGATGCGGTCGGACAGGTTCATGACCATCTTCATGTCGTGCTCGACGAGGACCACGGTGATCCCCGAGTCGGCGACCTTGCGGACGAGGGCGTCCACCTCGATGGTTTCCTTCGGATTGAGGCCGGCGGCCGGCTCGTCGAGGAAGATGACCCGCGGCTTCATGGCCAGGGCGCGGGCGATCTCCAGGCGCTTGAGGGCACCGTAGGGCATGGAGTCGGCACGGGCCTCGGCGTACTTCTCCAGGCCGACGAAGCGCATCAGTTCCAGGGCCTCGCCGCGCAGCTCGGCATCGCGGCGGGTGATGCTCGGGAAGCGCAGGGCGGCCTTGATCAGGTTGCGGTCGAGACGCAGGTGGGCACCCACCATCACGTTCTCGATGGCGCTCATGTTCATGCAGATCTGCAGGTTCTGGAAGGTGCGCGCCACACCGCGGCGGGCCAGCTCGTCCGGCGACTTGCCACCGATGGATTCGCCGTCCAGGCGGATCTCGCCGTGGGTGGGTTTATAGACCCCGGTGATGAGGTTGAACAGGGTCGTCTTGCCGGCGCCATTGGGGCCGATCACGGCATAGACGATGCCTGCGTCGATGCTGAAGCTCACATCCTGCACGGCCTTCACGCCGCCGAAGTGGATGGAGAGGTTGGTGACATCCAGAAGTGCCATAGTGTTATTCCCCCTTGCCGAACTTCGCCGCCAGGGTGGGCACCAGGCCCTTGGGCAGGAAGATCATGCAGATCATCAGGATGGCGCCGAACACCACGGTCTCCCAGCCCTCGAAGGTGGCCAGGGCCTGGGGCAGGGCGGTGAGCAGCACGGCGCCGACCAGGGAGCCATACACCGAGGCCATGCCGCCGATCACCACCATGGTCACCAGCTCGATGGAGTGGAAGAAATCGGCCAGGTTGGGGGTGACAAAGCCCACGTAATGGGCGGTGATGCTGCCCATCAGGCTGGCGAACACCGCGGACAGCACGAAGATGGCGACCTTGTAGCGGACCACGTCCACACCCACCACGCGGGAGGCGACCTCCGAGCCGTGCAGCGCACGCAGGGCGCGGCCGAAGGGCGAGTCGATGAGGTTGAGGGACGCCCACACGCTTACCGACAGCAGGATCGCCACCACCCAGTACCAGTGCTTGTCACTGTTGAGTTCGAAACCGAACAGGCCGAAGGCCGGCACCGGCATGCCATCGGGGCCGCCGGTCCATTGGGCTTCGTTGCGCAGGGCGATGTTGAGGATGATGCCCAGGCCGAGGGTGGCCATGGCCAGGTAATTCCCCTTCAGCTTGAAGATCGGCCGGGCCACCAGTGCGGCCAGCAGGCCGGTGGCCGCGGCGCCGGCCCCCATGGCCAGCAGCGGGTGCCAGCCGAAGTGGGTGGGCAGCACGGCCGAGGCGTAGGCCCCGATGCCCAGGAAGCCGGCGTGGCCCAGGCTGATCTGGCCGGCAAAGCCGATCAGCAGGTTGAGGCCGAGGACGATGACCGCGTTGATGGCCATGCGGATCGCCAGGTCCATGTAGAAGCTGTTGGGCAGCACCAGCGGCAGCAGCGCAAGAATCGCGATGACGATGTAGAGCCCGAAGTAGGCGCGTTTCTGCATGTTTACACCCGGTCGGTGACCCGGGCGCCAAACAGGCCGCGGGGCATGAAGAAGAGGATGAAAAGGATCAGCACGAAGGGGATCGCGTCCTTGTAGGCCGACGACAGGTAGCCGGCGCCCATGGATTCGAGGATGCCCACCAGCAGGCCGCCCACCACGGCGCCCAGGCCGTTGCCCAGCCCGCCGAGCACCGCGGCGACGAAGCCCTTGAGGCCCATCATGATCCCGGCGTCGTAGGAGGTGAGGGTGATCGGCGTGACCAGGATGCCGCCGAGGGCCCCCAGGGCCGCCGACATGGCAAAGCTCATGAACAGCACGCCATTGGTGTTGATGCCCACCAGCTCCGCCGCCACCCGGTTGTAGGAGGTGGCCAGCATGGCCTTGCCCGACAGGGTGCGGTTGAAGAAGTACCACAGCACTACCACCACGATGGCGGTGACGCCCAGCACCCACAGGCTCTGGGGCATCAGGGTGGCACCGAGGATCTGGATCGGCTCGTCGCCGGAGAAGGCCGGCAGGCTGTGGGTGCCCTTGCCGAAGATCACCGCGGTGAGGCCTCGGATCACCAGGGAGGCGCCGATGGTGATGATGATCAGGGTGACGGTTTCGGCGCCCTTCACCGGCTCGATGGCCAGCTTTTCGATCAGTACGCCGACCACGGCTGGCACCAGGATGGCCAGCACCAGGGCCGCTGGCAGGGGCAGGCCCGACTGCACGAAGAACACCGCCAGCATGCCGCCGAGCATGATGAACTCGCCCTGGGCGAAGTTGATCACGTTGCTGGCGTTGTAGATCAGGGTGAAACCCAGGGCGGCCAGCGCATAGGTGGCGCCCACCGTGACCCCGGAGAAGAGGAATTGCAGGAACTGGGCAAGCATGTTCATTGCCCTCCTGCCCGGTCGGTCTCGCATCGGTGGTTCATGATGTCTCCTGTCGTGATTGTTGTAGGACGGATGACCCGCGCCTCGGAGGCGGGTTCTGTATTTTGTAATCGATTCTGCAGATTAGAAATGATACAAAAACACTAGTCAAGACAAAAATATGTATCAAATTGGCCGTGGGCGCAGAAACGCGCATCGGCAGGCCGCGACAAGACCTCGCCACGGAGCGTCGCCTGATCCGGATGAGTGGAAAAACAGGAGGGGGATGCGGTGGCCTGAGCAGGCCGGGGCAGGACTGGAGACGGGCCGAAGGACAGCGCAGCCCCGGGAGGCGGCCTCACGCCCCGGGGCAGGGTAGGGGCAGGGTCAGTCGGTGGCGGGCTGTTCGCTGTCCCGGGTGGAGCCCAGGCGCAGGGAGAGGGAACGGGAGGCGCGCTTCAGTTCGGCGATCACCGGGCTGTCCGCGCCCATGTCGATGGAGCCTTCGACGCCGACGATGATCAGGGCCATGGTGAGTTCGTTCTTGAAGTTGAACACCGGGGCCGACACGGCCTCGACGCCTTTCACCGCATAGTTGCCGGAGATGGCCGAGACACCTCGTTGCTCCACCTCGGCGAGCAGGGCCAGGGCGTCGTCCAGGCTGTGCACACCGGGGGGCAGGTTGTTGCCGGAGAGTTCCTTCAGGATCAGGGGTTCCACCTGGCTGCGCGGAAGCCAGGTGGCAAACACGCGGCCGGCTGCAGAGTTGAGCAGGCTGAGACGGGTGCCGGTGACCACGTTGACGGTGATCGCCCGGCGCGGCCGCTCCCAGCGCACCACCACCGGGCCGCTGTCACCCCACACCGCCAGCGCGGTGGTTTCGTTGATCTGGTCGCGCAGCTCGGCAATGGCGGCCATGCCCACCCGCACCCGATCCAGGCGGTCGATGGCCACCAGCCCGATGTTGAGCGCGAAGGGGCCCAGGTTGTAGCGGGAGGTGAGGGGGTCCTGCTCCACGAGGCCGGCGCGGATCAGGCTGACCAGATAGCGGTGTGCCTTGGACGGCGGCATCTCGGCGGCGGCGGCGATGTCCTTGAGCATCATCGAGCGCTTGCCACCGACCATCGCCTTGAGAATGCCCATGCCCACTTCCAGGGACTGGACTCCGTGTTTGCCTTCCAGCTCTTCGCTCATGATGGTGATTCTCGGGTAAGGTTGCGTCTGTTACGTATTGCACAATAGATTTCATTATAAGAAACCCAGTGTCAAGCCAAGGAGACAGGAAACCATGACAACACGCCTGCGCGTCTATGCCATCGACGGTATCGTTCCGGTGGTCCACCCCAGCGCCCATGTCCATCCGTCCGCCGTGCTCATCGGCGACGTGATCGTCGGCCCCGATTGCTACGTGGGGCCCTGCGCCAGCCTGCGAGGTGACTTTGGCCGCCTGATCCTCGAGCGCGGTGCCAACCTTCAGGATACCTGCGTCATGCACGGTTTTCCCGGCACCGACACGGTGGTGGAGGAAGACGGCCACATCGGCCATGGTGCGGTGCTGCACGGCTGCCGCATCCGGCGCAATGCCCTGGTGGGGATGAACGCGGTGATCATGGACAACGCCATCGTCGGTGAATCGTCCATCGTTGCCGCTTCAGCCTTCGTCAAGGCCGGGATGGAGATCCCGCCCCGTGTGCTGGTCGCCGGCATGCCGGCCAAGGTGATCCGCGAACTCAGTGACGAGGAGATCCGCTGGAAAGGGGAGGGGACGGCGACCTACCAGGATCTGACCCGCCGCTGCCTCGCCACCCTGGTGGAGACCGATCCGCTGGTTGAAGTCGAGCCTGATCGCAAGCGCATCCACATGCCTGACGTGGTGCCGCTGGTGGCGCTGCGCAAGAAGGAGGAATGACACCCCCTGAGCTGCCGTGGGGTCAAATTGATTGGCTTGTGTTGGCGTCAAGCGTGGAAAGCGTTTTCACCCCGACAGGTAAGGCTCTCCACGCCCGACGGGCCTGCCAGGGATAGGGATTACTGGTGAGGATGTCGCCCCGGCGGCCGGCGAAGAACTCGACCTCACGGGCCAGGGCCGTCTGGCACTGCACTGGGTCAGCGCGTCAGGCCAACGGGTCGGCTTCGCGGAAGCGTTCGAGCAGCAGGGGAGAGGCTTCCGGCGTCTGGCCGTTTGCCAGTTGGAGGAGGGTGTCCAGATGGCTCTCGGAGGCAGGCAGCAGGCGTCGGTAGACTTCCTTGCACAGCAGGCGGGCCTTCTGGCCCGGCCACTCGGCGGGGAGGAGCACGTCGGGCAGCTCCGGATCGCGCAGGAGCAGGCGGCGGTAATCGTGGATCAGCAGGGTGCGCAGCAGGAAGGCGCTCTCACCGTCGATGTCCACTTGCACGTCGGCGCGCAGTTGCGCCAGCACCGGCTGGTAGCGCTCGACGAATTCGGCGTACATGCCGGCGAGGCGCTCCAGGTTCCAGGCGCCGTGCACCATGTCCACATCATTGGCGGCGTTGCCGAACTGGGCGTCGGCGGCCAGCAGCGGCTTGAGTTTGCCCAGCAGGTCGGCCAGGCCCTCGGCGATCAGGGCATCGAAGGCCGCCGAGAGATCGGCGCTGGGATGCACGAAGAAGTTTCCGCCAATGACCCCGAAGCCCTGCCAGAACAAGGCCCGGCGCAGGGCTTCGCGCTCCTTGGGGCTGAGTTCGCCGACCGTCACGATGAGGCGCCAGCGGCGGTCCCACTGGGGGGCGCTGGAGGCGTAGATGTGGCGGGAGGCTTCCTCGAAGCGGCGCTGGCCGGAGGGCGTCAGCAGGTAATCGGTGCGCCGGCCCGAAGGCTCGGTGCGCAGCCATTCTTCCTTGGCGAGGCGGAACACCGAGGTGCGTATCAGGCGTTCATTGAGCTCCAGGGGCTCCAGGAGGCGGATCAGGCTGCCCAGCCAGATCCGGCCGCCGCGGGGCAGCACGGCGTCACCGAAAACCGAGATGATGAGGGAGCCGGCCTGCACGCGGCCCTGCTGGCGGAAGTCGTCGAGACGTTTCTGGATCGGGGGAAGCACTTGATCTGCCGCGTGAATCAGGCGTAAAACGCGGCAGTGTAGCGACTCGCCGGCGTTCTGGGTAGCGTGCCTCCGGCGCCGTTCAGAAGGTGAGAAGGTGATCTGCATCGGCCACCACGGGTTGCTGATGGGCAAAGAAACCTTCGGTATGAATGCGTTCCCGGACGGCACCGAGGGCCGTTACGGTGGCCACGCAACTGTCGACAAAAGCCGGGCTGCCCGCCGCAAAGACCGTGTGTTTCGACAGGTCGGGGAAGAGCCCGGGCAACACCGCATCGATGCGTCCAGCCAGGCAGCCGTCTCGATTTTCCCGGGTCAGGGTGATCTTGTAGTCGAAGCTGCGGTGCTTGGTACGCCACCAGGCCAGCATGCCCCGGCCATATACGTCGGCATCGCCGCGGGCCGAGAAGAGCAGGGTCACCGGCTTGCGGAAGCCCCGCCGCAGGGCGGCTTCGGTGAGGGCCAGGATGGGGGCCAGACCCGTGCCGGCGGCCAGGCATAGCACGGGGGTGTCCACGCCGGGGTCGCCGATGAAGGTGCCGTAGGCGCCCGACACCTTGACGCTCTCGCCCACGCCCAGGCTGTCGTGAATCCAGTTGCTGGTCACGCCGCCATCTGCGCGGGCCACCTGCAGTACCAGCTCGCCGTCGGGGCGCGGGGCGTTGGAGATGGAATAGGCGCGGGCCGGAATGTCGGCGCGCGGGTTGCCCAGCGTCACGTACTGGCCGGGCCAGTAGCGGATGGGCTGGCCCACAGGACGGAGGCGCAGCTCCACCACCCGCTCGGCGACGCCGCGCTTGTCGGTGACGACGAAAAGGGCGTCCTCCCGGGGCGGAAAGAGCTTGGGTCGGGCGTCCTCGGTGCCCCATTCGATGCTCAGTTCATCGGAGATCGGTTTGGCCATGCACATCAGGCCATAGCCCTGGCGCCGCTCTTCCTGGGACAAGGCCATGTCGAGCACCATGCCCTGGTCGAACTGACCGGAGGTGACCTTGACCTTGCATTCGCCGCAGGCGCCGGCACGGCAGTTGTTGGGCAGGGCATAACCGGCCTTCTCGAGGGCCATCAGTACGGTGTCGCCATAGGCGCAGTCCACCGACTTGCCCGAGGGTTGCATGATGATGCGGGACATTGGGGCTTCCTGTTATTTATGTGGGATCGAATGAATTCGACCCCACAGTCTGGTTTTATCGGGCTGCTCAGAACACCGGGATGATGTCTTCCATGTCCAGGTCGCTGACCTCCTGGCCGGTGATGCCCACCTCGGGGATAGCCGGGAAGGGGATGTTGTAGCGGTCAAGGACGCCCTTCAGGTTGATCATGGCGTTCTTCCAGTTCTGCAGCTTGGCCTCGTAGGTGGGGATGCCGAAACCGGCGCCGCGGGCCACTTCTTCGGCTTCGCGCTGGTTGTCGATGAAGTCGGCGGGCAGGTCCCAGAACTCCATCGGCGGTTCGAACAGCACGGCGGACAGGAACAGGTAGCCGGCGCGGATCTGCTTGGTGACGATGGCCTTGGTCTCGTCCTTGAGGCCCGGGTAGTCGCGCTCCATCACGGCCATGCAGATGGCCATGTGGCGGCCCTCGTCACGGCCGATGTTCTTGAAGCCTTCCTTGAAGACCGCTTCGCGGGAGTTGTCGAACATCTGCTTGAAGATGGTGGCGGCGGCGATCTCGCCCATCAGGAAGGAACTGAACAGCACGGCCAGGTCGTACTTGGGCACGGCCTGCTTGTAGCCGGTCCAGTAGCGGCCACCGTTGAAATACAGCCAGCGCACGTTCTTCTGCAGGCGCTTGCCCAGCTCGGTCTTGGGGTCGTAGGTCAGCGGGTCCGGGTGGCCGAGCATCCTGGTGATGGCCAGGCCGCACATGATTTCGTGGTTCTGCTCGTCCCGGGTCACCGAGAAGAAGCACTTGCGCACCGGGTCTTCCTCATGGACCTCGTAGGTCTTGATCAGCGCCTCAGCAAAAACCGGGGGCGCGGACGCGTCGAACACCGACAGGAGGCTCCACCAGTAGGCAATGGATTCACGCTCTTCCCAGCTATAGCTGTCCACGTCCAGGGTGTCCCAGGGGAGCTTCTCCGGGTCCCAGTTCTCACGCAGGGCGGCTTCCCAGACTTCCTGCAGCTTCCTGGTCTTGCTGTTCCAGGACAGGGGATAGATGTTGGGCTGCGGCGTTTCCGGCGGGAACTCCATCTTGTCGGCAAAACGTTCCTTGTGACTGGCCATGACTCCTCCTTGTGTGATTCCGGTTGTGTTTTATACGCTCCAAACCGTCGCGGTTTGTGAGCTAAATAGTGATACAAAAATATTTATAACGTCAACAAAAATGTATCGTAATGGATCGCTGGCCGAAAACTTTGAACTTCTCTCCTGTGCGCCTTGTAAGCGCTATACTCGTGATAAAACCTATTTAACTATATGATCTATATTGTATTTCTGATTTGTAAATCAGTTATGGAATGTAGAACTCATGAGTTTTCTAACAGATTTATTTGATACGTAGCATTGACATAGATCATGTGTCTTTGTAACGTTTGCATCAGGAGAACAAACCCAACCGGAGACAAGACAATGACTCACCCCCTGTTCGAGAAGCATCGCGCCACCCTGGAGGGCGCCCTCGGTGCCATCGCCACCCGCAGCTACTGGTCGGCTTTCCCCGAGATGCCCAGCCCCAAGCTCTACGGCGAGACGGCTCCCGATGACGGCAAGCGCGCCTTCGAAGCCCATCTGGGCAAGCCGTTCGAACTGGGTCAGCCGGGCCGGAGCGGCTGGCATGGTGGTGAGTCCTCGCCCTACGGCGTGGCCCTGGACGTGAGCTATCCGGTGTGTGATCCGGAAGCCTTGATCGCCGCCGGCCTCGAGGCCATGAAGGGCTGGCAGGCCGTGGGTGCCGATGGTCGCACCGGCATCTGTCTGGAGATCCTCGACCGCCTCAACAAGCAAAGCTTCGAGCTGGCCCACGCGGTGATGATGACCACCGGCCAGGGCTGGATGATGGCCTTTCAGGCTGGCGCGCCCCACGCCCAGGATCGCGGCCTCGAGGCCGTGGCCTACGCCTGGCGCGAACAGAGCTTCGTGCCCGCCGAGGCCGTGTGGGAAAAGCCCCAGGGCAAGAACCCGGCCCTGGTCATGAAGAAGCACTTCCAGATCGTCGGCCGCGGCATCGGCCTGGTGGTGGGCTGCGGCACCTTCCCCACCTGGAACACCTATCCGGGCCTCTTCGCGGCGCTGTCCACCGGCAACGCGGTGATCGTCAAGCCCCACAGCAACGCCATCCTGCCGGCCGCCATCACCGTGCGCACCGTCCGCGCCGTGCTGGCCGAGAACGGCATCGACCCCAACCTGGTCAGCCTGTGCGTTACCGACAAACGCGCCACCACCCAGGCCCTGGCCACCCACCCGGCGGTCAAGTCGGTGGATTTCACCGGCGGCAACGTGTTCGGCCAGTGGCTCATCGACAACGCCCGTCAGGCCCAGGTGTATGCCGAGCTGGCTGGCGTGAACAACATCGTCATCGACTCCACCAACGCCTACAAGGCGATGCTGGGCAACCTGGCCTTCACCCTGTCCCTGTACTCCGGCCAGATGTGCACCACCTCCCAAGCCATCTTCGTGCCGGCCGGTGGCATCCAGACCGAAGACGGCCCCAGGAGCTATGACGAGTTCTGCGCCGACCTGGCCAAGGCCATCGAGCGCTTCCTGTCCAAGCCCGAAGTGGCCCACGCCGTGCTGGGCGCGATCCAGTCCGCCGATACGGCCGAGCGCATCGAGCTGGCCAACAGCGGCGCCCTGGGTAAGGTAGTGCTGGCTTCCGCTGCCCTGGAGAACCCCGAGTTCCCGGCTGCCAAGGTGCGCACCCCGGTGCTGCTGGCCTGCGATGCCGCCGATGAAAAGGCCTACATGGAAGAGCGCTTCGGCCCGATCAGTTTCATCGTCAAGGTGGCCGACACGGCCGCCGCCATCGCCCTGTCGGAGCGGGTCGTCAGCACCCACGGCGCCCTCACCGTCGGCGTGTATTCCACCCAGCAGAGCGTCATCGACGCCATGACCGAAGCCACCTGGCGCAGCAAGGTCGCCCTGTCCATCAACCTCACCGGCGGCGTCTTCGTCAATCAGTCGGCGGCCTACTCCGACTACCACGGCACCGGCGGCAACCCGGCGGCCAACGCTTCGTACGCGGATTCAGCCTTCGTCGCCAACCGCTTCCGCGTTGTGCAGCGCCGCTTTCACGC
>Ga0209097_10003471_pt1 | contig 12068 bp, 8 predicted proteins | sample AD_UKC052_MetaG_FD_184419 | JGI IMG/M metagenome (GOLD analysis project Ga0209097, IMG submission 184419) | Active sludge microbial communities of municipal wastewater-treating anaerobic digesters from USA - AD_UKC052_MetaG (SPAdes) (version 2) | ecosystem: Engineered > Bioreactor > Anaerobic >... | reverse complement strand
CTCTTTACCGGGCGCGAGCCGGAGGCCACCACCACGTTGTCGAAATTGCGGCTGTGCCGCTTTCCGTTCGCCTCGTACACCACGGTGCCGCCTTCAACCGAGAGCACGCGGGCGCCTGTAAGCGCCTCTACGCCGTAGCGGTTGAGGGCCGACTTCACCACCCAGCGCGTGGATTTGCCTATGTCCCTGCCTATCCTTGGAAGCATCTCGAAGACCGTCACCTCTTTCGAGCCGCGCGACATCAGCTCGCGTATGCGCTCCGGGCTTTCGGCCTCGTGGGCCATTAGGAAATAGACCATATCAGGCGAAAGAGTCCCCTTGGCCGCAAGGAATAGGGCAGTCTCCAGCCCCACCGCGCCGCCCCCTATTACGGCTATGCTTTTTCCGAGCGCGGGATTCTCGGCCAACACCCTCCACGAGGAGAGCACCCGGGGGTCGTCGAGTCCCGCTATCGGCGGCATGAGCGGTTCCGCCCCCTCGGCCACTATAACCCGGTCGGGCCTTTTCTCCCTTATAAGATCGACCGACACCTCGGTATTCAGGTAGACCGGGATGGATAGCCTCGCGAGCATGGCCTTGTAATACCTCACTATCTCCCACAGCTCCTCCTTGTGCGGAGGCGCCCCCGCTATCCATAGCTGTCCGCCTATCTCATCGCCCTTTTCGTACAGCTCCACCGAATGCCCCGCGGACGCGGCGGTGACGGCGGCCTCCAGGCCTCCCGGTCCCGCGCCGGCCACCATCACCCGAAGCGGCCTTTCCGTCTTTACCACGTTCCGCTCGCCCTCGTACCCGGCCCGCGGATTGACCACGCAGAAAACCGGCCTGGCGCTGAATATGGTGTCGGTGCAGCCCTGATTGCAGGCCACGCAGGGACGGATCTCGTCCTGGCGCCCCTCGCGCGCCTTCTCGGGCCAGTAGGGGTCGGCAAGGAGCACCCTGCCGAGGTACACCATGTCGCAGGCGCCGTCGCGTATCATGCGCTCGGCCAGTTCCGGCCGTGGGATGCGGTTTGAGGCGATGACCGGCACCGACACCTCCTTCTTTATGTTGAGCGCCAGATACGAAAAGCCGCCGCGGGGAAGCTCCATCGGAAGCTGCGGTACCCGGGTCTCGTGCCATCCTCCCGTAACGCTGATGAGGTCCGCCCCGGCCTTCTCGTACATTTTGGCGAACTTCGGCGTTTCGAGGTCGGTGTTGCTTCCGGGGACGAAGTCGTTGCCGGCCATGCGGACGCAGAGCGGATAGTCCGGCCCGACGGCGGCGCGTATCTTCTCTATCACCTCGCGCGGGAAGCGCACCCGGTTTTCGAACGAGCCCCCGTATTCGTCGGTGCGAAGGTTTTTCAAAGGCGAAAGAAACTGGGTGATGAGATAGCCCGCCGAGGCGATTACCTCCACTCCGTCAAACCCGGCCTCCTTTGCGCGGAGAGCGGCGTCGACAAAGCGCCTCTGAAGCGCGTGTATCTCCTCTACGGTCAGCGCCTTGGGCGTCTCCTTGGAGTATCGGGAATACACCTCCGAGGGCGCCACGGGCCTCTCGCCCTCCAGGGCCATGGAAAATGCATAGGCGCCCGCGTGGAAGAGCTGGACCCAGGCGCTGGCCCCGGCCTCCTTTATCGACGCCGCTAGTTTTCTGAAAGGCTCGATCGCTTCGTCTCCCGCGAGCGACAACACGACAATGCCCGAGCCGGCCATGTCTATCCCCACGGGGCCCACCGTCACCATGCCGGCCCCCCCGAGGGCCTTTTCCCTGAAGTAGGCGTAATAGCGGTCGTTCAGCTTTCCGTCATAGGAATAGAGGAGCCCGAGTGACGGATAGGCGATCCGGTTTTTTATCTCGAGACGGTTTATGGTGATGGGGCTGAAAAGGTGTGGAAACATCGAAAACCTCGCTCGCATTCCGGAGTCAGTACCTTTGGCGCGTTCATAATATCATCCATTCGGCGCAGGACTGTGATAATACATTCTTTTTCACTCCATCCCGCCCGCAAGCACTTTTTCAATTCAATCCCGCTGGGCGCCCAAACGAAAGGGCCGGGGATTGCCCCGGCCCTCGCTGCGCGAAACGGACGAATCCCCGCTATATCAGCCGATCATGGGACCGATCTGTTTTTTTACGGCCTTGGCCTCGGAGACTATCCTTTCGATCACCTGCTTCACCGTGGGGGTGTCGTTTATAAGGCCCGTCACCTGGCCGAGCGGCAGCACGCCCTTCTCGTTGTCGCCCTCTATGGTGCCGACCTTGAAGGCCTTGAAGCCGTTGGCCATCGTCGCCATCTGGCGAGCCTTGCCGTATCCCGAAAGCAGGATCGCTAAGGCAAGCTTGAACCAGGGGAATCCGAGCGATTTCGCTATCTCCCTCGAGTTTATGGCGGCCGAGATAAGATTGAGCGGCCTTTTCGCCATTTTAAGGGCAATGTCGGACTTCATGAAGCGCGCGGGCAGGCCGTCCACCTTGGGGGTGTAGATGGTGTCGTAGACCTGCTTTTCAATGCTCAGTTTTTTCATCCTGTCGTGGACCGGGCTCTCCTTCGTTTTCATAAAACGGGTGCCCATGGAGATGCCCTCCGCGCCAAGGGAAAGCGCCGCCGCCAGGCCCCTCCCGTCGGCGAATCCTCCCGCGGCGATAACCGGGATCTTCACCGCGTCGGCAATGCTCGGAACCAGCACGAGCGAAGTGATGGCCCCGCCGTGCCCGGCCGCCTCGTGGCCCGTCACTATCAGAGCGTCGGCGCCCGCCCTCTCGGCCGCCAGAGCGTGCTTGTGCGTTGTAACGGTCGCGACCACCTTCCCGCCGTAGGCGTGCACGGCCTCCGTAAGCTTGTCGCCCTTGCCGAGCGCGTAGTTTACGACGGGCACCTTTTCCTCTATCAGCACCTGCGCGTTCCGTTCGGCCCCCGGAAAATAGAGAGTGACGTTCGCCGCGAAGGGTTTCCTGGTGAGTTTTCTTATCTCGCGTACGGCCTCCCGGGTCTCCTCGGCTGTCATTACGCCGGTCGCCAGAATCCCTAACCCGCCCGCGTTGCAGACGGCGGCCACCAGCCGGGGAACGCTGATCCAGCTCATGCCGGAAAGGATGATAGGATATTCGATGCCGAATAATTTCGTAATTCGTGTTTTCATGGCTGCTCCTTTTGGATCTATCGAGATTTCCAAGGGCGGTTTTAGGCCGCCCGGTAACTTGCTATCCTCCGGGTGGAAATCTGAACAGCACTTTTTGGTTCCCGGATAATTTTAACTCCGCCCCGAGGCTTCGGATTCCTACCCGCTATTGTGATGGACAGGCCTGCCGGCAAGGCGCATAATCGCTCGATCCGGCAATTGATTATAGGAGGACGACCATGAACGAACTCGAACGCGAAAAGTCAAGGGGACTCAGCCTTTCATATCTTATCAAGGTGCTGTTCATGAGGCTTGGGCTCGGAAAGCGGCATCACACGCCCGGTTTCGGCCTGGCCGCCCAGCTCTTCAGCGTTGTCGCCAAACACGTTCTTGCCGAACTCGGCCCCAAGCGAGGGGAAGAGCTGCTAAAAAAGGCCATCGAGGAATTCGGTAATGAACGCGGAAGGCGTATTGCCGAAACCGTCCGCTCCAGGGGAAAACCCCTTTCGCTTCGCAACTGGATAATCTACACCGATATCGCGCCGGAAAATTTCGCGGCCCGCCCCTCTTTTCCCGAGGGCGACCTTCAGGCTAAGGTGGGGAACTGCAACTTTTTTAACGCGGCGGAGCGCTGGGGACTCGGCGAATACGCGAAGATCTACTGTAAATACGCCGACTACGCCATTCTAAACGGCTACAATCCCGACGTCACCCTGCTCCTCGAACAGCGCCAGTGGTCGGGCCGCGATCACTGTATATTCAGATACGTCATGAAAGAGGAAAACAAGCGGCGGATCAGCGGACGAGATTGACCGCCGGAAAGAGGACAAAAGGCGCAAGCGTCGAGCCATAGCGTATCCGCTCCCGGCTGAAGACCGGGCCCGAGGCGAGGAGCTCGAACAGGTTCCCTACGAGCATGCAGTCCTTCACCCTGCCGGCCGTAGCGCCGTTCTCCAGGGCATAGGCGAGGTCCAGGTTAGCCTTGAACTCGCCGGTAAGGGTGTTCGACTGCCCGAGGCCTATAAACTGGTCGACCAGCAAGCCTCCCCGGGCCTCCGCAAGAAGTGAATCGAGGCGGCGGGCGCCTCCATCCACCACCACGCCGCTCGTAGAGATACCGGGTAGCGAAGCGTGGCCCCGCGAACCGTTCCCGGAGGGGCGAACCCCCAGTCGTGCGGCATATTTAAGATTGGACAACCACTCCACGATTACGCCGCGATCTATTATTTTTTTTGTGCGCGCGGGCACGGCCTCGTCATCGAAGGGATAGCTGTACACCGAACCGTCCGCAAGAGGGTCGTCCAAAAGCGTAAAGCCCTCATGAAAGACGCGGCTTTCGAGTTTTCCGATAAAGGGCGAGATGCCCTTGAATATGGAACGGGCCGAGAGCCCCGAGATCACTATGCCAAGGAGCGAAGCGAACGCCTTCGGGGTGCATACTACAGGGACCTCGCCGGCCTCAACGTTCCTCACGTCCCGCGCCCGGTCGAGCTTCCACAACAGCCGCCGAACAGCGTCGCCGTAGTCGACCGGAGATGTGGACGATGCGCCCTCGCTCACGCTCAACCGGACCCCGTCGCCGGACACTATAGTCGCCGTTATGCCGACGCTGAAGGATGAGTGGCGATACGATCCCTCGAATCCCGCGGAGTTAAGAATGCGCCGCTCGCCCGAGCCGAACGAAATGCCCAGGTCCACCTCCGCCTCGGGGAAGGAGGAGCGAATGCGCTCTATCGCCTCTTCCGCACCGGCGAGCAACGGGGCCTCGTCAAGCTCCTCCAGCCTTCCGGAATCGCAATCCACCGATGGAAGCATCGAGGCGCCCGGAAGCTCGTAATCCTCCCCGTCGCCGTAAGGGGCTATCTCCATCGCCCTGCTCATGGCGCGGCCCACGCCCTCCGCCTCTCCGGCATAGGAAAAGCCGACCCGGCCGTCCACATTGACGCGAACTCCGCATCCGCCCGACTCCTTTTCGGACACCGAATACAGCCTGTTGCTACGGTAGGAAACGCCGACGCTCCTCCCGGATACGCCGATCACATCATACCAGCGGCATTTTGCCGACAGCGACAACGGAGGCTCTATCCTCATGGCCTCCTCCCGCCTATGAGCACGTTTTTGACCATAAGGTGCGGCCCGCCAAAGGATACGGGAAGGGGCGACTGGCCCTTTTTTCCGCAACCGCCCAGCCCGCCGAACATCGCCCGGTCGCCGCCGATCATGGCTATGTCGGAAAGCGTCTGAAAGGTATTGCCGGAGAGCATCACGTCGCGATAGAGCTTGCCGGGCCTTCCGTTTTTAATTTCGCGCCCGTAGCCGGCCGAAAAGGTGAACATCTCCAGGTTGGTCTGCCCGCCAAGCGCATCGGCCACGTACAGGCCCCCCTCGGCCGCATCGAGCATTTCATCGAGCCTGTGCCGGCCGTTTTCTATATAGGTGTTCGTCATGCGCACTATGGGCTGGGCCGCGGCCGAAATGGCGCGCGCGTTGCCGCCAGGCTCCTCCCCCATTCGGTAGGCAGTCTCGCGCGAGTGCAGGTGGCCCTCCAGGACGCCGTTTCGCACCAGGTAAGTAGGCCCGGACGCGATCCCCTCGTCGTCGATGGGGATGAATCCGGCAAGGCCCTCGAGCGAGCCGTCGTCGACTATGCTTAAGTCCCCGATGCCCAGGCGTCGGCCCCTTTTCATGAGCTCCATCATGCGTGCGTTCTCGTAGATAAAGTCGGCCTCCGAAAGATGCCCGAAGGCCTCGTGGATGAACACTCCCGCCAGGTGCGGGTCCATTACCACGTTGAAGCTTCCTCCCGGGGCAGGCTCCGCATGGAGCAGGTCCACCGCCATCCGCGCCGCGTTCTCCGCCATCTCCTCCCGCCCCAGGGCGAGTTCGAAACCGCCGTAGCCGGCGGCCGATTCCGAGTAGGGCTGTATGAGAGAGCCGTCCTTTGCTATTGCCGCAAGCGACACCCCGCAGAAGGAGCGGTCGTAGGAAACCTCCGTTCCCTCGGTGTTGCGGTACAGGAAAATCGAGCGCGAATCGCGGTACATCGCCCTGGTCGTCTGCACCGACGAAGGTGAGCGCAGGATCTCGTTATAACGGCGGACCAGTTCGAACTTTTCGTCGAAAGGCACATCGTCGCAAGGGACTTCCGTTTTTGTCGAGTAACGCGCAATTATCGGCCTTGAGCGGCACAGGCCCGGCGCGGCGCCTGCAAGCCGCGCAGAGCGCCGGAGGAGCGATTCGGCGCGGGAGGGGATTTCGGCAAAATCGTTAAATGAACAGAATGACCACGCGCCCCTGTCGAATATTCGAAGGGAACCGCCGCGCGACTCGCCCGAGGAGATGCTTTCCACCTCCAGGCCGGAGAGCGCGATCGCGGTGGATTCCCCAATCGTCAGCCGGGCCTCGGCGTAATCGCAAGGGATCGATTCGAGCAGTTTTTCAAGTTGTGGAAGCATGTTTCGGGCGGCGTTTCGAAGCGTCATAAAGCAAGCCTTATTTAAGGCCAAAGGCGCGTTCCGACGCCGGTCCGCCGCTCGCGAGGCCGGCAATGAAGCACTCGACGCTGTACCGGTAGAGTGCGTCAAAATCCTCGCCCCTGAGGATTGTATCGCGAAGCTTGCGGAATTGTATCAGGCCGTGAATGGTCGCCCACATCACGACGGCGCAGCGTTTGGGGTTCTCCGCCACGAACGCGCCTTCGCGGACCCCCCGCTCGATTACATCCACCACCAGGGAGAGGATCCGGTTGCCATGAAGATCGATCTCCGACTTCAGGTGCGGGGGGAAGATGATGTCGGACGGAGAAAGGAAGTAATTGATTACGTCAAAGTATTTTTTGTTCTCGATGCTGAAATCGTTATATACACGCGCAATAGCCCTAAGCCCCTCCGCCGGGCCCGAAGCCCGCTCTATGGCCTCCTCCAACTCCTCGTTCATCAGGTCGAGGATCTCCTCCTGGAGGGTGGCGAATATCTCCTCCTTGCTCCCGAAGTACAGGTAAATGGTGCCGACGCTCAGCTCGGCGAGCTTTGCGATCTGCTGCACCGAGACCGCGAATACGCCGTATTTCAGCACGAGAGACCGCGCGGCGTCTAATATCTGCAGCCTGCGCTGCTCCTTCTCCCTTGTCCGTCGTTCCCGAAGCCCCATCAAACCGACCACACAATTATTATAACGGAGGAAATGCCCCCCGAACGTTCAAATAACATCAGTGGCGGGTATTTGTAAAATGATTTTTGGCCGAACACCCTTAAAAAGACGTCACTTTGCCCTTCAGCGTTTCTGCGACCCCGGCAAGAGAGCGCGCTCCGTCGGCAATCTGCGCCGCCCCATCGGCGTTCGATTGGGCAATCTCGTTGATGATCGATACGGAGCGAGTGATCTCGGTGGCCGCGATCTTCTGTTCCTCGGCCGCGTTCCTTATCTCGTCGGAGGCGGCGCGTAGCGACTCGGCGTCCTTCTCCACGCGGCCGCTCGTCTGGATCTGCATCTTCAGATATTCCAGTATATCGCCCATCCTCGACCCTATCCCTTCGATGCCGCTGACGATGCCGTTCATGAGCGCCATGACATCCTCGGCGTTCGCTATTCCATTGCCGATCTCCCGCTCGTTCATTCCAATCAGGGTGGATATCTCCTTTATGCTCGAGGCGGTGCGGTCCGCGAGTTTCGATATTTCGTCCGCCACCACCGCGAAACCTCTGCCCGCGTCACCCGCCCTGGCGGCCTCGATGGCCGCGTTCAGCGAGAGCAGGTTTATCTGGTCGGCGATATCGTTTATGATTCCGATTATGGAGTTCATGTCGCTCGAGCTTTTCATTATTTTTTTCATCCCATCGCTCATCGCGGATAGCGAGCGGCTTCCTTCCGAGCTCCTGCCCGATATCTCTCCGGCGTGTCCGGCCGATTCGCGGATGCGCCCGCTCATCTCGGAGACGATGGTTGAGAGCTCGCGGATGCCCGAGAGCAGGTTCTCCACCATGGCGTACTGGCTGCCCGCGCTTTCGGCCACGTTTTCCACTCCCGCCGAGATCTCCTCTATCGTGGCGGTTATTTCCTCCGCCGACGCCGCCTGCGACTGCGCGTTTCCCGAGAACGAAGACGCGGTCGCCGACATCCTCTCCGAGGATTCCGCAAGGGAGGATGCTATGTCCTGCACGGAACGCAGGAGCGAGTCGGTGGTCTCGCACTGACGCCGGTTCTTGTCGGCCTCGTCGAGCGCGTAGCGGTTGCTCGTCTCGTGGATCCTCACCGTAATGTATGACAGAACCGCGGTGAGAAGAGCGGCGAATATATAGTCGCCGACCATCCCCCGTTCCACCTGCCTGTACACCTCATCGAGCATTGGCATCACCCTTATATACGACACAATGCCGGCAGCGATGAAAAAGACGCTGATGCCGACTACCATCGCCATGCGGCAGAAGAGCGCCGCGAAAACGATGATGGTGGACATATAAAAATAATTACTTATGTGGTCGGCGTTCCGGAAGCTGTGCGCGTTGAAGCCCATGGCGACGATCCCAAGGGCCGTGCACACCGCCACTATGTTCGCCGCGGCGTTATACATCCCCTTTCGTATAAGGACAAGGCTCAGCACGCTCATCAGGGCCACCGAGACGAGGACCGCGTTCATAAGGCTGAGCACGTCCCGGTCCTGTATCGCGTTGAGCGCGACAATCGCCGGAGGCATAAGCCCGAAGAGGATCAGGTTGAAATACACCAGCAGCCGGACCTTCTGCCTTAGTAAAAACGAGCCCGATTCCGAATACCCGTGAAGAAAATAGCCTATTAACCGCTTTCCCATGACCACCCTCGCACGTACCACTGTTTATCTATGAACCCATGGCCGCCTACGTCCCGGCCTCGTTTCGGTCGAATTCTGGCTTCATCCTTTTCGCCATCCTCCGCTCATACCAGGCAGGCGCGAATCGAAGGACGACATAGTGCATAAACTTCCCAACCGGGGTAAGCACCAGTTCGCGCTTTCGTTTCAGGGCTCCGCGGTACACCGAATCGGCCACGCTCTCCGGAGTCGCCTCCCTCCCCACCGTGGCCCGATCGCCCGTATTGAGCCTTCCGTCCCCGTCGAGCGCCCTTGTCTGCAGATTGGTCGCCGTAAATCCGGGGCAGAGCATCATGACGTGTACGCCGAGGTGCGCCAATTCCGAGCGCAGGGAATGGAAGAAACCGTGCAGCGCGTGCTTGCTCGCCGAATACCCCGTCCGGCCGTAAAGCGGGGCGAAGCCGGCCAGGCTCGTGGTGACGATGATTGTTCCCTTTCGCTCTATGAGCGATTCGAGCGCAGGTTTTGTGCAGTGCAGGGCGCCGAAGAAATTGACCTCCATTACGAGCCTGTAAACCTCCATAGCCGTGCGGCGGAAGGTGCTCCTCTGCGTTATGCCGGCGTTGTTTACGAGGATATCGATACCGCCAAAGCGTTCAATGACGGATTTGATCGCCGCTGCGCATTGCCGCTCACTGGTAACGTCGCACTTAAGGCCGAGCACGTCCACGCCCATGAAGCGAAGGCGCTCCTCTTCGCGTTCAAGCGCCTTCTCGTCGAAATCGAGCACGGCCACCTTATAGCCTTCCCTCCCGAATCTCTCGCATATCGCGGCGCCGATTCCGCTCGCGCCGCCGGTAACCGCAATTACCTTGCCTTTCATGCCGCTCCCCCTGTTTATACCAGATAGTCGCCCCTGTCCCCGTTCCGCCGGAGCCAAACATCCAATTTTACAGGCGGCTATCCCCGCGAACGTCGCGGGGATAGCCGATATCTCTTGTTTCCTTACACACCATGCCGGTTTGCCCTTGCGGCGGCATCATGCGGCCGCAAGCTAAGTACGGCCGCGTTCGGGGCGTGTCAGCCCACCTTGTAACCGCCAAGATTGGCGAGGGCCACGCTGCCGGGGCTGATCGTGGAGGGATCGACCAGCACGTTGACGCACGCGGTCTTCCCGGACTTAAAGGCCGCCTCGAGAGCCGGGCGTATGTCCTCGGCCTTCTCCACGAAGGCGCCAAAGCCGCCGAGCGCCTCCACCAGCTTCTCGTAATGGACCAGGCCAATCTCCGTTCCGTCCTTTATGGCGTGTCCCAGCCTGAGCGTCTGGCTGTGGGCTATCATGCCCCACAGAGTGTCGTTCGCCACGACCACCACTATGGGGAGGTTGTTTTTTATGGCCGTCTGGAACTCCATGAAATTGAAGCCGACCGAGCCGTCGCCTATGACCAGAAGAACGCGCTTGTCGGGGTTCTTCACCTTGGCGGCGTTGGCGTAGGGAAGGCCTACGGCCAGACAGCCGTAGAGGCCGTAGTCGAGATAGGTGCCGGGCCGCTTCACCGTGCGCGTCATGCCCATCCAGGTGGAGGTGTCGCCGCCGTCGGCAACCACGATGTCGTCGTCGCGGTCCATGAACTTGTTGATCTCGTTTGCAAGCCTGAGCGGGTGGATCGGAACGTCCTTGCTCTCCCACATGGGCTTCGCCTGTTCCTTGCCGTCCGCGTCGGACTTTTTGAGAAATTCCATCCACGGCGCGAACTGCTTCTTGAATTCGCCGCCTAATTTCTTCGCGTCGATGATCCTGTTGATCTCTTTTACGAGCGCCTTGATATCGCTCACCACGCCGAGATCGATGGAACGGTTGCGGCCGATCTCCTCCGGCTCGATGTCGACCTGGATGAACTTGGCCGTGGAGGGGAAGATATCTCCGAAGATATAGAACAGGCTGAGCCGGCCGCCGAGGAACAGGACCAGGTCGGTGCTTACATTCGCCATGAAGGCCGCACCCGGCCTGATGGCGAGCGAGGACTCGAAACACTGCGGATGGGTGTCCGGAATGAGGCCGCGCGCTCCGGCCATTGTGAAAAGCGGTAGACCCGCCTTTTCGATGAGCTCGGTTATCTCAGCGCCGGCATCGGAATAGTACGCCCCGCTCCCGGCGATAACCAGCGGGTTTTTGGCTTCCTTGAGCATGTCTACAATCTTTGCGGCGCTATCGAGGTCGACTACGCGCTTCTCGACGACGCTGGAATATTTCTTGACCTTGGTCATGTCGGCCGCAGCGTTCAACACGTCGCAGGGAAGCTCGAGATAGATGGGGCCGGGACGCCCGTTCTCCGCGTAGCGGAAGGCCATGTCGATGAACTCAGGGATGCGCTCCACGTTGTGGCACACCAGCGCCTTCTTTACCATCGGCGCGATGACCGGAAGCTGGGTCATGTCCTGAAGGTCCAGCTTCTCCGCGCTTTCGAGACCCACGCATCCGGATATGAGAATGACCGGCGCGTTCGCCAGGCGCGCGCTGGCAATGCCGGTAAGCGCGTTCGTAAAACCGGGTCCCGCCGTCACCATCGCGACCGCGGGCTTGCGGGTCATGCGCGCCCACGCCTCGGCCATGAACACCGCCGCCTGCTCGTGCCTGGTGGCGAAGAGCCTGACCTTGGTGTTTTCCAGAAACTGATAGATGGGCGTGATGTGCCCGCCGCTGAGGGTAAAGATGTACTCCACGCCCTTGTCGATGAGAGCCTCCGCCGCCAATTGTCCTCCGATTACCTTTTCCATTGCGTATTCTCCCTTGATTTGGTTGTACGGCGGGACCCATGCCCGCCTCGAATATTCCTACAGCTCCATGCACTGCCCGCCGTCCAGGTTGAGTGCCTGGCCGGTGATGTAGCGCGACTCCTCCGACGCGAGAAACGCCGCGAGGCTTCCGGCGTCTCGAATCTCGCCGATATAGCCGAGCGGTATGGTCTTGCACATCTCCTTCTCCCGCTCCTCAATCGTCGTGTTGAAAAACTGCGCCTCGAGGCCGAAACGCCATTTCTCCAGGTCGGTCATAATCTGCCCCGGGCATATCGCGTTCACGCGGATGTTCGCCGCCCCGAGCTCCTTGGCCATGGTTTTGGTGAGCATGATGACGCCGGCCTTGGCCACGGCGTATGCGCTGTTGAAAACAGGGGGAA
>Ga0209097_10003469_pt1 | contig 12073 bp, 15 predicted proteins | sample AD_UKC052_MetaG_FD_184419 | JGI IMG/M metagenome (GOLD analysis project Ga0209097, IMG submission 184419) | Active sludge microbial communities of municipal wastewater-treating anaerobic digesters from USA - AD_UKC052_MetaG (SPAdes) (version 2) | ecosystem: Engineered > Bioreactor > Anaerobic >... | reverse complement strand
TAAAAAAGAAGAGCCAAAGAAGTAATTCTTTAGCCTCGACAAAAACCCCGCTTCGGCGGGGTTTTTTGTTTGTGCCGCATAATGAAAGTGCGCAGCGAATAGTGAGCGGTGAGCAGTACGTACCTCTCCCTTTCGCGCTCACTACTCACTACTCACTGCTCACTGCTCACTGCTAACTGCTCACTTTTCAAGAAAATGTACCCCACCATCGACACCACCATCGGCAACACGCCGCTAGTTCGTCTACAACGATTGCCGAAACTCTTCGGCGTGCCGGACAGCACGGTCATTCTCGGCAAGCTTGAAGGCAATAATCCCGCGGGAAGCGTGAAAGATCGGCCCGCGTACTCGATGATTGTTGAAGCCGAGAAACGTGGCACGATCAAGCCTGGCGACACGTTGATCGAAGCCACGTCGGGCAACACCGGCATTGCGTTAGCGATGGTCGCCGCGATGCGCGGTTACCGAATGGTGCTCATCATGCCGGAGAACCAATCCGTCGAACGCCGACAAGCGATGAAAGCCTATGGTGCGGATCTGGTGCTGGTGTCAAAAGAGAAGGGCATCGAAGGCGCACGTGACCTAGCCGTCGAGATGGAGCAACAGGGCAAAGGCCGCGTGCTTGATCAGTTTGCCAACCCCGACAACCCGTTGGCGCACTACGTTGGAACTGGCCCAGAAATCTGGCGGCAAACAAGCGGCAGGGTGACACATTTTGTGAGCGCCATGGGCACCACAGGCACCATCACAGGTATCTCAAACTACCTCAAAGAACAGAACGAAAGCATCGTAATCGTTGGCGCGCAGCCGACCGATGGATCGAGCATCGCAGGCATTCGCAAATGGCCCGAGGCGTATCGCCCCGCGATTTTCAAGAAAGCACGCGTCGATCAGGTCGAGGAAGTGTCACAGGCCGACGCCGAAGAAATGGCACGTCGCATGGCTGTTGAAGAAGGAATTTTTTGCGGGATCAGCGCGGCGGGCGCGCTTGCGATTACGTTGCGCCTCGCGAAAAACGTCGAGAACGCCACCTTCGTGTTTATCGTCTGTGACCGCGGTGATCGGTATTTGTCGACGGGCGTTTTTCCGGGGTAGACGCGTCGTAGCGCTGTCGGAGCGGTAAAAGCCGCGAAGACCGTGATTCGCCACGCCGACGCCAGCACGGCTTCCCCCGCTCCTACAATGTCAGCATGCTTCCCACCCTAGTCTTTGACATTGAATCGATTCCCGACGTTGCCGGGATTCGCCGTTTGCATGACTTACCCGCTGCGCTTTCCGATGATGAGGTCGCGAAATGGGCCTTCACGCAGCAACGTCTGAAGAATGGCACCGAGTTTTTGCCGCATCATTTGCAGCGCGTTTGCGCCATTTCTTGTGCGTTTCGCGAAGGCGCAGACAAGCTCGCGGTATGGACGTTGGGCGAACCAGATGACGATGAAGCGACCATCGTGCAGAAATTCTTCGAGCTGATTGAACGGCGCACACCGCAACTCGTGAGCTGGAACGGCGGCGGCTTTGATCTGCCGGTGCTGATGCAACGCGGCCTCATTCTCGGCGTGAACGCGTCGCGATTTTTGGAGACCGGCGCGAACGATCGCGCATTCAACTTCGATCACTACTTGAATCGCTACAAAGAGCGCCATCTGGACCTGATGGACTTTCTTGCGATGTACCAAGCACGCGCTAACGCGCCCCTCGACACGATGGCCAAGCTTGCCGGTTTTCCTGGCAAATTGGGCATGGACGGCAGTCAAGTATGGCCTGCGTTTCAACGGGGTGAGATCGCCGAGATTCGCGCGTACTGCGAGACCGACGTCGCCAACACCTACCTTCTTTTCCTGCGCTTCATGGCGATGCGCGGTGACCTTGTGCCTGCGGAATACGATGCCGAAATCAAGCTTTTGCGCGACAAACTTGGCGCGAGCGATGCGACACATTGGAAAGAATATTTGGCGGCTTGGACTTCAGCGTGACCTCTGCGGCGATTGATTGGCTCACTCCCGCTGACCGCATGCCGTGGCCGGTGGTTGCGCCATTTCGGATGCGGCCGAATTTGGAGAAATTGGACGCTGACGCGCCCGCGCTGCTACTGCGCGATGATCTTGCGGATGTTTACCAACGCGAGCGTGCCAAGGTGTTAGCAACGCATCCCGAACGCGCGATGGTGGGCCGCGCAGACGCATCGGTGCTTGAGTGCATTCAAAACCTCGCGTCGACGCGTCATGCTGTGGGAGCGGCGGACGCCGCGAAAGACGGTCATTCGCGGCGGCCGCCGTTCCCACAAACTCCTGCGCAAACGGCGAGCGCGCTGCAAGAAGACTTCGTCATCCTAAACCACGAAGCCGACACACTACGCACCGAATATCTCTCAGTTTGCTTTCCTTCACGTTGGGACCCACGTGAAAAGCTCGGACTCGACTTCGCGGCCATACATGCGCCCGTGGCCGAGAGCGAGCAGCTGCGCGCGGCGGGACCGAACCTGATGACGCTCGCGTTCATGAAACAGCCAATGCTGCGTCACGTGTGGCTCATCAGTCCGAGCGCGAGCCTCGATCAGCATCCCGACAAGAACGAAGCCTGGTGGACCGAGGCCCTCGCCGATCCGTCGCCGCTATTGCCGCGTCTGTATTTCCGCATCGAACGGCAAACGACGTGGCCTCTGCCGCAGTTTCAACGCGCCGTTTTTTTCATCCGCATCATGATGTGCCCGTTGCTTGATGCGCTGTCCGTCGGCGCAGGCCGCGCCGCAGAACTTGCCGCGACGCTTCGCTCGATGACGCCAACTATCGTCGCGTATCGCGGCATGACGGATGCGTTGCCGCGGCTGCTTGCGGAACTAGACTCGACTTCATGATGAGCGATTTCTCCCCACACCGCGCCCGAAAGCGCTTCGGCCAAAACTTCTTGGTCGATCAAAACATCATCAACGGCATCATCGACGCTATCGATCCAATTGCCGGGCAACACATCGTCGAGATTGGGCCGGGTCAAGCCGCGCTCACGCGAAAGTTAATACACGCGGTGGGCAGCATTGACGCCATCGAAATTGATCGCGACCTAGTCGCGCGCCTCACGCACGAATTCCCGGTTGAAAAACTGCGCGTGCATCAAGCCGACGCGATGGAATTCGACTTTTCGACGCTGCCGTCACCGCTGCGGGTCGTCGGCAATTTGCCGTACAACATTTCGACGCCGATCTTGTTTCGCCTGTGCGAATACGAAGAGCGGATCAGCGACATGACCTTCATGCTGCAAAAAGAAGTCGTCGACCGGATGGCCGCAGCCGCCGGCGACGACGCGCGCGGACGGCTCTCGGTGATGCTGCAATATCGGTTCAAAGTCGAGAAGCGTTTCGACGTGCCGCCCACAGCGTTTAAGCCGGTGCCAGCGGTCGACTCGTCCATCGTGCGGCTCACACCACTTGGAAGTGCGCGGCTGCGCCCGAAGGACGAAATTCTCTTCGCACGCATCGTGAACGAAGCGTTTAGTCAGCGCCGAAAAATGCTGCGAAAGAGCTTAGCGAAGTGGGTGACGGCGGACGGATGGAAAACGATTGGTGTCGCGCCGACGGCACGCGCGGAAGAGCTAACGTGCGAGGCGTTTGTGGCGATTAGCGACTGGGCGGGAGTCCATCGAAACGCGCTGTAGCAACAGCGTGCTCGTGACCGATTAGGCATTCATGGCGTCAACCGGCGCCGCAGCAACGACCGCCAGTGCGTGGCCTGCCGCTAGCATCCCCATACTCGCCGTCATATGCATCGCCGACCCGTATCCGGCGCAGGCCAGTCCCGCACCGCCGCCAACCGGCGCTTGCGCTGGAGGCTCTGGACTGAAGACAGCGGCAACGTGAAACTTCTTTTTTCCGCGAGGAAAGCCGTGGTTTTGGCGAAGGTCTACGCGCAACTTGGCAAGCAGCGCGTCTTGCTCGGTAAAAGTGAGGTCGTCCACCATTAGCCTGGACGCATCGGATTTACCGCCGGCGCTCCCGCAGGTGATGAGTGGAATTTTCTGACTGAGGCAATGCAGCACCATCGCGACTTTGGCGCGCATTTTGTCGGCAGCGTCGATAACAAAAGCGGTGTCGCTCGGTATGAGCGCGCCGACGTTGTCTGGCGTCAAGAAATCATCGACTACATCCACTTGCACGCTAGGCGCAAAACTCTGAATGCGGGCGCGCATGGCGTCAACTTTGTTCGCTCCGAGCGTGGCGACAGTTGCGTGCGCTTGGCGATTGAGGTTGGATTCGACGACGACGTCCATGTCGATCATGGTGATCCGACCGAGCCCCGATCGAGCGAGCGCTTCAGCCGCCCATGATCCTACGCCGCCAATGCCCACAACGATTCCGTGCGCCGCGCGAATACGCTCGAACCCGTCACGACCATACAACCGAATCACACCACCGAAGGCTCGTTCTAGGTCGATGCTGTCGGCGGGGTGGGGGAGAATTTCCATATTACGCACGGCAAAATAACACCGCTAGGTGGCGACAATTTGCCTGAACGATTGACGCGCGGCGGCAGCGCCGCCTTAGCTCTGCTGAGCGCTATTTTGTCGCGTACGGATACGCTTGCTGCGGCACGCGTGCTGCGTCCTGCTCAGCGCGTTCGGTGACATCAAGCGGCTTTTTATCCCACCAAATCGCGCGGCCTTTGCGCTGATCTTCTTCAAGGTGCGGGCGCGCGGCTTTGAGATCGCGAATAAATTGGGTGATTTCGGATTCGTACATAGTAGGCTAAGAAATTGTCGCTTTGTCGAATTTTAGGCGCTTTGAGGCGGCGTGACCAATAGCACTACTTTCCCTCGGGCGTACCTTGCAGCTTGTCCGCGCGTCGCGTGCCGGCGTACAACTCGAACTCAAACAATCGGCAGTCGAGTGCGCCGTTAAACAGCGGCGTCTTTTTCGATGGTTTGAATCCGATGCCGCTGGGCAGCGCGCGATCAGCTGTGATGAAGCAAGCTTTCCAACCAGCCATGGTTTTCTTGAGCCAGGTGCCAACGTGTGGGTACCAAGCCTTAAGATCGGCTAGCTCGTTCAGTCGCTCGCCATACGGGGGATTGGTGAGCAGTAGTCCGCTCGCCGCAGGCGCGACACAGCGCTCCATCGGCAGGTTGGTGAGCGTCACGGCATCAGCTGTGGCATCACCGCCAATATTCTGCAAATGTCGCCGCGTCGTTTCAACGGCCTCGAGGCTGACGTCGTTACCAAACAGCAAACCGGGTGCGAGTGGCTTGGCCTCTGCGGCCGCTTCGGTTCTCATGGCGTCAAAAGCCACCGCATCATGCGCGCGCAATTTCTCAAATGCAAACGGCCGCTGTCCGCCCGGCGCGAGATTCATGGCAATCATCGCCGCCTCGGTGAGCAGGGTGCCGCTGCCACACATCGGGTCGAACAATGGCATTTGACCGTGCCAGCCTTTGAGCGCGAGCATGCCAGCAGCGAGATTTTCGCGTATCGGTGCAGACAGCCCTTCGCGACGATAGCCGCGCTTGAACAAAGCTTCGCCTGCGAGATCGAGATACACCGTAGCTTTGTATGCACTCAAAAAAACATGAATGCGCATGTCGGGCATGCTCGTGTCGACCGATGGGCGCGAAGCCATCGCCGCGCGAAAACTGTCGACAATCGCATCTTTTACGCGCAGCGTGACGAACTCAAGACTGGTCACCGGCGACCGAATCGCGTCGACCTGAACACGGATGGTTCGATCTGCTGAAAACAAGTGAGGCCAATCAATCTCACGCGCGAGTTTGTAAATTTCTTCTTCGTGTCGATACTCAGCCTCAGCTTGCTGCCACAACACGCGGCTGGCGAGTCGGCTCCAGAGACACACGCGATACCCTAGGAGAAAAGGCCCCTGGAACGCAACACCGCCGTCGGTCGGGCCAATGTGCAGCGCGCCGAGTCGCTCTAACTCGTAGCAAAGCGGCTCTTCCAGACCGCGCGGACAGGGCGCAAAAAACTTCTGCGGACGCTCAGGAATCGGTTTGGCTTTGATTTTGAGCGTGGCGGAGGCCGTGTTCACAGTCTGTCTACTTTCTCAGGCGACAGCCGTCGCCAATTGCGTCACGCCAGACATGCACCGAGGCCACATCGGGGAACTTGAGTTCAACGCCGCGCCAGATAAAGGCGCACAGGTTTTCAAGCGTCGGAACACCGAGGCCCGGCACTTCGTCAAGGTAATGGTGATCGAGTTGATCTCGCAGGCCATTTAGATGAGCGCGCAGGTGCCCCAAATCACTAACCATTCCCGTCGTGGGATCGGGTCTGCCCGCAAGCGAAACTTCGCAGTGGTAGGTATGACCGTGGATGCGGCGCGAGCCTTCGGCTTCAATCTCGCGGCGAAGCGTGTGCGCCGCGTCGAAGAAGAAACGCTGGGTAATTTCGTAGTGCATGGCCTAATTATCGAATGCCGATGACTTTGTGCGATTGCACAGAAAGCCGCCACTGCGGATTTTGTAGGCACCAGTCGATGGCGTACTGCGTGTTTTCCGCGCGCCGCGGTCCATCTATCGGCTGCACAAAACGATGCTCAAAATCGAGCGAGGAGAGATGCTCCATGTCGAGCGGCTGTGGCACGACGACCTTCAGTTCTTGTCCGCGCAGTTGCAGCAACGGGGCGCCCGCTTTTGGGCTCACGCAGATCCAGTCGATACCATCGGGCGCTGCGATGCTGCCATTGGTTTCCACGGCAATCTCGAAGCCCTTGGCGTGCAAGGCTGCGATTAACGGCAGGTCGAGTTGCAGCAACGGCTCGCCTCCAGTGCAAACGACCAGCGGTTTGCCGTGGCGCCCAAGCGGCCATTCGCTCGCGACGACGTCCGCCAAAGCCTCTGCAGTGCTGAACTTACCGCCGCGCGTTCCATCGGTGCCGACGAAGTCGGTGTCGCAAAACCTGCAGACCGCGCTTTCGCGGTCGCGCTCGAGTCCACTCCACAAATTGCAGCCCGCAAATCGGCAGAAGACGGCGGGTCGGCCGGCGTTCGCGCCTTCGCCTTGCAGCGTATAGAAAATTTCCTTAACCGAATATGTCATCGCGCAGCCCAGTTCTCGAAGCCCGCTTTGCGCAGCGCGCACGCGGGACATTCGCCGCAGCCGTAGCCCCATGCGTGTTGCGTGTCACGCACGCCGTGGTAACACGTGTGCGTGTGTTCGACGATGAGTTGCGTGAGTCGGCTGCCGCCCAGCGATTCGGCAAGCGCCCATGTATCGGCTTTGTCGATCCACATCAACGGCGTTTCAACGCGAAGCTTTTGGTCGAGTCCCAACGAGAGCGCCACCTGCATCGCCTTCATCGTGTTATCGCGGCAATCGGGGTAGCCCGAAAAATCGGTTTCACACATTCCACCGACGAGCACGTCCAATCCACGGCGATAAGCGATCGTGGCGGCGAAAGTGAGAAACAAGAGATTTCGGCCAGGAACAAACGTGTTTGGTAGACCATTTTTTTCGTATGCGATAGCAACGTCGCGCGTTAGCGATGTATCGCTGATTTGCCCTAAGACCGCAAGATCAATCACGTGGTCATCGCCGAGCCGCAAAGCCCATTGTGGAAACCCAACGCGCAACTCACGCAGTGTTTCGAGCCGCACATCCATTTCAACGCGATGCCGCTGGCCGTAATCAAACCCGACTGTTTCGACGTGTGCGAAACGTTCCAAAGCCCAAGCAAGGCACGTTGTTGAATCTTGCCCGCCGGAAAAAAGAACCAGCGCTCGCTGCGCATTTTCAGCCGAACCACTCATATCAAAACGGCTTGACCACAACCAGAATCACGATCGCAAAGAGCGCAAAAACAGGCAACTCGTTGAGGATGCGAAAGGTGCGCTCAGTCAGCGTATTTCGACCCGCAGCGAACGCACGCATTTGCACGAAACACCACGCGTGAAAAGCCATCAAAAAGAGGACGGCAACGAGTTTCCACATGAGCCATTTGCCAGAAATTCCGTAGCCAAACCAGAGCCACAATCCGAACACGATACTGAAAATCGCGCCCGGCGTCATGATGCCCCAGAACAGTTTGCGCTCCATGATTTTGAAGCGCGCATCGCCGCGCGCGTCACCCTCGGCGAGCACTTGCGTGTGATACACAAAGAGTCTCGGCAGATAAAAAATAGCCGCCATCCATGTGATGACAAAAATAATGTGCAGCGACTTAACCCACAACATATCAAACCGCCTCGAAGTGAACTACTCGCTTAATAGCAGCTTTTAGCTCCATCAAGCGACCATGAAAAAAGTGCCCTGTGCCGGGAAAGACCGTAACCGGCAAGCCCTGCGGTCGCGCCCACGCGAAGACGTCGGCCAGTGGCACCACATCGTCTTCGTCGCCATGAATCACGATAGTGTCCTTCGCTACCTCTGGGATGGCGAAGCGACTCACGGCGGGCGCGATCAGGACCAGCATTTTTGGCTGCGACCGAGGCAGTAATTGTGTTTGTACGAAACAACCGAACGAGAAGCCGGCAGCAACTAGCGCAATAGAGTCGCCCACCTGAGCACGCGCCCAAACCAGCGCGGCAGCCGCATCTTCGGTTTCCCCGATGCCGTTATCGAACACGCCTTCACTCGCGCCCACGCCACGAAAATTAAATCGCATCGTGGCAAAACCTAATTCGGCGAATGCCTTGTGAAGCGTCTGCACGACTTTATTGTCCATGGTGCCGCCAAACTGCGGATGCGGGTGACAAATGAGCGCCAAGCCTTTGGGCGTGTAGTTGCTTGGCAGGTGAAAGGCTATTTCCAACGCGCCTGCTGGGCCGTTGATTATTTTTGGAGATGTTGCGGACATGCCTCGATTTTAGGCGTTACCCACAACCGTATTGTCAAACGCCGCCTCACCGCCGCTCGGTGCCACGAATCGCCACAGCAGCAGAGCTGTCGCAACGAACGGCCAAAACATCACAATCGTACGCGTCATGCCGTTCAAATGCAGCAGATGGCCATAGTTCCAACTGAAGATCGACAATGGCGCCTTGGTTGCCACCAAATCCGGCAAGAGCAACATGACGAGCACGCTAGATAGCAGGGCAATGCCTGCAAGCACCGACTTTGCGCGACGTGGCAACCAAAACAAAATCATCAGCGCAAACGCCCCGCAGGCCAGCCCCAGCGTGTGCCCCGGCCGCAGCCATTCGTCCCACGCCAAGGGCTTCAATACTGCTTGTGCTGCCCCAATTTTCATCACCGTGGCAAGCAGCAAGACAAGCACCAAGGCCATCCCACCCATCCACCGCTTGCGCATCGTGAGGTCGGTAAATAAGCCGATGCCGATGAGTGCTGAGGCCGTTTGGGCCAGCTCGACAAGCACTACCGCGGGTTCATAAGCCGCTTGACTTCCCGGATGAAAGGCGGCACCAAAGAGCGGGATCGCCGGATTCACTTGGGCTAACAGCCAGACGGCGAGCAACACCAACTGCAAATCGCCCGATGGCCCAGGCACAATGGCCGCAACACGCAATCGGCCAACGAGCGCGACCAGCCGCTTAGACGCGACCGCAACCAATCCAAGGAACGCTCCAACTAGCGTTCCCGCGAGATTAGCTAGCGTGTCGTAAACGCTGGCATGGCGAGTGGGTAACCACATTTGGGCGGTTTCAACTGCTAATGAAAGCGCCAATGCAAACGACAGAGTGACGACGAGGTAGTGTCGACGTGCCCAGTGTGATGGCAAGGCGATGACCAACGCCAGTCCGAGCGGAACATAAGCGACCACGTTAAATGCCGTATCTGCCGCAGTCCACCGCAACGCGAACTGCCACAGAAAAAAGCGGGTGTTAGCCGGTGGAGTGCTCCAACCAGTGAAGGGCTGCAAGCTCGCGTAAACGATCACGCCAACACAGACGCCAACGATCCACAACGCAACCAATGAACGCGACGTTGTTGGAACAGATTTCATTACGTTCGCGCCAACCTCAAAGGTAGGCGTGGTCCACCTTGAAGCCGACTACGTTAGCTTGACTCGCGTCTAGATAGAGTTTGATTTCAATCTCCGCACCGCCAGCTAGTCCTTGCGTCAAATTGGCATTAGCGGGAGCAAATTCTTTTGGCGAAAAGATGCGGCGCGCGACCAACTCACCACCCAGACCGTCCAGCGTCAAGACCAAATGCGGGTAAGCGACCGTACTATCGCCAGTGTTGCGAAGCGTCGCCGTAAAAATCAACAACCCTCTGTGTGCGGGATCCGCCGCCAAATCTGCACCGACGAACCCCAACGATTCCGTACGCTTGGGCGGCTGAACGCGACAACCGATGCGCTCGCAAGCCGTCGCAAGCGTGGGTGCGAGCGACGGGACGCGATTGGCAATTTCATCGCGAAAAAAATATGTCGCCTGTGCAAATAGCCCCACAAGCGCGATCAACGAGAGCGACGCGTAAGCCCAGCGCATCAGAGGCGACGCTTTTCGCTCCGGTTCGCGCCAATGGTAGCGATTGAGTGCATCGGCCTCGTCGTGACGCGCTGGACTGGCGGCGATGGTCGCTGCTGTCGAGTCGACGTTACGAATGTACGGCTCCGTGTCGTCAATGTTCGCCCCGAATCCTATCGGTTTGATCTCGATGTGCTCGACTGCGAAATCGCTTCCACCGTCAACATCCATCGAGCTAGAGTGTGCCGTGGATGCGGTAGCGACACCGGGCGCTGGCGCATGAGGCACAACGGTTGATGCCAAAGCGGACGGTTTTGGTGTCGATTTAGCTACAGGATCCGCGCTCTCCTGCATTGCAGGCATGCCCTGAATAATCGTACGCGGCGGCTCGCTTTCTAGTTCGTCGTCGGGAGAGTTGACGCGCGGCAGCGTTCCTTCAATGAGGTGCTCAACAGCGTCAAAAATTCCTCTGCACGCGCCGCATCGCACAAGTCCAGAGTGCAGCTTCACCTGTTCCTCGCGCACGCGAAATTTCGCGCTGCAATGGGGGCACTGCGTAACGGCTGAAGCCTGAGAAGAAGCGATCATGGCTCAATCGTAGCGCACACGCCTTGGTATCAAGGAGTGTGGGTCGACGCTGCGCTCAGGTGCGCGTGCCCGTCATACGCACCCAGCCTTCGCGCTCAGCGGTTACCGACATAGCGATCCACGGCGCGTAGGCTTCTTGAATGCGCTCGATTTGTGGTGCGAGAATGCCTGCTAGGGCCAGTTGCCCGCCTGATTTCACATGCTGGCAAATGGCCGGCGCGAGCACTGTTAGGGGCCCCGCCAAGATATTGGCAACGACCACGTCAAATCGCTGCTCCAGCGCGTCGTCAGACACTACGTAGCGCGCGGCGAGACCGTTGGCGGCGGTATTCTGGCGCGCGGTTTCCACGGCCTGCGGATCAATATCCACTCCGAAAACGTTGGCCGCCCCCAACGCAGACGCCGCCATCGCCAAAATGCCCGAGCCACAACCGTAGTCGAGAACCGTCTTGTCGGCGAGCGGCATATCGCATAGCCACTGCAAACATAGGCGTGTGGTCGGATGCGTCCCCGTACCAAACGCGAGACCGGGATCAACGCGTAGGTTGATTGCCGCCGCATTCGGTGGCTCACACCACGTTGGCACAATCCAGAGTTTCGGCGTGATCTCAATCGGCTCAAACTGCGCCTGCGTCGCGCGAACCCAATCGGTCTCAGGCACAACGCGAAATTCGTAGGCCCCCAATGCGTCACCCGCTTCGGCGCGTAACGAGTTCCACAGCGCCTCGATTTCGTCCGTCGGGACGTCACTGTCGAACAATGCGGCGATGCGGCTGTCCGCCCAGCGCTGCGTCAGCGCCATCCCGGGTTCCCCGAAAATCGGCTGCTCGGCGTCACTCTCGGCGTTTAGATCAGCAACGTCGACAGCGAGCGCGCCGGATTCCATCAGTGCGTCAGCAATCGCGTCGGCTGCGGCACCTTTCACGGGTCCAGAAATTTCCAACCAGGTAAGACCGCTCACTGTCCGCTGCTCACTGAAATCACTTGCGACGCTCGGCAAGCTTCGCCATGCGCTGCTCAAGATAGTGAATCGAGAATGCGCCCTTCATAAATTCGGCGTCATCCATCAGTTCGCGATGCAGCGGAATATTCGTCTTGATGCCTTCGACAATCATTT
>Ga0209097_10003455_pt1 | contig 12104 bp, 8 predicted proteins | sample AD_UKC052_MetaG_FD_184419 | JGI IMG/M metagenome (GOLD analysis project Ga0209097, IMG submission 184419) | Active sludge microbial communities of municipal wastewater-treating anaerobic digesters from USA - AD_UKC052_MetaG (SPAdes) (version 2) | ecosystem: Engineered > Bioreactor > Anaerobic >... | reverse complement strand
GACCGTGATACGCGGCACCGTGGCTTCTGAAAACGCGTAAAGCAATTTTGCACCGTTGGTGATAATGGCGTTCCATTCCTGGTCGGTGCCCGGCAAAAAGCCCGGAACATCTTCCAGTACCAGCAGCGGAACATTGAAACAATCGCAGAAACGCACGAAACGCGCCGCTTTTTTGGAAGAATTCACGTCGAGTACGCCCGCGAGATTCATCGGCTGGTTGGCGACGATACCGATGCTACGGCCGGCCATACGGGCAAATCCGATCACGATGTTTTCAGCGTATCGTTCCTGGATTTCAAAAAAGGTATCGGTATCGACGATCCCGGCGATCACTTCCTTGATGTCGTACGGCTGGTTGGCATTCGGCGGAACGATGTAAGTCAGTTCGTCGCGGTATTCGTCGCCGATGGTATAAGGCAGCGACGGCACTTTGTCCTCGCAGTTTTGCGGTATGTACGACAGCAGGCGTTTGATCTTATCCATGCAGTCCACGTCGTTGGCAGCCACGAGGTGCGTTACGCCCGATTTGGTGGCGTGTGTGCTTGCGCCGCCGAGTTCTTCGGAGGTCACTTCTTCGTTGGTAACGGTTTTGACCACGTTGGGGCCCGTCACGAACATATACGAACTGCCCTCGACCATCATGATGAAGTCGGTCATGGCCGGGCTGTATACGGCGCCGCCCGCGCAGGGGCCGAGAATAGCCGAAATCTGCGGCACTACGCCGCTGGCCTGCACGTTCCGGTAAAAAATATCGGCATAGCCGCCCAGCGAGTTTACACCTTCCTGGATGCGTGCGCCGCCGGAATCATTGAGTCCGATTACCGGTGCACCGTTTTTGACAGCCAGGTCCATGATTCTGCAAATTTTTTCCGCATGGGTTTCCGACAGGGAGCCGCCGAATACCGTGAAATCCTGTGCGAACACGTACACCAGCCGGCCGCCGATGGTGCCGTAACCGGTGATGACCCCGTCACCCAGAAAAAGTTGGTCGCTCATTCCAAAATCGGTGGAGCGGTGGGTTACCAGCGCGCCGATTTCTTCGAATGAACCTTCATCGAGCAGGAAATGCACCCGTTCGCGGGCCGTCAGTTTTCCTTTTTTGTGCTGCGATTCGATGCGTTTTATGCCGCCACCCATTGCGGATTCAGCAAGTTTGGATTCGAGTATGGCAAGTTTCTGATCCATGTGAAAAATGATTAGGGCTGCAAATATATACTAATATAGATGTTTATAAAAGTTATTAGTTATCGGTTATTAGTTATCAGGGTGGTAATGGAGCATCTGCACAAATTCTTCGCCACTCTATCGGGTAACGAAGCATTTGTGCAGATGCTCCATTACCACCCTGATAACTAATAACCGATAACAAATAACCTACATTTTCCTCAACACCACTCCTTTTCCCACACTCCGGCTTGTCCAGCCGAACAGCGTACGGTCGATCCAGAGCAAAAAATCGGTGACGGCGGCGAGGGCAGGTTCCTTGGTAGAAGCGGGTCGCATCGTCAGCGTGGTGCCGGTATCGGTGTTGACGTTGCGGGCATTTTTTTTGAAAATACTTTGCGCGATACCCGTCCAGTAAATTTCGAGAATGCCGACCAGATGCCGGCTAAGTCCCTGGAATTCAAGTATTTGAAAGCCCGTGTCGCCGGCCCATTTTTTAAAATCTGCCGAACCGATCAGGTAGTCGTGTCCAAAAGCGTAGGCGCCCTGTGAAATCAGGAATTCGCGGTCGCCCGGCTTTTTGATCCATTGCCAGATGCGGTTGACGGGGTCGTACGTGATCGGAAATTCGCGGCTGGGAAAAGTCATGATGGCGGTACCGCCGGGCCGCAGCACACGGTACATTTCCCGGATCATCTGCGCCGGATCGCCCACGTGTTCGATTACTTCGCAGGATACGATGAGGTCGAAGGAGGCATCCGCATAACTGAGCGCCAGGGCGTTGTTGGGCTCGTAGCGCAGGTTCATGACCCCCTGGTTGAGGGTGCGCGCATGTGCGAGATCCTCCTCGTTCACATCGCAGCCGATCACTTCCGTGCAGTAGCGGGCAATCATCCGGTCGTAGTCGCCCTCGCCGGTACCTAGGTTGAGTGCCGAACTGAAACCCGGCGCGTCTCCCTTTCCTTCAGCAGCGTATTTTTTCAGGCGCGCCGAAACGAAGCGGAAGCGATTGCGAAAGGTTGGAAATAAGAGTTTGAAGTTCAAGGTTGAGATTGTTGAGATATGGAGGAGGGGTTCTGGGTTTATAGGTTTATAGTTTATGAGTTTATGGGTTTATAGTTTATGGGTTTATAGTTTATGGGTTTATAATGGCCACTCTAAAGTGAAAACATTACTTATTAGAGTGGCCATTATAAACCCATAAACTATAAACCCATAAACCCTCTATTTCATCTGCCCCAGCGCCGTCCGAAACTGCTGTGCCGCCTGCATATTGCCCTGCGACTCATAGATCTGTGCGGACATTTCATAAGCGGCCCGGAAATTAGGAGCGATCTGGATTGCTTTCATCAGGTTAGCGAGCGCCACTTGGCTATTATTCTGGCTTTGTGCGATGACTGCAAGGTAATACCAGGCGGCGGGGTTGCTGGGCTCTTTTTTGATAGCGGCTTCGAACTGCGTTTTAGCCCGGCCTGTATCTTTTTTATTTAACCAGTACATACCGATCAGGTTGTTGGCCTGGGTGTCGTCGGGACTGATTTCGAGCGCTTTTTCTGCTGCGGCTTTAGCCTCTTCGAACTGGTTGTTGTTCAGGTAAGCCTGGCCGAGGTTGGTCCATGCGAGGTCGTTGTCAGGCACATTGGCCACTTCCGCCTGAAGTTTGGCGATGCTGGTTTGCCAGTCGCCTACTTTGGCGGCGGCCATGCCCAGTGCGCAGTTTTTACCGTCGTCTTTCAGCACGGCAAGTATCGGCGCACCGCCTGCGGTGACAATATGCACGGCATTATCGGGGGGCCAGTAACCTTTTTGCAGCGTGCCGCCGTCGAGAAAACGGGTAGGGTAGAGCGCGTAATCCCAGGCGTCGTCGCAGCGTTTTTCCCATTTCAGGTACTTGATTTTTACTTTGTCGCCGTATTTCGCCGTGAGTTGCTTGGTCGAATAATACATATTCGTAGCGATGACGACCATTTCGGGCATATCCGGTTTCAGGATGCCCTGCTGTTCCAGATACTCGATGCCCTGGCGCACGCTGACGCCCCAGTAGTCGGTTTCATATTCACCGAAAGCGCCGGCTGTGCCGCCTACGATGGGGTTGAAATACACGTACGGCATTTTCGGATTGGCGGCAATAAATGCGCCGGCATCGACCAGCGTTAGCGCCAGTGCGCCGTAAACCGCCCATTGCAGGTATTTTTTTTCAGAAAAGAAGGTAGCCAATTCGTTCCAGAATAACCCCGCAGCCACCGCAATCGCCGGATAAGCGAACGTAAGGTGACGCCAGCCATCGTGGATCACCGAATTTTTGTAAATCACATAAAATACCGGGAAAATACCGGCAACAAACACCAGCGAAACCCACAGTGGCTGGTAGCGGCGCAATAGCCGCGGAGCGAGCACGATACTACCTGCAAAACCCGCCAGCGCTGCCAGTGGAATGGTATAAACGATCCATTTAACCGGATAGAACCACGGCGTTTTGTCAGACATCTGGTTGATGCCATCGAACAATACCCGGATTTTTACCTCCAGATCGGCAAATTTCGAAAGTGCTACGAACGGGTTTTTCAGCGGACTTTGCATGGCAAAAGGCCAGAAAAACAGCGCGAAAACGTAACCTGCCACGGCTGTTCCGAAGGCAATCGCCAGGTATTTTTTCAAGTTTTTACCATCGGAAAAAGCCTTTAAACCGCCGTTTTTCAACAGGAAATGAAGCCCTGTGAAGAGGAATAAAATAGCGAACGACAACAAACCGCCCGCCCGTATACCCAGCGAAATGCCCAGCCCGACCGCTATACCCGCCAGATTCCACCGGCGCGTTTCGGGCAGTTTTTGCAACACAACGGCCATGTTGTAAATGGCCATGATGTAGCCCGCCGCGAACGGGATATCCTTGGGGTTCATCAGCGAATCACCGACAAAACGCGGCGACAACAGCATGATAATCAAGGTGATAATACCTGCTCTCCAGCCGGCGATGAGCGCTGCCAGCAGTCCTGCGCACAATATAGCCACCCAGCCGAGCGCCGCGCTCGATGCATGGCGTACCTGGTGGTAACCGAGGTCGGTGGGCTGGAGCCCGAAGGTTTTGTTGGCAAAACCGGTCACGACTTCGAAAAAGCCGCCATACAAATGCATGTTGCCTTCAGGAATATTCAGCGCAGTGGTGTCTTTGCCGAAAGTGCTGTAATAATTCACCAGTTTCTGGGAATAATCCACCTGAAACTTGTCGTCGGCATTGATGCCGGAGCCCAGCGACAATCCGAGCAGGATCAGCAACCCGGCAGCGGCTACACCCCAGAAAATTTTGCGCAACAGCGCATCGTTCGCAGTGCCGACAGACGGGCGTTCCAGAAAGTCGCGCGGCTCCTGTGCAGTTGCCGGAGCGGGTTTGCGTGCCGGCGTACGTTGCTCGGGTTTTGGGTTGGGTTTACCGGATTTTGCCATTTTCTGAGCGGACAATTAGCGGTGGACGCTGCCACCTGGTTGAAAACGGGCGCAAGGTAGGGAAATCGTGTTATTGGTTACTTGTTATTGGTTATTAGTTATTGGTTATTAGGGGTGTTTCAGGCAGGTACTTATTAAAAGGAAAACATTCCTTTCCTGTTTTGCCATTAACGGCCTGAAACACCCCTAATAACCAATAACTAATAACCAATAATCACCGATTGAGGTGCACAATGTACCACACCGCCACCGCCGTCAATAGAATAATGAGAATCATCAGCGCGATGGTGAGCGGCTGTAAAAAAAGAATACCCCGGCGCCGGGGGCGGCGCGACTTGTCGAGTTTTTTCTCCAGTTTCTGCCACACCTTTTCGGCGGGCCGTTCGTGGAGTTTTTCCTCGTTTTCCTTGAAGAAGTCGAATATGTCGGGCATTACTTGGTTATTTGTTATTGGTTATTTGTTATTGGTTATTGGTGGTGATAGCGCTTGATCATATGGAATATCATGGCCAATCTACTCCGATACATCAGGCGTGACCCCTCCTAATAACTAATAACAAATAACTAATAACCCTTTAATTTCAATAAGTTACGCAATTTCTCCTTCGCCAGTACCAACTGGCTTTTGCTGGTATTGATACTGATACCGAGCATATCGGCGATTTCCTGGTGTTTATATCCTTCCAGCACGTACAGGTTAAAAACCGTGCGGTATCCCGGCGGCAGGTGGTCGAGCAGGTCGAGGATTTCGCGGGCGCTCAGTTCAGCATCCACACTGAAACTGTCGGCTTTGTCTGGGAACGCACTTTCTTCACCCGGGAACACCAGCGGCTGTTTTTTGCGTAGCATCATCAGCGATTCGTTCACCATGATGCGGCGTATCCAGCCTTCGAAACTACCCGCTCCGGCGAAGTATTCGATCTGCGAAAACACCTTGTAAAAACCGCTTACCAGCGCCTCCTCGGCATCTTCCCCCGAACGCAGATAACGCCGGCATACCGAGAACATCAAAGGCGAATAGCGGTCGTACAGCCATTTCTGGGCTGCCCGGTCCTGTTCCCGCAGTTTGTCGATCAGTATACTTTCTGTCACGCGAATGGGTGTGTTAAAAGGATTCCGGCAAGGCAGATGTGCAAAGCAAACATTTTGGCGGGAACTGATCAATATTATTTTAAAAAAACTGGCCGGTTTGGGCAATCTTTCAACTCATCCGATGACTCGAAGTCATCGGATGAGTTGAAAGATTGCCCAAACCGGCCAGTTTTTTTATTTTTCAGGGCCTGCCGGAATTTTAACACACCGCACTGCAACATCCTGCCTGCGCCGGGTGTCTTTAGGCCGTTATCTCCATCAACCGGCGCGCTTTTACCGGCCAGATTTTCAGATCCCTCCGGGGAAATATTCCAACCAAATCAACAGCATTTCCGGGCAACTCCGCTACCGGGCGCTCACTGCGCCGGGCTATCGTTTGCTTTGCCTGCGACACACCACCACATGAATAAAACAATCCTGCTATGTCATCAAAAACGAATTGCCTCAGCCTTATCCTGTTGATTTTCAGCGTGTATTTAAATCCTTTGCCGGCCAGAACACCACAATCTCCACCTTCCGTTTTCGACCTGCTGACGGAAAATGAAGGCAACAGCCTGACCATCGAAGTGGACCTCACCGAACTGATCAACAACAAAAAAACGAACCAGTATTTCCCCGGATCGCTCACCACCGCATCCGGAAAAATGTTCGGCGTCGAGATTCGGCCGCGCGGCAAATACCGCCGACGCAGTTGCGACGTGCCGCCGCTGAAAATGAAATTTCGCAAAAAAGAATTGAAAGCGGCCGGACTGGATACGCTCAACGAAATCAAGATTTCAGTGCCCTGTTTCGATGACCCCGAAAGCGAAACCCTGCTGCTGCGCGAATACGTGGCCTACCGGATGTTCGAGCGACTGAACCCCGCTTTCAGCGTCCGCGCCCGGCTGGTACGCATCACCTTCCACGATAAACATGTGGAAAAAACACGTCCGCCGGTGTATGCCCTGCTGGTGGAACATGAAGAACAGGTGGCTGCCCGCCTCGGCGGCGACCTCGTGGATCTGTTCAACCTGCCGCCCGACAGTATCGATGCAGAACAGGCAGCGCTCAATGCGATGTTCCAGTACATGATCGGTAATACCGACTGGGCTATTTCCGAAGTCAGAAATATTTATTGCCTGAAGCCGCACGCCGGCGGGAAAATTCGCGTCGTTCCCTATGATTTTGATTTTTCCGGCCTCGTCAATGCGCCGTACGCTATTCCGCGCAACAGCACGGGTCTGAAAAACGTGCGCGAACGTATGCTGGTGGCCGACGGCATTCCCGATGCTTCACTGCAACAGGCGCTGCAAGTGTTTAAAGAAACCCGTACAGCATTGGTCGGATTGTGCCAGGGACCTTTTTTGTCTGAAAAAAGCAGCGGGTATATGCAGAATTATATCGGAAAATTTTTCGAGGCAGTAGGCAATTGTTCCACCATTCCAACACGCATCAAGGGGAGTTTACGGTAAAAAGAAGTTATTAATCCGTGAACCCGGGCCGTCAATTTTGGAATATTATAAAATGTGCTGAACCTTGCAGGCGCCTTTTCCAGTTAGACCATGTAAATACCTCCTGGTCATCATCTAAATCCCCTGCATCGCATTACATGGAACTTAAAAACAACAAGTACCAACTCACTGACGGAATCGATCCGCTGGAGTTGTGTAAAGAATTCGGCACCCCGTTGTACGTATACGACGCGGCCATTATGGAAAGGCAATACCAACGCATCACGGCGGCGTATTCCTATCCGAAATTCAAGGTGCACTACGCCTGCAAGGCGCTCAGCAATCTGTCGGTATTGCGTTTTTTCAAAAAACTGGGCTCCGCGCTCGATTGTGTGTCCATCGGAGAGGTAAAACTGGGTCTGCGCGCCGGTTATGCGCCGGAAGATATTCTGTACACGCCCAATTTTGCCGGGCTGGAGGAATACGGAGAAGCCGTGGCGGCGGGTGTCAAGATCAACATCGACGCTATTCCGATGCTGGAAAACTGGGGCCTGCATTTCAAAAATGTCCCCATTTGCATCCGCATCAATCCGCACCTGATGGCCGGCGGCAATGAAAAAATCAGTGTGGGCCACATCGACTCGAAATTCGGCATCAGCATTCACCAGTTGCCGCATGTGCTGCGTATTGTCGAAAACCAGGGACTGAACGTGATCGGACTGCACATGCACACCGGCTCCGATATCCTCGACGTGGACGTGTTTCTGCGCGGCGCTGAAATTCTGCTGGAAGCCGCCCGGAAATTCCCGAATCTCCAATACATCGACCTGGGAAGCGGCTACAAAGTGCCGTACAAACCCGACGATATCGAGACGGATGTGGAAGAAGTGGGCGAAAAACTGAGCCTGTTCTTTGCGGAATTCTGTAAGGAATACGGCCGCGAACTGACGCTGATGATCGAGCCGGGCAAATTCCTGGTGAGTGAAGCGGGTTACCTGTTCGCCAAATGCACGTTGGTCAAACAAACCACTTCCACCGCCTTCGTCGGACTGGAAACGGGATTTAACCACCTCATCCGCCCCATGTTCTACGGCTCCTACCATAAAATTGTAAATGTAACGGAGCCCACGTTCAAGCCACGTATCTACAACGTCGTTGGCAATATCTGTGAAACAGACACCTTCGCCGTCGACCGCCGCATCGCCGAAGTGGTGGAGGGCGACGTGATTGGCTTTTACAACGCCGGGGCCTACGGATATACCATGGCCTCCAATTTTAATTGCCGGCCCCGCCCTGCGGAAGTGATGATTTATAAGGGGAAAGCGCATTTGATCCGGAAACGGGAGACGTTTGAGGATGTGATCCGGGGGCAAATTGAAGTAGAGATGTGAGAGATGTGAGAGAAGTGAGAGTCCGTAGCGTACACCGCTTCGCTCTATTGATTCAAAACACTGGAGCAAAGCGGTGTACGCTACGGACTCTCACTCTCTCACTTCTCTCACTCTCTCACTTCTCTCACCGTCTCACTCTCTCACCGTCTCACTTCTGATAAGAAAGGAACACCGATTCTATCGTATCGCAGCACACTTCCAGTTGAAATGCGTCGATAACGAGCGGCGGCGCGAAACGGATGATATTGCCGTGGGTCGGTTTGGCCAGCAGGCCTTTTTCGGCCATTTTTAGGCAAATATCCCAGGCAGTGTGGCTGTCTTCCGTGTCGTTGATGACCACGGCGTTCAGCAGGCCTTTACCGCGCACCAGCGTGATCAGGTCGGGGCGTTTTTGTTGCAGATCGGTCATGCGGGCGCGGAACATTTGGCCGAGTTTTTCGGCATTTTCAGCCAGTTTTTCATCGGTTACCACTTTGAGGGCTTCCATCGCCACGGCGCAGGCCAGCGGGTTGCCGCCGAAGGTGGATCCGTGTTCGCCCGGTTTGATGGTGAGCATCACTTCGTCGCTCGTGAGCACGGCACTTACGGGCAGCACGCCGCCGGAAAGTGCTTTCCCCAGAATCAGGATATCGGGTTTGAAACCGAAATGGTCGCAGCACAGCAGTTTACCGGTACGGGCGATGCCGGTTTGTACCTCGTCGGCAATAAAGAGCACGCGTTTGTCGCGGCAGAGTTGGTAGGCAGCGGGCAGGTACGTTTCGTCGGGCACGAATACACCCGCTTCACCCTGAATAGGTTCAACCATAAATCCGGCCACGTTTGGGTCTTGCAGCGCTTTTTCCAGTGCCGGAATATCGTTGTAAGGAATGATCTCGAAGCCCGGCATGTAGGGGCCGTAGTTTTTGAAACTGCTCGGATCGGTGGAGCTGGAAATGGCCGCCAGCGTACGGCCCCAGAAATTGCCTTCCACGAAAATGATCTTGGCCTGATTGGCGGGAACACCTTTTACTTCATAGGCCCATTTCCGGGCCAGTTTGAGCGCTGTTTCGCCGCCTTCCACGCCGGTATTCATCGGCAGCACGCGGTCGTAACCGAAGTAATTCGTGATAAACCGGGCGTATTCTCCCAGCAGGTTATTGTAAAAAGCGCGGGAGGTAAGCGTCAGTTTTTGCGCCTGCTCCGTGAGCGCGTTGATAATGCGCGGGTGGCAGTGACCCTGGTTAACGGCGCTGTAAGCCGACAAAAAATCGTAATATCGTTTCCCTTCCACGTCCCACACATGAACGCCCAGTCCGCGTTCGAGCACCACCGGTAGCGGGTGGTAATTATGAGCATTGTAGCGATCTTCCAGTTCCATGAGTTCGGAAGAGAGGGCGGGTGCGGTGGTCAGGACTTCCATAGCTTCAACAGGTGTTTTTGTGCGCATATTTGGCAAAAGCGCCGGTGATGTAAGAATCGAGTGGCAAAATTAAAGATTTCGGGCGAGACTTCGGGCAGTATTCTCCGTTTGTAACCTTCTAATAAATCCGATCCCGTAGCAGTATCGTACTTAGTAATACAAACAAATACCACAATTACTAACAAAACCGATCTGTTATGAAAAGCAAGATTTTATTTTGTATGCTCTCTTTGGCGTTGCTCTCCGGAACTGCCGTCGCACAAAAACTATCGCAAAACGCCCGCGCTGCGGTGGCTTTCGAACCGCCTATCAGGGAAGTGCTTTCGCCTGATTCCGTGGTCGACACGCTCTTCGGCCCCGCTTTTTCCGAAGATTGCGGCAGCCAGGTAACGGCGCTTACGTCCAACAACTGGGGTTTCATTACCGGCACAAACGGGTATGATGACGCCGAAAAAGCTCAGCGCATCACCCTCGGCGCGGGCAGTTTCACCGTTCAGGAAGTGTGGGGATTCTTCGCAGCCGCTTCCGTTGTGGGTAACGGCACCCTGCGCGCCAAAATTTATGAATCCACGGCGTCTGGCCCGGGCACCTTGCTGGCTACCAGTTCGGATATCAACGCCAGCGATATTGTGACCGATACTGCTGCCATCGTACCGACGTCCTTCTTCTTCCCGACGCCGCCGACGATCACAGGACCGGACGTATTCGTGAGCATCGACTTCGCCGACTTGTACGGCACGCAGGATACGGTCGGACTCTGGATGACCAATCCGGATTGCGGCGACGGCGATGACGCATATGAATTGTGGGGCGACGGCTCCGGCTGGTTCTCGTTCGACGATGCCAATTCCTGGGGTATAGAAACGAATCTGCTGATCGGGCTGGTGGTGGAATCGGGTTCCGTTTCCACGCAGGCGCCGCTGAGCATGAACGGCCTGCAAGTGCTTGCCGCAGCGCCCAACCCCGCTACGGAAGACATTCGCCTGAGCTACTACCTCGCCGATGCAACGGAAGTGCAGATTCAGTTGTATGCCGCCGATGGCCATATTGTACAAAGCATCAACAAAGGCTTTCAGGCTTCCGGTCCGTTTGTGGAAACCCTGCGCACGCACAACCTGCCTGCCGGAACATATGCCTACAGTATCACGACGGAAAATGCACGCCTCACGAGCAAATTTGTGGTGCAACACTGATTTAGTAGTTATCAGTTATCAGTTATCAGGGGTTGATAATCAGGCATTTGTAATCTTACTAAGCCTTACTGATTGTGATCCTGATTCGTTATCTGGTACAATTGTATGGAAAGTTGCTTTTCGGTTTGATCCGGAAAGCAACTTTTGCATTTGACAGGATGGGGTTGCGGATCTGTAGGAAGCCACACTTTTGAATATTTGGAAGATTGAATTAATTTTGAACGCGTTTCTAATTGTTCATCTCTCTAAAATTCAAAAAGCCAATGCTTTTAAACTCCATTTTAAAACAGTTTTTTACCGCTTTTTTTATCCTTTTTTGCACCTTTTCTGCTTATTCCCAGGCAGAATTTACAGAAATTGACGCCCTTGCCCGCAGTTTTCAAAAAAGCAAATACGACTCACCCGAAGCGCTCGCCAAAGCCATGTGCCAGAACCTGAAAACCGATCGCGACAAGGCGCGCGCCATTTTTGCATGGATTGCGGATAATGTGCGGTACGATTTCAAATCGATGGATTTTGTGCCCCCCAAAGGCATGAGCCGCGCCGAACTGGAAGCCACACGCATCGAACGCACCTATAAAAAAGGCAAGGGCGTGTGCGAAGATTATTCCGTACTCTATAAACACATGGCCGGCGCTGTCGGACTGGAATGCGTGCTTGTTTCCGGAAATTCCAGAAGCCTGATGCGCAGCACGCTGGGCGATCATGCCTGGAATGCCGTTAAAATTGACGGGAAATGGCAACTACTGGACGCTACCTGGGGTGCAGGTTACGTGGAAGGCGGCGACGATTTCAACCAGGTTTTTCAGCCAGGTTATTTTTTCACAGACCCCCGGATTTTCTCCATCAATCACTTTCCCAAAGAAGAAAAATGGCAATTGCTGGACAAGCCTCTGACGAAAGAGGAATTCAAAAGCCGCCCGGTTTTTTCATACGGCATTCCCGAACTGGGTGTGCTGGACATGCAGCCCTTCGGTAGCGCCCTCACCCG
>Ga0209097_10003452_pt1 | contig 12113 bp, 9 predicted proteins | sample AD_UKC052_MetaG_FD_184419 | JGI IMG/M metagenome (GOLD analysis project Ga0209097, IMG submission 184419) | Active sludge microbial communities of municipal wastewater-treating anaerobic digesters from USA - AD_UKC052_MetaG (SPAdes) (version 2) | ecosystem: Engineered > Bioreactor > Anaerobic >... | reverse complement strand
GTTAAGTCAATATCATTGGAAGAATCGGTTAAGCGGAAACGAAGATAAATTGATTGTCCGGCAAAATCACTTAAAGAAACAAATTCCTTTCTAAAGCTATCCCACTGTCCAGATTTGAGCCAAATTTCCTGCCAGTTGTTTCCATCCGGGGAAATTTCCACTCTGCAGGGGTCATAATTCCATTCTGTATAAAGGTGGGAATCGAAAATAAGCCAGGTTTGATTCGTAGCGGGAATCAGAATCGGGTTGATGGTTTTAATCCAGACATTGCAATTAATAGCATAAAAACCATAACCACCAATGCTGTCGGTAATTGCATATCCCGAAGCGGCAATCTGATTTTGCACTTTCCAGGGTCCTTCTATTTCCCAACCGGAACTTCCATTTTCCCAATCCTCACTGAAAACAATTGTGGCAGGACTGAGGTTAAACTCCAAATGATTATGACCTTCTGTAAGATTTACAGTTCCGATATAGGGAGTGTAACCTAAAGCATAAATTTGAATTGGATAGTCCCCGGCATAAGTATTCAAGTTAGCAAAACCATTCACAAAAAGTGTGTCCGGGAAAATATCACCGATAATAACTCTCGCTGAAACGGGTTCAGAACCGCAACGAACACCTATTCTTAAAGTAGCTGGAGGTTTTGGTTCCAAATTTATCTGGATATTTGTCCACGAGCCGTTATTTACTATTTGATTATTGATAATCTTGTCGTAATACCCTTTTTTGCGAGCTATAACGGTGTAAGAACCACTAGCTAAAGGACGGTAAAATTTTCCATTTTGGGGAAAAGAAGTTCTGGGACGAAACCAAGGCGCATTATGTTGCTGGATAATAATTTCCGCTTCTGTTGGTATTCCTGCTGCAGTAACGTTTCCGGTAAGCATTGAAGAAGAAGGAACTGCTGAACTGAACATTAAAGCTCTGTTTATCAACCAGCGGATTCCATTACTGCAACGCTGAACTGTTCCCACCATAACAGTTGAATCCGGTTGAATATCACTGGTTCCACATTCAACTAAAAGAGCGATTGTGCCATATTGCTGATAAAGCCAATCGTGAAATGCACCCTGACGACTCAAATTGGGATATGCCTCATAGGTTCCAGTGCCACTTTGTTTGATAATTTGAGAAGCAAAACCGGTAGCAATAGAAGCAGCAAAATTAAGGTCGGGACTGGGACGAATATATTTCCAGTTAAAAGGATAATAGACCTTTTCCGAGAAATTGCCCGTCCGGGAAGAATGCCAACAAACGGCATAAATGAATTTTCTTTGCTCACAAAGCTGTTGAAAGCCAATAAGTTCACTTTCACTCATTGGGGCAGGACCGCGATAATAATCATAGGTCTCATCTCCAACAGGACAATAAAGTGTATCCCCATGCACCCAATTGAAGGCAAAATTGCGATTTATATCCACTCCGTCTATATCACCTCCGGTTACCGGATCAAAATCAAAAATACCGTTGTTATTGTTATCCCGTTTATTCTTACGATAGGAAACATCCAGATTTTCCGTAACTACATTGTGCCCTTCAGGATTGAGAGTTGGAATAAACCATAAGTCAAGCTGCGAAATCCATTGAGCATAAGGTTGCTGATAGCGGTAAGTTAATATTTCGGCAATATTAGCCATAGTTGTTTGAACTCCCAAAACCTCTTCCGCATGAACTTGTCCGACAAATAGCAAAGCCGGTTCGTATTCATCAATTTCCACATTATCGGAAATACGAATAGCATAAATAGGAATATGATCTTGCTGCGAATAACCAATGATATATAGTTTAGCAATATCGGGATGTGACTGCTGATGACTTTGCAATAAAGCATAAATTTGGGCATAAGTATAATAACAAGTAGGCAGGGTTGCACTTATCAATGCCGGCAAAAATAGCATAGTGCATAATATTATCTTCATCGCTATCTTCATTGTAACTTCCTTTGTGTAGCTGGAGCTCGCTGTAATTCCTTTTTTTCTTACAGAGGAATGTTGTCCTCCAGCTACACAGTTATAAAGCAATTTTCAGTCCAAACAACTGTTCTTTGAGTTAAAATCGGTTTTATTTATACTGCCAATCTCTTTTTATTAAACAATATATCTTTGAACTGGTCTAATAGTTATCAATTGTTTTCAGCCGATTTTGACTCAAAGAAAGAAGTAATCCGGTTATCTGCTTTCTATTTTTCAGTTAGTTAAAAAACAAAATCACTTACCTTTTTGAAATTTATCGGGAACGAAAATCAATCCAGGTTTCACCTTTCCACTTTTTCACTTTTTTGTATTGACATAATTCAGCGAGCTAATTTTTAGGTTTACTTGTATTGATTTATAAACAAGGAGAATTAGATAAATGAAGAAAGGAATTCATCCCAAATATGAACTGGTAACAGTTACCTGTGCTTGTGGAAATACATTTCAAACCCGGAGTACAAAAGATAAATTGCAAGTAGAAATTTGCAATGTATGCCATCCCTTTTACACAGGAAAACAGAAGATAGTTGATACTGCCGGAAGAGTAGAGAAATTCAACAAAAAATATAACCTTAAACAAGAGAATTAGGGTTTTACACCCGATATACGCCATTTTGTCCGTTTCCTGAATACGGGAAAATGGCGTTTTTTCTATCTTAGGGAGAAGAATGCAGGAAAAGAAAGAAATCAATGTTGGCGGTCAAGCCGTTATTGAAGGCGTGATGATGCGCGGTCCGGATAAATTAGCAACAGCTATTCGCAGAAAAGATGGCAGTATTGAATTATTAAAAACTCCTTTTATCAGCATCACACAGAAGAAGAAATTTTTGGGTCTGCCTATAATTCGTGGTTTTGTTTCGCTGATTGAGATGATGATAATTGGCATAAAGACCCTCACCTTTTCTGCCAATCGTTTTGAACTTGATTTACTGGTAGAAGAGGAAAGCAAAGGCAAAAAAACAAAAAAAAGAAGTAAAACGGCAGAAAATACAACAAACATAGTTAGTTATATAATTGCCTTCGGTTTAGCTTTTCTGCTTTTTGGCTGGCTGCCATATAAACTTGCGGATTGGATGCATCTTTCTCGCAAAGATATTCTGTTTAATCTTTTTGCCGGAGCTATTAGAATTGTCTTTTTTGTGCTCTATGTATATCTGATTTCTCTAATGAAAGATATCAAGCGGCTTTTCCGTTATCATGGTGCTGAACATAAAAATGTCAATGCTTATGAACATAATTGTCCCTTGATAATTGAAAAAATACAGGACTGGTCAACAATACATCCTCGCTGTGGCACAAGTTTCATCTTTTTTGTGCTCTTGATCAGTATTCTTATTTTTTCTCTTGTAGATACATTGGTTTCAGCGTACATTTTACATACTCCTGTTCCGGTTTATTTGCGCTTGGCATATCATATTTTGCTTTTACCTCTTGTTTCAGGTGTATCTTATGAAGTGCTGAAATATTCCGGTAAGAATTTAAACCACCCTATTGTAAAACTTTTAACTGTTCCCGGAATGGCTTTACAACATATAACTACTCAGCCACCCGATAATGATATGATTGAAATTGGTTTGGTAGCTATGAAAGCTGCTTTGGATATGGATTTAAGTGAACATAAGGTAAAAATTATAGAGGAATAAATCTCTTGCTTCCCCAAGAAAAATTACAAATCCTGGAAAATGAACTGAAGGAAATGCAGGAAAAAATAAGCGATCCTGCTGTTATTAACGATCCCCAAAAATATCGCAACTGCCTGCGCCGCTTTAAGGAATTAAGGGAAATTAATGCTGCCTGGAAACATTATCAAACCCTAAAAAAGCATATTGAAGAAGTTAATGCCCTGGAAAAAACGGAAAATGATCCAGAAATGCTTGATTTGATAAAAGATGAAGAGCGTTCTTTGCAACAACAGCTGGAACAGACAGAACTGAAACTAAAGGATTTGCTTATTCCTGCTGACCCTAATGACGCTAAAAATGCCATAGTAGAAATTCGTGCCGGAACAGGTGGCGAAGAAGCAGCTCTTTTTGCTGCCGATTTATTCAGAATGTATAGTTACTATGCAGAAATGAAGGGTTGGAAATTGGAAGTGATTTCTCTGAACCAAACGGAACTCGGTGGCTATAAAGAAATCATTTTTCAGCTAAGCGGTAAAGATGTATATTCTTATATGCGCTTTGAAAGCGGTGTCCATAGAGTGCAAAGAATTCCTGTAACCGAATCCTCAGGCAGAATTCATACTTCTGCTGTTACTGTTGCTGTTTTGCCTGAAGCGGAAGATATAGATATAGACATTCAGGAAAGTGATTTACGCATAGATGTTTACAGAAGTACGGGACATGGCGGTCAAAGTGTAAATACAACCGATTCCGCTGTTAGAATTACCCATTTACCTACAGGAATTGTTGTTACCTGCCAGGACGAAAAATCCCAAATTAAAAACAAAGCCAAAGCACTGAAGGTTTTACGCAGTCGCTTATTGGATGAGGAAATCAGCCGCCAGGAACAGGAAATTGCCAAAGCAAGAAAGGCACAGGTCTCTACGGGTGATCGCAGTGCTAAAATCAGAACTTACAATTTTCCCCAATCAAGAGTTACAGACCATAGAATAAACTTGACAAGTTATAATCTGGATTCCTTTTTGGCAGGAAACATAGAGGAGTTTATTCAAGCATTACGACTTGCCTGGAGAAACGAAAAGGTGAACACATAAATGTCTGTGGTTCAGATTGTTCTGATCCTGTTGGTGTTACTTTTCTTTTTATTGCTCAGCTTTTTATTTGCCGGTTTGGAAACAGGGATGCTTTCTATAGACCAGATAAAATTAGAGCAGGAAGCGAAAAAAAGTAAAAGTAAAGCAGCCATTCTGCAGTTTGTCCGTCAACCGGATAGATTTTTAGGGACAATTCTAATCGGCAATAACATTTCCAATGTGATTATGGCATCGCTTTCCACCTATTTAGTTAATCGTCTTTTTGCTCCCGTTTTTGATGCGCGTTACACTTCTCTGGTGGTGGGCATAGTTGTGTTGATTTTTGGTGAAATTGCTCCTAAAGCAATTTTTCGGGATAATGCCGAAACCCTTGTTCCCCTATTATTTCCCTTTTTGCAATTCTTCTATTATTTGCTTAAGCCATTTGTAATGGTTGTTACCTGGTTGAATAACTTTCTGCGTAAATTGTTGAAACTGGAAGAGGGTTATCAATATGACTATTTAACTAAGGATGACCTTTCCTTTTTGCTTTCTCAGGCAGCTAATGCCGAAACGGAAGATAACCAAATGGAAATGATTGAAGACGCTTTGGATTTTACCGAACTGGATGCAGGAAATGTTATGGTTCCGCGCACGGAAATTGTAGCTATTCAAGAAAATACTCCTCTTTCGGAAGTTATCAATATTGTAAGGAAAGAAGGTTTTACCCGCTATCCTGTTTATCGGAATAATATTGATGACATAATAGGGATTTTAATTATCTTTGATATCTTGAAAAAGGATTGCACTCCGGATATGATTGCTGGAGATATTATTCACGAACCCCTTTTTGTTCCTGAAAATATGGATTTGGATGTTCTTTTAAAAGAAATGCAAACTAAGCAACGCAGTATGGCTATTGTAGTTGATTCTTTTGGGGGAACGGCAGGAATTGTAACGATGGAAGATATTTTAGAAGAAATTGTAGGTGATATAGAAGATGAGTATGATATAGATGAAGATGAACATTCTGTCCAGCAAGTTGGTCCCAATACCTGGCTGGTAGCTGCTGATACGGAAATTGATAGATTAGCGGATGATTATGGCATTGAATTACCTGAAGGTGACTATGAAACAATAGCAGGTTTGATTTTAGACCGCCTGGAAAGAATTCCTCATCAGGGTCAGGTTATTAATATTCCACCCTATAAAATACAAATTTTGCAGGCAACTGCAAAGCAGATTATTAAGGTTAAAATACATAAAACGAGTAAGATAGAGGTTTAATATGAAACTAATGGAATGTGTTCCCAATTTCAGTGAAGGAAGAGACAAGACAATTCTGGATGCCATTGCAACTGCCATTAAAAATGTGAAAGGGGTTGCTTTACTGGATATTGATCCTGGAGCTGATACTAATAGAACCGTTTTTACAATGGCTGGAGAACCTGAAGCAGTTGTAGAAGCAGCTTTTCAGGCAATAAAAAAAGCAGCGGAACTGATTGATATGAGTAAACATAAAGGAGCTCATCCCAGAATGGGGGCTACGGATGTTTGTCCCTTTATTCCAATTTCGGAAATGACTATGGATGAATGCGTTGAATATGCCCAACAATTAGGAAAAAGAGTTGGCGAAGAACTTGGCATACCTGTTTACCTATATGAATATGCAGCTACCAAAGAGGAATGGAGAAACCTGTCTAATATCCGTAACGGTGAATACGAAGCATTACCGGAAAAGGCAAAAGACCCTTATTGGAAACCTGATTTCGGTCCTCATACTTTTAATGCCAAAAGTGGAGCTACTGCTATTGGAGCCAGAGAATTTCTCATTGCCTACAATATAAACCTCAATACCCGTGATAAAAAGAAGGCAAGTGAAATAGCACAAATAATTCGTGAAAGCGGAAGACCCGCCAGAGATGAAAACGGTAAATTGCTGAAAGATGAAAACGGTAACCCAATTTATATTCCGGGTTTATTTTCTCATTGTAAAGCAGTGGGTTGGTTTATTGAAAGTTATGACCGCGCTCAAATAAGCATAAACCTGACAAATTATAAAATTACCCCTCCTCATCTGGTTTTGGAAAAAGTGCGGGAACTGGCATCTGAAATGGGTATGCAGGTTACCGGAAGCGAACTTGTAGGTTTAATTCCCAAATCCGCTTTAGTGGAAGCCGGGAAGTTTTACTTACAACGCTTACAGGAAAGCACCGGCATTCCGGAAAAAATGATTATGCAAACAGCTATTCAATCAATGGGACTGGCAGAACTGGCTCCCTTTGATCTAAATAAAAAGGTTATTGAATATGCCATTGCCGGAAAAGACCTGCTGGTAAACCTGAAAGTAGATGCCTTTTGTGATCTGCTTTCTACAGATGCACCTGCTCCTGGAGGAGGAAGTGTTTCTGCTCTTTGTTCTGCTATAAGTGGAGCTCTTTCTGCAATGGTAGCTAACCTCACAATCGGCAAAAAGGGCTATGAAAAGGTAACTGAAGAAGCAATGAAATTAGCTCCAAGAGGACAGGAAATCAAACAAAAGTCACTGGAAGTTATTGATAAAGATACTGATGCCTTTTTTGCTTTGATGGACGCAATGCGTTTACCGAAAAAAACAGAAGAGGAAATTGCATATCGGAAAGCGCAGATTGAAAATTGTACTCAACAGGCAATTAATGCACCTCTGGAAACAATGCGATTGGCATTTTCCGCTTTAGAGCTTGCCTCCAAAATAGCAAAAATAGGCAATACTAATGCTCTTTCCGATGCAGGAGTTGCTGCTTTAACAGCTTTCTGTGCATCTCAATCTGCCTACTATAATATTTTAATTAATATCCCCGGAATTACGGATGAGGAGTTTAAACAAAAAACCCTTGCCGAAGCAAAAGAACTGCTGGAAAAATGTAAGATTATTGCCTATAGTGTAGAAAAATATGTTTGTGAACAGTTAAAAGGTAAAGGGTGAACAGGTTAACAGTTTAACAGGTGAGACCCACGATAGGCATAGTGACCAATTAAGCATTTGTGTTATAACTATATTTTTTTCCTTCTTGAGAAAGCAGGAATCAAGATAAAACTCAGCAATAAAGAAGGAAGAAGAATATCTGAATGCCTATTTTCTCCATAATTTTAGTCCGTTTTTTTCAGGACAACTAAACCCTCACATTCTTCATTTTTCATTCGTCATTAGTAATGGCTTGCTTGTATATCTGTGATACCTGTTGCAGAAATTCAGTTTTATTGGCATAACGCATAACACTTCTAGCTGAAGGAGAAGGTAAAATCCCTATTTTTATTTCCCGGTGGGGATTATTTTTCAGGATAAGGGAATTGCCATTATCTCTTATTTCAATTAAGTCATAATGTTTCTGCTGTTTCAGATAATCCATAAGCCAATAGTGAACTCTATTTTTGCTGGTGCATAAGATTTTTGTAAGAGAAGAATTATTATAAAGAATTCCTAAGATATCCTGATATTCCAGAACCGTTAATTTATAGTCCTCTGCGCTGGTTCCTTTTCTGCTAAACTTTAATAGGATATCTGCCATTCCGAGTTGATTTCGGGCTAAAAAGCTCTGTAGAAAATCAACCTGATAAGCTGTTTTAATTTTTCTGTCTTCTTCCAATGACCTCAAGTAAGAGATGCTATCTATTTTATCCGGTTCAAATGCGGTAAATAATATTTCCCAAAGAAGATTACTGTTACTACCGTAATAGTAGTCCATATCCTTATTTTTCAGGTCATTAGCATTACCGGTACAAAAACGATAGGGAGGTGCACTACCTAAAAGCAGAACTTTAGCATCTTTTGGAATAAAAGGTTTATAGGGATGATTTTGCATTGTCTCCATATCATAAACTCCTAAAAAGTGTAGCTGGAGGACGCTATTCCTCCGCTTTTTTGGAAAACCCTGTTCTTATGTTTTTTCCCATTTCCAATAAACCTTGTAGTTACTCTATTATTAAAAAAAATTAAATTAACGCGGAGCTACAGTGAGTTCTGTCTACACAAAAAGGTGAGCTATGTTTACATTTCTGTTTCCTCATCTTCGGGCAAAGGTAAATCAGGAAGAGAGGCAAGTCGTTTTTTTCTAATTCGCCAGGCAATAATTAAAATCACAGGAATCAATAAAGCCAGGAGGGCATTTATACTCCAAAACAGATACTGGTAGCGCAAATGTTTAATATATCTTGCATACTCCTTGTGAAAGTCATAAAAAGTAGTATGAAAAGCGCGGTTAAAGCAGTCGGTAAAAGGTGCCTGCAGATTTTTTCTATGCTGTTGAGCTACCATTTCCCAAAAGGAATTCCACTGTTCATTTTTCTTATTTTTCAGATAGCTGATTGCCATTGTGGAAGATAGATAGAATAGGGACCAATCCTCTTTTTTTTCCGGGTAGCTGTAACTAAGCCGAAAGAGGTCGCTTTTTTCCCCTAAAAAGCTCTGCTGCAGGAAGTATAAATACTGTTCAAAACCCATTTGCCGGGAAAAATGAGTTGCCATTCCTTCGTGAAACCACAAAGGTGTTTGCGTAAAGACCTGTTCCAGATACCAGTGAATATATTCATGCATTAGTATTTTGCGGTGATTTTCCTGAATGGAAGCAAGAGGTTTTACATAAATTCTTTTTTCGGTTCCGCTATAGAAGGCATCGCTGAATTCCACAATTTTTGCCTTGCCCAAAGCCAATGTTTGATAACTTCTATTATTTTCAATCAGATAAACCGGAGCAAGGGCATCCACATAAACGCCCAGTTCCATCTGAAAAGAATCAATATTCTCATCCATTGCTTTCAGCATTTCTGCCAGAGGTTGGGAAACTGGATTTTGAGCATAAATTGCCAAGTTATTGGTTTTAAGCTGTAAAGGATAGCTGGAAAAAAGAAATCGTGATAGGCATAAAAGAATAAACAGCAAAAAATGCCTTTTCAAGTTTTGGTTCCTTGTTTTTTTAACAGTGAACGGCAAATTCCATTTTGGCACAAGGAATTCGGCACTCCGATATCCTTTAAAAGCATATTCTCAGGAAAGGTCTTCTTGGCGTAATAATTCGTAATAGCGGGTAGCGTCCTTTTTAGCTACATTTCCTTCCGGGATTTGGGTTATCCGAATTTCGTGTTCCGCATTATACAGGCGGAAAATGATAATATCTCCTGCCTTTACATCTGCAGAGGCCTTAGCTGGTTTTCCGTTAATAAGCACCAGATTTTTATCGCAGGCATTTTTAGCTATGGAACGGGTTTTTGTCAGACAGAGTTTATTCAAAAGCACATCAATGCGCATATTTATCCTTCCTGCTTAAAGTTCCAGAGAGCTCTTTCCGTAAGGAAAAGCTCTTTTAACAATTCATTATTTTTCAAGAAAGTAAGCGTTTTGTCTCCCGCGCAATCATCAATTCTTCGTTAGTGGGTATTTTCAGAACCGTAACCGAAGAATCATTTGCGCTTAAAACTTGAATTCCATCAGTCCGTTGGGAATTTTCTTCCAAATTTAATTTTATACCTATGGCTTCCAGATCACGGCAGACCTGTTCACGCAAAAGAGGCATATTTTCACCAACTCCACCAGTAAAAACCAAAACATCCAATCCATTTAAGACGGCAAAATAACTGCCAATGTATTTCTTAATGCGGTAACAATAGACATCCAATGCCATAATTGCTTTGGGATTGTTTTTTACTAAAACCTCATTTTCAATTTCCCGCATATCATTGGAAATATGACTTAAACCCAACATTCCGCTTTTTTTGTTCAAAATATTGTTTACTTCGTCCACACTTAATCCCAGTTGTTGTTGTAAATGAATCGGAATAGCAGGGTCAATATCTCCGCAGCGAGTGCCCATCATTAAACCTTCCAGCGGGGTAAAACCCATAGAAGTATCAATGGATTTGCCGTTTTTGATGGCAGTCATTGAAGCTCCATTTCCCAAATGACAGGTAATAATTTTTAAGGATTCCAGAGGACGCTGTAAAAATTCTGCCGCTTTCAAACTTACATATTTGTGGCTTGTGCCATGAAAACCGTAGCGCCGGATTTTGTAGTTTGTATAAAGCTCCAAAGGCAAAGGATACAAATATGCCATAGCAGGCATTGTTTGATGAAAAGCAGTATCAAAAACACCACATTGAGGACAATTTGGCATATTTACTTTCACGGCTTCAATCCCTTTCAAATTGGCAGGATTGTGTAAAGGAGCAAGGGAAACACATTCCTGCATCACTTGAATAACATGCTCGGTAACTTTTACTGCATCTGAATAATGTTCTCCGGCATGCACCAAACGATGCCCTACAGCATCAATTTCATCCAAACCGTTTAAAACACCATTGGCAGGATCAATCAGGGCTTCAAGAATTAGTTGCAAGCCCTGTTCGTGATTATCCACCACCATTTCCCGTTTCTTTTTGGTGTATTTCTCACTTTTATAGGTGAATAGAGCAATATCTTCCCCTATTTTTTCTACGATACCTTCCGCCATTAAGCTCTCTGTTTCCATATCAATAAGTTGATACTTTATAGAAGAGCTGCCGCAATTCAAAACTAAAATTCTCATTTTTCCTCTTTTTTCCCGTTTATTTTTTTTCTCAAAGTCCTGTTTATGAGCTATATGTCAAATAGTATTTTCTCGGTTTTCCCTTCCCTATCAGCTAACCATTTTATTTACGGTAAGTTATAACCAATAGAAGGGAACATTTCATTCTGTATGTTTGCTCCTTTTCGGGTAAACGAGAGGGCATTAAGTATAATTTTCTACTTTTTTCCGCTCTTTTTTCCTTTTCTTTAACGCTATATAGATCAATAAGATCCCTTATCTTTCCCATATCGCGATATGGGAACGATATGGGAATCATATCGGAAGGATATGAGTGTTGGCTAAGTGCGAAAAGTTATCTTAATGTGTTTCTATATAGTTAGTTCTGATCTTCTGCAGGAATGGTTTGGAATGTAACCTCAAATTCCTTTTCGGGAGCAAAATCAAAAAATTCCCAGATATAATTCCTTCCCTCTTGTTTCTGCAGAGGGAAAGGAAGAGAACTTATTTGCACACTTATGCCAGGATGCAAAGTATATTTAGCGTAAGGTATGGGTCTGCCCCAGGAATTTGTAGTGGTGATAATATATTTGGCATAATTGCTTTTAAGGGTTTGAGTATAATCAAGGTGCAAAGAACAAAAAGAAAGAGCAGGCAGAGAAAGGAGAAAAGTAAAACCGTTCTTATCTTGATTTAGCAGAGTTACTGCTCCTTCCTTGTCATCTTGAACAGATAATGCTTTAATTTTAGGAGGCAGGCAAAAACTATCACTGGGAACGGGAAAAAAGATCAATTCCTTAGCGGAAAGCGAATCGTAATTGGCAAAATGAAATAGACCATCCATTTCCCATAAATTATTTTCCAGATAGAAATTCAGCTCTTCCGCTTCAAAAGTGAGAGCGGAAA
>Ga0209097_10003450_pt1 | contig 12114 bp, 10 predicted proteins | sample AD_UKC052_MetaG_FD_184419 | JGI IMG/M metagenome (GOLD analysis project Ga0209097, IMG submission 184419) | Active sludge microbial communities of municipal wastewater-treating anaerobic digesters from USA - AD_UKC052_MetaG (SPAdes) (version 2) | ecosystem: Engineered > Bioreactor > Anaerobic >... | reverse complement strand
TTTTCAGTATTTGCGGCGAATAAAATATCACTACGGGCTGTATGTCTATCCTAAGTTTTTCAGCAACATAAAATCCTCCTTTGTGAAAACGCGATATCGTTCCATCTCTGTTCATTTTGCCTTCGGGAAATATCAGTAACGGACACCCCATTTTTACAGGTGTCCTGAGCTCTTCAACCAGCAGTTTTTTTTCTTTGTAAATAGAAAACAGGTTTATATATTTTGTAAGGAAAAACCTGGCCCAGACATTATCATGCCAATTGTTGTTGAGTACGCACACTTTTGAATCGAAAGCCGTAGTAACCACTACATCGGTAAACGACTGATGGTTGCATACTATCATTACCGGCTTGTCAAACGTATCTTTCTTTTTATTGATATAGCGTACCCGGATATTAAAGTGCGTTTTGATCACAAAGCGCGCATACCCTACTAACAGCCGGGTGTAGAAATCATCAGCTTTCTTTTTTTTATGCGTAAAAGGCGCAGGAATCAATAAGGTAAATACCTGTGAGGTGATGATGAAAATTATAAACGAAACCAGTCCTTTGAAGAGTACCAATAGTTTTTTTTGTTCTTGTGTTGCCATTTAAAATCTGGAGAGTCAATCTTTTTGTGTAAATAAACCCGGTTTCTTTTCAACGGATATTTTCCTGTTGTGCACAAAACAGTGTCGCCGTTGTGCCGGCAAAGGTAAACAAAATCATTCCCTGAAAAATCTACCTGTACATTTTTTGAAAAATCGAGCCTTACATTTTGATGAATTTTTGAGTAACTTTCTGACCATTTTCACCAATCATGGTTACCCAATATATGCCCTGGCAGAAGTGGCTGATATCAATACATACCTGCCTGCCTTTATGACAGGAACTAAACAGTTTGTTTCCGGTAATACCCGTAATTTCAATACGTACCTCTTTATCCTCTGCAAAGCTAATATTCAGTTGGCCTGAGGCAGGGTTGGGAAATAAGGTCATAGCAGGCATCGGGCATTCATTGGTGTTTATCGCTGATGGATTGATGGTACAACTGTGGATGCTGGTAACTTTCGTGGAGTTGTTCAGTGAATCAAGGAAGTTGTTCCATGAAGCGTTGTTTCCTTTTAAAAAGTAATCCAGATAAGGCATAACAAAATTCATGGCCGTAAGCTGCTGTTCGGCCCGCGACAAGGGTACACCGCCGGGATGACAGCTTTCTTCACCTGTAGTGCATATAAAATTGTAGTCGGCAAAGTTACAGTGTCCGCCGTTTTTGATGCTGATAAAGGTTTTACATGGTGAAGAAAGCGAATCGAACATGGGTGTCTGGTGTTCATCGGGTGGCGCCACACAATCCATTTCGCCTGCTATTACCATGGCCGGGATGCTAACATTGGTGGCCGCATGAATTGACGATGGGTTGGTATTGGCAGCGGCAAAGGTAACCATCACGTTAGGTACGGAATTGTTTTCGCAGGCCAGGAATGCAGCACCGCCACCCATCGAATGCCCCATAATGGCGGAGGTGGCGCTGACTTTCTGATAAAAAGGCGACGAGCTGTTTGTCCCTTCTGATTTTAATTGATTGATAAGGAAAGCAAGGTCACGACCAAATTCCAAATGATCTGGTGTTCCGCTTTCTGTTTTAGGCAGGGCCACGATATATCCCATGGGAACGAGGACCGTCCATACATTTTCATATGCCGATACACCCATCAGGAAGCCATGGCCATAAACAACTATGGGGAATTGTCCGTTGGCAAGGGCAGCATTGTCGCCCGCCGTGGTTCCCGGATAATAAACTTCTGTTTCGATATTGCGGTTGCTACGCGCCGGATCCTGGAAAGTGATGGTGCGGTGGCCAACCTGAAATTGTGCAAAAGAACCTGAAAAATAAGATAACAGGGCAAGAACAAATAAAATTCTTTTCATTGTTTTGATATTTTCGGGTTTAGGAATTAATAAAAAAAAAAGAGGCCGTTAAGCCTCTTTTGGAATTTTATTTGGCAACTCTTTCCAGCCATCGTAGCATGAAGAACATTGTCCCCATCGAAATACAGCAGGCCACGATGAAAACGGTCCATACGCCGGAAATAGGAATAATGTCGTACAATACAGCTCCGATAAACAGCAGCGAGTTTCCGACAGCAGTGGCACAAAGCCATAATCCCTGCATCATACCCTGATATTTGGGAGGAGCCACTTTCGAAACGAAGGATATTCCCAACGGCGAAATGAAGAGTTCGGCCACAGTCAGGATAAAATAAGTGCCTAACAGCAGGAAGGGTGTGATACGCTGAGCATCGGGCAATCCTCCCATTTCTGTAAGTTCGCTTTTTGTAGGAATTCCCATTGAACCCAGTGCCATTAACAGATAGGCACTAGCAGCGATACCCATTCCGATGGCAATCTTTTTAGGAGTTGAAGGTTCTTTTCCTCTGGCCCGTAAAGCGCCGAAAACAGCTAAAATCACCGGTGTAAGGAATACAACAAAAAATGGATTAATTGACTGGAACAATTCTGCACCTTTTATTTCGGTAAACCCAAGGTTAATACTGATTTTGCTCAGGTCTGTGTAGTCTTTTGCAAAATAAGTAAGTGTTAACCCATTCTGATGGAATGAGAACCAGAAGAAAATAACCACGGCAAAAACTGCAAACAATGCATAAAGGCGCTGCTTGACTTCTTTAGCATCCATTTCTTTAATATTGGCATTGGCAACTTCTTCCTTGGTTTTAGGATTCGGGAATTTCTTTTTGTTGGCAATGTAGATAATCAGTGAAATTAACATAGCACAGATTGCTACTGCAAAAGCATAATGAAAACCTGTAGCAAACACGTTAAGGTATTTATTGGCGAAAGTTGTTATGTCGGTTCCGGCATAATTAAATTGTGCGGCGAATTCCTGAAGTTTGGTTAGGCCTTCTGCGCTGATTGTGTTATTCAGTTGTGAATGGCACAATTCCGGCATTGCAGAGTTGTATTCAAATCCATGAGACGTTACCCACCAGTTCCTTACGCCTACAGCTGCAAGTGGCGCAAAGATGGCACCCACATTGATAAACATATAAAATATGGAAAATCCAGAATCACGTAATTTCCCATATTTTTCGTTGTCGTACATCTGACCGACAAGAGCCTGCAGGTTGCCTTTGAACAAACCGTTACCGAAGGCAATAACAAACAATCCGCCGCAGGTCATCCCAAGTAAAAGATTAAAAGAATTTTCAGGAACCGGAGTTGATGTAGGGATAGCAATCAGAAAATACCCGACAGCCATCATAATTAAGCCTATAAGGATAGTGCCTTTAAAGTTCTTGGTTTTATCAGCAATGAGTCCGCCAACAAAGGCAAGAATGTAAATCGAAAAGTAAAAAATGGAATAAATGATTCCGGCATTGGGGCCTGAAAGACCGAATTTTGCCTGAAGAAACAGCACGAGGATGGCCATCATGGTGTAAAACCCGAAACGCTCTCCCATATTAGCCAACGCTGCCGACAATAAACCCTTAGGATGATTTTTAAACATAGTTTTTTAGTTTTAAATTATAAGGTGCAAACATAGTCAAATTTTTTAATTAGACAAGCATAAATTTTATGTTTCCTTGAAATATGTGGTTTATAAATGTTTATTGATTACGACAATACTGTAATCCCTTAACCTGAAAAATTCATAAGAATTTTTCACCCTTCGAGCAGACAAAAGAAAATAGGGTAACCCTGCAATGATTGGCTTCTTTATATATTTTCTTTGTCGGGATTTACCTAACCTGCTGCCCACATCGACCTCCCAAATAAACAAATTTCACTTCTTTCATTTGTGAAAAGGTCTGGTTAAAAATGCAATTTTTCCAAATTAATTAATATCATGTGGTAATCCCGGGAGTATGCCTTTATTAACGTATATAGGGCGCACATACTTCCTGAGCGCTTTGAGGTTTACCCAAAGCCATACGCCTGATAAAATCGTTATGGTTCCTGAAATCAGCAATGTGTAAGGTATACCAATCCCACTGGCCAGCGTTCCTGAAAGGAGATTGCCAATGGGTGTCGTTCCCATCAGCGCCATAGCATAAAAACTCATCACCCGCCCCCGTTTATCTTCATCGGCAATGGTCTGAAGCATCGTGTTTATTGAAGATAATGAAAGAACCATAGTGAGCCCGGCGAAGAAAAAAATCATCATTGAAAGATAGGCTATGTGCGAAAATGATGCTAACGTTAAAGCCAGGCCATAAATTCCGATGCTTACAGAAATTATTCTTCCCAGCCCCAGCACTGTTTTGCGTGATGCCATATACAGCGCACCGCACAGTGCGCCGGCGCCCAGGGCGGACATAAGGTATCCAAGAGTATCAGCATTTCCATGAAGGATTTCTTTGGCATATGCCGGTAAAAGAACTACCACCGGAAGGCCGATCAGGCTTAAAACAGCCAACATGGTAATCAAAGTGCGTATCGGCATGGAATGGAAGGTATAATGGAACCCCTCCGAGAAACTCTTTTTAAATTTTCCGGGAATGATGGACTGTTGTCTAGCCGGAATCTTAATCTGCATCAGTGCGGCAATAACCGCGACAAAACTCAGGGCATTCAACAGAAAACAGATGCCCTCACCAACTATGGCAATGGTAATACCTGCAATAGCCGGGCCTATTAAACGCCCGGCGTTGAAAATTGCTGAATTCAATGCGATGGCGTTCCCCAGGTCTTTGGGGTTATCAATCAGATCGATGACCAGTGATTGCCGGGCCGGTGCGTCAAAAGCGTTGATAATACCAAAAACAATACTTAAGGTTACGATATGCCATACCTGTATGGCGCCGGTCAGTACCAAAACAGCCATAGCCAGTGCATGAAGCATGAAAAAAATCTGTGCAAGTTTCATTAATTTAAGCCGGTTATACCTGTCACTGATCACCCCTGAAAAAGGTGAAAGAATAAAACTGGGTATCTGACTGGTAAATCCCACCAGACCTAAAAGAAATACCGATCCCGAAAGCCTGTAAACCAGCCAGCTTAATGCAATATTCTGCATCCATGTTCCAATCAGGGAAACACCTTGGCCTATGAAATAAAGCCGGTAGTTTCGCGAATGCAGCGATGAGAAAATGTGCTTTATCGCCGTAAAACCTTTCGGAATATATTTGTTGAGCCCCATGGCCGGTAATAATTAATGTAAGTGTGTTATGAACCGCATACATTTTTGTATGACAAAGTTCCGAATAAATCTTTAGTTGATAGGAATTATATCAGACAATTATCTAATGCTAGTGCCTATAAGAAAACTCGTGTTTGTACAACAAAACGTCAAGTTTGAGGCCTGCCTGACTGAAGTCATTCAGGCAGGCCTGCGAAGCGACAAAAAGCGGAGTATACTGGTGCAAATGAGCATTTTTGTCGCAAGCGTAACCCTGCCCGATGCAGGCGGGGAAAAAATTGACGTTTTCCTACAAACACTATCTAAGCATGTGCCGGAGTGCTACCAACGGGTGATACAAGATCATCCTGGGCCCTGAATAACGCATTACCTGCCTTATTTTCTCCCGTTTATCTTTTTGGTAGCAATGAGTTGTGCACTTGCTGCATTTTGGCTTTTTAGGGTTGTATCGGCATTGATCAATTTTTTCATAAGCATAAAGTGTGAGTTGCCGGCATTCTTCGCACATTTCCGCATGATGGCGTTGTTTTTTACAATACATCCCAATCATGAGATACACTGTTTTTTTTTCCCGTTCGGAACTTGTCATCATAAACACACGATTTATTTTTTACAATGTTTGAACAAGAGGTTATAGGATTCTTTTAGCCCCAATTCTCCGGCTTTACTGATATCCTCGCATCCTTTTTCAATATTGCCGGTAAATAGATATAACAACCCACGGCTAAAGTAGGCTTCGGCAAATGAGGTGTTGTAAAAAATACTTACGGAATAATCGAGTATGGCCCCACTGTAATCGTTCAGCATGGTCTTGACATAGGCACGGTTGAAATACGCAAATGTAAATTTGTTATTCTTTTCTATGGCTGCCGTATAGTCTTCCAGGGCCTTATAATAATAGTCGTTTCTGTCTTTAGTGTCATTACCGGAAATCAGATCCATATTTTTCTGGTCCTGTTCCAGGTTTTGTCCCAGGTCATAATGAATATTGCCCCTGATAAACCATGCCAGGTAAGAAAATCCGGATGAGTCGCTGATGCCGGTCAACAGGTTCAGAGCTTCGCTGTAATTAAACAACGAGGCAGATAAAATACTGCTCCAGATCAGAAGCGCCTCGTTGTGGTTTTCCTTAAGGGCAATTTCCTGCAGCCGGTCACGCTCTTTAATGATTTTTTCTTTGCCTGCTTGTTGGTCGTTATGGATGAATTCAAGGTGCAGTAGGATTTCACTTAACGAGTTAAGTTCGGCAAGCTGCGCATTATAGTTCTTAGGCGTGAGCGGTAAGGCGGTCTGTTGCGCCGGATCGGCAACCGTCAGGTAATAAAGCGGCTTAATGGAAATCTCATAAGATTTGTATTGAATTTTTCCGCTGGAGGTGTCAGCGTTTTCAACCTCGGTGCGTAGCTCAAACAAACTTTTAAACGAGTTGAGCTGGGTTTCGTTGTACAAGGTGGTATCCGTGCTGTTCATCAGGTGCTCGGCCATCATCTTGTCGCGGTGGTATCCATCATAATCATTAATCTGACGGTAAAGCATAGAGCGCATATAATACGCATGATAGAATGCGGGGTACAGGCTGATGACTTTTGAGTAATCATCAATTGCGCCTATCAGGTCGTTCTGTTGCTGTCTTATTTCGGCACGGTAAAAATAGGCAAGCAGGTTTTGGGGGTTGATGCTGATCACATGGGTATAGTCCGATATAGCCTCCTGGTACTGCTCATTTTCGGCGTACAGGGCGGCCCGGTTAAAATAGCATTCGGAATTGTAGGGATTGAGGGCGATAACCTTGCTGTAGTGCCGCATAGCATTTTGATAGTCTTTCGTGTGGTGATAATACAGGGCAAGGTTGTAATAAGCGGCAATGTTGCCGGAGTCGCGGGAAAGCACATATTCAAAGTCCTTATAGGCGGAGAGGGAATCCTCCATACACAGCCTGATGTGCCCTCTCAACAGAAATAATTCGTCGAAGGCCGGGTTTATCCCGATGGCTTTGTTGCAGTCGGCCAGGGCTTTTTCGTACTTTTTGCTGTTAAGCCATAACACGCTCCTGTTGTACCAGGCGTTTACGTTGGCATTGTTCAGGAGGATACTTTGGTTAAGATCTTCTTCCGCTGCCAGGGTATCCCATATCATTGTCTTGACATAGCCGCGGGCATTGAAATAATCGGTGTTGGTGCAATTTAATTCAATGGCCCTGTCAAAATTTTTCAGGGCATCAAAATAGTCTTTTTTTTCTGCTTTGATGATGCCAAGGTAATAGTATCCTCCACTATAACCCCGGTGTATCATGGTGGTTCGTTCAAAATCGCTTTCGGCGCCAATCAAATCTCCCAATTGCATTTTTGCAAAACCCCGGTAAAAATAGGCGAGATGGTTTTCTTTTTTTTCTTCGATAACTTTGTTAAACAACGCAATGGCGCCGGTGAAATTATTTTTTTGCAGTTCCTCCTGGCCTTTGCCCATATAATAGTCCGTATTTTTTTGTCCCTGCGTTACGGCTATATTTAATAGCATCATAAATGACAACAGGGAAAAATAATATTTGAAGAAAAATGTCACGGAGCTTATGTAATATTTTTCGTGTGGTAACGACGATTTATTTTTTACTGACATTATTAACCGAAAAAAACGAAAAATATTTTATCTTCATTGACATGCTATTACTGACCAGATGTGTGAAACACCTGTCACGGGCAGTGTAACCACCGCATTGGACCATTAAAATTTAAACCTTACCTGAGCTTTGATTTCGGATTTTTTGTTGCTGTTGATTTCGTCCCAGCCTGAGCCTATCACATTTCTATCGTTATAAAATGTCTGGGCAAAACGCAACCAGATATCGATATGCCGGCCAAGTTTATACTTCAACATAAGGTAATAACGTATCCCTTTGCCATAAAAACTGGGGATGGAATACGCATACAACACATCGTTTTCGTAGGCGTACATCCTGGTGTCGTACGATTTGGTGTCGAACAGGGCAAAACGAAACGAGGCGGCCAGCGGGAATTTGTTGGATTTGTACCGTATGTCCTGATAAATCATATATCCGTATTCGGGGTCTGCCGTATGATTTTTATAGCGCGATACTTCCACACGGTTGCCCATATTCAGTGATGCAGATACGGGATAAGTCACCTGGAAACGGTAGTTTTGACGGGTATAAGGAACGGGATAATCAATAGCGGCGTCTTCATCATCGCTGTTGGTTTGCTTATTTTCATATTTATAGCGAAGCACTATGTTAATCTTTTTTGTAGGCTTGTACTGAAGTTGGAGGTTGCAGTCGAAGCCTTTGGATGGGCTGTTGACCAGATACCTCAGCCAGGGGAAGGAGTAAAAATCAGCATAGGCGTTGATCATTACCCTGTAGTGGGGACGGATGCTCAATCCGGTATAAAACCCGCTTTCGTTGTATGCGTTGCCACTTTCCAGAAAAGGGGAGGCAAACATTGATTGGTAGTTGCGCTGGTAATGACGGTAGGCAACAACAAGTGATACATAACGGTCGAGGCTTACCATAAGTCCGTTGATAGTGGCCCATCCGCCTTTGGGATTGTATTTGTTACGGCTGTACGAGGTTTCGCCAAACAGGTTGAAATTTCTGAAAATATAACTGTAATCGATGCCGATATTGAAATTGTTTTTTCCTTTAAAATCAAACATATTGTAAGGCTGCTGTTCTTTCAGCAGTTCTGCCGCCAGATGCATACCGTAGGCGGTAACACCGATGTTGATTTTTCTTGTTTTATAGGCCAGGTGGCCGCCATAGACCTGTTGGTTCAGAGTGTTTTTTTTGTCGGCCAGCGATTGGGTGTAGTGGTAACCGCTTTCGGTTATCGAGGTGATATAAAACTCGTCATTGTCCAGGGTGTCGCTTCCATTCAGCGAGGCGTCGATATTTTTTTTGGAGTAAAAAGCGGAAAGCTCAAAATTTTTAAAACCTATGGTAAATCCGGTACCACGCATAAATCCTGATTCGTAAGAGGAGGAATAGGGGCTGATGCCGCGTCCGAGTTTTTTGATGTTCACGGGTTCGCTTCCTTTTCCAAAACTAAGCCCTGTCCATAAAGTGAGTCCCTGCCCAAACTGCACATTGAAGTCGCCGACGAGGATACTCTTGATGATGCCAATATTCCTGACATTGACAAAACCGGAATAATAGTCGAATCCGTATTTGTTTATTCCTTTGAAAAACTGTTCTCCGGCATCTTTTTCGGCCGTAAATCCGCACAAGACCTTGTTGATATAGTTATAACGGTATTTTACATAAAGCTTGTCGGGACTGCCGAGGTAATGCGGTTCGGTAGTATCCGATTTCTCGTATCCCTTCGATTTTTCAAGCCCGCGCTGGTAGCGGATGAATACATCGTTTTTCCCGTATCTCAATAGGTCCTTGAAGTTAAATGTCTGCCTTTCATTTTCAGGACCTATGGTGATGTATGGCAGCAGGCGGCTGATAAGGTCCACGTCGAAGCCCTGAACGGATTGTAATTCATATACCGATAATAACTTGCCATTTTTTTGAATGTGATCAATCAGGTTGTTGATTTGAATTTCGTTCAATATTTTCAGGGCGGTCAATTCTTCATAATCGGCCCTGTTGAGGTTCACGGGATGTTTCAGAAAATACTCCAGATCGGCCAGCATGTCCACGTAATCTATTTCGGCTTCGGTTTGTTCGCTGTAGTTTTCAATCTGTTGCTGCACCTGTTCGTCTATGGTGCTGTCTGGCTCTATTTCCTGGCAAAAGGCCGGTAGGCCGGCCAATGAAAGTGTTAACGCTGCAACAAGAAAAAACAATATTTTCAACGGTGGTTTCATCAGTACTATTTGCTAATGTTTTTCTTCGAAATTATCGGGTGTATGTCGTAAACCAGCGATGCTTGCGGTGTAAATCCCAGCACGGGATGGCGCGAAGCAGAAATGTCAAGTTTGAAATGATAAAATTCAAAACCCGCTCCGAACGAATAAACAAAAGGTGTTGTGGCAACACCAATTCTTACAAAAACCGGCTTGGCAACATGGTATTCCAGTCCGGTTTTGAACACCGGCTTAAAATTATTGTCTTTTTCTACTTCCACAGCCAAAACTGCCTTATCAGAAAATGTGTACGACAAGCCGATTTTAAAAATCAGGGGCAGCCGTTCGTCGTTGTATGAGGCAAGTTTTACCTGTATGGGATTGAAGATGTGGGCGCCTATCACCAGATTTTTGATGAGGACAGCCCTGATGCCTGCTTCAAAGGTGACTGCGCCCTTGTTGCCATAGTTTTCGCCAATATGGGTATAGATATAATCAAGCTGCACTCCGGCCGAGATATTTTTCCCGAAAGACATACCGTAGGCCAGGCCAATTTTTGATTCGTTATACAGACGATAACCCAGGCTGGATACGTTAACACCGAAAACTCCGGCCTTGTTTACAGGCACCACCAGCGAGAAACATTTTAATCCCAGTTCTTTAGTGATAAAACGGTTTTCATAATAGATTCCGGCAGCTATCTTATCGTAATAAGCCATGCCCGCCTGGTTGTTTTGTACCGACCAGAAATCAGTGAAGGTTACCGATGCATGGCCCATGGCTCCGGAGCGACTGCCGAAAGGTGCATTTTCCTTTTGCGAAAAAAGAGAGAAAGAAACGATAAAAAGAAAGGAATATAATAGTATTTTTTTTGTCATCGGATCATACTTTATATGAATACTTTAATTGGCTGAGTTCTTCGTTGGCCTTGACAATTTTTGCTTTCAGATTTTCTTTGTAGGCAATGTTTTTTTTCATCAGCTCTTCATTATCCAATGCAAGAATTTGTAAAGCAAGTATGGCAGCGTTGAGGGCGCCGTTTATGGCTACCGTGGCCACAGGAATTCCCGGGGGCATTTGCAAAATGGCCAACACGGAATCTAATCCTTCCAAGGACGATTTTATAGGCACGCCAATCACCGGCAAGGGCGTCATGGCTGCGATAACTCCAGGCAAATGTGCCGCCATACCCGCTCCGGCAATAATTACTTTTATGCCCCGCGCATGGGCATTTTTTGCAAAAACGGCTACTTCATCTGGAGTCCGGTGGGCCGAAAGCGCATTTATCTCGAAAGGTATCTGCATGTCCTCGAAAAACTTTGCTGCAGCTTCCATCACCGGAAGGTCTGACGTGCTGCCCATTATAATGCTTACTAGTGCTTTCATAAGAAAATTATCTACACAAAGATAAAATATTTATAAGATTGTCGGGAAAATTATTGAAATTTGTACTTTAGCCATGAAAATAATTTTATGAAAAGAGTAACCCTTCACGACAAGACTTTTGAACTGTCTATTCCGGAAAGAGACATCCTGCAGGCAGTGGATCATGTGGCTGCACAAATAAATAAAGACTACGCAGGCTGCGAACCAGTATTTCTGATTATCCTCAACGGCTCTTTTATGTTTGCCGCTGACTTGCTGAAAAAAATTGACTTTAACTGCGAAACAAGTTTTGTGAAACTCTCATCCTATGCAGGCACTGAGTCCACTCACTGTGTCAGGGAGCTTATTGGCATCGAAGAAAACCTGAAAGGCAGGAGAATAATTGTTGTGGAAGATATCATAGATTCAGGCCTGACCATGGAATACCTGCTGGGTGAACTTAAAAAGGTGCAGCCTGCCGATGTGAGTATAGCTACTTTTTTGCTGAAACCCGATGCCTTGACCAGAGACATCAGGATTGATTATGTTGGAATAAAAATACCTAATGACTTTATTGTGGGTTATGGCCTGGACTATGACGGACAAGGGCGAAACCTGCCTGATATTTATAAAATTTTACCTTAAAACCTTGACTATGTTTAACATTATACTATTTGGAGCACCGGGAACCGGAAAAGGAACACAATCCGAAAATATCATTAACAAATACCATCTGGAACACCTGTCCACCGGTGACATCATGAGGGAGGAAATCCGCAAAGGCACCCAGATCGGGGTTCTGGC
>Ga0209097_10003449_pt1 | contig 12116 bp, 7 predicted proteins | sample AD_UKC052_MetaG_FD_184419 | JGI IMG/M metagenome (GOLD analysis project Ga0209097, IMG submission 184419) | Active sludge microbial communities of municipal wastewater-treating anaerobic digesters from USA - AD_UKC052_MetaG (SPAdes) (version 2) | ecosystem: Engineered > Bioreactor > Anaerobic >... | reverse complement strand
CCCGTTCGGCGCCGGCACGCTGCTGGTGCAGCTGGGCGGGCCGGGCATGCGCATCGGCATGGGCGGTGGCGCGGCCAGCAGCATGGCCGCCGGCACCAACACCGCCGCGCTGGATTTCGACAGTGTTCAGCGCGGCAACCCCGAGATCCAGCGCCGGGCGCAGGAGGTCATCAACCACTGCTGGAGTCTGGGAGAAGGCAACCCCATCCTGGCGATCCACGACGTGGGCGCCGGTGGCATCAGCAACGCCTTCCCCGAGCTGGTGGACGGCGCTGGCAAGGGCGCCACGTTCGACCTGCGCAAGGTACCGCTGGAGGAGACCGGCCTGGCGCCGAAGGAGATCTGGTGCAACGAGAGCCAGGAGCGCTACACCCTGGCCGTCGACCCCGACCTGCTGCCGCTGTTCCAGCAGATGTGCGCGCGGGAGCGTTGCCCCTACGCCGTGGTCGGCATGGCCACCGACGCGCCCAGCCTGGTGCTGGAAGACGGCCCCGGAGGCGAGCGGGTGATCGACATGCCGATGCAGGTGCTGCTGGGCAAGCCGCCGAAGATGCACCGCGACGTGCAGCGCGTGGCGCGCACCGAGCCACCGCTGGACCTGACCGGCGTGATGTTGGAGGACGTGGCGTTCAGCGTGCTGCGCCACCCCACGGTGGCCAGCAAGCGCTTCCTGATCACCATCGGCGACCGCACCGTGGGCGGCCTGAGCCACCGCGACCCGATGGTCGGGCCGTGGCAGGTGCCGGTGGCCGATTGCGCGGTGACCCTCGCCGACTACGCCGGCTTCCGCGGCGAAGCCATGTCCATGGGCGAGCGCACGCCATTGGCGGCTCTGCACGCCCCGGCCAGCGGCCGCATGGCGGTGGCCGAGGCCATCACCAACCTGCTGGCCGCGCCGATCAGCCTGCCGCGCATCAAGCTCAGCGCCAACTGGATGGCCGCCTGCGGCGAGCCGGGCGAAGACGCTGCGCTGTACGACACCGTCCAGGCCGTGGGCATGGACCTGTGCCCGGCCCTGGGCATCGGCATCCCGGTGGGCAAGGACAGCCTGTCGATGCGCACCAAGTGGCGCGACGATGGTGTCGACAAGCAGGTGACCGCACCGGTCAGCCTGGTCATCACCGCCTTCGCCACGCTGGACGACGTGCGCGGCACGCTCACGCCGCAGCTGCAGCCAGGCGACACCACGCTGATCCTGGTCGACCTGGGCAACGGCCAGAACCGCATGGCCGGCAGCATGCTGGCGCAGGTCATCAACCAATTCGGTGATGTGGTGCCCGATGTCGATGACCCGCAGCAACTGAAGGCCCTGGTGGCTGCCATCAACCAGCTGCGCAGCGAAGGCAAGCTGCTGGCCTACCACGACCGCAGCGACGGGGGCCTGTGGGCGGCGGCCTGCGAGATGGCCTTTGCCGGTCAGCTGGGCCTGAGCCTGAACGTCGACCTGCTGGTGACCGAGGGCGACGGCATCACCAGCAGCCTGGCCGAATATGGCGACTCGAAGAACTGGGCCACGCAAGTCAGCGCGCGCCGCAACGAGCTGACGCTGAAGGCCCTGTTCAACGAGGAACTGGGCGTGCTGATCCAGGTGCCGCGCGCCGAGCGCGACGCGGTGATGGGCGTGCTGCGCGCCCACGGCCTGTCGCGCCACAGCCATGTGGTGGGCAAGCCCAACGACCGCGGCGTGGTGGAGGTGTGGCGTGATGCCAAGCTGCAGTTCAGCGCGCCGCTGCGTGACCTGCAGCAGGCCTGGGATGCAGTGAGCTGGCAGATCGCCCGCCTGCGCGACAACCCGGCCTGCGCCGATGCCGAACACGCCGCTGCCGGCGCCGTGGGCGACCCGGGCCTGCACCAGCACCTGACGTTCGATGTGGCCGCCAACCCGGCCGCGCCGTTTCTGCAGCGGGCGAAGCCGAAGGTGGCCATCCTGCGCGAGCAGGGCGTCAACTCGCATGTCGAGATGAGCTACGCCATGGCCGAGGCCGGATTCGAGGCCTTCGATGTGCACATGACCGACCTGCAGACGGGCGGGGCGCGGCTGGACCAGTTCCAGGCCCTGGTGGCCTGCGGCGGCTTCAGCTACGGCGACACCCTGGGCGCCGGCGAGGGCTGGGCCCGCAGCATCCTGTTCAACCCGGCGCTGGCCGAGCAGTTCGCCGCCTTCTTCCAGCGGCCCGACACCCTGGCCCTGGGCGTGTGCAACGGCTGCCAGATGATGGCCGCCCTCGCCCCCATCATCCCCGGCACCCAGGCCTGGCCGCGCTTCACCCGCAACAAGAGCGAGCAGTTCGAGGCCCGGCTGAGTCTGGTCGAGGTGCTGGAGAGCCCGTCGCTGTTCTTCACCGGCATGGCCGGCAGCCGGCTGCCGATCGCCGTGGCCCATGGCGAGGGTTTCGCCGATTTCTCCCAGCGGGGCAACGCCCAGCAGGTGCGCCCGGCGATGCGCTTCGTTGACCACCACGGCGCAGCCACCGAGGCCTACCCGTTCAACCCGAACGGCAGCCCGGCCGGCCTGACGTCGGTGACCACCGACGACGGCCGCTTCACCGTGCTGATGCCGCACCCCGAGCGGGTGTTCCGCAACGCCCAGATGAGCTTTGCCGCCGGTGGTGACGTGTCGGCGCGCAGCCCCTGGATGCGGATGTTCCAGAACGCGCGCCGCGCGCTCGGCTGAGCCCGGACGCATGACAGGACATGCGTCCTGTCATGCGCCTGGCGAAGCGGCCGAGCTCTGCGAGGCCGTGGGCAAGGTTTCAGCGAGGCTGTAGGCCCCGGCCGACTTCGGCCAGCAGCTCGTAGCTGTGCAGCCGGGCGCTGTGGCTGTGGATGGCGCCGGCGGCGATCAGCTCGTTGGCGCCGGTCTGGTCCACGATGGCCTGCAACTGCTGGCGCACCGCCGCCGGCCCGCCCACCGCGCTGGCCACCAGCATGCGCTGCACGCCGGCTTTCTCGCGCGGGTTCCACAGCGCCTCCATCGCCGCCGGATCGATGGGCCTTGGCAACGGGCCGCGCACGCCGCGCTGCATGCCCAGAAAGCGCTGCTGGATGGAGGTGAACAGCACCGCAGCGTCGTCGTCGGTGTCGGCCGCCACCACGTTGACGGCCACCATCGCATGCGGCTTGGGCCAGTCGGCACTGGGCCGGTAGCTGCTGCGGTAGATGTCCAGTGCCTGCATCAGGTAGTCGGGCGCAAAGTGCGAGGCAAAGGCGAAGGGCAGGCCCAGGTAGGCCGCCAGCTGCGCGCTGTACAGGCTGCTGCCCAGCAGCCAGATCGGCACCTTGGTGCCCATGCCGGGGATGGCGCGCACGGCCTGGCCGGGCTGGGCGTCGGCCAGGTAGGCCTGCAGTTCCACCACGTCCTGCGGGAACGCGTCTTCATCGCGCACCAGGTGTTGGCGCAGGGCGCGGGCGGTGAGCTGGTCGGTGCCCGGCGCGCGGCCCAGGCCCAGGTCGATGCGGCCCGGGTACAGCGTGGCCAGGGTGCCGAACTGCTCGGCGATGACCAGCGGCGCATGGTTGGGCAGCATCACCCCGCCCGATCCGACGCGGATGGTCTTGGTACCGCCGGCCACATGGCCCACCAGCACCGCAGTGGCGCTGCAGGCCACGCCGTCCATGTTGTGGTGCTCGGCCAGCCAGTAGCGCTTGAAGCCCCAGCCCTCGGCATGGCGGGCCAGATCCAGCGCACGGTGCAGGCTCTCGGCAGCGTTGCTGCCTTCGACGATGGGGGCGAGGTCGAGGACGGAAAGGGCGGTCATGCGCAGATCATGCCTGCTGTCGGCCGGCACGGCTGCAGATGGATATGGCTGCAAGCCATGGCAACCGGCCGAAGGCAGTGGCCAGCCAGAAGCCCACAGGCCCGGGGTCTGTCGACGCCGGGCCTGCAGAAGGCCGCCCACCCAGGGCGGCCAGACACCGGTCGCGCGGCCGGTGTGCGGATCAGGGCGCCTTGCAGCGGTAGACGTTCACGTCATCGACAAACCAGCCCGTGGTGCCGCTGCAGTAGTCCGTGCCCATCTCGAAGCGCAGTTGCACCTTGGCGCCCGGCGCCGCATACGGCGCCAGGTTGACAATGGAGCGGCCCCAACTTCCGCTCAGGCTGCCGGCGTCAGTGCCCATGAACGCCGGCTGGCCAGCCATCGGGTTGTTGTTGCCCCCGGCAGCGGTAAGCAGCGTGCCGTTGTAGGCGTTGTAGATGAAGTCGGACGCCTGCACCAGCATCCAGGGGCCGCCATTCACGCTGATCTTCAGGTTGCCACCGTCGTACCCGCCTTCGGACGACATCCAGTGGTCGAAGCTCATCTTCAGGTCATTGGCACCCACCGGCACGGTGAACACCGGGCTGTCCAGCCGCAGCGCGCCGGCCTGGTCGGGCCCGGCGCACGAGAAGTTCGGGTCCATGCCGTACATGGCATAGCCGGTGCGGCCGGGCGGCAACTGGTTGGTGACCGCCCAGTCACGGCGGTAGAACTCCCCCGACACGTTGCCAACGTTGCTGACCTGCCACTTCAGACCACCACGGCGCCCGCCATCAAAGGTGTCGGCAATCACCGACGCGGGTACGCCGCCTGTGCACAGCGCCGGCGGGTTCTTGGCCAGGATCGGCTGGAAGTTGCACTGCGCTGGCGGCAGGCGCATCTCGACGGCCGTCATGGCCTTGGCGACCTGTGCGCAATCACCAGCGTTGATCACATCGCCAGTCGGAGTGCCGGTGGTCAGGCCATTGAGGCTGGCACCCGTCAGGTCAGCACACGATTGCTCCAACGCGTCTGCGTGGGCGGCAAAGTCGCTGGTCGGCCCCTGGTAGACGGACTGAGCGCGCCAGTAGATGTGGGCCGCCTTGGTCAGGCCGATCGCATTGATTGTGTGCCCGTTGTAGCTGCCGCCATCCACCAGCAGGGCATAGGCATGGTTGGGTACGCCCGAGTTGTAGTGCACGCCGCCCTGGTCGGTGGTGTTGTCGGCCACCGCCGAGCAGAAATACTGCTTGTCCGACACCTTGGCCGGCTGGCCATAGCAGTTCGGGCTGGACATGTCGCGGATGGCACCACCGAAGGCCGACGAGTCTTCGCCGATCAACCAGCGCACAGACGGGTCGGTGCCAGGGCCGCTGGAGATCGTGATGTTGACCGTGCCACTGGCCAATGCGCCAAGAATGGCCTGGCCTTCGACCTGGGTGACACGCACGGCCGGAATGGTGATGGCATTCGTGGGGTCCGTCCCACCCAAGCCGGCAGGGCTCCCAGGCACGTTGTCGTACACGACAACGCCTGCGGCACCCGCAGCCTGGGCGTTGAGTGTCTTCTGGGTGAATGGGCAGTCTCCGCGCTCAATCAGGGCGATCTTCCCCGTCAGGTTCTCGGCGATCGCCGAGCAGGCACGCACGGGTGACACGGCAGTCACGTTCGCCGTGACAGAGAACGCCTGCGGGCCCCAACCGGCACCGCCGACGATGGGCGGGCTGGTCAGCGTGCTGGGCGAGTTGACCAGAAGGGCCGGCGGCATGGTCGTGGACACAGAGCAAGCGCCCGGCGTGCGCGGCGCGTCGGCGGTGCCGCCGCTGCCGTCACGGCCGTTGATGCGGTCGATGGTCTCGCCCCAGATGTCGGAATACGCTTCGTTCAACGCGCCGGGTTGCCAGGCGTAGATCAGGCCATGGGTGTATTGCGTGTAGGCGTGGCCCCATTCGTGGGCGGTGACGTCGTCGGTCGTCGTGCCGGGGCAGAACGAGATGTACGCGCCGTTCCAGGAGGCATTCACGCAACCCCAGCCGCGGTTGAAGATCGAGTCCATCGTGGCACCGCTGCCGTCGAAGGAATCGCGGCCGAAGGCGCGGGTGAACAGGTCGTGCACCTCGCCCGAGGCCACGATCATGTTGTCGGCTTCGGTCACGCCGGTGGGCAGGGGCATCCCCTCGGTCCACAAGGGGTTGTTCGGGTAATTGGGGCCTGGGGCGGTTGCACTTGCGGCGCCGTCGAAGGCGCGGCGGTTCTTCGCATCATGGATACCGGTGAACTGCTCGACCACCTTGCCCGAATGGGCGTCCACGAACACGAACTCGCGCACGTTGTTGCCATTGCCCACAGTTACTTGCCAGACCAGGCGGTTGGCGCCTTCGACGCCGCGCACCAAGCCATCGCGGTAGACAAGCAGCATGGGCGTGGAAGCAGTCAATGCAGTGGCCTGCTTCAGGCCGGACTTCACGCGCGCCATCGCAGCGGCGGTGGCTTGCAGGGCCGAGCGCTTGGGCGTCACATCGAGCGCGATGCCGGGCACAAAGGTACCGTTCACCACCTTCAGGTTGCCCTGCGCGTCGAAATGCGAACGCAGCTCACCCCCGAACACCGGCACACCCTTGTACAACTGGCGCTGCATCACGCGGCTGTGGCCCAGCTTGTCGGTCACCACCTGGGCGGCCGTCAGTTCGCTGGCCGGGTTGGTGACGCCGAACAGCGCGCCGTACTCGGTCATGAACTGCTGCGCGGCGGCCTGGCGGGCGGCAGGGTTGGCCACAGCCGTGCTGCCGGAAGCCTTGAGGCTGGCCGAGGTCTTGCCGATGCGCACGAAGCGTGCAGCGCCAGTGGCCGGGTGAATGGCCACCTGGGCGGCATTGGCGGTGGCATTCTTCAGGCGCAGCAAGGCGTCCTGCTGGCCGGCGACGGTTGGGGCGGCCAGAGTCTGGCCTGCGAAGGCGGCCGTCATCGACGCGGCCAGCAGGGTCAGGCGTGCTTTGAGTGTTCTTGCCATGGTATCTCCGTGTGGCCTGGGGCCACGTGTTGAAGGCGATCGGTGGAAGCTTGGGACAGCTGGCCGTCAGGCGGCGCGGCGGCGCTTGAGCATGCCCAGCGCGGCCAGGCCAGCTGCCATCAGGGCCCACTGGCCGGGCTCGGGTACGGCGCTTGCGCCCACCGTCAGGTTGTCGACCGTGGCATAGCGCCCCACCCAAAAGTAGGTGAACTCGATCGACACCGAGGCGATCGGTGCCGAGCTGACAAAGCCGATGAAGTTGGTGGCGGCCGTGGGGGTGTAACTCACGTAAGAGCCATCGCCCAGGGTCAGGGTGATGGTCTCGTCGGCCACGAAGTCGCCGTCGAAGTCGGTGCCATAGAAGTTGCCGCCCACGGCGGTGACCGGGGCCCCGCCGGTGAGGTCGATCGTCAGCACTTCTTCAGCAAAGTTGGTGCCGACTGCGGTGCCGGTGGCGTACAGCCCGCCGGGCGCGGACAAGGTGTAGCTGTAGCCCAGACCTGAGAACGACGAAGGCTCGACGTTGCTGTCGAGGCCATTGAAGCTTTCGATGTAGGCGCCCCCTTGCAGCGACGACAGGAAGCTCAGAAAGTCAGTGTGCAGTTGGGTCGTGGCATGGGCGTGGCTGGCCAGCAGGGTGGCTGCTGTGGCCGCCGCCAGACGGAGAACTGATGTCATGAAAAATCCTTCGTGAGGAAATAGGGGTGACATCGAGTGTCGGCCTGTTTCAGGGTGTGAAGTTCGCCCCACTCGTTGGAAGCCCCCTGATTCATGGGGGAGGGGTTCCACTGGTGTCCGGGAACTTCACTGCGACTGCGGACTGGCCGCCGTCGCCACAGTGCCCAACATCAGCGTGGCACGGTAGTCGCCGGGCCGCAGCGTCCGGCCGCTGACCGGCGCGGGGTCGAGCCGCAGCAGGTACAGGACGTGACTGCCGGCACGCACGCCGCCAAGCCGCCCCGGCGTGGTGTGCAGCGCACCAGTTGTGCGGCTGCCATCGGCGGCCTCCAGCCAGACCTGCAGCACTGCGTCACCCACCCACAGGCACTGCTCGCCCTGGGGGCAGCGGGAATCAGCCAGCACCCGGTCAAAGCCCAGGCGCAAGACCGGGCCCGTGCCCTCGACCCTGGCGGACTGACCGGGCTGCAGGATGAACGGCTGGCCGACCTGAACCGATGCCGGCGCCGACGCCGCTGTGCTGCCGCTGGCATCCGCTGCCGCTGGCGCGCACCAGGCCGCGGCCAGCGGCAACGCTGCCAACCCCACCACAGCCCAAAAACAGCATCTCAATGTGGTCTCCCGACTGCGGCGCGTGTGGACATGCAACACCACATCGGCATGGGCACTGGATCAGGCCCGTGGCGCCGGCCGGCTGCGGTAGAACGTGACTGGCTCGGTCGCCAGCTGCTTCAGCACGTTCTTGCGCATGCTGCCCACCACATGCATCTCGCAGGGCTTGCAGTCGAAGCGCAGGGTCAGCGTGTCGTTGCCGTGCTTCAGCACCAGCGGCTCGGCGCGGATGGTGCCCTGCACGCCGGTCACGCCCTTGGCCTGCTTGGGGCACAGGCTCAGGGAGTAGCGCACGCAGTGCTTGGTGATCATCAGGCTGGCTTCGCCCAGCTCCTCGTGGCTTTCGTAGGCGGCGCCGATCACCTGCACGCCATGGCGGGCATAGAAGTCCCGCGCGGCATGGTTGTAGACGTTGGCCAGGTAGCTGAGCGTGTCGTCGGGATAAGGCGCCGGCTGCTCCACCGGCCGGGCACGCGGCAGGCGCTGGCGGCGTGCTGCACGTTCAGCCGCCAGAGCGGCCACCGCGTCGCGGCGCAGCTGGTTCAGGGCTGAAGAGGGCACGAACCAGGGTTGGCTGATCGCCAGGTCGACCCCGGTGGCGCGGAAGTCGGTTCCGCCCAGCTTGGCCAGGCCATCGCGCAGCGCCTGTTCGGCACGCGCCGCATTGCGGGCGGGCTGCAGCGCCAGCACCAGGTCGGCCTGCGCCGTATGGCCGTCTTCATCGCGGATGGTCAGCAGCAGGCCGCTGCCGGTCTCGTCCAGCCGCAGGCTGCAGCCGATGTGGCGCTCGGCCGACGGCCTGCCGAGCTGGCGGTCCCAGGCCATGTCGCGGTTGCGGAACAGCGTCGTGTGCTTGCGCAGGTCCTTCAGGCCGGCCATGGCCTCGTTGGGCCACAGCCGCCAGCGCAGCGGGTCGGCGGGGTCCAGCTGTTTCACCACGTTGATCGGCACGCCGTTCAGCTCACCCTGCAGGTCCCACCAGGTCAGGCCGTCGCCGTTGTGCAGTGCACCGGCCTCGGGGTGGATCTGCACGTCGAAGTGGTCGGGCCCGACGCGCAGCACCTCGCCCAGCGGGATGCCGGCATGCTTGGGGCTGTCGAACGCGCCGATGTCGTCTTTCCGGCCGTTGACGAAGTAGTCGGTGGCGCTGCGGTTGAAGTTCTGCGCCGGGTCAGGTTGGAAGAAGTGCACGCTGCGGCCCGACGCACTGCGCCTCAGTCCCCGGTCACCATCGACGATGGCGTCCAGCAACTGGCGGTAGTGGGCCGTCACGTTCTTCACGTAGCCCATGTCCTTGTAGCGGCCCTCGATCTTGAAGCTGCCGATGCCGGCGTCGATCAGCGCGCGCAGGTTGGCGCTCTGGTCGTTGTCCTTCAGGCTCAGCACATGCTTGTCGTGGGCGATGATGTGGCCGGCCGCGTCGGTCACGGTGTAGGGCAGGCGGCATTCCTGGCTGCAGTTGCCGCGGTTGGCGCTGCGCCCGGTGTGGGCATGGCTGATGAAGCACTGGCCGCTGTAGGCCACGCACAGTGCGCCGTGGATGAAGAACTCCAGCGTGGCGTGCTGCACTTCAGCGCGGATGGCGCGGATCTGCTTCAGGTCCAGCTCGCGCGCCAGCACCATCTGGCTGAAGCCCGCGTCCTGCAGGAAGCGCGCCTTCTCGGGCGTGCGGATGTCGGTCTGGGTGCTGGCATGCAGCTGGATGGGCGGCAGGTCCTGCAGCAGCAGGCCCATGTCCTGCACGATCAGCGCATCGGCGCCGGCCTCATGCAGCTGCCACACCAGGCGGCGGGCGGGCTCCAGCTCGTCATCACGCAGGATGGTGTTCAGCGTGACGAAGATGCGGGCGTTGAAGCGGTGGGCATGGGCGCACAGGCGGGCGATGTCGGCCACGGTGTTGCCGGCGTTGGACCGGGCGCCGAAGTCGGGCCCGCCGATGTAGACCGCATCGGCGCCATGGGTGATGGCGGCGATGCCGATGTCGGCGTCGCGGGCCGGCGCCAGCAGTTCCAGTGCGCGCTGCCGGGCCGCCACCGCCAGGCTCCTCAGGCCGCCAGCAGCCGCGCTGCGGCGCCGTCGATGCTGGCCTGCAGCTCGGCATAGCTGCGGTTGACCGGGTACTGCGGAAACTGCGCCACGATGCTCTCGGGCGGGTGGATGAAGAAGCCCGCATCGGCCGCGCCCAGCATGCCGGTGTCGTTGTAGCTGTCGCCGGCGGCGATCACCTGGTAGTTCAGGCTCTTCAGTGCGTTGACGGCGTGGAACTTCTGGTTCGGCTGGCGCAGCTTGTAATCCGCCACGAAGCCATCGGCGTCGACCACCAGCTTGTGGCAGAACAGCGTGGGCCGGCCCAGCTGGCGCATCATCGGGTCGGCAAACTCGTAGAAGGTGTCCGACAGGATGATCACCTGGAAGCGGCTGCGCAGGTCGTCGAGAAAGGCCTTCGCGCCGTCCATCGGCGCCATGCCTGCGATCACCGCCTGGATGTCGGCCAGCTTCAGGCCATGCTGGCGCAGCAGCCCAAGGCGCCAGCGCATCAGCTTGTCGTAGTCGGGTTCGTCGCGCGTGGTGCGGCGGAATTCGGCGATGCCGGTGCGCTCGGCAAAGGCGATCCAGATCTCGGGAATCAGCACGCCTTCGAGGTCGAGGCAGACGACTTGCATGGTGGGGTCGGCGGTTGGGTGACGGGCGGGCGGGATGCTAACCGAGCCGCTCAATCCGACTGGCCCAGCACCACCGGCACCTTGCGGCCCCGGCCCCCGCGTGACACGCTCAGCGTCACCTGGTCGCCGGGCTGGCGTTTCTCCAGCAGCGTGAGCATGTCGTCCAGGCTGGCCACCGGTTCGTCGTTGATGGCGACGATGATGTCGCCGGCCACGATGCTGCCGTCGCGCGCCCGGCTGAACGGCACCAGCCCGGCCTTGGCCGCCGGCCCGTTGGGGCTGACCTGCACCAGCGCCACGCCCACGGGCAGGCGCAGCGCGCGGTGGATCTGCTCGTTGGCCGCACTGATGCCCAAGGCCGGGCGGGTGATGCGGCCGTCGCGGATCAGCCGCGGCACCACCCGGTTCACCTCGTCGACCGGGATGGCAAAGCCGATGCCCGCGCTGGCGCCGCTGGGGCTGGCGATCTGCGTGTTCACGCCGATCAGCCGGCCGGCGGAATCGAGCAGCGGCCCACCCGAGTTGCCGGGGTTGATGGCCGCATCGGTCTGCACCACGCCACGGATGGTGCGGCTGTTGAAGCTTTCGATCTCGCGGTTGAGCGCGCTGACAATGCCGGTGGTCAGCGTCTGGTCCAGCCCGAACGGGTTGCCGATGGCGTAGACGCGCTGGCCCACCAGCAGGTCGCGGCTGGTGCCGATGGGAATGGGGGGCAGCTTGTCGCGCGGGGCGTCGATCTTCAGCACGGCCAGATCCCGGTCAGGGAAGGCGCCCACCAGCCTGGCCGGCCAGGTCGACTGGTCGAGCAGCGTCACCCGGGCGCCGCTGCCTTCCTGGATGACGTGGAAGTTGGTGACGATGTGGCCCGCCTGGTCCCAGACGAAGCCGGTGCCGGTGCCGCGCGGCACCTGTTGCACCGACCGGTTGAAGAAGTCGCGCTCGGTGGCCAGCGTGGTGATGTGCACCACGCTGGGCGAGATGCGCTTGAACACGTCGATGTGGGCCAGTTCGTCGGCGGCCAGTGCACCGCGCGGTGTCACGGCGCGCGGCGTGGCGTCACCCTTCTGGGCCAGGCCGTCGATGCAGGCGGCACTCAGCAGCAGGGGCAGGGCCAGCAGCAGCGGCCGGCGGCGGAGCAGGGCGGTGGGCAGGGTCATGGCGCAGGGCAGGGTTGGCAGCCACGATGATAGGCAGGCTGGCGCTATGCTTCAGCGATGACTGCTGCCCCCCCGCCACCACGCCGCAGCGTGGCCGAACAGGCCCTGCTGGACGCCGCCCTGACCGACCTGATCGAACGCCGCATCACCTTCAACCAGGTGCTGGGCCTGAAGGTGCAGCAGTTGCTGCCCCAGTTGCTGCTGCGCTTCGACATGCGGCCTGATCTGGTGGGCCACGACCACTACGGCCGGCTGCACG
>Ga0209097_10003448_pt1 | contig 12116 bp, 9 predicted proteins | sample AD_UKC052_MetaG_FD_184419 | JGI IMG/M metagenome (GOLD analysis project Ga0209097, IMG submission 184419) | Active sludge microbial communities of municipal wastewater-treating anaerobic digesters from USA - AD_UKC052_MetaG (SPAdes) (version 2) | ecosystem: Engineered > Bioreactor > Anaerobic >... | reverse complement strand
GTTCGTCAATTTTGTTGGCAATTTCCTGATAACTCATTTCCTGAAAATAACGAAGCTGAATCACTTCCTGATAATGCGGTTTGAGTTCTTTGATGAATTGCAATAACTGCGAAAGGTTTTGTTCTGTAATCAATTCGTCTTCGGCCGAGGGAGTGGTGTCGGCAATATTGTAGGCTTGCAGATCTTCGTCATCGGTAATTTCGATAAAAAGAGAAGATTTCTTTTTTCGCAATAAATCAATGTGAACGTTTTTGGCAATGGCAATCAGCCAGGTATTGAACTGAAATTCTGGATTGTAACTGGCTATTTTGTCAAAAGCTTTCGAGAAGGTTTCGATAGTGATATCTTCGGCATTGGTTTCGTTTTCGGTGCGTTTGAGCATAAAACCATAGACCTCATTCCAGTAATAATCCAATAGAAAAGTGAAGGCTACTTGATCGCCTTTTTTCGCTTTTTCTATCTGATTGTTTATTTCCAATGTACTGGTTTTGAAAAAAGATTAGTGATGAAGATATTCAACTGTGTGAAGATAAGAACAATTTCGATAACGGGAAACCAATACATCACATCTTTTTCTTTTAATTTTCCAGCCGAGAAGCCCAGGACTATCCAAGTGAATAGATAGCGGAATCCTACCAAACTTAAAACAATAATCCATTGGAATTGAAAGGCCAATAAAACGACGGCTAAAATGAAAAATAACAACTGCGAAACATAAAATAAAGTCAGCTGGACTTTGTCAAAAGGTTTGTATAATAGGGCGGTGGAAACGTGTCTTCGTTTTTGGGTAAACCAACCTTTGAAAGTTGTTTTCGGTTGCGAATATGTGAAACTTTCCGGATTGTAACAAATAGTGGTGTTTTTGCTCGTCGCCACCTGATTGATGAATAAGTCATCGTCGCCAGAACGAACCTGAATGTGACTGATAAATCCGTTTACATTGAAGAATTCGTCTTTTTTGTAGGCCAAATTGCGACCGATTCCCATATAGGGTTTTCCTATTTTTGCCCAAGAAAAGTATTGAACTGCCGTTAAAAGTGTTTCAAAACGGATGATTTTATTCAAGAAAGAATTGGCTACTTTTTCATATGCTCCATAACCCAAAACGATCGTTTTTTGCATCGTAAATTGAGAACTCATTGTAGTAATCCAATCTTTTGAAGCGGGATAACAATCGGCGTCAATAAACAACAAATAATCTTTTTTGGACGCTTTTATTCCTAATGTCAGAGCATATTTTTTGTTGCCCCAAAAGGCTTCGTTGTTTTTTACTTTTACTAGTCGAACGTTGGAATATTGTTTCTCAAATTCTTCAAAAATATCCAATGTATGGTCGCTAGAAGCATCGTCAATCAAGATGATTTCATAATCGTGATAATCTTGTTCTGCCAGCAAAGGAATATAGCGAATTACATTTTCGGCTTCGTTTTTAGCACAAACAATGACCGAAATCGAGATTCTTTTTGGATTTGATTTCTGTGTTTTGGCGAAAGCAAATTTCCCAAAAACAATCAGATAATACGCAAGTTGAATGGCAACTACAACAATAAAAAAATATAAAGTAATGAGTAACATATAGGCTTGGCTTCTTTTAAAATGGGTACAAAGATAATTATCCATTGTCAATAAACCATCGATAAACGGCAATTAGTTTCAGATTATTCAAATCTCAAATCTAAACTCTAATTTTTAAAATTTTGAGGCTAAATTACATTCACTTCCGCTTCTATATGAATGCCAAAAGTCTTAAAAATAGTTTCTTGAATGTTTTTGGAAACATCCAAAATTTCCTGTCCTGTTGCGTTTCCGTAATTTACTAAAACCAAAGCTTGGTTCTTGTGAATTCCAGCATCACCAAAACGTTTTCCCTTAAATCCAGCTTGTTCGATGAGCCAACCAGCGGGGACTTTGACTTCGGTTTCAGAAACGTCGTAATATTTCATTTCTGGAAACTGCTGATGTATTTTCTCAAAATCAGATTTCAAAAGGATTGGATTTTTAAAGAAACTGCCGCTATTACCCAATTCTTTTGGATCAGGCAATTTACTTTGTCGAATGGCAATTACAGCATTGCTAATTTCTTTTAAAGTTGGATTCGTGATATTATTTTTGGCCAATTCAGCTGTAATATCGCCATATGAAGTATTAATTTTATGGTTGCGTTTCGTTAGTTTGAAAACCACCGATGTGATAATGTATTGGTCTTTTGCCTCATTTTTAAAAACACTTTCGCGATAACCAAAATGACATTCGGCTTTGGTAAAGGTTCTCATTTCTTGATTTTCAATGGTCATTGCTTCGCAAGAATCGAAAGTGTCTTTGATTTCGGTTCCATAAGCACCAATGTTTTGTACTGGAGTCGTACCCACATTTCCCGGAATCAATGACATATTTTCCAATCCACCCAAGTTTTGGTCGATGGTCCAAAGGACAAATTCGTGCCAGTTTTCGCCAGCTTGACTTTCGACCCAAACAAAATCGTCGTCTTCCTTGATGATTTTTTTACCTTTCAAATCAACGTGAATCACCAAAGCATCGATATCTTGAGTCAAAAGCATATTGCTTCCACCACCAAGAATAAACTTTTTTTTAGATTTATTTTGTTCTAAAATGCATCTTAATTCTGTCGTATTGTGAACAGCAACGAATTGGTTTGCTTTGGCTTCGATACCAAAAGTATTGTAGTTTTTTAAAGAAAAATTAGTTTGTATTTTCATAAAGGGAATGCGTTTTGGGTAGATTATACATTAGTTCAATCAAATTTAATTTGCTCCCTTTGTATAATTCAAAAAAGTCATCAATATTGTTTGAAATTTTTTTAATTTTTTCAATATGTTCGTGATTTAAGCGATACACCTTTTCATTTTTATCGACAGCTATGTAATTGCCATTTTCCATATCCAAAATGGTATAGTATAAATTTTCGTTACATTCAATTTCAATAGCATCTTCTATATCTAATTGTTTTAATTTGTTTTTGGATACATTTTTCAGAATATCCCGTGCGATTTTTGTGTCTAGATTTTCAAAAGAAATTGGTTTTGTTTTAAGTTCTCCAATTTGCAATTTGGTATAATCATAGGTTTTGTGAAATTTTTTTGGATTTTCTATTTCGATAAGAGTCAATAAGTTGTCGCTAAAAAATAAAGTTATATCTTCATATTCTTTATTTTTTTTATTGAATACCTTCAGGCCATACAAATCAAAATTGGTTTTTTGCGCTCGAAGAATTTTCTCATTATAAGCACGTGACAAACATATTCCGTTAGGTTTTTTAGAGAATTGTAAAGAATAAATTTTTGAAGATAATTCTAACGCTTCTTTAATTTCTGGGAAATCAATCTTTAAAATTTCTGCAACATTGTGTTCAAAAATTTCAATTTGATTTTTTGTAGGTTTAAAATTGAATACACTCATTCGATTTTTTTTGTTAAATTAGGGCAAACTTGGGATAACAAAAATACGAATTAAAATTTATTAGTGTATGTTTTTTGCCAAATATGCATCATAAATAGAGGCATAATGTAAGGAATCATCTTGGTTTCCCCTTTTCGTAAATTTTGAACGAGTTTTTTGGCATCAATATTTTCAAAATACGGCATCTTGAACAAGTCACTTTTCGAAAAAGATTCCAGTTCTTCGATGAATCCCGGGCTTTTTAATAAGTAATCACCCCAAGGCACACTCAATCCCACTTTTTTGAAGTTAAGAATTTCTTCAGGAAGCCTCTCTTTCATAGCTGATTTTAGAATGAATTTCCATTTTTTACCAGTAAAAAGCCATTTATCATCCAATGAACCTAATCCCACAATGAGTCTTTGGTCCAAAAATGGTTCTCTGCATTCAATCGAAGCGCCCATCGTACAACGGTCATTCCGGTCGAGTAGCGAGCATAAATAAGTGTGTTGGTCGAAATAAAGAGCTTGTCTTCTCAGATTATTGGGATACAACGATTTTGCATCTTCTAGGATTTGATTTCGGTATTCATTTTTTGGAGGATTGATAATTCCAAAAGTAGTAGCAATGTCATTTGGATAAATATTGCAACTATTATACAGCACTAAATCATCGTTATTTTTTATTTGTGAATAGCGAGCCAGTTTTTCATATCGCGGCTTTGTCGTGAAATAATCCATATGGCCTATTGTCCCAATCGAATTCAATAAAGACGGGTATTTCAAGGCTTTGTATCTTACATAACCACCCATCAACTCATCTGCACCTTCGCCTGAAAGCAACACTTTTACCGAAGGTTTTGCCAGTTCAGCGAGTGCCAAAATATGTGGTTCGCTCAAGTGCATAATGGGTTCGTCTTGAAAATAAGTGGAATTAATCAGCTTATCGAAAAGAGCAGTATCTTCTAAGAACATGGTATGAAAACTATAGCCAAATTTGTTCGACATCATTTTGGCCAAATGGGACTCGTTGTGTTCTTTTTCTTTGAAACCAATATTAAAAGTTTGAATGTCTTTGAATTTTTGTTGATTTAATGAAGCCAAAATCGAGGAGGAATCGAGTCCGCCACTCAATAAAACACCAACAGGAACATCGCTCACCATTCGTAATTTGATGGAATCGTCAAAAGTTTCCCGATACCATTCCACAGGATTTTTAATTTTGGGCTGGTTTTGAATTTCTGCTTTTAAATCCCACCATTTTTCAGTGTTTACTTTACCACTTTCGTGAATAGTCAAAATGTGTCCAGGAAGAATTTTTTTAATATTTTCATACAACGTATTTTCTCCAGCTACAAAACGGTTGAATATGTATTCTTCCATTCCGTCTTTCGCCATTTTTATTGGAACTCCAGCTGTAAAAAGCGCTTTTTGTTCAGAAGCAAAATAGAAAGTTTCATTGTAAAAGGAGTAATATAAAGGTTTAACTCCCATTCTGTCGCGAACTGCTGTCAGTTTTCGTTCTTTCTTATCCCAAATAACAAAAGCAAACATTCCGTTGAGGCGGTTCAGTATTTTCGTGCCATACAATTCGAATAATTTCAACAAAACCTCAGTATCAGAACTGGTTCGAATGTTAAATCCATTGTTTTTTAATTCAGGATAAAAGTCTTTGAAATTGTATATTTCGCCATTATAAACCATTGCATAACGAGCATTATCCGAAAGAAACGGTTGGTGTCCAGCCGCAGAAACATCTAAAATAGAAAGCCTTCGGTGTCCCAAACCAATATTATTTTCGATAAACAATCCTTTGTCGTCAGGTCCACGATGTTCAAGTGAATCACGCATTTTTGTTAAACTGCGTTCATCCACCTTTTTTTGTGATTGCAAATGCAAGATTCCATTAATTCCACACATAATTAATTATTTTTTGTATTAATTAATTCGTGATACTTGTTGGCAATAATTTTCATATTGATTTTGTAATTTGCATTTTCTTCCACAAATTTTCTGTTTTTTATGACGGCTTCATTTCGATATGAGCTGTTTTCAAAAGCCCAAAGAAGTTCGTTGGCCAGCATTTCAGTGTCATCAATGGTTACTAATTGACCGTTTTCTCGGTGTTTGATCCAACTTTGATTTCCCGGAATATCAGTCACGACGGGATAACAATTAGAAGCCATTGCCTCAAATAAAGAGGCTGAAACGCCTTCGGTTATGGGCATACTGATGTAAAAATCGGATTGTTGTAATAGTTCGGGTAAATTTGTATTTGGAATTCGACCCATAAAATTCACCTTGTTTTCAATGTTTAATTTTGTTGCTAATTCTTTTAATATTGGTAGCAATTTTCCGTCTCCAACAATGGTCAATTCAAAATCAATTCCTCTTTGGTTTAGCATCCCAAAGGCTTGTAGAATTACATCGTGGCGGTATTCGGGCATTAGCGAACGAGTTACAATAGCTGTTAATTTTGGAGAAGAAGTGTTTTTTGTATTTCCAAATTGTTCCAAATCGATACCTTTTGGCAAGACCAAAACTTTGGTCATATCTACATTGGCAACTCGCATCGAAATGGTCATCACGGGTCCCCAAGCGTGAATCAAGTCGGCTTTTTCGAAAGCGTAATTTTGGATAATTTTTTTAAGAGGCAACAAAATGGATTTTTCGGGCCACAAATCGGTTCTTCCTTGTTGTGCAATCGCCACAGGTTTCACACCCGATAAAGCAGCAAGAAAACCATAACTGGTGGTTCTTTCGGCAATGATCATATCGGGTTGCTGCAATTTTATTAGTTTCTTAATTTGGAAAAGTCCCGTACAAAACTCTAAAATTCGAAAAGAACGGCTAAAAAAACTGTGGTTTGGCGTTTTCAATTCCCAAGTTACAATTTCGAAATCGCCAAATTCTTTCAGTCCGTTCATCCAAGTAATAGCGTCAGCTCTGTATGTTTCTCCGAGAAAAAGTATTTTTTTTCTTTTTGCCATGTATTGTTTATTCTTCGGAGGTTAAGGCTCGATTGATGAATTCGTTCAAGGGTTTCAACACGATTAATTTCTTGGACATTTTGGACACGAAATATTTATTGGTTACTTCCTCGATATCGAATTTTTGAGAAGTTTCAAAGCTTTTCAATTTCAATAATTCAATGGCAGGATGGTCTTTTTCGTAACCACGTGGAGGATTTTTTAGAACGTTGGTTTCATTTCGATCAAAATCTCCAAATTCTTTTTGAAAGTTTTTTTCGTTAAGAATTTCTTCCAAATCTTCGTGGAAATAAGCAATTTCTTTTCGAACTTTTTTCAAATCTTCAGCTTCTGGACAATAGAAACCGCCTGCTATAAAACTGCCAGCTCGAGCAATGTGGATATAATATCCTGACCGATTCATTCCTTTGGATCCGCTTGACATCCAAACCCCAATATGGTCTTTGTATGGCGATTTATCTTTCGAAAAACGAATGTCGCGATTGATTCTAAAGGTGCAATTTTTTACTTCAAGCATTTCAAGAGAAGGGTCGAGTGGTTTCATCGCATCCAGAAAATCCCCTACCAATTGTTGATAGTCTTTTTTGAAAACTTCGTAGCGTTTTTTATTGTCCAAAAACCAATCTCGATTGTTATTGGCTTTTAAATCGTCAAGAAATTGTAAACTGTCTTTTGAAAGCATAATTCGTTGATTATTGCAATTGTTTTTTCAAATCTTCTTCACTAATATAACCCGAATTTTGCCATTTCAATTCTTTGTTTTCGTATAATAGGAGAGTAGGAAGTTCTAGAATTTTCATTTCTTTTATCAACGTTTTATTTTCATCTGCGTCTAAACGGATAATAACTACTTTGTCAGCCATATCTTTTTGCATTTTATCAAGATAGGGAGCCATTTTTTTGCAAGGCGCACACCATTTGGCATAAAAATCAATCAAGACTTTTTTATCGGTGTTTAATAATTCAGTATATTCCTGACTACACATTCCGATGATTTTGTCCGTGGGTTTAGATAATCCTTCTGCATCCCATTTCAAAAGTCCCCCTTGCATATTGTAGATCGTTGTAAATCCTAGCTCTTCTAATTTTCGAGCAGCTCGTGGGCTTCTAGTATTCGTTTTACAATACACAAAAACCGGCTTAGTTTTGTCTAATTTTTGGACATTAGCTTCGAAATTATCATCTAGCCAATCGATATTTATGGCTTGGTCAAGATGACCTGCGGCAAATTCTTCAGGTGTTCTCACATCTATAACTTGCGAATTTGTTACTGCTGCTATTTTCTGTGAAAAAGTCTTCGGATCAATTTCTATTACATTTTTAGATGTTTGTCCTTTGCATGAAAATAGTGAAACTGTTAGAAGCGCTATTAAAAATTTTGGAAAAAGTTTCATTGTTGTTTGAGTTTAAATTGAATAGGCTAAATTATAAAATTTCCTTTTGGGATTGATGCATTTTGTTTTAAAATAATTTTGAATGGTTAGCATTTAAAAGTAAAGTTTTTTATTACCAACTTTTAATTTAAAATGAAATTTCAAATTATAAAAGGTTTTTTACAGAATCTTTACTATTTTTTGATAAAATTCTTCTTTATTTATGGGTTTAATAATGATTTCATCAAAGCCCAAAGTTTGCTCGTCAGTGGAATACAAATAGGGATCTCCCGTGATGGCTACTATCGGTTTTGTACTGTTTGCATTGTTTATTTTCCTAATATCTTTGAATAATTCAATTCCAGAATAGTCAAAAATTTGAATATCGGTAATAATAGCATCAACTACATTATGATTTAAATATTCCTTTATTTCAGGTGCTCTATTATAAGTAATGGCTTCAAACCCCACTTTAGTAACTAATTTTTTCAGTATTCCCAATATGATTGGATCGTCATCAACAATGGCTATTTTAATTTTTTGATTTTTAAATTTGTTTTCTAATTGCGTTTGATACGTCTCGTGATCCGCATCTAGTTTATCAAACAGTAAGAAGAATGAAATTTCGGTGCCCTTGTTTAATTCGCTTGAAACCTGGATTGTTCCTTGATGCATTTCTACAATGTTTTTGCATAAGTCTAGCCCTAAACCAGCACCTTTAGAGGATTGGTCATTGTGTTTTTCGCTCTGATAAAATTTATCAAAAATATTTTTAATATCCTCTTTAGGAATTCCAACTCCTGTATCTATTATTGATACATCAAGTCGGAACTTATTTTCAATAGTTGTTAACTTTGCGTTTACAGTTACCGAACCTTCTTTAGTAAATTTTATTGCGTTGACAATGAAGTTATAAAACAATTGATGAATATTTACATTATCTCCCCAAACATTCGTATCCAAACTTTTATCAAGTTGTGAAATAATTGCAATATTTTTGACCTCAGACAATGATTTTAAGGATTCAACAATTGGCTGTATTTCTTTTATTAAATTTATTTTAGTGTTGTACAGCTTCAATTTATTGTTTTCATTTTTAATAAAATCTAATATTTGACTCACTGTAATTTGAAGTGAATTTGATGCAAATTCTATAGATTTTATGGTAGGTTCTAATTCTGAATTTTGATTGCTTTTTTTAAGTTTATTCGAGTAATTAGAAATAATATTTAATGGAGCTCTCATTTCATGACTCAACATGCCTATTAATTGATTTTTTTTATCCAAATTTTTATCAACAATAGCTTTTGCTTTTGCTATTTCAATTTCTCTTAGGTACGCATAAACTGTATATAATAGTAGTAAAATGGTACTAATTCCCATTAATACCAATAGGTTCAAAATGATTCCCTCTTGGTCTTTACTGTCTGAATTGTATTTTTTTGTCGAATTTATATAGTTTAGCACTGTAGCTTCTTGCGCAGATTTTGAATAAAAAAGTAAAATTTCCTGACTCTTTTTTAATATGAGCTTATTGATTTGTAATAAATTATTGTCAGATTTTTTTAAGTTAGTATAGGTATTTCTTAATTTTTTAAAATTATTGTTGTAATAATCCTCAGTTAATTTAAATGTGTTTCGCAATTGTTCCTCAAAAGTTCCCGATCTTACTTGATTATTAAAAACCATTTTTATGGTCGATTGTACTTCTTGTTTTTCTACGTCTGATTTACCAGACAATGCATTTCCTATTCGTCCAAACAGACTTTTTTTCTTTGATTCAGTGATTTTTTGAACGGTGTCATAAGTTATAGAACTTAAAACTTTATCATAATCATATTTTTGAATTTTAAAATTAAGAGTAACCGGAAATTTTTCGCTAGTAAGCTTTATATAAATCAATGAATCCAATTGTTTTTGTAAAAGACTTACCTTTTTTTCCGCTCCTTTTTTGGCATTTATGATCTTAGAAAAATCTTTATCTGTTTTAGCTAAAGCATTCAAACTGTCTAAATAAACCGACATATTGTCTATGGAGGATTGATAGTCTTTTAAGAATTTTGGATCACGGCTCTGTAAATATTCATTAAAACTAATTTCTGCATTTACAAAATTCTTTGTTGCTTCATTTGAATAAAACAAAGATTGATTGGGTTTGATAATTTCATCAAATGATTTTGATATATTTTCTTGCGAATTATGATGAGAAAACCACGATCTAAAGATTAAAAATTGACATAAAAGCAACAAAATAAAAAGGAAAGTAAGTGCTATTTTTCGGACAGTTAGTTTATTCATTATCATTTTTTTTTACAAAAGAACCTTTTATTCTTCAAATTACAAGTTAAATATTTTATACGTTTGATGGGTCGATTTTACTATTTTCTCCGTTCTTTCAGGATGTGTATCCGAAATGAATAATTGCCCAAAAGTATCACTGTTAACCATTTCAACTATTTTTGCTACGCGACTTTCGTCTAATTTATCGAAAATATCATCGAATAATAAAATGGGTTTCAAACCACTTTGCGTTTTTAGAAATTCAAATTGTGCCAATTTTAAAGCAATAAGAAACGATTTTTGCTGCCCTTGAGATCCAAATTTCTTGATGGGATAGTTGTCAATTTCAAACGACAAATCATCTTTGTGAATTCCAACGCTAGTAAATTGTAAAACTCTGTCTTTGTTGATATTATCTTCCAAAAGTGTTTGTAAATTATTTTCGAATAAATGACTTTCATAAACCAATTGAACCGTTTCTTGTGAATCTGTAATGGCTTGATGATGCGTGTTGAAAATCGGGATGAACTGTTCGATAAATTCTTTTCGCTTTTCGAAAATGTATGTTCCAAATGTGTCGAGTTGTTCATTATAAATAGAAAGCGTGTCGTTATCGAAAACATAATTCAACGCAAAATATTTCAACAAAGCATTGCGCTGACTCATCACTTTTTGGTATTGTATGAGTTGTTTCAGGTATTGAGAATCCAATTGCGAAATGACGCTGTCCATAAATTTCCTGCGGGTTTCACTGCCTTCTACGATCAAATCTCGGTCGGCTGGTGAAATAATTACCAAGGGAATGAACCCAATGTGTTCCGAAAATTTATCATAGATTTTCCCGTTGCGTTTCAAAATCTTTTTTTGTCCTTTTTTGAGGCTGCAAACGATTTGCTCGTTTCTGTCTTTGATTTCAAATTCACCATCGATGACAAAAAATTCTTCTCCGTGTTTGATGTTTTGTACCGCCAATGGGTTGAAATAACTTTTGCCATAAGACAAATGATATATTGCATCCAATACATTGGTTTTACCAACACCGTTTTTTCCAACAAAACAATTTATTTTACCTACAAATTCGAAATCTGCTTCAGAAAAATTTTTGTAATTGAATAATGAAATTTTTTTTAAATACATTTTTAAGTCTCGCTGGAATTGAAAATTTTGCTCTTTCAGATGGTCTTTTAAGAGGGTGCAAATTATCGAAAATTATCGATAAAATTTACTTTTAGCCATTTTCAGATGCTAAATATTTTTCAAACTCAAAGAAAGGAACACCAAAATAAAAGATAATGCAATTTTATTTAAATATAAAGCCATTTTTTTTATGACGATATGAATAAAAATTTTATTTTCTATTTTTTGCTTTTAATAATTGTTCCTCTCCCTCTTTTCGGATATCTTGATCCCGGTTCAGGAAGTATGCTGTTTTCGGCTGTCATAGGTATTGTCGCGACACTTTTCTTTGTCATAAAAGGTGTATTCTTTAAAATAATTGACCTCCCGGCTTATTTCTCAGGCGTCAGCAGAGGAAAAAGGGCAAAACATTCAATAGTATTTTACTGCGAAGGTCCTCAATACTGGAATATTTTTCTTCCTGTTATCAAAGAATTAAGCTCAAGAAATGTTAAATGCACATACCTTTCAAGCAAAGAGAACGATCCGGGTTTAAGCTGCGGATTTCCCAATGTGGAAACCAAATTCATCGGTGAAGGGAATAAAGCATTCTTTTATCTTAACACACTTTCAGCCGATGTATGCATAATGACAACTCCCGGGCTTGATGTTCTTCAGATAAAAAGAAGCAAGGGTGTAAAAAAATACATACACATTCCTCACTCAACAGGTGGCGGGTGCAGCGGTTACGCGACTTACGGAACAGACTATTATGACGCTGTTCTCACAGGAGGTGACTCGGACATTGAATTTATTCGCGAACTTGAACAAGTGCGCGGACTGCCGGCAAAGGAGCTTGTCGCCATAGGGTGCACCTATATGGATGTTCTCCGTGAAAAAGCTTCTAAGATCACGACCCCTGCTTCAGACAGGATAACAATACTTCTTTCCCCCACATGGGG
>Ga0209097_10003442_pt1 | contig 12127 bp, 11 predicted proteins | sample AD_UKC052_MetaG_FD_184419 | JGI IMG/M metagenome (GOLD analysis project Ga0209097, IMG submission 184419) | Active sludge microbial communities of municipal wastewater-treating anaerobic digesters from USA - AD_UKC052_MetaG (SPAdes) (version 2) | ecosystem: Engineered > Bioreactor > Anaerobic >... | reverse complement strand
GCGCAAAACGATGTGGGGCGACAGGGAACAAGCGCCGTTGCTGTAGTAGAGCTTCAAACTATTTCTCCGAAAAAATGAGGCGTGCGCGAAATGCGTAGCGCGGGGACCCTCCCTGCGCGCTGCCGATCCATCGCATTTTGTGCCAATTGCGCTCGGTTCAAGAGCTGCGTTTCGGATTCAAACCACTGACGCCATCGCGGGCTTGTTTTCGATGAGGTATTGCACGGCCTCAGCGGGCTGCTTCGGTGTGCCTTCGTTGCGCCACGCGTCGTACTTGGCGCGGGCTTGTGCGCCGTAACGTTTGTAAATGAACGTGCCAATCGCGGCGAGCACCACGATGGCGAGCACCAACTTGAACGCGCGTGCCCAAGCGACGATCACCGTGATGCCCATGCCGAACGCAACCCATTTCACCCACCAATTGCCCGGCGAAACCATCCAGTTAATGAAGAAGCACAGGCCAACGACGAAGATGAAATTCAGCGGCGCGGTGATGGCGCGCGTCAGAATGGAAAACGGTTGGGTGGCGTAGCGAAGTGGATTCATGGTTTTATCCCCCGAAAGTGCCTGCGACATCGCAGTGAGATGAATTCTGCCGATGCTATTCCTACGCGAAAGGGGCGTGCGATGAGCTGCACGTTTGCGTCGCCAATTGCAGATTCGCTGCGCGAACGGAGCGAGCGGCGTGACGATTCGGCGGCGGCGTGCAGTACATTTCCGACGATGAATCTCGAATCTCACTTCTTCGACACCGCACCGGGCATTCGTTTGCACGCCAAGGTGTGCGGTCCTGCGGACGCGCCGACGCTCTTGTTTGTGCATGGTTTTCCGGAGTTTTGGTTTACGTGGCGACGCCAGCTCGAAGCGCTCTCGAACGACTACCGCTGCGTCGCGATTGATATGCGCGGATTCAATTTTTCCACGCAGCCGCTCGATGTGCCTTCGTACAAAGCCGCACTTCTCATCAACGATTTGCGGGCAGTGATTGACGCGCTGGGCGCGCCGGTGGAGGCCGTGATCGCGCACGACTGGGGCGGCGCGGTGGCGTGGGGGTTGGCGGCGCAATTTCCGGAAACGATGCGACGCTTCGTAGTCATCAATTCTCCGCATACGGTGACCTTTGCCAAAGCACTCGCGACGGACCACGCGCAGCAAGACTCGAGTCAGTACATGAATTGGCTGCGACGTCCCGGCGCGGAAGAGGCACTTGCCGAAAACGATTTCAAGCGCCTCTTCGCCATGCTCGATGCCATGAGCGAGGCCGAGCGCGCCGAGTATCGCGCGTGTTGGCAGCGCGGCCTCACCGGCGGCTGCAATCTCTATCGCGTGTCGCCGTTGCGTCCTGATACGCCCGACGAGCCCGGCCGCGCTGCAGCCGTTGCCACCGCGTTAAAGCCCGAACAGTTTCACGTCAGAGTGCCCACGCAAATTATCTGGGGCACGGGCGACCGAGCGTTGCATCCGGTGTTACTCGACGGCATCGAGACGCACGTACCGGACGTGCGCATTCATCGCGTCGCGGGCGCAGGCCATTGGGTGGCGCGCGAACACGCCGATGAAGTGAACGCGGTGATTCGCGCGTTCTTGCGTGAGTGATGGTCGCCGCGGTCAGCAAAACGTGGGCAACAGCTTTTTAGCCGTAACGACAGCCTGGTGGTCGTTTGGCATATTTTTTGGTAATTATCCCTTCGCGCCAAGTATTAAGGGATAACCCTAGTTAGGATAACTCTGTGGATGAAAAGTTGACCCCGAAGTCGTTACTTGTGCTCGTTAGAGTTTTCACGTAGCAAAACGTAAGAAATCTAGCGTATCATTCTGTGGATAAGTGCTCCGTGAGCCACCATGTACGTTGTGGTATACGCGCCGTCCGTCGCTTACGGACGTTCATTCATCTGGAGGGAAAGCAATGAGTGAACTTGATAGGAAACCGGACGTTCTACGTCTGGACGAGCGCGAAGGAAGCGCGCAAGACTCGAAGGCTAAACAGCCCGACAACGAGTCGCATAAGGAAGATTTTGATGTGCTGCTCAAACGAGCGGTGCAGGTACGTTCGCCCGAATAGGGGCTATCTATGAAAAATGCAATGAAGTTCGAGTTCGAAAAGTTTAAGAGCCTTGTCCACTACGTTTGCGAAAAGGCGAGCGGAAAGTCGTCTGTGCTAGGCGCTATCAAGCTCAACAAGGTTCTTTGGTATTCGGATGTTGTGGCCTACAAGGTTCTTGGTCGTTCGATTACCGGTGAGGTGTACGTTAAACGTCAATATGGGCCGGTGCCAAAGCACGTTTTGTCGGCTATAGATGCTCTAGTGGCAGACGGGAAGATTGCCCGTGGCAAAGTTGATCATTTTGGCTTTGTGAAGAACGAGTACATAGCAATAGAAGACTGTTCTGTCTCGCAGTTTTCAGCGGACGAGATCAAGTTAATTGATGAAGCGTTCGAGCATGTATGCATGAATCACACAGCGCGCTCAGTAAGCGAAGAGACTCACGACATCATCTGGCAGATAGCCCAAATGGGCGAAGTAATGCCTTATGAGGCCGTTTTTGCTTCAACTGCGGGCGAAATTGACGAGACCGATCTAGCGTGGGCGAATAAAGAGCTTGTAGCCGCGTAAAATGGCGGAATGACAAACGCCGCTGGTACTCCGATACACGCTAGAACCATTGTTGAAGACGATTCTGTCGTCGCTGAAATAGCAAAACAATGCACGTTAAACCAACGCTTTGAGGAGCTTTGGGACGGCTGGAAATGGAGGCTTGCGAGAGACCCTATTTCCGACTCAGTGGAAATAGACGGGCAGCAAGGCGCGCGTCTAGTTAAGAGCGACCCACGAAATGTGGCTTATGGGCTCCCGACTCTGACGCTTGTCTATACGTACGATGAAAATGAAGTTGTCGTACTTAGGATGAGAATTACTTAGAGTTAAAAACCGGCCCGCAAGCCGGATTTTTCAGCGCCTACTTTCCGGAAGTCTTGGCGAGCATCACATTGAACATATCGCCGCCAGCTTTACGGTTGTTGTAGCGGAACGCAAACTCGTTCGCGTAGTTTTGCAGGTACTTACGGGAAACGTGAACGTGAGTGCTGCGGATGCCGCGCTTGAGGATTGACCAAAAGCCTTCGATGCTGTTCGTGTGGTGAATATCGTTCACCCACTGCCACGAGCTATGGCGAACTGTTCCATGTTTGTAGCCGTGGACTGGCAGAGTGCGATAGCTAAGAAGCTCATCCGTTGAAACGATGGTGCCGGGTTCTACGTTGTTGGTAACGACCTTAACCAGCGTGTCGCGCTTCACGTCCTTAACGATTTTGGTGCGGACATTGCCGCCGCGCTCAACGATGCCGACAACGATAGTTTTGTGTTTGGCACCGCGTCCGCGCTTTCCTTTAGCGACGCCGCCAACGTAGGTTTCGTCAACTTCTACATGGCCGCTAAGTGGTGTTGGTGGGGTTGCTTTGCTGAATCCGTCGGCCATGAGCTTGCGAAGCTCGTGACCCATGCGCCACGCTGTTTTGTAGGTAACGCCCAATTGACGCTCTAGCTCTTTGGCGGCAACACCATTGCGCGTAGAGGTCATCAGATACATCGCATGGAACCAGAGAGTCAGCGGAGTGCTGGACTTCTCGAATGGGGTTCCGACACACGGATAAACATGATGGCCGCAGTGCTGGCAAGCATAAGCGCGGCGACCAGCGACACGGTGCAGCTTCGAGGATTTGCCGCAAGAAGGGCAAACTGGACGCTCGCCGTAACGAAGCGCGAGGATGCGATCTAAGCAAGCATCATCGTTTGGAAAATCGGCCTTGAAGTCTTGAAACGGGTATTTCATTTATGCACCTACTGTCGTTAGACGTAACTGTACATATATCCGTACTTGCTGTCAAGGGATAATTACCTATTTTTTTCTACATAGTCGACTATGTACATTTTCTGGCTGCAATCACCGCCTGTCCGTCGTTTGTGGTGAAAAGTCATATAACGGAAATCCCCTTGAAATGCCCTGCGTCAAGACCGTCGCAGCCTGCATCGAGCGACGCCACGTCGTCGCCTACCCCGCAAGCCAACACAACTGGACCAAACCCGCGCCCACCGGAAGTCTCGGCAAACGGCATTGGCCCACAACCCACGCACCCGCTACACTTTCCGCTATGAAAACACGTCTCTCTCTCGCCACCATTTCTGATTGGCTCGGCCGCGAAGTCGGCCCGTCTGACTGGGTCACCGTCACGCAAGAGCGCATCAACCAATTCGCCGACGCCACAGGTGACCATCAATGGATTCACATTGACGCTGAGCGCGCCGCGAAGGAATCCCCCTTCGGCACGACCATCGCGCACGGCTATCTGACGCTCTCGCTGGTGCCGCTGTTCAAAGATCAATGCATGGAATACGTCGACATCAAAATGGGCGTGAACTACGGCACCAATCGCGTCCGGTTCATGGCGCCCGTTAAGGTGGATTCGCGCGTGCGCGCTCGCTTCAAATTGCTCGAAACCGAGGAAATTAAAGGCGGCGTACAGATGGTGTGGGAAACCACCATCGAGATCGAAGGCCACGCGAAACCGGCGTGTGTGGCCGAGATCGTCACGCGCGTGTACGCGTAATGCAGCCACGTCCGCGCCAATATGCGTCAAGCGTCGCGTTGTAGGCGACGATTTGGCGTCGCCTCGCGGCCCGACTTGTAGGCGACGACTTGGCGTCGCTCAGTCGCATGAGCAGAAACCGGACACAAGCGCGGCCGAGTCCGCGCCTACAAAACTGGTCTAGGATTGCTAATCTGCGCTAAATCATCCGCAGTAAGCCACCGCCACTCACCGAGCGCAAGCGCTGGATCGAGCTTCAAACCGCCAATTTGCGAACGGTGCAGCGCCTCCACGCGATTGCCCACGGCGGCGAGCATGCGTTTGACTTGGTGATACTTTCCCTCGGTCAGCGTCAGCCGAAGGTGCGTATCGCTCACGCGCTCGCACGCGACGGCGGCGACGGGTTCGGGGTCGTCGTTGAGCAACACGCCGGTCAGCAACGCCTGCACTGCCGCGTCGTCAACCGGATGTTTCGTCGTAACCTCGTACACCTTGTTCACATGATGTTTCGGCGAGGCCATGCGGTGAATGAATTGGCCGTCGTCCGACAGGAGCAACAAGCCCGTCGTGTCTTGATCCAATCGCCCCACGGCTTGCACGCCGTTGACCGATGATTTCGTGGGGCGCGTGCGCAGCGGCATGGGCAATAGTTCATACACGCTCGGCCAGTGTTTCGGCGCTTGCGAGCATTCGTAGCCCGCCGATTTGTTGAGCATGATGTAAGCGCGTTCGACGAAATTCCACGTCTCGCCATTTACCGCAAATTGCAATCCGTCCGTCGCAAATTCTGCATCCGGCTGGCGCGCGGTTTCACCTGCTATCGCGACAGCGCCGCGTTCGATCAACGCGGTGCATTCGCGGCGCGTGCCGAAGCCTTGGGTGTAGAGGATTTGTTGGAGTTTCAATGTGATGCCGAACAATGCGCGTTGCACTCACCGACGGCGCAGTGGTTCCCGGATCGACGCTCACTTCGTGTCGCTGGTCCGGGATCATGCGGCTGTTTCCAATCGCGCTTCGCGCGCTTGGACATCCGCGTCACTTCGCAGCCATGCGAATCGCGCCGTCGAGGCGAATCACTTCGCCGTTGAGCATCACGTTGTCGAAAATATGCATTGCCATCGCCGCGAATTCCGTCGGGCGACCGAGGCGCGGCGGGAACGGCACCGACGCGCCGAGGCTCGCTTGCACTTCGGCGGGGAGCGAGGCCATCATCGGCGTTTCGAACAACCCCGGCGCGATGGTCATCACGCGAATGCCGAAGCGCGCCATCTCACGCGCGATCGGCAAGGTCATGCCGACGACGCCGGCCTTTGAAGCGCTGTACGCCGCTTGTCCGATTTGGCCGTCGAACGCTGCGACCGACGCCGTGTTCACGATCACGCCGCGTTCGCCTTCGGCCAACGCGGGCAATGCTTGCATCGCTGCGGCCGCTTGGTTGATGAGGTTGTAGGTGCCGATCAAATTGATTGCCACGACTTTGCTGAATTGCGCAATGCCGCTCGGGCCTTCTTTGCCCACGACCTTCTGCGGCGAACCCACGCCCGCGCAGTTGATGAGGCCGCGCAGCTCGCCCATCGCGGAGGCCGCAGCCACTACGGCCTTCGCATCCGCTTCGTTGGTGACGTCGCACTTCACATACTGCCCGCCCAATTCCGCCGCCACCGCCGTGCCGTCCTGAATGTCAGCGAGCAACACTTTCGCGCCCTTAGCCGCCGCCGCACGCGCCGTCGCAGCGCCCAACCCCGACGCCCCGCCGGTAATGATGATGACCTTGCCCGATAAATCCATGTTTGCCTCTCGCGATTCAATGATGAAGTTGACGTAAACGTTAGGTGTAATTATCGGCGAGATGGGGATTTGGCGTCGGACGGTCTGCGGAGCGTGTCGGCTGGGTTGGAAACCTAGAGGCGTGCGATGGCGACGTCGAGCGCTGAGTCGCGGCGCGGCCTACGAGCTAACTGAGGTGGACGTTCAAGATTGAGGCAAATAATGCGTAGACTGGAGTGTCCGCCAACGTCGTGTCATTGAGAAAGGGGTTCCGGCCAATGTTCTGGCGTTACGAATTATTTGTTCCGTTGATGATGTGCCTGTCCGCGTTCGCATGGTTTGGTCACGGTGCTGTCACCCAGCGCGAGGCAAAAAAATATTTCACTTTCGCGCTCGGGACGCTGTTGATCGCGTCGTTAATCTTGCTCGTTCTCCTTACCGTATTTATCCCGCTGCTTGAAGGGCACACACAAAGCCTCTCGATCGCGCATTTGGCTCTCACGCTCGTTGGCATCGTCGCGGCCCACCTGTTCGCGGTTGTACCTACTGCGTTGACTCTGTACTCATTCGGCGCGCATTGGCCTCGGGAGGTTCACTTAGGGGCCGCGATCGGCATGAGCGCGGTCGCCACCTTTTTCTTGCCGCGTGCGATGGTAGTGTTTGGATGTGCGCTTCTTCGAGATTGCCTGTGAATTCGTAGGCTGCGATGGAAACCCAGCGGAGCCAACCGTGTGACTCGTCAGTTCCGTTTTTACAGCTTAACGCCACAAACCACCATTCTGCGGTCATTTCTGGCCGTTTTTACGCGTTCTCAACTTATCATCTAATGTGGCTGCAACGACCGCTGTCCGGTGGTTAGAGCGATAAAGCTGTTAAGCGAATAGCTCCGGCGAAATCGCAAATCCCACCCCGTATTCACCGCAACTTCGGGAACACACTTTCTGGATTCCCGGCTGCGCCGAGAATGACGCCTATGTGCGTCGGAGAACTTCCGTGTTCGACCACGACGGCACGCCAACTGCACCATGCAACCAATCCCCCCGCCAAAAACCCGCTAAAGTTCACCCATTCATCCGAAACCGTTGCGAGCTATGTCCAATTCTTTTCTCGTCGCCAAAACCGTTGATACCAACGCCGATGTGTCCTTGTTGCCCAAACTCGCCAATCGCCACGGCCTGATCACCGGCGCGACGGGCACCGGCAAAACCGTGAGTTTGCAGGTGCTTGCCGAAGGCTTTTCGCGGCTTGGCGTGCCCGTGTTCATGGCGGACGTGAAGGGCGATTTGACGGGGCTTTCGCAGATCGGGGGCGGTAATCAGCGCGTGACGGATCGTGTGGCTATGTTGAAGCTCACGAGCTTCGCGAACGAGCAGTTTCCGGTGACGTGTTGGGACGTGTTTGGCGAGCAGGGACATCCGCTGCGCGCGACGGTGGCCGAGATGGGGCCGCTGCTGTTGTCGCGCATTTTGAACTTGAACGAGACGCAGAGCGGCGTGTTGACCGCTGTGTTCAAGATTGCGGACGACAAGGGTTTGCTGCTGCTCGACTTGAAAGACTTGCGCGCGCTCCTCGCGCATGCGGGCGAGAACGCGAAGGAATATCAGCTCCATTACGGCAACATTTCCGGCGCGAGCATCGGCGCGATTCAGCGCGGTATTTTGACGATCGAATCGCAGGGCGGAGAGAAGTTTTTCGGCGAACCGGCGCTGAATCTTTCGGACTTGATGCAGACGGTTGACGGCAAAGGCGTCGTGAACATTTTGGCCGCAGACAAGCTCCTCGCGAACCCGCGCATTTACGCGACGTTTTTGTTGTGGCTGCTCTCGGAATTATTCGAGACACTGCCCGAAATCGGCGACCCTGATCAGCCGAAGCTCGTGTTCTTTTTCGACGAAGCGCACTTGCTGTTTAACGAAGCGCCACCGGAGCTGCGATCACGGATTGAGCAAGTGGTGCGCCTCGTGCGCTCGAAGGGCGTCGGCGTGTATTTCGTCACGCAGAATCCGCTCGACGTGCCCGACGTCGTACTCGGTCAGCTTGGCAATCGTATTCAACACGCGCTACGCGCCTACACACCGCGCGACGCTGAGGCCGTAAAAACCGCAGCGTCCACCTTCCGCCCGAACCCGAAAATCAACACCGAACAAGCGATCACCGAGCTCGCGACTGGCGAAGCACTCGTCTCCTTCCTCGATGAAAAGGGTCGCCCCAATCCGGTCGAGCGTTGCTGGGTCATCCCGCCGTCGTCGCGCATCGGCCCGGTCACCGCGCCCGAGCGCAAAGCGCTCGTGCAAAGCTCGCTCGTCGCAGGCATTTACGACAAAACCGAAGACCGTGAAAGCGCCTACGAAAAGCTCACCGGGCGCGTAAGCGCGCGCATGGAAACGGCCGACAAAGCGGCGACGCCTGCGAGCGGCGACGCTGCGCCCGCGCCAGCCAGTGCGCCCGAAGAAGGCGGATTCTTTAGCAAAGTCGGCGGCATGATTGGCGACGTCTTAGAAAGCAAGCCGTCACCGCGTTCACGCCAAACCGTCGCGGAGGCCGCAATGAAATCCGCCGCCCGCGCCGTTGGCTCCGAAGTCGGCCGTCGCGTGATTCGCGGAGTGCTGGGGTCTATTTTTGGCGGGAGAAAGTAGTACGCGCTGTGTTTGGCCTATTCAAGAGTAAGAAGACCGAGGTTAAGGCACCGACCGCCGATAACGAACAGCCGGTTATCGATGTGTCTGCGCAGCTACAAGTCGTCGATGGCGTGCCGCATTTTGCCGACGAAGCCATGCGCTTCGTAGTCGAGTCCTTCCCGCCCGACGCGAACGACGCGGAAGTTGCGCTCGCGTTAACTGCGGGGGCACGCTGCTGGATGCGGGAGCTGAATAACCAAACATTTGGCGGTCGCTTAGCGTCGGGCGAATCGAAGCGTTTCATGTTGCTTGGTGACGTTACACCCACACAAGGCAAGGCGATGCTCGCGTTTGCGGAATCGACGCTCACCGCGTACGAACGCGATCTTGACGGCATCATGTGGTTCGGGCCGGCGTCGAAGTTTCCGATCATCGCGCTCGCCAACGATGACGACTACTTTCGCTACGTTTCTTCTTACTATCCGGACGGCGAATTCGCGCTGTCATCCGGAATGTTTTTGTCGAGCGGACTAGGTCACTTCGTTTTTCCGGCAACGACTGGATGGCACTTTGAGCCCGTTGTTGCGCATGAACTATTGCACGCTGTTGTCGCGCATTTGCCCCTTCCGCCGTGGCTCAACGAGGGCCTCGCGTCGAACGCAGAGTTTCGGTTCGGCGCGCGCTATCAAGACCCGCGCCACGCCAATGACCAACTCGTGCATCACAAGAGCTACTGGACGGCAGAGCGGCTGCAACGCTACTGGAGTGGTGACGCATTTCATGACGCCAACGATGGACAAGAGTTAGCCTATGATCTCGCGCGCCGTATGGTGCTCGGGCTGTCGAGTTCTCAATGGGAAACGATGCGCGAATTTATTCTGTGTGCCGATGCCGAAGACGCAGGCGAAGATGCGGCCCACAAGCAATTCGGATTCTCGCTCGCGATTGCGGCTGAGGCGGTCATCGGCTTGGCCAATGTCCCGCCCGATGCGTCGCGATGGGATGCGGCGACGAATTAGCCAAAACGAACTCGCGCATAAACGCCAAGAGCGTTGGCTACCGAACCGCCGACTCGCCTACAGCCCGCAAAACACCACACCCTCATCCGTCCATCCCAGGCGCACCATGTCTTGATGCTGCGCGAGTGTCGTGCTGAAACGATGATTGCCGTCGTCTACGAACGTTGGTAGACCTTTGAACGCTCGGTAAATCGGCGACGTCCCTGCAGGGCAGGTTCCGGTCGCGGTTTTCGGGACGGCGTAGCCTTCGATGCTTTCGAGGAATGGTTTTGCGTCGAGCGGCTGATTGGTTGGGTTCAATCCCGCGAGAAGCGTTTGTTCAGCCGAGATCGAAGTGAAGAAGTGGCTGCCGCGCGATTCGCCTTTCGCCACTTTGGCAAAGAAGTGCCGCTCGAGTGGAACGGTATCGACGGTTGGCGCGGCAAACAATTTGATCGAGCGGCCGGTGCGCGTCCAGGCGGGAACGGTGTCAAGAACGGCCTTATCACCGCTGCGGCCGGTCAAAAAGTAGTAGTCGAGCCCCGCGTGGTAGTACTCGGTGAGTGTGACACCGGCCAAGACGCCACGCTGCAAAACATCCAGCGCGACTTGGTCGGTGTAGGCGACGCACGAAGTGGAGAGTGAATTGGCTACCACCACCGGCAACCGGCCTGGCTCAGAAATGTCGGTTCGGGCAAGCGTCAGGCGCAGGCGCTGCGAATCTACGTACTCGGGCGAATAAGTCGCACCGTTAATAATGACGCGACTCGACGGCGCGAAGCCCGTACCGACGATTTCCAAAGTCGCCCCCTCTTCACCAACGACGCGCGGACTGACGCTGGAAATACTCAGCGCTTCGTTGATCGTGTTGTACGTGGCAACGAATTCTGGAACAAGATCGCCCACGGCCGTGCTCACCACGTTTGCGGTCCCACTCACCGAGCCTGACCAGCCGACGAATGTTGCGTTAACCACGGGCGCGACGGTTGCCGAGAGCGTGGTGCCGCTACTTACCCAGGCTGCGGTGTTGCTGAGACCCACGGTGCCCGCGCAGGCGGGCCGGACCTGCTTGAACGGTTGCACTTCACGATGCGCACGAACGGTAATGACGCGCACGCCGGCGGTGGGCATTGCCACCGTGCCCGCCACTGTGTCATCGAGCCCGTCGACGCCGTCTACCACCATTCGCGTTGCGCCGGAGGTCTGCGGCGTCGCAAACTCATACTTCCACACGCCGGAATTGCCACGTGTTACGCGAGGTGCGACGGTCGTCACCAATGTTCCTCCGGGCGGCGTGTACTTCACTGTGATTGGGTCGGACGTCCCGACACCCGTCACGGCTACAGCAATCGCGGGCCCGGTCGTAAACGACGCGCCAATCGTCTGCGAGGCAAAGGCAGGCATCAACAGCGACAGACGCGGCACATAGCCTGCGCCCCCAGCGAAGGGAAACGCGCCAGCGCTCCAGCTAAACGCGTTGTAATAACCGGCGTTGGGTGAAGCCACCAAGTCGAATGTCGAGAACTGCGGGAATAGGCTGGTCGTTCCGGACCATGGCGTCGCGCCATTGGGTGTGACCGTAACGCTGCCACCCGTTGCAGTAAGCGCGGTTGTGAACACGCTCATGAGACGTACAAAATTTGCGGTGACGATCGTCGAGCGCGGCGCGGTCGTGGAGGAACCCAACGAGCCGTCGCCCGCGACCACCTGCCACGTAAGTTGACGCGACGGTTGTGTCTGCGGGTCGTGCGACCAGCGGCCGAACGCAAAACTGTATCCATCCTTGCTTTGCAGCGCCTCGCTCGCCCAAATGCGATGCACACTGCCCAGCGGCCAAGAGAAAGTTTGTGGCGTCGTGACTTCAACGCCGTCCACGATCAGCTTGAGCCCCGTGGGGTTTGACGTCACCGCGGTGGTGACCGGCGTCGTTCCGTAGAGCCGAATCAATGCATCCAAGTCACCCAACGAGAACGTGTTTACGTTCGCACGGATGTCGATGCCAGCGGGCTTGGTCTCCATCACTTTACGTCCGACGTAATTCGAAAAATCGAGACGTCCGTAGTGCATGATCGACCCGTACTCGTAACCATTGAAGGTCTGCGTCCCCAACACTGGCAGGCTGTTGAAGCGATTGGCAGGCGCCATGTTGGCAAGATTGAC
>Ga0209097_10003437_pt1 | contig 12134 bp, 10 predicted proteins | sample AD_UKC052_MetaG_FD_184419 | JGI IMG/M metagenome (GOLD analysis project Ga0209097, IMG submission 184419) | Active sludge microbial communities of municipal wastewater-treating anaerobic digesters from USA - AD_UKC052_MetaG (SPAdes) (version 2) | ecosystem: Engineered > Bioreactor > Anaerobic >... | reverse complement strand
AAAGTGGTTCATCTTGGCTGATGATCAGTGGTACATCGTTGGTGATTACGACTGGTACATTTTGGGTGAATATTCCTGGCGCATCTTTGGTGAATGCTTGTGGTACATTATAGGGTGATTAGTGACAGCTGCTGACCATTGCCGGTGAAACCCTGATCGCCACGCTGGACCATCCCTTCTACACGCTGGAAAGAGGCTGGCAAAAGGTCAGCGAGCTGGGGCCGGGGGACCATGTGCGGCGGGCTGACGGCAGCTATGGGGTGGTTTCAGGGGTGGAGACTATCCATCTGGTGCAGCGGATGTATAATATCACTGTCGATTGGGCGCACACCTACTATGTGGGCGATCAGGCCTGGCTGGTGCATAATTATTGTCGTGTAATAGGCAAACCTCAAGTTACAGATATATATCATGCACCGAAAATTAGGACTGAAACTCGACGGTTAGTGAATTTAAGAGATCCCAATGGTGGTGATTTATTTCAAGTAATTTACCGGGATAAATCGTTAGGAGTAATAACCAATGGCAGAATAAAGAGTAGAATGAGACCAGATATAACAGCCATTGATTTTAACGGGAATTATCATATTGTTGAGGTGCTGAGTTCCTCTCAAACACCATCATCTATGTTAAGAAAGATCAACATAATGACAGGCTTATTAAACTCTATTGGAATAACAGCCTCATGGAGCGTTATTCCATGACCTATTCACCTTCTTCGCATTTGTGTGCAAACGCTTATTTCCGAAATTTTCGGAAACCAGACTGGGCAAGAGATTTTTTGTCTCTGGCAAAAGAACTGGCGCGGAATTTGGGGGTAAATTTCAACTATTTCTCGATTTTTGTTGAAGAAAAGAACCAATTATTACATTCCGATCAATTGTATTCCTTCTCTGGTAAAAACCAGGAAAAGCTTCAACGGATGCTTGATAATGGCGTTGAATTTTCTGGTATTGATCTGTATTATTCCCGGGACCGGGATGTGGTGCATCATGGAATTCTTCATGCCATGATCACAAATGAAAAATTTGGTAAACCTTATCTGCAAATGTATGTGCAATTTCAAGCTTTGTTAAAACCTGCCCATGAGCATTTTACTTTCATGTCTCATTTCTTTGATACAGCGGAAAATTTTCTGGATATCGATTATGCCTTTTTCACCTATATGTCTCCCGAAAAATGTCCGGGTTTTTATTTTCATGATATTTGTGTAAGCAGTTTGGAAGACAGGGAAAAACAGAATCTCGCCCAATGGATCAGCAATCAGGAGTTTTATCCTGGTCGATTGAGAGATTTTTTTGAGGGCAATTTATTCAGCAAAACACATTTTGATATGCTTCGCGTTAATGGGACTGATCTATCTTTATATCTCAATGAGTTGGATGAAAATTCGATCAGGGGGCTGCAGAATGGAAAAATTTTTGTTGATTTGGTGACTGAACAGGAGGGAAAACCGGAATTGATAAAAATTCTAACAACCCTTCTGATAAAACCGACTGGAAAAGAATTATTTTTTCCATAAAGAAATTCCCCTGCCTATTGACAAGATTAGGCCATCTTTTCGTTCATGAGGAAAAAATGTCTGAAAACAGCCGAAATTTGATAAAATTGTTAGATAAAATAATTTCGAGAAACACTGAGAAAGCCGCCGCTTTGCTGGATACAGAACCTGCGAGCCGACGTGATTTGATTTATGATTTTACAATGGATGACGCGGCTGTTTTAAGATCCATCCCTCTTTCGGAGATTCAAAAAAGTGCCCTGAAGAAATTGCTGTTATGTGTTTCGAGAAACACAGTTTATGAAATCTTGTGTGTTTTCGATGGGATTTTTATGTGGGATGATATGGAAATCCCGAATATTCTACTCGTCGATCAAGAAACGAGAGAATATATTGCTGATGAGGAACTTCTCAATGAGTCATTTATGGGTTTTCTTGAGGATGAGGAATATTGACAGGAAAATCTGTGCCGGGTGAATGCCGCTTTGGAGCGAATGAAAAACAGAAGGATAAGATGCAACATCATTGGCCTGAGGTCAAAGGGACTTGATTTGGCTCGGGCATGGAACTCGATAAATTGGAGTGGACATGGGAAGACAAATTCGTTTTCATATGCTGCCTGAGGATGAAAATCAATTTTTTGATTTTGTACTTTCGCTTCCCGATATTTATTTTATTGCAGGAAGGATGGAAACATCTGATTTGGTTGTCGTCAACACGCAAATCCGTATCCAGCCATTTACCCCGGATTTATTCCAGGTCTATATATGGCCCTCTTCAATGCCTATGCAGGAGGGAGATATTCGCTTTGCCCGGTATCATAAATATGATGAAGAAAAAATGGATTATGTGGAAACCGGAGAAACGGGGTATTGGATAAATACCAGCGCTCCGGTAATTGAACTCATGCGGTCATCTATCAGAGATGATCAAAAATTGATGCAGGGCCGGCTGTGGTTTGACCCCTACCGCCTGGTGGGGCAAGAGTTCGTTTACAAGGGTGAGGCACTTGAGGCGCTTTACAATAAGCTCTCACGCTGGATCATCTCTCACTTTCACCGGGAAAAAGGCCTGGATGGCTACTACGGCATGGCAGCCTGGGAATGGCATTTGCAGGGCGGAGAATTTTTCATTTATTAGGCTGGAAGATTGCAGAGGGATGTTTTATGGGAAGACAAATTCGTTTTCATACGCTGCCTGAGGATGAAAATCAATTTATCGACTTCGTACTTTCATGGCCTGATGTTTGTTTTATCGATAGACGTATGACAACTCAGGATATCGTGATTGTGGACAAGCAATCACTTATCTGTGCATCTCATTCAAATCACCACTCTGTTTTTATCTGGCCTTCTTCATTACCCATGAAGGAGGGGGATAATAATTTTGCCCGGTATCATAAATATGATGAAGAAAAGATGGATTATGTAGAAACCGGAGAAACAGGGTATGGGATAATTTCCAGCGCTCCGGTAATTGAACTCATGCGGTCATCTATCAGAGATGATCAAAAATTGATGCAGGGCCGGCTGTGGTTTGACCCTTATCGTCTGGTGGGGCAGGAGTTCGTTTACAAGGGTGAGGCACTTGAAACGCTATACAAAAACCTCTCACGCTGGATCACCTCTCATTTTCACAGGGAAAAAGGCCTGGATGGCTACTACGGCAAGGCAGCCTGGGAATGGCATTTGCAGGGTGGAGAGTTTTTCATTTATTAGGCTGGAAGACCGCAGAGGGATGTTTTATGGGAAGACAAATTCGTTTTTTTGTAATCATTAAGAACAAGGAGTAATGATGATTGACTTAACCCAGGCTGTAAAAATCTTTATAGAACAAGTTTACTATCAGGTTTATCAAACCGCAATACACTCTATGGGGGGTTATTGCAGGAAGATCCGCCCAAAGGGATGAAAGACTCAGATGAGGCTAAATTGAATCAATGGTTCCTGGCTCTTTCTTATGAGAATGATGAAAATTGTTACAATTATAAGCCTGCTGAGGCGATTAGAATAAATATGTCCTACTCGGAAGAGGATTTGCATGATGAATTCCTGTATATGGTCCACGATTTAGAGCAGCGATAGGAGGATATGGATGCTGGCAACCCATTGATAGCGCGGTCAGGTCAACGGCCTGACCACGCTTTACCAGTATGACGCGGCAGACCGGCTGATCAGCGCGGGCGGGATTGCGTCTATGATGAATGTTTAACCAATAACCCCACGCGGGCCGGGGAAAACAATCAACATTTGTTAATCTTTTTCTGCTGCCGGCAAGAGGATTTTCCTATATACTGATCTTATCAGTAAGAAAAGGCGTTATTGTAAATAAAATAATCATTCAGGTGTGAAAATGAAAACCAGATATCTGCACTTCATGACTTCCACCCTATCTACCAGTGTTTTCATAATATCCCTGTTATTGGCGGGCTGCATTCCTGTTTCTAAAGCCACGCCAACAACTTCCACCCTTGCGCCGGTTGCAACTGAAAAACCCAAGGAAGTCACCCTGACCATGGGCTCCTGGCGGGTTGACGATGTTGAGCAGATGAACGTCATCCTGGCCAAATTTCACGAACAGCACCCCAACATCACCGTCCGCTATGATACCTACGGCACATCAGATGTGGGGGTTTACAATCCGATGGTGGAATCGATGCTTAAACAGGGGACTGCGCCGGATCTGTTTTACCTCACTTCATATGGCTTTTCGCGGCAGTTATACGATGCCGGTTATCTTGAACCCCTGGATGACCTGGCCGGACTGAAGGAGAATTTCGCGCCAGCAATGCTGGCGCCGTGGAGCAGCGAGAAAGGCGCCACATACGGTGTCCCGTTTATTGCCACTTCTCACGCCATTTATTACAACCAGGATATTTTCCGGAAATATAATCTCAAGGTTCCAGAAACCTGGGAAGAGCTTCTGCAGACCGCCGCGGCGATCAAAGCGCAGGGCCTCATTCCCTTTGCCAATGCTTCCGGCGAAGGCTGGCCCATGGCAGAAATTGTGTTTATGAACCTGGCGCCGAATTTTATCGGGGGGATTGAGGGGCGGATGGCCTATCTGCAGGGGCAGCGCTGTTTCAATGATGATCATATGGTGGCCGCTTTTCAGGCGGTCAAGGATCTTGGCCCATACCTGCCGCCCAATCAAAAATTGTTAAACTATGCTGATTCCCTGCAGTTCTTCCTGCAGGGCAGGGCGGCCATGTGGCTGGGGGGATCCTGGGATATTCCTTTTTTTGAAGCCCAAAAACCCGGCTTTGAATGGAGCATTTTTGCGGTTCCACCGCCCGCCAATCAGCCTCCTTTTATTACGTTTCACCTGGATGCCGGCATGGGATTGAACGCCAATTCCAGCCACAAGGAGGAAGCCCGAATTTTTCTTGAATGGATGACAACCACAGAATTTGGCGCCTTGCTGGGCAATGAATTGCCCGGATTCTTTCCCATGCACAAGGATGTGCCTGTGTTAAACAGCCCCCATGCCAACACTTTCTTGACGCTGAATGAAGGACGCGGACAGGATGTGCGCTTCACCTGGGAAAAGATCGATGACGGCGCGCCGAGCGCTTATTCCCTTGTCATGAATGGCGCCATTGCGGTGGTGAACGATCAGAAAACGCCGCAAGAAGCTGCCGATGATTTGCAGGACGGCCTGGCAAAATGGTACCCGCCAGCCCAAAAGTGTAAAAAATAACCCTTCATCCCCTCCCGGCAAAACGAACCGGGAGGGGTTTTTATGTGGTCAACCAGTTATGCTTCCACCCAGCTCACCACATAGCTGGAGACGGCATCCGGCAGGGTGAGATCCGTTTGGGGAATGACTTTCCAGCTTCCCGAAAGACCGCGCAGGCGGGCTGTCATTTCAAAATGACACATGGCAATCCCCATATCCAGGCGCTGAATATCGGTGCGCACCATTTTGCTCATCACCCAGTTTGGCCGGGCATATTGGGCATCGCGCTGAACCACAAAATGCCATTGGCGCCCGGCGCGGAGGATGCGCCAGGGCTGTTTGTTGGATGCAGAAGGCGCCAGGCGCACCATTTCCAGCACATCGGCATAAGCGCCGGCCATTTCAGCGGTGAGGGGGTGCTGAAAATCCTGCTCAAAGAAGATCCGCTCCCAGGAAAATCGCTTTTTCGCGTTCACCATGCTGCGCATCAGGTTGTAGATGATGGAGGGTTTTTCAACAGCCGTGCCCACAGCCGTGACAGCTGGCAGGATTTCGTTGGCTTGAAGACCCACTTTTTGAGCAAAACCGCTGTAGCCAAAAGATCCGCCCAGCCAGCAGGTATCCAGGTTCAGGTCGGTGGCTTTCAGCACGGCCTGTTCCATCAGATAGCCGTAGTCTTCCAGGTCTTTTTCTCCACTCTGCACAGCGCCGATAATGAAAGCCGGCGGCGACTGGATCATGCCGTAAGTGCCCAATCCGCGCAGTGAATCGCGGTCCTGCTGGGTGGCGGCAATCAGGTCCAGGCGCACAGGGCTGCCGAGCGGGCCGCGGGTGAGGGCGTGGAGGGTTTCGCGCAGGGCCTGCTGCTGGGTCTGGCCGATGGGCTCGCCGGTATACTGGCGGGATGAGATGCGCTTCTGGATCAGGTTTGGCAGAGGTTGGTCAAGGTTCATAGATTTCTCCTTTAGTTGTTTGAACGCTCAAACAAAAATGAGCGTAAAAAAAATTCCCTTATGAAGAGGCAATCCGCGAGGTCATCAGGCGGATCAATTCATCAAAAGCCCGGTCAAAATCAAATTCAGGGTCAGCCAGTTTTTGCACGGCCAGTCCTTCCACGGCTGCCAGGAAAATGGCTGCCAGGGGGGCCAGTTCGTGCGCGGGTTTATCACACAGAAGCCCAAGGATTTGCTGGATGAGGCTGCGGGCAGAATTCAGGTGATCACACACAGCTTGATGCAATTTTTCATTGCGCAGGCCCAGCGCATAAAGTTCAATGGTCAGGCGGTACAGCGGCAGGGTTTGCTGGAGCTTGTTTTTGATAATACCGGCAACCTCGTCTGGCGAGAGGGGGCCGGGGTGATCGAGGATGGTCTGGGTGGCGCTGCAGAACTGGGTGCTTTCGGCTTCAAGGACAGCCAGAAAGAGGTCATCCTTGCTGGGAAAATAGTAATTGATCAGCCCCTGAGCCACGCCGGCCTGCTGAGCGATGCCCTTGGTGGTGGCGGCATCATAGCCTTTTTCGGCCAGAATCTGGTAGGCTGCGCTGATAATTTTTTCCCTGGCGTTGTGTTCCATCTTCATCGGTCACCTGCGTTTGAATGAACGTTCAAACAAAATTCTACACCTCAAGGGGCCGGGTGTCAAGAGGTGAGCCGGTTAAATGCGAGGAAATCGTATCTAAATGGTTGGTTGACTGTTTTCTACTAGAGAAAAAAGTTCATTTGATCCCGGAAGATAACCAACAGTCCTTCGTATTGTGTTGATTAGACAGCATAATGATGAAAATTGTTGATTGACAAGAACCGGGCTTGTCTTTATACTGTGGGTATTGAGTTAATAAACACTCTGTTCAATAATTTGATTTTATGATTCACAGACTCAGGCAGCGCCGCCAGCGGAAGTGAACCCGCCGGGCGGCCATTTGAATGTAACATGGATGTGGAAAGATGACATCAACACACACTTACCGGCTGGGAATTGATATCGGTTCAACGACGGCCAAAATTGTCCTGTTGAATCCGGATGGAAGCACAGCCTTTTCGGCATACCGCCGTCACAATGCCGAGCCACTCGGCACCCTGCAGGTTATTCTGCGCGAAGCCGCAGACACCCTGGGGAATGTTCCGGCCGCACTGCTGGTCACCGGCTCAGCTGGTTTGGGCGTGGCTGAAAAATACAACCTGCCTTTCATTCAGGAAGTGGTGGCCTCAGCAGAAGTCATTCACCAGCGCTGCCCGCAGGTGAAAACGCTGATTGATATCGGTGGCGAAGATGCCAAGATCATCTTTTTTGACAGCCAGAACCGTTCCGATATGCGCATGAACGGCTCATGCGCCGGCGGGACCGGCGCCTTCATTGACGAAATGGCCACATTGCTGGGCGTTTCGGTCTCCGAACTGGATTCCCTGGCCAGCCGCCATACCACCCTCTACCCGATGGCCTCGCGTTGCGGGGTGTTTGCCAAAACTGACCTGCAGAACCTGCTCAGCCGTCAGGTGCCCAAGGAAGATATTGCCGCCTCGGTGTTTCACGCGGTGGTGCTGCAAGTGCTGGCCACCCTGGCGCGCGGACGGGATGTGAAGGCGCCTGTGCTGTTCAGCGGCGGTCCGTTCACCTTCCAGCCTTCGCTGCGCTCGGCTTTTCTCAGGGTGCTAAAGCTGGACGAAAGCGGCGTGACGAAAACCGATGCACCGGAACTGCTGCCGGCCCTGGGCGCCGCCCTGGCGCAAACTGCCAGCCGCCAGACCCTTTTGCTTAATGATTTAATTGCCAGTCTGGCTGAAGAGCGCGGGGCGCAGGCGCTTTCGCAGCAAAACCGCCACGGACCGCTGTTTGAATCGCCGGAACAGTATCGTGATTGGACTGAACATCACCGGCTGCACCGGGTGGCGCGCGCCAATGCGGCCGACTGCCGCGATGTGAATTGTTTTCTGGGCATTGATTCGGGTTCCACCACCACCAAGGTGGTGCTGATTGATGCTGATGGGCGGGTGGTGTTCAACCATTACGCCAATAACGGCGGCAATGCGGTGAAAGCGGTGCAAAATGGTTTGCGGCAGGCCCGCCAGACCTTCGCCGAACAGGGTTTCCTGCCGCGCATCACCCGCACAGCAGTCACAGGTTATGGTGAAGACCTGATCCGGGCGGCTTTTGGCCTGGACGAGGGCATTGTGGAAACCCTGGCGCATTTCAGGGCGGCGCGGGCATTTGATCCGCAGGTGAGCTTCATTCTTGATATTGGCGGCCAGGATATGAAGGCCATCTTTATCAAGGACGGACAAATCCAGAATATTGAGATTAACGAAGCCTGTTCCTCAGGCTGCGGTTCGTTTATCGAATCTTTTGCGCGCAACATGGGCTATGGGGTGGCCGATTTTGCCCAGCTGGCCTGCAGCGCCGAAGCCCCCTATAACCTGGGAACACGCTGCACGGTGTTTATGAATTCGCGCGTCAAGCAGGCTTTGCGCGAGGGCGCCAGGATCAATGATATCTCTGCTGGCCTGGCCTATTCGGTGATCAGGAATGCCCTCTACAAGGTGCTCAAAATCACCGATACGTCCATTTTGGGCGAGCATATTGTGGTGCAGGGCGGCACCTTCCGCAACCCGGCGGTGCAAAAAGCCCTTGAAACGCTGATTGGCCGGCCGGTGGTTTGCCCGGACCTGGCGGAGTTGATGGGCGCTTACGGCGCGGCCTTGACCGCCCGCGATACCTGGTTGAAGGGCGGGGCGCCAGCCAGTTCCTTCACCGGCCTGGAACGCGTGGACGAACTGGGCGAATACCAGCGGCGCGATATTCACTGCAAGGGCTGCGAAAACCAGTGCGTGGTGACGCGCCTGACCTTTCCCAACGGCAGTCATTTCTTCTCAGGCAACCGCTGCGAAAAGATCTATTCCAATGGCGGGCGGGTCGAGCGCAAGGGGGTGAGTGTTCCGGCTTTGAAATACCGCGCCTTGTTTGAGCGCAAATGCGTGCCAGCCGGGCCTGGCGTGCTGACGGTGGGCATTCCGCGCGTGTTGAATATGTATGAGAATTATCCTTTCTGGCATGCCCTGTTTACAGCCTGCGGCATCAGAGTGCAGCTTTCAGCCCCTTCGAGCAACCAGCTTTACCAGGATGGGGCGGGGCATATCATGTCTGAAAACCTGTGCTTCCCTGGCAAACTGGTCAGCGGCCATATTATGGATCTGATTCAGGCGAAGGTGGACCGTATTTTCTATCCGATGGTGTTTTACGAAAAACCGGAATTCAACGATGCCAACAACACCTATAACTGCCCGGTGGTGGCCGGTTATCCGGATGTGGTGCGCTCGGCCATTGACCCATTGGGCCGGCACGGCATTCCGCTGGATATGCCGCCGGTCACTTTCCGCGATGACTTGCTGCTGGACAATGCCTGCAAGCAGTACCTGACCGGACTGGGTATCCAGCCCAATGTCATCAAGACAGCGCTCAAAAAGGCCCGCCAGGCCCAGGAAGCTTTCAAGCAGCAAATGATTGAAATGGGCGCGGCTTTGTTGCGCGATGCGGAACTGGAAGGACGCCCGCTGATCCTGCTGATGGGCCGGCCTTACCATATTGATCCACTGATCAATCATAATATTCCCGAACTGCTGACCGGTTTTGGCGTGGATGTGATCACGGAAGACTGCATTCCCATGAAGGGTGAAAATTTGCAAAACCATCATGTGATGACGCAGTGGGAATACCTCAACCGGTATTTCCACGCGGCGCGCTGGGTGGGCGAGCACGATAACGTGGAACTGGTGCAGCTCAATTCATTTGGCTGCGGGCCCGATCCGTTCATTCTGGATGAGGTGCGGGCGATATTGGCTGAAAAAGGTAAGCGCCCGACCATCATTCGCATTGACGAAATTGAGAGCGCCGGCTCCACCAAGCTGCGCCTGCGTTCCATGATGGAAACCCTGCGCCAGGGCAGCCACGGCCAGCGGCTGTGCGTGCCGCGCAAGACCACCAAACCCTATGAGCGCGAAGACCGCATTCGCACGCTGATTGTGCCCGATTTTTCACCCTTCTGCTCGCCGCCCATTGTGCGCCCCTTTGCCGACCTGGGATATGAAATTGTGCAGCTGCCCGAGCCCAATCATGATTCGGTGGATGTGGGATTGAAATACACCAACAACGAAATATGCTATCCGGGCATCATTACCCTGGGCGACCTGGTGAAAGCGCTGCAGTCGGGCCAATATGACCTTTCGCGCACGGCCATTGGCTTCTCGCAGACTGGCGGACAATGCCGTGCCACCAGCTACCCCTCGATGATCAAAAAAGCCCTGGTGGCGGCCGGTTTTGATCAGGTGCCGGTGGTGACCCTTTCAACCTCCACCAGCATGCGCGTGCTCAATGAGCAGCCGGGCTTCCAGTTCAACACCAAAGATTACATGTACAAAGCCGCCATCGGTATGATGTTTAACGATGCGCTTTCAGACATGTATTTTTCAACGGTGATCCGTGAGAAACACAAAGGCGCCACACAGGCCGTTGCCAACAAATATCTGACCGCATATATGAACGGCACCATCCGTTTGAGCAAAGGATCGCTGATCCAGTGGCTGAAACGGGCGGTGGATGATTTTAATGCCATTGAAACGCTGCCAGGCGAGCATCCGCGCGTGGGGATTGTCGGCGAGATTTATGTCAAGTATAATGCCTTCTCGAACAACCATGCCGCCCAATGGCTGATGGACCAGGGGCTAGAGGTGGTGATGCCCAGTTTCTTTGAATTCTTTGAAGGCGGGATGATCACCTCGAACCATAATGTGAAGACCAACATCAAGCGGCGTGACACGGCCTGGCTGGTTTCATTTTTGACGCAAAAAGCAGCCGGGTTTTTCTTGCGCGAATTTGACGCCGTGCTGCAGGGATATTGCCGTTACCAGCCGCGCCACAGTATTGAAGAGGTGGCGGCACGGGCGCAGGAAATCCTCAGCCTGAACCACCAGTACGGCGAGGGCTGGCTGATTGCCGGCGAGATTGCCTCCATGGCGCGTTCAGGCGTGCAAAATGTGCTTTGCCTGCAGCCATTTGGCTGCATTGCCAACCATGTGATTGCCAAGGGCGTGCAAAAACGCCTGCAGGAAACTTTCCCCCAGCTTAACCTGCTGTTCCTCGATGCCGACGCCGGGGTGAGCGAAGTCAATTTCTTCAACCGCATGCATTTCTTCGTAAACCATGCCAAAACCGCAGAAGGATGGTTATAATTAATGATGACGAATGAAACCCTGTCTCTCCCTTACCGTTTGGGCGTACTGGTCCTGATTCTGGCCGCCTGGCTGGCCGTTTATTTTCTGATCAACCGGCGCGAAGTGGATCCTGAACGGCGCAAAACCTTCGACACCGAGTTGGACCGCAAAACGCCGTTCTGGCCGCCCTTTGCGATTGTCTATTTCTCCACCTATATTTTTGTCATCCAGCCTTTCCTGGTTTTGTCGGACGCGCGCCAATTTTACTGGATGGCGGTCACTTTTTCGGCCATCACCATCCTTTCCAGCATCATCCATGCGGCGGTGCCGAGCAAGATTGAACGCATGGAACTGGCAGAGGTGGGCGGCGTTTCAGGGCTGATGCTGAACCTTTTTCAGAAGACCTGCAAGCCTTACGGTAATTTCCCCTCGATGCATGTGGGCTTATCGGTGCCGGTGGTGGCCGCCAATTACATGGCAGGGGGACCGGTGGTGGGCACGCTGACCCTGATTTGGGGCGTTCTGATTGCGCTTTCCACGCTGTTCACCAAGCAGCACACCATTCTTGACGTGCTGGCCGGCCTGACGGGAGGGCTGCTGGTGTTTTTCACCACCTTTGCATTGATGACTCCACTGCAAAAAGGTAAGAAACCTACCCAAAAGCAGGAAAGTTTAATACAATCAGAGCATGTTCAGAAAAAACACCAAACACCAACAACCGGCACTGATCAGCGCTGCCAGCGAACTGCCCG
>Ga0209097_10003435_pt1 | contig 12142 bp, 13 predicted proteins | sample AD_UKC052_MetaG_FD_184419 | JGI IMG/M metagenome (GOLD analysis project Ga0209097, IMG submission 184419) | Active sludge microbial communities of municipal wastewater-treating anaerobic digesters from USA - AD_UKC052_MetaG (SPAdes) (version 2) | ecosystem: Engineered > Bioreactor > Anaerobic >... | reverse complement strand
CACAAATTTAAGCCAAAAGCAACGTAGTTTGTGATGTTACACCCACCGATTCCTCGATAGCTCAGTCGGTAGAGCAACGGACTGTTAATCCGTGTGTCCCTGGTTCGAGCCCAGGTCGAGGAGCCAACCCGATACAAAATTGGGCACTGATAGATTGTCGGTGCCCATTTTTTTCGTCTCCATGATTGCACCAGCTAAAGCAGAGTAACTGCCTGATATTTCCGCTTCCTTACCTGTCACAGTAATATCGTTGATTAATATCTTTAAATATTGCTTTCCAAAGTTCGACTCTCGATCAAGAAGCTTGGTTTTTAGGACTTTGGTAAATGCGTTGATATATTGTGGCTTTAGCACATCGCTTGGCATTTCCTGTTGCCGTTTCAAGCCAGCGATCTCCAGTAATATATCTTGACGCCTTGTTTGCAGTTTATGTGATCTATGTTGGAGCATTTCATCCATTGGCAGAAAGCCCTTTTCAACCGCTTCGAACAAGCGTTCAGAGTTTTGCTTTAACTCTTCAAGTTCTTTTTGTAACGGATTTAGACGCTCGGTTTGATCTTTCATACTATGTTGGTGACGTTTGCGCATTTCTTGCATCATGTTTAGCACACGTTCGGGCGTAAAAACCTTGTCTGCCAGAGTGGATAGCACATGTTGATCCGTCTTTTCCATTGGAATAGCGGCAGCGGAGCACAAATCATTGCCTTTAGCTATTCGCGTATTGCACTTGTAATAACGGTATCTGCCACCTTTACCAGTGACTAAAGTCATGCCAGCGCCACAGCAGCCGCATTTAAGCAAGCCAGTGAGCAAGGTGGGAGAGTTAACTAATCTAGGCGGCACTTTGTCGGGCGCGCGCTCCGCACGGCGGATGCGTGCTGCCTCGAAAGTTGCCGCCTCGATAATAGGCGGTATCTGCATTCTGATCCACTCAGCCTCAGGTTTAAGCTGCTTGGTTTTGTTGTGCATCTTATTGAAATAGTATTCACCCGTATATGCCAAATTGCATAACACCTCATGCACTCGGCTTCGCGTCCATTGCTGCTTACGCATGGGAATATTTTTTTGATTGAGATAGGTTGCTATTTCTTTAGCCCCCATCGAGCCTTTTGCACTTCCTTTTAAATAAAAATCAAAGATTCGTTTCACAATCTCAGATTCAACAAGATCAATATCAATGACTTTCTTTTTCTTACCCTTGCAGCCAATGGCATCCACTTCAACAGCGCGATAGCCATAAGGGGGGGTTGAGCCGTTGAGATACCCTCGCCTAGCATTCTCACGCATCGCTCTTAAAGTGTGCTTGCCGTTCTCTTTGCTTTGGTATTCATCAAATAGGCTGAAAATTTTAGCTGCCATCTCACCTGATGGATCATCACTCGTAATTTGCGTAATTGATATAATTTTACATTTAGCACGTTTTAATCTGCGCTCATATAGTTGAAACTCCAACATATCTCTAAAGAAACGCGAGCGACTGTGAATAATCACAGCCTCGTAAGGTTCGGTTTCATCGGTAGCATCGGCAATCATTTGTTGAAATGCTGGACGCCGATCATCGGTGGCGGAAGCACCAGCTTCGATATATTCCATTGCAATCACATAACCATTTGCAGCGCACCAATCACGCATTTGGTTGATCTGATCTGGAATCGATAGATCCTTCTCAGCTTGTTTGACAGTGGAAACTCTCGCATATAGTGCAACCGCCATTTTATTACTCCTCTTGATCTAAATGCTGGAGCATCTCTACCAACATTTCACTTAAAAATACGCCGATTAAATTAAGCTCTTGTTCAGATACTAACTTGGCATCAGGTGGACATTGAGTCGTAATCGTTAATTCGATTATTTGACTTGGTTTTTTCAATCATAATGGCACCTCCTTTCATGCAAATATATTCCTGCCCTTTGTCCAAGTGAATTACTTCACTTTCCCTTACCGTGTTTCCGATCATACTCAATTAAAATTCGAGCAATCTCTTTTTCTAGCTCATTTTTGCCTAGTTCTCTTAATATCTTTCGTCTAGCATCCTCAAATAGCGCAGGAGGTAAAACCAACTCTAAGTTTTCTAAGATATAGCGTTTATGCTTATTCAACGCTTCAACAATTGAATTTAATAAGACATTTACCATTCGCAAAGCCTCATTTCCTTCACGCGACGATTAACGTCTTGCTGCCAAGTCAATGGATCGTGAATTTCAGTCACAATGTTTTCTAAATGGCGAAAGACTTCATCTATATAGGACTTTTCTGCACCAGTATATAAAAGGTCTATGGCAGCCACCCGTTTTAAGTAGCCATAAACACTCATGCCAATGCGCGTTAATCGTTCATCATATAATTCGTAAGGATTAAACTCCCTTAACACCCCTAGCCCATCCATTTGGTTGACTTGCTCAATTAAATCTAACCATAAAGGGTGCAATTCCCAGCGAGAACGATTGCTGTCATTAGCTTTTAATCTGAGCGTAGTGTGATCTTTAATCAGTAAGCGCAGCAAGTCGCCTTGCCGTTCGTTTAAGCTTTCAAAATTTGTAATGCCGATTGAACGAAGTTGATCTTTTCTGACTTGCCATTCAATGCGCCAAACATCTTGTTCCATGCCCCACAATTTGAACAACCAAGTCTTTTGACTTTGTTCATTAATTTCATCGACTTTGTTATAGACACGTAGCACCACATTATCCGTGCCAAATTTAAAAGTTTGCACCTTGCCATCTTTACGGAATTGACTGTCTTTACTTGCCCTAGACACAAAGCTATCTTCATCAAAATCAATTTCTGGAATGTGATAATCAAAGGCATAATCTACCCGTGATAGTCGTTCGGGTTGTGATTGCATTAAACCAACGGAAGAAGCCCAAGTTAAAAAGCGTTGATGCAGTGATAAAGCACTGTTGTGCCATAAAGCTACACTACGATATTTCACAAAGAAATTTGGACGATTAAATTCACCAAATTGAATAATGAATGCATCATTTTCAATGACAAATGGATAACCGCTTCCAGTACCGTGAGATGCCAGCAAGAATTCCTCTGAACCCAATTTAATGGGTCTAGGTTTATTGATCTTAGCTTTAATTAATGCTTCTTTTTGCGCTGCAAGTTCGACAAAATCCAAGCAATAACTATCAGTTGGCAGCATGTAGTATGCGCACTCAATGGTGTCAAAGCCTGAGATTAATAAATGATATATTGATAAAGGGTTATTCATACCCTTTATCATAAATGCACCTAAAGGGTACGTCAATCCCTTTAGAAAAATAATTATATAGCGGTTATTTCTTTTCGATTTTCAATCTTGATATCGCCACTAACTGCTTTCCAGAAATTACCAATTTTAATAGCAATTTCATAGCCAATCGATCGGTGTGATTGTGATCCAGTTTCAGGAAAAAATTCCTTAATTTTGATATTTAATATATCTTCGTACTTTCTAAGTGTGCGTTTATTATGAACAAGAACTAATACACGCCAACCCATGTAATCACCAATTCGTAATATTCCAAGAGCTGATTCTAAATCATCCAAAAAGCCCCTGAAATTCGCTATTGCTTCTCGTTCAATCCTGATGAGTTCTGCTTCTCTTTCTGGCGTTCTTGTTCCCATTTCAGCCAAGACTTTTTCTTTATTCGGATTATTCATGACTCTTCTCCTTTAGTCGCATTATAGATTATCAAAACAAGGGGTATTTGGCAACCTCTCAATGTTAGGGTTAAATTCATAGTTACTTACGTGCCTAATTCCATTAGACTATGAAAAATAAATAATGGGGAATCTCATGGCTAGTATGCTTCCAGAATCAGCCAAAGTTGCGCTTGCAAGCGTACAAACTTCAATTATCACTTTCTTTGGTATTGTTTTAGTTTTTGCTTTAATTGGAAATTTTATTACTGAAAAATTACCAGTTAAATCTTCAAGTGAGAAAAAAATTATACATGGGATATTTGTGGGAATTGGTTTTATAGTAGCAACTAATTTAGTTTACTAGTCCATGTATTTATAGCCCCCCGTGTTACATAAACGGGGAGCATTACTAGTGCCATAGCTAGTTTTCAGCTTCATTTTCCTTACAATCAATTTGAAAGCAAAATATGTCAGAAAAAAATTCACTTAGTAAGGACGTATCTATAACCCCTACGGATGAATCAAATTACGAAAGTATGCATCATGGATAACAATGTTAAATTTATTTCTTCTATCAAAAAAGAAACTGACTTTGAGGAACTTGTTAGAAGGTTTGTACAAAAAATATTTGGAGTTGAAGCACACTTAGTCGGAGGACCTTACGATGGTGGAAGAGATATTGCATACTCAAGGCGAGGTAAAGAAATTAAGGAAGCATCACAAATTTCGATACAAGAAAAAAATATTGAATCCAAAATTGAAGATGATTTGGTAAAGGTTGCTAAACTGGTTGATAATCATGGCTACCCATCAACGCTTTACTTCTTCTGGAGTCATACACTTAGTGCAAGCATGGAGGATAAAATCAAGACTAATGCTCGAACAAAATACGGTATTACTCTTGAAGTGTACGACGCAAATAAAATCGCACAAAAAATTACAAATGATTATCCTGAATTACTTCAATATTTATTAGAAACGATTCACCAATATAAACCGTCATCTTATTCAGATACAAATATTCAAGAGAGAGCTTTTTATGATTATCTAGTTTTAAGCAAAGATACCACTAATCTCAAAAAGGTAATTATTGAGTCTCGTATTGTTGCGCAACTTTACGAAAAAATAACACCCCAGCAAGACTTGGTGGAGTACATGAAACAACTAGGCCTGAATGAAGGTCAAGCCAATGGGAAAATTTCTGATTTAACGAGGAGTGGTAGAATTCAAGTGGAGGATGGGCAGATAACCCTTTCTGAGAATGAAACCACTCGAATCAAAAACATAGAAATTAGAGAAAACTCCCGTAGGGACGAAGTTTTAAGTCTTATACAAGACATCATTAAAAATTACACCACGGCTGATATTTCAGAAGAAGTTCTTGAACTCATCAAAGAAACCTATGCTGCATCAGTGAATATCCAGATATCCGACCTAAATTTTGAACCTCCCAAAATATCCTTAGTTAAAGAGTCTGCAAATAAAATTAGTCTTCTTTTAAAGAAGCACGGATTAAATCACCAAGAATCAACAACGGTAGCTCACCAACTGATAACTAGTGCCGCAGAGAATGAATATCTTTCGGCATACTGCTCCTCTCGATTGTGCATTGGCTTGTTAGATCAGAAAAAACTAGAACGCTACATTGAAGATAAGTATTTTTTTATTTATCTTGACGCACCCGTATTAATTAGATTTTTGGTTCTTCTCAGATTTCTCACAGATGAGCTTTTAGATAGCCCACTCACTAGCGTCAAAAGGTTAATGGAAAGCTTTAGGCATTTGCATCGCAAAAAAATTAGAGCTACAAATGAGCATTTTGAAGAGACAATACGACATCTAGAAAATGCTGAGAAAATTAGCCGCTTTGCAAATGATGAGCTAATTTCTAAATTTGGCGATTCAAAAAATATATTTTTCAATATGTATCTAAAACAAAAGGAATTAAAAGGAGAACGCTACAATTTTCCACAATTCCTTGAAGAGTTAATCGGATTTGAGGACATGCCTCTGAAGGGAGCTGACAAATTTAATGCGCTATTAGATTGCGCTCAAAAATTATTGGCATTAAGTAATGTCGAGGTGATACACAGCAATTACGATTTAGACACCACTTATGTAAACAAAATGGTGCAAAAGTATTGGAGGCAAACAGGGAAGAGTCGGAAGCCTCAAACAGCCAAAAATGATTTAGTAGCATGTCAGATTCTCGGCGACAGCGACAAACATTGCGATGATAAAGGTGTGGAACAACCACCGATACTTATTACTTGGGATGCAACACAACATGATTGGCGTGACATATATCGCCAAGAACATCGTCATCAGGAGTGGCTTATTTACACCCCACAACGAGCCGTTGAACGACTTTCAATGATTGGTTTGAAAGTAAATAGCGCAGAGTTGAAAGATAGCGTTCTCGCCATCATTGATGAAGACTTTTTCAATGATGCGAAGCATAGTCTTATTGATACATTAAGTATTTTTTTAGGCGAAGATCTTGTTGAAACAGGAGCGGTTATTAGCCTATTAACAAAATTAACAAACAGAATCACAAAGGAATCTCACGATCCGCAACATGTAGAACTGGAAAGCATTAATGTTCTTAACGATGTTCTAATGTACACGCAACGGGAATTTAGGGCTGATTTTGACAAAGTTAGACAATTATTTGCTGATGTTAAATTTGAGCAAGCGATTCTCAGTCTCTTACAAGACACTGTTAAAAATGAATTTGGTGAAGATGGGAAGGAAAAATATAAAAATCAATTGCTAACTATTTTGTCACAAATATCAGAGTAATATTTGTAGGTTAAATCACTAGCTTAATTCAAACGGTGGTTATCTGTGATGTTACGCATATTTGCAGCTCAGATTGTTAGAATCCAAGCTGAGAATAGGCACTTAAACAATCGCCTAAAACTCAATCCAGTGCCCAGATTCATCATCTCGGGCGCGGTCTAGGGGATTAAGAACGAGATAATCCAGTTCTCACTTTTGTCTAGATTGGTGAGCCAAGAATTTAAGCCCTGCAGCGATGTGGGGCTTTTTTTGTTTGTACTAAAAGGTTTTATTTGCGCATTTTGTCATCTAATATCGCTTAATTTTTACCGTATACTTACGCCCATGATGACGACACCTAAACAGCCGAATAATCCTTTGCATGGTATTACTCTAGAGTCGATAGTGTCAACTTTGGTAAATCATCATGGCTGGAATGACTTGGCAGAACGCATACCTGTAAATTGCTTTATCAATGATCCAAGCATTAAATCTAGCCTAAAGTTCTTGCGCAAGACGCAGTGGGCGCGTGTTAAAGTTGAAAGGCTTTATTTGTCGATGCTAAACACCAAATCTAAACATTAGAAAAAAATGATAGCAACAACCAATATCAGTCTAAAAGTCCCCTTTAACGAGAAAGATCAGGCGAAGGCCTTGGGTGCGCGTTGGAATGCCGAAGCTAAACATTGGTATGTACAACATGGCATTGAAGCGGCACCGTTTGAAAAATGGTTTACAAATGCGCCAACACAAGCTACTTCTCAGGCTGTTGAAAAAATGAAACCCGAAGCAAACAGTGCATCGACGAATATTAAGCCTTTAGATGACGACTTTGATGCCATTAACGCAAGATTACGCGATGCCTATGAATCGTTAGGTGATCCTTTTTAGTATTGCATGGCTCGCCGTAAACATCACAACGTTTATGTGATTGAGTTGTCCCAAGACGTGCTTTTTGAAGTCAAATTCAAAAAGTGCAATCCTAATTATAAGACGGGTAAACCCTGCGTCTATGTTGGTATGACTGGATTAGACCCCGATGTGCGTTTTGATAAGCACAAGGCGGGCATCCAATCCAACAGATATGTAATGCAATATGGATTACGCCTACTCCCTGACCTCTACGAAGGGTTTAACCCGATGACCTACGATGAAGCCTCCAGAATGGAAGTTGAGATTGGCATTGATTTGCGAAGCGCAGGCTTTGGGGTTTGGCAAGCTTAGTTAATATAAACCTAAAGGGCAAATGCGCAATCAATTTTGAGCAGCTATAGATTTCTCCTGAACAATCATTTGTAGCAGTCTGCGGCTAATACTTCTTCTGATTTAGTTTAGCCTGTAGATCTGCAAATGGGTTGTGCGTTGCCATTGGCGCTTGACCGCCATTAGTTAGTCCTCGTAAGGACTCATCCAAAAACCGTGCATGCTCATTCTCATGGCAGTAAATACAGAGCAATTCCCAGTTGCTACCATCAAGTGGATTGTTGTCGTGGTTATGATCTTTGTGGTGAACGGTCAGCTCACGCAGGCGCACACCTGAAAATTCTCGCGCACATCGTGCACAAACCCATGGGTACAACTTAAGCGCTCGTTCTCGGTATGTTGCTTCTCGTTCTGCGCTGTGACGGCGAGCTTCAGCGACAATGCTGTCAAGTTTGGATTGGTTAGGAATCGGGCTGGCCATAGCTAGAAGTTCCTTATCAAGATGTTAAATTGATCTGTATTTTTGAATAAAATTATAGGGTAAACTCAGCACATTAATAATACAACCTCAATATCACTTACGCCTTACAAAGACAATCATGAGTTTAATCGGTAATATTATGTGGTTTATTTTGGGAGGCGCTGTCATGGGCCTTGGTTGGTGGATAGTCGGCTTGTTAGCATATCTATCAATTATAGGCATTCCATGGGGTAAAGCCTGCTTCGTCATTGGTCAATTTGCTTTTATGCCATTTGGTAAAGAAGCAGTTAGCCGTACCTACATTAACTCCAAAGATGATATTGGTACAGGTGCACTAGGTACGCTAGGCAATGTAATTTGGTTTATCTTCGCGGGCATCTGGCTGGCGATTTTTAACCCAGGCTTAATGTCCAACTTTTAGGGGTCAGATCAAAATGTGGGGCTTTTTTGTTTTGGTCGCGCATTTATTATAAGTGGCTCTTAAAACGCTGCTTTATCATGCAATTGGATGCATATGGTGTTGTTGTAAGATATATCTATTATTACTCATCCCTTAGCTCAATTATCAAGTCTTCTAATTTCTATAAGGATGATTGAAGCAAAATATTATCAGGAAAATGATTTGAAATTGTTAACGCGTCGTCAGTTCATAACTTCTTTAAGTGGCCTTGCTCTTGTAAAAGCATTTCCGGCTTGTACATGGTTTTCTGACCAACCAATCTCTATTGCTGCACATGTCTGGCCAGGTTATGAATCAATGTTTCTTGCACGGAGTGAAGGTTGGCTGGATTCAAATCAGGTGACTTTGGTGGAAACATCGTCGGCCACTGAGTCTGTAAAAAAATTGTCTGAGGGTAAGGTGTTAGGAGCAGCACTCACATTGGATGAAGTATTGAAAGCGCGTGCAACGGGTTTATTACTTTCGATAGCAATGGTTTTTGATATTTCAGCTGGCGCAGATATGCTGGTTGCCCATCCTAGCATCAAAAAGCTTGCCGACCTTAAAGGTAAACGCATAGGCTATGAAAAAAATTCCGTGGGCGAATTGTTGCTAAATGAAATCTTAAAGGTTGCAGAACTTAAGAAGCACGATGTCGAATTAATTGAACTCACCATTGATGAGCAGATTCAAGCCTGGAACCTTGGCCAAGTTGAAGCAGTTGTAACATTCGAGCCGGTCGCAAGCCATTTGCAGGCGCAAAGTGGAGTCAAACTATTTGATAGCCGCCAAATACCCAACACTATTGTAGATGTACTGGCAATACGTAATGATGCAATAGATTTTACCCATGCAAGCGCTATTCGTCATTTAATTTCCACGCATTTTCATGCAATTGATCATCTTAAACGAAATCCACAGGATGCGTCTTATCGCATGGCTGCACATCTTGGCTTACCGGTAGTTGATGTTTTACCTGCTTTCAAAGGTCTAGTGTTACCTGACGCTGCTTACAACTATCGTCTCTTGGAGGGATCGCAACCGGAACTACTCAAAAGTGCACAAAATTTAGCAAGTAATATGATTAAAAATGAGAAACTTCAGCATAAAGATTCACTCGACGCTCTAATAAATTCTGATTTTCTACCCACTGATTTCTCCTAAACAGAATATGAAAAATATAATTCAACTTATGCGTATGTTGACTTTGTTGGCAGGCATTTTGACTGCAATTCTGCCGAACACGGCCCTTGGCTCTGAACCCATAAGAATTGGCGTGCTTGCATTCCGCCCTAAACCACAAACACTTACTCAATGGCAGCCATTAGCTGTTGCATTAAAAGAAGCAATGCCTGAGCGCGACTTCGTAATTGATTCATTCACTGACAAAGAATTGGAATATGCGGTCACGAGCCGCCAATTGGACTTTATTCTGACGAATCCGGGGCATTACATAAGGCTAGCAAAACGAAGTGGGTTATCTGCACCACTTGCTTCGTTGGCTCTTAATGAAAATGGTTACCCAGTGACGGTATTCGGCGGTGTTATTTTTAGTCTTGCAGGGCAACCAAATATTAACAAGCTAAGTGATATCAAGGGTAAAACTATCGCAGCCACTAGTACTGACTCGTTGGAAGGTTATCAAACGCAGATGTATACCCTTAGTCAAGCGGGAGTATCAATTCCGAATGATGTCAAACTGATTACCACCGGAATGTCTCATGATAAAGTCGTCGATGCGGTAATGATAGGTAAGGCTGATGTAGGCTTTGTGCGTACTGGTGTTCTGGAGGCTATGTCAAACGAAGGAAAGCTTGATATGAAGCTGATCAAGGTACTTAATAGACAAAATCTGCCTGATTTTCCAGTACAAGTATCAACCCGTCTCTATCCCGAATGGGCTTTTGCAGCGCTACCCCATATCGACGAAAATCTTTCTCGCCATGTTGCTGCAGCTTTATTTGAACTGGAAGAAAATACTGCTGCTGTGAACGCTATAGGGATACATGGCTTTGTTGTGCCTGCCGATTACAGCCCCGTGATTGATTTACTCAAAGAGCTGCGTGCGCCACCTTTCGAGACTGCACCATCATTTACTTTACGTGATGTACTGAGTCGTTATCGTTGGCAATTCATTACTGCTCTGATTTGCCTTGGGGCAATTTTGGTATTGAGTATTCGTTTGTTACTAACTAAACGTAAGCTGCAATCAAATCAACACATGGTGCTATTACAGAAACAAAATCTATTGGCAAGCGAAGCTAGCCTGCAAGCTACAATCGATGCCATTCCTGACTTGTTATTCGAGCTAGGACTTGATGGCCTCTACTACACAGTTCCTACTATACATAATGATTTACTGGCAGTGCCTCCCGAGGACTTAGTTGGAAAGCGTGTGGGCGATATACTACCGCAAGATGCAGCTAATGTAGTATTAAAAGCATTGCAGGAGGCTCACGAAAGTGGTCGATCACAGGGTATGCAGTTTGAACTGCAATTACCTGAAGGTAAAAAGTGGTTTGAGCTTTCAATTGCAAAAAAAATAACCAATGATAATCAAAATGCTCGATTTGTTGTGCTATCGCGAGACATCACCGAGAGAAAAACAGCTGAGGAAGACCTTCGCATTGCTGCCACGGCTTTCGAATCCCAGGAAGGTATGATGGTCACAGATGCAAATAACGTGATTGTTCGTGTGAATCACGCGTTTACCAATATCATTGGTTACTCAGCCGAAGAAGTGATAGGTCAAACTCCACGCCTTTTTAAGTCAAATTGTCAAAATGCAGCGTTCTATGAGGAAATGTGGGAAAGAATTGCTAATGATGGCAAGTGGGATGGTGAGATTTATAACAGACACAAAAATGGTGACATCATACCAATATATCTTATTATCACCGCTGTAAAAGGCGCAGATAGCATTGTTACCAACTATGTGGCCACTTTCATTGACATAACCACAGAAAAAGCAGCGGCTAAAGAGATCGAGCATCTTGCGTTCTACGACGCGCTCACCCGACTGCCAAATCGACGGCTTCTGCTGGATCGACTTAATCATGCATTGGCTGCGAGTGGGCGAAGCGGTCGACATGGTGCATTATTATTTCTTGACCTCGACCATTTTAAAACACTTAATGATACGCAAGGGCATGATTTTGGAGACTTGCTCCTGAAACAGGTCGCTGAGCGATTAAAAACTTGTGTGCGGGAAGGTGACACTATTGCACGTTTTGGAGGTGATGAGTTTGTAATAGTAATTGAAGATCTTAACGAACATGGGGTCGAGGCAGCAGCCCAGACCGAAACCATTGCCAATAAAGTATTAGCTAGCCTTGAACGACCATATTTGCTTGAATCACATGAGCATTACAGTACAGCAAGCATCGGGGTTACTTTATTTAAAGGCCACCAACTCGAATTGGAAGAGCTGATAAAACAGGCAGACATAGCCATGTATCAGGCCAAAAAAGCCGGTCGAAACATCCTGCGCTTCTTTGACCTTAAAATGCAAGAAACCATCCACGCCCGCGTTGATATTGAACGAGAATTACGTAAGGCTATCGATAACCATTAGTTCAAGCTGTATTACCAAATTCAGGTAGATAGT
>Ga0209097_10003428_pt1 | contig 12159 bp, 21 predicted proteins | sample AD_UKC052_MetaG_FD_184419 | JGI IMG/M metagenome (GOLD analysis project Ga0209097, IMG submission 184419) | Active sludge microbial communities of municipal wastewater-treating anaerobic digesters from USA - AD_UKC052_MetaG (SPAdes) (version 2) | ecosystem: Engineered > Bioreactor > Anaerobic >... | reverse complement strand
GCGAGCACCGATATGACTTTGAGCTGAAGGTCGGCGCTAAGCACGAAGGCCACACTTGCACCGGCTGCGGTAGCGTAGTTGGGCAGCCGTGTAGGCAGCATGCTTGATCATGAGGCGCGGCGGCACTACCTTGGGGCCTCAGAGGTCGCGGCAGTGTGCGGTTTTGACCCGTTCAAGACCAAGCTCGACATCTGGGGCAGCAAGAAGGGCTGGTTGCAAAGAGAAGAAAGCAACGCAGCTGACATGGGCCATCTACTAGAGCCGGTGCTGCTGCAGTACTACGCGGACAAGACCGGCCACAGACTCAGCAAGCCGGAAACGATGCCCGGCCCTGAGTGCTGGATGGCAGCTACACCGGATGCCATCGCAAAGCAGCCTGGAATCAACGTACAGGCCAAAGCAGTGGGCCGCTACATGGCAGAGCACTGGGACCATGGAGCGCCTGACTACGTAGTGCTGCAGTGCAACTGGGAGATGATGGTCGCAGATTTGCAGGTCACGGATGTTGTGGCGCTGATTTGCTCGACAGACCCACGCATCATTCGGGTGGAACGCGACCAGAAGTTGATAGATAATATCGTCACGATTTGCCGCACGTTTTGGTTTGAAAACGTCGTCGCAAACGTGATGCCAACACTCGACGGCAGCGAGACGGCCACAGCGATTCTGCGAGCAATGTACCCAGATCGCGGCGAGACAATCCAGGCAGACGCGCAGCTGTGCGCTATGGCGCGAAAGCACAACCGGCAAGCTGCAGCGCTGAAGACGATGAAGGCAAAGCACGATGTGCTGAAAAACCGCATCAGGCAGAAACTTGGATCTGCCAGCTGCGCAGAGTTACCCAAGGGGCGGATTACCTACCGCACAAACATCGCAGGGGATAGACCTCTGCTAGTGAGGATCAAATGACGACGAGTATTGACCGTGTACCTAGTGTCGAGATTGTCCCATCTGGAAATACGGCGCTTGCTCAGGCCACCAGCATGGAGGCCACGATCGCAGCAGCGGTGGAGGCGCAAAGCCGCGCAGTAGTGCAGGCCCGGTACGCTTTGGCTATCCGCAACCCGCGCGACATGGATCAGTTTCGGGCCAAGATCCTGAAGGAATGCCGCCGACCTGGGTTTGCTAGCGTCGCGCGATACGCCAAGAAGCAAGGCAAAAAGAAGGACGATAACGGGCAGTGGGTTGACTCCTATGTGGTAGGCCCGTCGATTCGCTTTGCAGAAGCTGCGCTGCGATGCTTCACGAACGTCCTAGAGGAAGAGCAAGTCATCCACGATGATCAGCATCGGCGCGTTATGCGAGTCGCTGCGACGGATCTGGAAAGCAATCTGACCTATTCCGCCGACGTGATTATCATGAAGCAAGTAGAGCGCTCGGACGGCAAGGGGCGCGAAGTGATCTCGTCGCGACTCAATAGCTACGGGAAGACCACGTATCTTGTCGAGGCTACCGACGATGAAACTATGCAAAAGCAGGGAAGCCTAGTCAGTAAGGCTCTTCGCAAGCAAGTGCTGCGCATGCTTCCCGGTGACATCGTGGAAGAGTGCATGGAGCAAGTGCTGAAGACTCAGGGTGCCATCGACAAGGAAGACCCCGACAAGCAGCGCAAGATCCTCTTTGACATCTTTGGCGTGCTTGGAATCTCCCCGGCAGACCTCAAAGAGTACCTGGGGCATGACATCGGCCTAGAAGACTTGCCGATCCTGCGTGCCATCTATCAGACGCTAAAGCAGGGCGATGCGAAGTGGTCGCAGCTGATGGCGGAAAAGAAAGCGGAGGATGAAGGCGCAGAGCATCCTGGCGATCTGATGTCCAAGATCAAAGCCAAAGCCGAGGAAGCTGAGAAGAAACGCACGCAGCCAAAGAAGCCAGAGCCCGCGGCACCACAGGCTGAAGTTGTCGCGGCTGCAGCTGCTGCGCCAGTGCAAGAGCAAGCCGAGTTACCGCGCCCGGTGCATCAGTTGTTTGCAAAGCTAGAAGCCGCAAAGACCGTGAAAGAAACGGAAGCGCTTAACGATGATGCGCAAGCGACTTTCAGCGGTGACGATTGGTATGCCTGGAATCGCGCCTACATTGCACGGGGCGACCAGCTGCGAGCCAAGAAGTAAGACCATACAACAGGGCACCGTCACAGGTGCCCGCTACGAAAGAAGATAACCAGTGAGCGAACAGCAAATTGCAGATGGTGAGTCGGTAAGGATTAAGCGCGGCAGAAAAATCGTCACGATTAAGGCAGCTACTGCAGATCCAAAAACAATCCGCAGCTTCGAGGGGCATATAGTTGTGGATGAGTTGGCATCGGCCAAAGAGGAAAAGCTGCCAGCCCAGCGCATGGAAGATGCGATCGGGAAGCTGCAGAGTGCTCTGTCAGCTCTAGCGCTAGCACAAGAGCAGCTAGCGATCGTCGATTCTCAGATGTTGGGCTGCGACGAAAACCGGCGGCGCGTCGTTGAATCCAGCAAGGAAAACCCGCTGGATACCGCCAATGACATCGAGAGCCACCGAAGCCAAGCCGGGCAAATTAAGGAAGCTGCCGACCTTGTTGCCAAAGCCGGAAAGGCTATCGGCGGCAAAGCGGGCTTTATCGCGCAAGCTCTAGCGTCGGTCTACAAAGATGAGCTGATTGCTGGGGACCGAGAGCGGGACAAGCGAGCCGCAAAAGCCAAAGATGGGGCAGACCCACGGCAAGCCAAGATGTTTCCCGACAAAGGCGAGAACGATTAGGGGATGACGGGGTAGTTGTTCGTTCGCCGGAACTCTTCGACCTCAGCTTGCGACAGCGGCCCCGGTGTACCTTCGCCGGTCTGCTGTTTCCAAGCTGGGGAGCCGATAAGGGCGCGCAAGACGGGCTCAGCTTGCTCGATCTTGCGGTCCTGCGTAGCGACGGCTATGGCTATGGCTTGCTCGCGCGTGCAAGTCCATGATATTGTACTACCATCGGGGCTGGCTGTAATGGTCGGCTCGGGCATGTCGCCTAGACTGCCAAAGCACACAACCTTACGCAAGGTGTACGATGACATCCGCCGACTACGCAGTAGCTGTAATCCGTCACGGAAAAGACGCAGACACTCTACGCCGGATGAGATATCACGATCTTGCGCAGCGATCATCGGAGCGGCAGCTATGCGCACTTGGTAGGCTGCTGACTGCTAAAAACATGGCAAAAGAGGACTCATGCGAAAACTATTTCTGATTGCGATTGTGCTGGCTGGCGTAGGGCTTGGCTGTTACCGACTACCGCCAGCTGGCAAAGATGCGAGCGCTACACCGAGCGACATGGCCAAGAGCTGCAAACCATGCGGCGACACATGCACCCCGTCAATCTGGGGCGTGTGCGAGGATGGCTGCTGCGTTTGCCGTCCCCCTGATGGCGGCGTCTGCCCTTCTCTGTGAAGCCTGACAGAAAATAACACTTGCACTGCGCACCGGAACCACAGTACGTGTAGCGCATGGCATACCGTATCATCGTCCGCGCAATCAGCGGCAGACCTCACCTCGCAGATTGCCTTTCATATTCACCATCAACGCATAATCAGTGGGTGCCCTGGCTTCGCATAGCAGTCTGCATGCTACTGGCTCTTGCGTTGCTCGTATCGTCGGGGCGTGGATGCAGGAAGCCCCAAGCACATAAAGCGGAAATATCCGCGCACTAACCACAGGCAGGAGTCAAAGATGGGAAAGCGTAGTTGGATGGGAAGCTCAGTAAGGGTCAATGACAACGGCATCGCGGTAGACCCCGCAGCGCTGCGGTCCATAATGGACCCCAAGCACACGTTGCACGATAGGCGTGATCCGTTTCGGTACTCGATGAAGAATCCAGCTTTCGCGGAGCTGGTCGCCTACATCGTCGAACACCGCAAGCCTATCGACACCCCGATTAAGTTTCGGAAGACGGGTGCCGACTACGAGAAAGGTGATCCGCAGCTGGCTTTTATTGCGGAGGCTTATCGCGGCACCGAAGATGTGAACGAAGATCAGCCGGTGTTGGAAGTGATCTACGGAAACCGGCGCGTGCATGCGCTGATGGAAGCCATAAAGATATGGAAGGAGCGCGGTGAGCATGTGCTGGCAAAGGCACGCATCCGATGCACCTACGAGAAGATTAGCGACGACGAAATGAAGGCCGCGTTTGTCAGCGAGAACGCGAACCGGTCGCGCACGTCGGCGTTTGAGGATCAGCTGACGGTCCGCGACATGATGTCCGCTGGATGGTCCTGGGACGACATGGCTAAGTACTTGGTCGCGCCAGTGCGGGAAGTCCGACGCATCCATGAGCCACTGCTAGAGGCGGTACAGCCAGTGCTGCGCGCATACTCTGACGGCGTGATCAGCCTGTCCCGAGCGGCCAAGATCGCCAAGATGCCGCACGCCAAACAAGAGGCGGCAATCAGTGAGCCAGCCCCGGCCAAGACGCCAAAGCCAAAGCGCGCGATGTTCGATGCGTCCAAGGTGCCAGTCGCAGCACTGAAGGCTGCAGCGCTCAAAGCTGGTGAGCGTGGCAGCGGGCCAATCACGGACTGGCTGTCATCCATCGGAGCGACCGATGACGCGGGCTAGTCTGATAGCGCTTCTGCGAGAGCGGCATTGCAAGTGGGCCACGCGGGAAGTCGAGGCGATGGGCCTGCATGTGAACAACCTGAAGTGGCTCTACTACGGCGTGCCGGGCGTTATGGGCGCGTGTCTGATGGCGATGCTGATTCTGGGCTTCTCAAAAGACCCGCGCCCGATCATGTCTATCTCGATGATCGGCGTTGCGATGGTCGTGACTGTCGGCGTGCTATCTCGGTGCGGAGCTGCCATTGCCGTTTTGGTCGATAGGAAGCCAGACCGCCAGCAAGAGACGGCAGCGCTCGTTAGGTCGCAGTACGAGTCACTGCTGGCCATCGCCAATGATGCACCCTGGAATCATGGCGTGTTCCATGCGCTTTTGGGTGCATCCGATGAGCTAGAACGCATCAGTCATCAGAACGTGACGTGCTCGGCAAAGCACGGGCTGCTGCAAGTGCGCGAGATCATGCACGAAGCTGCAGTGGAGGAGCGCAACTAATGGCCCCAAAGAAGATGCCAAAGAGCAAGGCTAAGCGCTCCAACTATGGCTACGAGAACCCAGAGAACGCGGCGCGAGCTGGCCGTGCATCTGGCAAGCGCTTTCAAGAAGACAAAGAACTAGCGCAGCAGCTGCATGCCATCGGCCTGGAAGCCAAGCGGAAGTACGTCGAGGCGCGCGGCAATGACAAGGTGGTGTGCGAGCTGCGCGCGAGTCTGGCCAGTGTCACCGGCAAGATCCGCGATGTGCGGCGAGATATTCGCTACTGCTCAGTCAAGGGCGATAACCTGGAAGCGCTCTATGCAGAGGGCTGCAAAAAGCTGCTGGCCGAGCGCGATGTCCTGAAGACTGCGCTCAATGACCGGCTTGCGATCGTGACGGCCAAGGTGCGGGCTAAGCGCGGTGCGTCATGAAGGGGCTTCCTGTTGGCGAGACGTGCCTTGTGAATCCGACCGGGGCCAATAAGAAGCCACGCTTGGGGGAGATTCTGCAGGTCTTCGACAAGTCCTACGAGATAGGATTTGCCGACGGGTCCAAGGAGCGCATATCGGCGATCAAGGTCGCACCGGTGCGGACCCGAGCTAAGACCGCAGCGCTAGAGCCGATGCCAGAGCGGGAAGAGTGCGAAGCGCCGGTCTACCGCGAGCCAGTCGCGCAGCCTAAGACGCAGACCCGCTTTGTCTGCGATGCGTATCGGCGCTACGTGAAGTCGCACCGCTGCGTGAACTGCGAGTTTCACGGAGCTGTGCAGCACGGCAACACCGAAGCAGACCACCGAGGCGAACGCGGCGTCAGTCAGAAGTGCTCGGACTTGCTGGTCATCCCGCTGTGTCGGTTCTGCCATGAAGTGATCACCCAGAAGAACGTGCTGCCCGTGCGGCCTAAAGGCGTTTCAGATCCAGCTAGGACGCCCAAGCTAATGAGCATTACCGACACGCATGTGGTGGTGTTTGTCTCTCAGCAAGAGCTGCTGAAGAACATCATCGAAGTGCTGGCCGAGATGGACCCCACTGCAGCAGTGCAAGCCATGGAAAGCGGACTGCGCAGCATTGACAAAGAGACGCTTGCAGAAGCATGCAAGATTGCCGTCCGAACAAACGAGGACAAGTGATGCGAATTGAAGAGCTTGACGAGTTCCAGGGTGTGACACCACAGGTTGTGTCTGATTGGATGACAAAAAACGGGTGGAAGGAAACCAAGCCAAACTGGTGGGCACGGGGTGAGGATGGGCTGATGTTTGACCAGCAAACATTTGACCAGATGTGGTTTTGGCTAAAAGGGCTGGCAGACGTTTATACAGACGGCAACCAGCTGGCTATGCTGCGCAAGATCAATCCGCGTCTGTGTCCATGGCCAAGCAAAGAAGCGCGTGAGGAGCATCGTGGGCCATGGCTTGCGGTATGCACGGAGGACGGAACCGCGTGCATGGGCCGCTTCCGTCCTGATGTTGCATGGTTCAAGCACACTGGCGAACACATCCTGACCTCTGAGGATTCATTCGTCAGATTCTGGCCATGCGACGAGAACGGGAACAAAGTCCGCTGGCCCACGAACGCAGCCGGGGAAATGCTGTGACCGCTGAAGCTGAGTACAAGCGCGCCAAGTGGAAGCAATACCGCGATACGCGAGCTGACAAAGCTGCAGCGAATGGACTGTGCGGTAGGTGCGTCATGCTTCCGCCGGTAGCTGGTCGCAAGATGTGCGTCGTATGTGCAGAGTACCACCGCGAGCTCTTCCACCAGCGCAAGGCAGCGGCCAATACGATCGGGCACTGCGTGGTCTGCACGAAGCGCCGCTGCCTACCTGGAAAAATGAAGTGCAAGCGCTGCGCAAAAGTGACGGCTGCATATTTCCATCAGCGACGCATGGATGCCAAAGCGCAAGGGCTGTGTCAGTCATGCGTTAAGCGCCAAGCTGCATCTGGAAAGCTCAGCTGCCAGACCTGCATTGATAGGATCGGCGCGCGGAATTTAGCGCGCAAATCACAAAAGGCTTGCAAAGCCAAAGAGCACAGCAGAATCATTATCGAGTCCACTAACCCGAAACACGGAGATACCAATGCCGAAAGCACCGAAGTCCACAGCCAAGCCCGCCACCAAATCCAAAGCAGTCAAAGCCAAGCCAGCCGCCAAAGCGAAGGCCGCACCGAAGGCCAAAGCCAAGACGGAACCAAAGGCCCGCAAGTGCGGCGCGTGCGGCAAGTACAACACCGGCCACAACGCGCGATCCTGCAAGGGCTAGCCACCGTCGCGGTCTTCGCTACGACGTTCGGCTTGCTGATAGCTGGCATGCTCCGATGACACCATGGCCCGCCGCTGATACAATGCCCGTTTAACTTTGGCGGTGGGACATGAGCGACGATCTAGGCAGCAAGAGCGACCAGCAGCAGATCCAAGAGGCAGTGAAGACCGCAGAGAGCCCGCTGCAACTGGCGCACCGGCTTGTAGGACTCAAAGAGGTCGGCGGCGCAAACTGCGGACCCGTGCAGGCTTGGTCGGTAGAGTGGCTAGGCGGCGGACCGGGTGACAAGTGGTGTGCTGGGTTTCTGTCGCGAATCCTGTGGCAGTTTGGGATGCTCGAAAAGAAACAGTGCTCACTGTCAGCTCGCATGCTGCTGGCGAACATCCGGCAGATTCCAGGGGCTCACAACGCAATCAAGCCCGCAGCGGGCGATGTGGTCTTCTACACAAACAAGGAAGGCGTCGTCTCTCACTGCGGCATCGTCAAGCGCGGGGACCTGACGCGCATATCGACGATCGAAGGAAACTCAAACAACGCAGTCTCGGAGCGGCGTAGGCTGATTGACGATGCGACCATCGTGGTGCGCATACCGACGCAGCCAGTAAAGCGGCAGTAAACCACCGGCAGGGGTTACGCATGAAAGTAGTCTGGATCAAATACAGCAAGGGAGATTCAAGGACGGCGCTAGGACGGTATACCATGCGCGTGCTTGACGATGTGGAAGTGAAGTGGATTCGCGTGGAGTTCTTCCGGCATGATGTGGAGTGCAAGGCACGCGACGCAGCAGACGGCGTGCAGTGCTGCCCCGGTAAGACTCTGATGCCGGATCAGGCAATGCAGCTATTCGAGGCCCACGCGAAGGTGATAGCGCGGCGCAATCTGCGCGAGGCTTGCAGCGATGTCTGGGACGCAAGCTACGACGCTCTTGAAAAGATCTACCGCAGTCCAAACCTGTGCGCGCTTGTTCTGCTGATACTCAAGGCCGAGCGCTTTGTTCCGACTGACACCCCCATTTTTTACTCAGCACCCAAGTCAGGGCACGACGAGTGCATGCGCCTAGTCAAAGCTGGATGGTGCCACACTGGCACGCGCACTGATGGCGTCGCATGGTTCTGGCCAGCCATTACGCCGTCTGTGTCGGTAAAGACGCTCTTACTGATGAACGCGGCCCACTCTGACTATGCGCCCAAGATCGGCTACGAGATCGGCGTTACGCCTACGATTAGGCCCATACTCGGTGCCCCGGATGACTCGGTAGGCACGAATAGCCTTGGCCGCTTGTGGAGGCGATACAAATGACTATTACAGACCTGCAGCGCTGGCGTGAGGCCGACCGGGAAGCACGCAAGCCACGAACGCCGGACTGGTTTCACGAGCCCGCAGACCGCTGGCCGCCAGCTGTTGACCGCGCGAGTGTTCCGCCGCTAGTGCTAGCTTGGTATGACCGAGAGATGAAAAGGAGAATCGATGCGAATCGCGCGAGCTAGCAGCCCGTTCCTGGATGGCATCCTGGGTCTACCGCACCAAGTGCTAGACCATGGCTTTGTGCGAGTCATCGACTACATGGGAGACGATGCCGCAGTAGTGCAGGCGGCGCGCGTCTCGTATGGAGCTGGGACCAAGACGGTGAGCAATGATCGGGGGCTGATTCGCTACCTCATGCGAAAGCAGCACACGAGCCCGCTGGAAATGGGCGAGATCAAGCTGCATGTAAAGCTGCCGATCTTTGTGGCGCGGCAGTGGATCAGGCACCGCACAGCCAACGTCAACGAGCTGTCGGCGCGGTACTCGATTCTGTCGCGGGAGTTCTACATCCCCGAGCTGGGCCGGATTGCAGAGCAGTCGCATACCAACAAGCAAGGAAGCGGGGCGGCTATCGCCAAGGTGAATGCCGACATCATGCGGCAAGAGCTGATAGACCACTCCGAGAGCGCAGCCGATCTGTACGAGCTGCTGCTAAACGAGAATGACGACGGCGAGCGTACCTTTGCTGACAGGCCCCAACTAGCCCGCGAGCTGGCCAGGCTATCCCTCACGCTCAACACCTACACCGAGTGGTATTGGAAGGTGGATCTGCACAACCTGCTCAACTTCCTAAGGCTACGCAAAGACGGCCACGCACAGAGCGAGATCCGCGACTATGCCGACGTGATCTTCGAGATGGTCAAGGGCTGGGTGCCGCTGTGCGCTGAGGCGTTTGAGGATTACCGGCTCAATGCGGTGCTGCTGAGCAAGCAAGAGCGGGACGCGGTGGCGCTGATGATGCAGGGCAAGGTGCCCAAGGTGCAAGGGCTCAGCGCGCGAGAACAGGCCGAGTTCGAGCAAAAGCTAAAGGTGCTCTCATGAGATGGTCGCTTCTGTTGGTCCTGGCTCTAGCTGGGTGCTCGGGTCAGATGGCATTGCTTAAACGGCTGGATGTCATGCGCACGGGCGCAGTATCGAGCTGCAAGGTGCCTGGGCAATGTCCAGCTAGCTTTGACTGTGTACGCGCAATAGCGGCGGCTACGGGCACGCTGGATGGCCTAGCGGAAGCGGTGAAGGCTGCAGAGTCCGGCCCGTGCAAGCAATTCGCGCCAGCGAGCAAGCCATGAAGGCACTTTTCAGTGCCATCGCAAAGGTGGCGGTGGCTGCATTCGAGGCCGGGTCGGAAGCATGGCAGAAGCACAACGATGAGATCGAAGCTAAGCGCAAAGCGGTCAACGAAGCCGCGCGCAAAGATCTGGAGGTCCTGGGTGGTCCGGGGGCTGCAGCAGATAAACCAAAAGAGGAGTAGAAGATGCGAACCTTACGAGGAGTACCCGTGTTCCTGTTGGCCTTAGGGCTATTGGCTGCGTCGGGCTGTGCCATGAGCGCCAGCGGTGGCTGGGGAGTGAGCGACCCGATCAAGTACGAGATGCAGACAGCCATGAAGGCGGCACCCTGTACCCCGTCGCCCATCATCAACAATGAAGCCAGCATCAACGTCAGCAATGGGTGGACGCGCCTCGACCCTACCGGCAGCATGCCGACGTGCCCCACCAAGTCATTGACCGCGTTTCATTGCACCAAGTCTGGCGGCTGTGGCGAGCTGGTGTGGACTGGCCAGTTTAAGGGCGCATCCGACATGAAACCGCGCAACTTCGTGGTGGACGTGGCGCGCGGTGGCAAGGTCATTGCCTGTGTTCTGCCAGCTCGATTCTTTGGCGTACACGTCGAGTGTAAAAAGCAGACGCTTGAGGCGACTACCTCGGATCAGCGTTTCATTGTCAGCGGCAGCGCCATTTCTGCAGATGTCACGGACCTGTCTCTGTTTTTGGAAGCTAGCGAGGGCACCCACGTCCTGCAGATTAATCAGCTAGAGCCCCGCTAGTGATTGAGTCCGTGTCGGTGCAGGGCAACACCGTCAAGATCGAAGTCACGCTAGACGGCCCCACGCCTGATGACGATGAGCCGGAAGCCACTGCGAGCACAGACGATGACGGCCCGTCGATTCTGGGCGCAGCTGGCGCGGTAGTAGTTGGCGCTGCAAAGGTAGTCGACACAGTGTACGACGCGATCAAGCCAGAGTCGGACGACGAGTAGACCGCACAAGGTGGCTGGCTGCAACGGCTGGCCACCGGTCTGAATCTCCCCGCAGTAAATAATACTTGCACAACTAGCCGGAACTATGGCACCACTGCACTAGGCAGGAGGTTACGCATGGGAACTGAGTACGAACAGCGCGCCGAAGTGGTGCGCAAGTATGTGGAGCAGCGGCGAGAGTTAGTGATGCGAGCTAGGGAGCTAATGCACGAGGTAGTGGCAGAACATTCGGCATGCCAGGGCGATTTTATCGTGGGCACGTTGAAACGCTATGAAGCCTGCGAGAACTGCAAGGCGCTCATGGATGTCCTTGACGATCTGCTAGCCCCAGAAGTGGATGGGCACGCATGACCATCATCATCGAGCAAGCGTGTGTGCGTTGTAGTAGGCCGAGCGCGTGGCCCTTGTATGCCATGGCCGGTGCGCTGCTGCTGGGGCTTTTGTCGGCAGTGGGGGCGCTATGAGAATTTACTATCTGCACATCAGCAATTTCAGAAACATCAACAAGCTGATTTTCGATTTCAAAGATGGCAATTGGAATCCTATGGATTGCATCTACGTTGCCGGTGACATGGGCGTCGGTAAGACATCGGTGCTAGATGCGATTCACAAAGTACTGAGCGGTGGTAGTTCGTGGGGAAAAGAAGCAATCGACGGGCGGTGCATGGATCGTGGCAGGATGCGCTGGTTTAATACGACAACCGCAAAAGACACTGGCTGCAAGCTAGCGTACCTGTCGCAGTACTCAGCGCTTGTCATCAACGAAAAGTGGCTGCAGACCGTCAAGCACGAGCACTTTGTCGCAATCGAAGCAATGGCTCATGCGCTCGGCTGGAAGACCTGGGCAGCAGACTGCAAGCGCGGACGGCTCACCAGCGGGCAGCAGGCCCTGATGCAAATGGCAGTGCCGATCGCGTGCGCACCTGAGCCGCTGGATGTGGTGCTGATAGATGAGCCGGAGCTTCATTTGCACTTGAGCATCCAGCCGCATCTGATGGCGCAATTGAGAAAGCTGTCGCCAACTACGCAGTTTATCGTCGCCACGAATAGCGAGGAGATCCTGCAGATGGCGCTGGGCTATGAGCGCTTCATCATCGTCAATGACGGCGACCCGCGCGCAGATGTTGGCGGTGACGAGTGAGCAACGAGCAAAACACAAACGACATACACAGGGAGCGAGCGATGAACGAACTGATTGAACAGATTAAGCGCGATGCTGTCACGATTCAGAAGTTTACCGAGGCCGAACTGCAGACGCGCCAGATTCTGAAGGTTGCACTTGGACCTGCATACAAAGAGGTCGAGAC
>Ga0209097_10003424_pt1 | contig 12165 bp, 18 predicted proteins | sample AD_UKC052_MetaG_FD_184419 | JGI IMG/M metagenome (GOLD analysis project Ga0209097, IMG submission 184419) | Active sludge microbial communities of municipal wastewater-treating anaerobic digesters from USA - AD_UKC052_MetaG (SPAdes) (version 2) | ecosystem: Engineered > Bioreactor > Anaerobic >... | reverse complement strand
GAGTTTGTTGGGGATGTCGTGGTGGGCGTCAGCGTAGACGAGTCCGGTGCCGAGCCGGAGCATCGCGCGGCGGCAGGCTTCGATGGTGTTGCCGGATGTGATGACGTTGTCCACGAAGTAGATTTTCTCCGTGCCGGTGAGGATGAGTTTGGCAGGGTGGTGTACGCTGATCATGTGGGCATTCGGATCGAGGGGCGGGAGCTTGTTGCGGTGGCGTTCGCAAGCGGATTCGGTAGGTGCTTCGCGGTCGAGCATGTCGCGCACTTCGAACTTGCCTCCCGTGCAGAATGCAATGGCGTGGGCGAGCTTGGTGTTTGCGTGGGTTCCGAGGGTGTGGGACGGCACGGGGATGAGGTAGCCGCGTTCGCCTTCGATGAGCTTCGCCATTTCGCGGGCGGCGGCGTCGATCAGGTCCTGGTCGCAGTCCGGGTCTTTGATGGCGTAGGCGAGCGCCCTGACTTGCGCCTCTTCGGAGGTGAGCGGGCGGGTGCGCGGGCTGATGTAGCGACGCGCAGATTTGGTGGTGCTGTCTTTGCAGGTGGAAGTCATGGTTGGATTCCTTTCAAAGGATGGCGGTGTTGGCGAGGTGTTCGGAAATGCGTCCGCTTTTGGCGGCTGCATCGACCCAGCAGCACCAGGCGGTTCTGATGTCGCAGCATTGGCGGTTTTGCGGCAGTCCTTTGCGGTACTGTTTGCGCAGTTCCGTGCTGATTTCGGCGAGGAACGTTTTCCTGGCGTCTCGCATGGACGTGATTGTTACTGTGTTTTTCATGGCGCTTTTTTCTCCGTATGCAGGCGAGACAATCCCGCCCGTCACTTGTGCGCGGGCGGGGTTGTCAGCCTGTCGGTCGTGCGTAAAAAAGAAGGCCCCCTCTCCCGAAGCGGTTTCCGGGAGAGAGGGCCTGTTTTGAGTGTCTGCGCCGGGCGGCGTCAGTGACTCTCGGTCCAGATGTGTTCGATGCTGCTGTGGTCGATGTAGTAGCAGGGCTTGCCGTTGTACCGGCTCCGGTAGAAACGCACGGCGTAGTCGTCTACGAGGCGCAGTCCGGTTTGGTTGCCTGTGGCATATCCCATGTCTCTCTCCCATTCGGGGAGGTCTTGGCAGTGACGCCGTAGTGTGGCGAGTGGCACGGGTCTTGCCTGTTCGGTCATGGCGTCGATGAGTTTGGCGGTGCTGCTTACGCCGGAGGTTTTGTAGAGGAATTTTTTCACGGGGGCGCCTTTCAATCGAAGATGATGTGTGCAAGGATGTCCTTTGCGGCTTTTTTTCCGCCGCAGTCGACCCAGCAGTGTAGGCAGATGTCAAGGGCGACGGCAACTTTCACGTCGAACGTCTTAGCGACCCAGATCGTGGTTCGCCCGGGCTTCCTTTCGCTCGTGGACACGGCACAAACACGGGCGTAATAGCCCTCGCTGCATCCCGACTCCCATGAGGTGGTCAGGTAGATTTGCCGGGCGAGGTCGGGGTCCTCGGTTGCGTTGATCGGGCTGTTTCGTTCCGGACTGTTGAAGAGTACGTCAGGGCCGTAGTAGTCCAGACGGCTGCGGATTTCTTCCGGCATCCGGGCTTTGATTTCTTCGGCGAATTGCTGCACGGTGATGTTTCGGTCGAACTTCACATAGCAGGCGGGCTTATCGGGTGCATGCTTGAAGAGCATCCACTCGATTTCGCTGAGGTCGATGTCGTTGGTGTTCATGTGTGAGCCTTTCTGTTTGAGGAAGCCTTCATGGCGGTGTCTTGTGGGTCAGAGCGCGTCGATCGGGTCTTCGTCGGTGTCGCAGTCGTCGCAGACGCCGTTGGTGGCGCGGGTGGCGACGGCGTAGTCCTCGGGCTGGGGCCGGCGGTCGAGCGCCTCTTCGGCGCACCAGCTGCAGAGCGTGCCGATTTTCCAGCCGTCGTCCGGATCCCACCAGCGCAGCGGGGCGCGGTTGGGTTCGTCACCGGATTGCGGAATGTGACCGCATACTCCGCAATAGTTGTAGCTGGCGTTGGCTTTGGCGAATCGGATCATGGGGTCTTGAGCGAGTGTAGTAGTCATGGTGTTGTTCCTTTCGTTTGGTTGATGTCCGGCTCCGCCCGGAGATCTCTGTTTGTGCTCTCGGGGTTCTCGGCTTTGCCTGCCGGCGGGTACCTCGCCGGGTTGTTTGCCGTCCCTACTGCCCGTTCTTTCGGGCGGAGCCGGGAGAGTGAGTTAATCGAAGGAGACGAGGTTTTTCTCGCGCAGGCTGACGTAGCCGGGGGAGGTGTCGCTCGGACGGCCGCAGACGACGTGGTCGAGTATGCGGATGCCGAGGATCTTTCCGGCTTCGGCCAGGCGGCGCGTGATGTCGATGTCCTCCTTGCTGGGGGTCGGGTCGCCCGACGGGTGGTTGTGTGCCAGGATGACGCTTGCGGCGCTGTTGCGCACGGCTTCGCGGAAGACCTCCCTCGGGTGCACGGGGCTGGTGTCGAGCAGGCCGCGCGTGGCCTCGACCGGCGGTTTGATGAGCCGGTTCTTGGTGTTGAGCAGCAGTACCATGAAAGATTCCTGACGGTCGCCTCCGGTGGCGGCATCGATGATCGGGCGGACGACTCTGAAGGCGTCCTCCGGGGTGCGGATGGCGGGCTTGCTGACCTGCACGTATGCGGCACAGGCTTCCATGGCTGCGGCGTAGTCCATGGCGAGGGCGAGCGTCTCGGGGTTGTTCTTCTTGGGCATGGCGTTTCCTCTCCCTGGCGGTCACGGCCCCCTTGGCCGTCCCCGCGCATAGGGGAAGCGGGGCGGGCAAGGGCGGCGTGTTGGTTTCCGCGCCTTATGTGGAGGGTCGTTTTATGGGAATCGAAACGGAAAAGGATACGGGTCACGGAAGCGGGAAATTCAAGCCGGGCAACCCGTACGCATGGAAGCCGGGGCAGTCGGGCAGTCCGAAGGGTCCGGCGCGTGGCACTCGGCACGGCGGGCGTATGAACTCGTTGCGCACGCTGGACAAGCTGCTGAACAAGGCGGGGAACATGGAGAAGTTGGAGCGGTCGTTGCAGCGCCGGTTCAACAGGGACCCCGTGGCGTTTTTCGAGAATTTCGTAATGCCGCTGTTGCCGAAGCAAGCGATGGGCATGCTTGAGTCTGGGGGGCGGGTGATTGAGTGGCGCGGCATGACTTCTGTGGCGGGTGACGAGCCCCCGCCTCCGATGATCGAGCCGGCGGATGATGGCGGCGGTACGGTTCTGGACATGGAGCAGGACGGAGACCGGGAGGAAGAGGAAGGGTGAAAGTCGACTACACACCTCATGCGGCGCAGTACGAGATCCACCGGGCGCGGCGGGATTACCGTTTCCGCACGGTGTGCACGGGGCGCCGTTTCGGCAAGACCCGCTGCATGGCGGGCGAGCTTCTGTATACGGGTGCGGTTGTGGAGGGTGGTGACTACGGCTGGGTGGCACCGACGTACGGCGTGACGGATCGTGGAGTGGAGGCGTTCCGGGAGATCGCGCCGGAGCTGATCCGTGTGGTCGGGCGGATGCCGACGCGGGTTGAGTTCGACCTGGGAAAGGGGCCGTGCAAGGTGTGGTTTCTGAGCGCCGACAACCCGGATTCGATCCGCGGGTTCGGCTTCAAGGGTCTGGTGGTGGACGAGGCTGCGAGCGTTCCGGTCGAGGTCTGGAACTATGTGCTGCGCCCGACACTGGCCCAAACGATGGGCTGGGGCGTTTTCATCGGGACGCCGGCGGGTCGCAATTGGTTTTATGACATGTTCACGCGCGGCGTGAAGGGATCGGGCGAGGCCGGATTCAAGTCGTTCACGTTCCCGTCCCTGGCCTCGCCGTACTTCCCCAAGGACGAATGGGAGGCCGCGAAGAGGGAGCTGCCCGAGGATGTGTTCAAACAGGAGTACATGGCCGAGTTCTTGGAAGACGGGGCGGGTGTCTTTCGCGGTGTTGACGGTTGTTTGCTGGGTCGTTGCGAGGATGTTGACAGAGGGCGTTACCGGCGTGTGGTGGTTGGATGCGACATCGCCAAACACACCGACTGGACGGTGCTTGCCGCACTCCACTGTTGTTTTAACGATAGCACACGCCCTGACCCTTTTCAAGTTATGCAAACTTCCCACAATCGCTTAGAAAGTTGATTTCGAGCCCTTTATTGGAGGGTTCGATCAATGGGCGACAACACTTTCGTTTTGGCGGCTGACGGTTGGGTTCATGTGACGCCGTGCGGGGAGTTCCCGCACGCGGGGGCGGGCGTCGTACAGGTCATTGACCGCGCGGCTTGCGACGCCATCGCGGCGGAGTTTAATGGCCACAAGTTTGATTCCAACTTCCCCGGCGTCCTGGTCGACTTTGACCACTTCTCCCTGGATACGGCCCAATCGAGCGAGGCGGCCGGATGGATCACCGAGCTGGAGTCGCGCGACACGGGGCTGTGGGCTCGCGTGCGGTGGTCGGACGCGGGTCTCGCGGCCGTGCAGGGCGGCCGGTTCCGGCTCATGAGCCCTGTCTTTCCCCCGCCGTCGCAGTGCGAGGATCTCGGCGCCGGTCGCATCCGGCCGCGCACGCTGGTCAGCGTGGCCCTTACGAATGAGCCGAACATCAAAGGCGGGCAGCCGTTGGCGAATCGCCAGCCGGTTACAAACCGGGATGGCGAACAGAAGCTCAAATGGGTGTTGGGCAATCCCCCGAGCGGTGAGCATTGCGGCGTCTGTCTGGCGCGCGCCGGTCAGGTTAAGACCGCCAAGGAGTGGGCGGCCATGAAGCCGCCGCCGTGTAATTGCCATTGCACGCTTGAGCCGGTGGATGAGAAGGCAAAAAACCGGTGGTCGGATGTCGCGCGGGCGGCGTCGCTGGCGGTCCGCCAGGCGAAGGCGGCAAAGAGAGGTGCGTTGGAAGAGCGTCTTTTAAAGCAAGGGCGCAAGGATGCGAGGGATATTGTGCTGCGGGAACTGGCAGAGAGACGAAAAAAACGTGCAGCTCTCAAGTGACGAAATGTTGATTTTTTGCGTTAGGTGTGAGGCGGTTTGAATCACTTGTCACAGGAGGTTTTTATGGCGGATGAGAAGAAAGACGTTCCCGGCGCGGGGACGGACGAGCGCGTGAAGTCGCTCGAAGAGGCGCTGTCGCTGGAGAAGGCGAAGAACGAGGTCCTGATGGAGCAGGTTCTCAAGTCGGAGAACACGCTTGCCGAGAAGGATGTCGAGGGCTACGCGGACGTGATTCCGAACGAGGACCGCGATTTCTGGCGCGGGCAGTTGCTTGAGAACCGCGAGGCGGCGGTGGGCATCCTCAACAGGATGCGCGAGCGCGTCGCGGCCGCGCCGGCGGCTAAGTAAGGCGGAGGCCGCTCCTGCAGGTTCGGGGCAGGGCGGCCCTTCGACGGGCTCAGGGCAGGCGCCCAAGCCTCTGCACAACCGCGAGACGGCGCCACGGCCGGCCTCGGTGCAGGGCGCGCCTGCCGGTTCGCCTGCCGACAAGGCGGCGAAGATCCGCAACCGCGCCCAGGAGATCGCGCGGCGCGACGGGTGCTCGTTCACGGTGGCGTTCCGCGCCGCCGAAAGCGAGCTTGAGGGTTAGCCCAAACGGGCACAGGGATCACAAAGAAGGAGAGCGGTTCATGAGCCAGAGCGATACGAGGACCGGCGACATGCCGGTGTTGGCGGGCGAGGATCTGACGGGGATGAACGGCCGGCTGGTGGTGCTGACGCACGACAGCGGCGTTCCCGAGGTGAAGCTGCCGACGGCGAACGCGGACCTCGCGTTCTACCTGCTGGTGGACGAGAACACGGATGCGGCGCTTGTGGCGGTGCGCCCGCTGGAGGCGGGCCGCAACGTTCGGGCCGTGCTGAAAGGCACGTGCAATCCGGGCGACGTGATCGTGTTGGCCGACACGGGGACTGCGGCGGACAAGGGTAAGGTACGGGCGTTGCCTGCGGTGGCAGGGACGTATCGCGGTCTTGGGATCGCCGAGGAGAAGGGTGTGGACGGGCAGTCGGTGCTGTTCCGTCCGGCGATGATCGGAAACGTCGTCGTCAGCGAGTAAGAGAAAAGGAGAGTCAAAATGATGAATCTGGCACAGGGCGACTGCAGGTGCGGTTCGCTGGCGTTCGTGGCGGGCGCGGACCTTTCGGCCGCGGCCGGTAAGCTGGCGAAGCTGAACGCGGAGGGTCACGTGATCCTCGCGGCGGCCGCGTCGGACGTGTGTCCTTATGTCGTGGCGTGCGGATCGGACGAGGGTTATCTGACTGGCGTGCTGCCGCTCAGCTCGGTGGCGAACGCGCGGGTGGCGCTTTCGGGTGCGTGCTCGCCGGGTGACGTGCTGGTGAGCAAGGGCGACGGACGGGTCGAGGCGCAGACCGACGAGACGCTGGGGCTCCCCGTCGGCGTGGCCGAAGAAGTCGGCGTGGACGGCCAGCGGGTGCTGCTTCGCCCGATGCCCTCCGTCGCGATCCCGACGGGGCCGGAGCCGGTTGACGGGCACGGCGTTTTCACGATGGACGCGGCCGCTGTTGCGGGTTGCCCGGAAGATCCGGCCGATCTGGTCGGCAAGGTGATCGTCTCCGACAACACCGGTGTATGGCACGCGACGGGCCATCCGGTCACGCCGGTGGTGACGGCCGTTGTGACCGGGTACGCGTCCGGCCTGCTGGTTTGCGTCGTGGTGAACTTCAATGACACGGAGGGGATGATGTCGATCGTGCCCGTGTCGGTGCTGACTGGTACGCCGGGCTACGGTCTTTCCGTGGCGGTCGCGGATGCGGGCGGCGGGTTCGTGAAACTAGTCATCGCCGGCAATCCGGTATACGGGGCGATGTATGTGATCCGGGTGGCCGGCGGAGGGAAGGCCGTCATGCAGGTCTCCCTGGTGTAAAAAGCTTCCCGGCCTTTCGGGGCCGGGCTCCCTCTGGGGGGAAAGGAGAACAGATGAGCAGGTTGAGTGACATCAGTGCGAGCCCCGTGTTGCGGGAGTTCGCGCAGGGCGCGGCGCAGTCCGCGATCATGCCGGTGGCGGACTTTCTGGCCCCGACCATCGAGGTGGCGACCTCGGTCGGCCGGTACAAGAAGTACACCGAGAAGGACCGGTTCCGGATCCCGAACACGCTGAGGAGCATCGGCGGCCGGGCGACGGAGCTGCGCTTCGAGGTGAGCGACGAGACCTACAACTGCGAGCCCCACGCGCTCGACTATCCGGTGGACAATCTGGAGAAACTCGAGAGCGCGGACCTCGAGAACGCCTTGCGCGAGGGCGCGGTGGCGGTGGCGGAGGTCGCGGCGCTGGCCCACGAGAAGAGCGTCATCGACGCGGCCATGACGGCGGCCGGCGGCGGCACGGCGAAGGTCTGGGGTTCCTCGGCGGACCCGGTGGCGGACATCGACGGCGCGATCCTCGACGTGATCAAGGCGGCCAAGTACGGCAGCCTCATGGGCGTGGGTGTGCTGTTCGGCGCGTCGGCGTGGTGCCTCTTCAAGAACCAGGAGAAGGTGCGCGGGCGCTTTGTGGTGGGCAACGGCCCCAAGGGCAAGAATCTGGCGGTGCCGACCGAGAGCACGGCCGGAAGCCTGTTCGTGGGATCGCCGGACGTGCGGACCTCGTACATGGTGTACGACGATTCGGCTCCGGGCGTCGCGGAGGATATCAAGTTCCTCCTCGACAGCACGGTGCTGATCTTCGCGCGCCGGCCGAACCCGACGCGGCGCGACCCGAGCTTCATGAAGACGTTCCGTCTCATGGGCAAGTACATGGTCCCGTCGAGCTACATGCGCGACGACGGCCGTGTGGAGGTCGCGAAGTTCGACTGGTCCGAGGACGTGCGCGTCACGAACTCGGCTGCGGTCAAGCGCCTCAACGTCAGCGCGACGTAACGGCGCGGAGGAACGGCGATGGCCGACTGGGTGGTATATGACGCGGGGGCGGCGGCGGAAACGCTGCCGCCCCCTCTCGCTGCGGCCTATGGCTCGTGGCTGGACGCTGCGACGCGGGCCCAGCGGCTGGCGCTGCTCGTGTCGGGCGTGGTCGCGGACTTCCGCAGGGCGGTGGCGGCCGATGCCGACGCGACCGGCAAGCTGGACGCGGACAGCGTGCCGCTCTCCTGCCTGCGCCACGTCTCGGCTGTCACTTGGTACATGCTGGCCAACGAGATGGGAGCGGAGGCCGATCCCTACCGGTCGGCGTGGCTGGATTCGGAGATCTACTTGAGGCGGCTGTATCAGGAACTGGCGGGCGGCGGCGCGGACGGCGCGACGGCCACGCCGCGCTACTCGCCCGGCAGCCTGCCGTCTTCCGGGGGAAGCTCGGCGACGGGAGCCCTGCTCTCCGTTCCCGTCTTCTCGCCGATCAACTACGCGCCGCCGCCGGGATGAGGTGCCTATGGGCGACTATGTGACCAAAGAGCAGTGCACGGCGCACAGCGCGGCCGTGCTCGAAAAGCTGGAGAGCATCGAGCGCCGGCTGTTCGTCGACAACGGCAGCCCGTCCATCCAGACACGGCTGGCGCGGCACGAGATGGTGATCCACGGGCTTCTGTGGGTGGTGTCGGTTGTGGTCGGGACGACTATCGCGGGCGCCGTCTCCGCCTGTGTGGTTCTGATCCGCGTTGTGGCAAAACTGGGAGGTAGAGCATGAAAAAGCTTGTCTTTGGTGCGGCGGCTGCGGCCGCCTTGTGCGTGACGGGGTGCTGCGCGTATCGCGGCATCAACCAGGTGTCGCTGCTGCATGTGCGCGATGTGCGGCTTGAGGACGGCTGCATGGCCCCGACGAATACGGTTTGCGAGGCTGGGACGAACGGCGTGCGTGTCGGCGTCGGCCGGGTCGTGGTCGTGGCGGAGAACGTCTACGTGTCCAACGGCGGCGGCACGGCGGCCAGTAACGATGTGGCGACCGAACTGTCGGTTCCGCTAACCAAGTGAGGAGGGAACTATGAAGGCGTGCGGGTGCGGCGGGGGAGACAATTCCGCCAAGTGCGGAACGAAGGAACAGGAGCGGACTCGGATCGTCGAGTCGTTCGGCGTGTTCGGGCTCGGCGAGCGCGAGCGGTCGGAGATCCTTGAGGCGCTGGACTCGGACAAATGGGACTGGTACGAGGAGTGCGACGGCTGCACGCTGGTGTCGGAGGTCTACTGGCCCAACAAGTTCTTCCCGCCGTGCCTGCGCCACGACTTCGACTTTCTGACGAGCGGGGAGGGGATGGTGGCCAATGCGCGTTTCTACCGGATCATGCGGGCGTACGGCATGACGAGGGCCCGTTCCGCCGTCCGCTGGCTGGGTGTGACTGCCGCTTGGTTTGCATGGTTCAAGTGGCGGAATGCTATTGCGTGGCGCTAGCGCGTGCTCGGTGTCGATACAACCTTCAGCCAAGGTGCTGTTCAACACCGATGTTGGTTATTTGCCGTTGCGCCGTGCGCCAACGGTGAGCGGAAGATTGTCAAGATTTGCTCTTGTTTTCGACTGATTCGGCCAACAGTACGGAAAGTCGTTTGATTTCGCCTGTGCTGGCCTTTCTTGCTGCGACCTTTGCCAATAAGTCATCCAGCGAAAGGGCCGTTGTCTTGGTTTCATCCTTTCCATGTTCAGTCCCTGTCAGAACGCTTGGCAGCTTTTCGGACAACACGTTCCGGAGGTGCTCGCGGTTAGGCTTGAAATAATGTCTCAAGACGACTTCGACCGTCTTGTGCCCCGTCACGAGACGCGCAAGTTCCATCGGGACGCCGGCGGCCAGTGCTAGCGTAACCCAGGTCACGCGCAAGGCGTGCCAGTCGAGCACCGAAGCTCTGCGCTTCCTTCCTTTGGGCTTCTTGCCCGGCTTTCCTTGGCGTGTCATGCGGTCCAGGCGGCGCTTGACGCCACTCCCAAAGACTGGCATGAAGATGAACTTGCTCAAGTCTTCGGCTAGGTGCAGGTCTCCGGAGATCCCGCTGCGGGCCTGCCCGGTTATGGCTTCGATGTCTCGCAATGACTTGCCCTCGGCGTAGAGTTTGAGCGAGTGTAAGACACGTTCTCGCCGCGGAGAGTCCACATTATTGTAGACGGCGTCGCAGACCAACTGGAGAACGCCCTTGAGACGGGCCTTTGTCGCTGGTGTCGGGGCCGGTCTGTCTTCGGCGATAGGAATATCCACGTCTTCAGGCTCTTCAGGGAGCGATGTTGCAACCAACTTCTTGAAGCGCCAAGTGAGCCCGTCCGGGTTCTCCTTGTGCATCGTGGCTGCGGCTGGCCACACATACAACGGGTGATCACCGCGTCGCTCGGCGAGAGCCGCATCTAGCACCTCACGCAAGGGGGGGAATATCGGGATCTCAACGGTGGCTCCTGTTTTTGAAGTCTTGACCGAAATGACGTTAGCCCGCAGGTTAACGGACTTCCACGTCAGACAGCAGACATCGCCCCGGCGGAGCCCTGTGCACGCTGCTGTCACTACCAACGGATAGAGAAAGGGGTCTTCTCGGGCGCCAGTCAGAAGAAGAGTCAATTCATCGGCGCTGAATGGACGCCTATGCACCATGTCCCCGTCATCATCTTTGTTACGCCGAGTGATGCAGTCGTCGAAAGGGTTCTTCATGCCTGTCGGCAAAAAACGTGCGAATGCCGACCGCATTAGTTGGATTGTGTTATGTGCCGTCTTCTGCGCATACGTTTTTCGCATCGAGTTGGCGTAGTCAGCGGCCAACTTGGGTGTGACTTCGTACAGGTATTTGACGGGCAGGTCGGCTACAAGTCTGGCAAAGGCAGCGTCACAGCATGCGAGCCACGCATCGGAAAGCGTTCGCTCACGAGGAAGGCCTCGCCACTTTTCGGCAAGTTCAGACAACTTCACGTATTCAAGTTTTCGACCTGTTTTTGCTTCGATCAGTCGTTCAGTTAAATGCTCGGCGCGACCCTTTTCCCGGAAACCGGCCCTTACTCGCTTGAGTTCGGCCTTGGCCTCACCCCGGCTCCGCTCGAATTTGGTGTCACCGTGATCGCGCATCGACTCCACTGGTGTGCCGTCCCAAGGGACAGACAGGTTGACAATCTTCCGCTTCCCATTGACGATAAATTCGCCGTACCATTCGGGCAACAGCTTGCCGTTCGATTTCTTTAGGAAAACTCCCATTTTGGCCTCCCTGCGTGCTGTGGTTGACTGAGAAATATTATGTCAAAAGACACCCCTGTTATCAAGATAGAATCCCACCAAAAATCCCACCACTATGATGGTTGTACGGCTAATAAATCAAAATACACCAGTAAATTAACAGGTGGCTATTCACGCTCATAACCTGAAGGTCGTAGGTTCAAATCCTACCCCCGCTACCAATTTCGGAGGGGTTTCCGGCGACGGAAACCCCTTTTTTTATTGGCTTTTTTCGATATTTTGGCAGAATCCGGCCTTTTCTGACCATTTCGGTGATTTCCTGAAATCTTCTGTGAGCCTCTGAATCTGTTCACGCTTTGTTCACAGCAGACTCGTCTTTGTTCACCTCATGTTCACCTCAAATCCGGCTACTGTTTGAACCTCTGCGCTTCAGGCAAGTGACCTGAAGCGCTAACGGGTCCACCGGCTCCACGCGTACCAGACGATGGTTACAGCCCCGGAACGAAGGGCAGAACGCCAGATCGGGACACCGTAAGCGCGCTGCAGCTCGTAAAAACGACGGCTAGCCGACCAGTCGCCTTTGCCGCGCATCCAGTCGAAGTCGTGCCGCAGGCAGGGCGGGAAGTACTTGTTCGGCCAGAAGATCTCCGACACCATCGTGCAACCGTCGCAGTCCCGGTACCAGTCCCACTGGTCCGAGTCCAAAGCCTCCAGAATGTCGCCGCGCGCGCGATCCCCGAGGCCGAACACGTCGAACGACTCGACGATCCGCGCCCGCTCCTGCTCCTTGGTCCCGCACTTGGCGGGTTCATCCCCGCCGCCGCATCCGCACAGACGCTTCATCATACCCTCCGTCACTTGGTCATCGGAATCGAGAGCTCTCCGCTGACATCGTTGCTGGCCGCCGTGCCGCCGCCGCTGGACACGTACACGTTCTCGGCCACGATGACCACCCGGCCGACACCGACGCGCACGCCGTTCGTGCCGGCCTCGCATACCGCGTTCGTCGAAGCCGCGCCGCCGTCAGCGAGCGCCACCTTGCGCACGTGCAGCAACGACACTTGGTTGATGCCGCGATACGCGCAGCACCCGGACATGCACAGGGCGGCCGCAGCCGCCACACCGATC
>Ga0209097_10003419_pt1 | contig 12179 bp, 10 predicted proteins | sample AD_UKC052_MetaG_FD_184419 | JGI IMG/M metagenome (GOLD analysis project Ga0209097, IMG submission 184419) | Active sludge microbial communities of municipal wastewater-treating anaerobic digesters from USA - AD_UKC052_MetaG (SPAdes) (version 2) | ecosystem: Engineered > Bioreactor > Anaerobic >... | reverse complement strand
CGCCAAGTCTACGCGATCCTTTCTATCGCAAATAGAGTTCGATAACAAGTAAATGTTAATTTTGGATAAGTATTCCCTCCTCCAGTGAGGTCTATTATTTTGACGCTATCGACCCCATGTAAGACCGTATGCATGACATGACTTTTGCGTAAGACGGAAAGTGCTCACGTTTCTCGTAAACAGTCCGCATGGAGTGAGTTGATGAGTAAGCATGGGTTCTTCTCGGAACGTGAACCGTCGTCAGATCGCACATCTGGTGCCACCTTGTTTCGGTCGAGCAGCACCGCGTCTGCTGCTCGAGTACCATTCGGAGCAACGGAGACAGATTCCTCGGAATCTCGCACCCTGGGTGACCGACAAGGATTGCAGCCAATTCACCGTCACGTCGCCGAGCTGATGCAGCATTGGGCAGAACCACCACCAAACGCCACCCAGGCAAACGCATCGGCTCTGGCACCCATGGCAAGCGTGCAAGCCGTCAAGGAATTTGGGAAGCTGGGCAGCTCGTCCCATGGGGGAGGCGGCCAGGACAGCAAACTGGGGCAAGCTGCTCCAGGTGGCCAGGCTGGTGGGACCTTGGGCTCAGCGCATGCAGGTGGTGATGTGAAGTCCCGCAAGATGGTCCGCGTCGCCTGGACCTTCGATGACGGACCAACGTCAGCGACCCCGGCCATGCGTAAGCTCTCCGCCCAGATGCCGTCGACTTGGTATGTGATGAGAAGCCAAATCGACGGCGGGGCGCAAGGCACTCAACTCACGGAACTGCGCAACCTTCAAGAGCAGGGGCATGAGATTGCCATCCACTCGTCACACCCCACACTGGGGCATATTTCCTGGTTTCCGTCGGATCAGCAAGCCTCCTATGACAGCATTGACCAGGCACTGAGCGACCTCAAGAGCTTCCACGGCATATTGCTGGGAGCGGGCATCAAAACAAAATTTGTAAGATTGCCCTATGGGGAACATACGGAATTGGTCCAGTATCTTCAGAAGTTGAAGGTTCCGAAGCCTGACTCTGCGGCCCGAAACATTCTCAATGGGACAGATGTTTCCCAAGATCCACATGTTGCCCGAGTCGCCGGGGATTACCAGAAGCTACAGGCTGCCCTTTCCTCGCTCGGCTTGCATCTGTGGGGTGGCTCTGGCGCTGGTCGCGCCGAAATGGCGACCATGAACAGTTGGGAGGCTGAGTCATCAGGCAACGCTAACCGCGAAGACAACGTAACCACCTCGGTATCTCCGGCCCGAAGGAAGAAGCAGCAAGGCCAGGGGAAGTTCGAGCATATTGTCGATATGACCGCTCAGGACGGGAAACTGCGCTCTCTGGTGGTGCTGGCACATGACACGTCCAAGCCGGATGTTTTCGCAGTGCAAGATGATATCCAGCAAATGAATTCGTATGCCCTCAGCAAACACGTGCGTGTCGAATATGAAACCATGTCGGAGTTGTATAAGAATGTCCGTGGCCAGGAGCCGTAGGCCAGATCGGCGACAGTCTCGTATAGAATGTCCTCTGCCGTCACCGATCGGACTCGGGTGCAGAGGATGACGTCCCTGACCATGGCACCAAAACCGCGTTTGGCCTTCCTATCCGCAGCCGTTCCACTGCACGCACCGATTTCCTAACGCCGATCCTGTCAAATAATCCCCGCCCAGCCTCAGCAAACAATATAATTACGCCCCGCTCCCGGAGGGGCTTTTCTGCGCGGATTCCCTTCAGTTCCTGAGTGTTGCGCAGGTCTGCGGAGATGCACCGACCGCGCACGAATTTCTCGCAGTGTGTGCGCAGCAGTGGGCGGTATCTGTCGCTTGTCTCCTTTGTGGTTCCTAGTGCCGCTCCTGATGCAAGGTAGGGAGTTGGGAGGAGCCCGCGCACCGATTACCTACCGCGCGTGTATGGCTGCTCGGATATAGAAATAGCGCAGCATGAATAGCGCTATTCATCATCAGAAAAGTGCGGCAATGGAAAGCGCGCAAATATTCCTATCCATCGGCTTTGGCTCTTGTCCGGGTTTGCTTCCTTGCATTGCAGAATCTCAGGGGTGGCCCATCCGTCATGGATAGACGCTAGGCTGCTGCTGATTCCAAATTCAGCCGATAGCCGCAGACTGTCCACGCACTGCTGATTTAGCGATTCATTTTCCCTCAGTGCGTGGGCTCTTCGCTGTAGCAACGGTGCGGTTCGTGTTTGGGCTTGGCTGCGGTCGCTCCCAAGTGTGCGGTGGCAATCCAGATGCCCCGTTGCGATTAGACCGTGCTGCGTGATGACGTGACCGCGCCGGGCTCTACGCTGCTGCTCACCCAGTCGCGCTGTGTGCGCTGCAGGGGCATTCGCAGGGTTTGGGGCCGCTGCCTACTGGCGCGAGCTAACAATGATTGCTCGGTGTGCCAGGGGAGCAAACGGGACCGTGATGATGCGGTGCGCGGCATACACCGCGTTATCCGAGCAGCAGGGCCGACAGTTTTCCGCTACTGCTGCGCGCACAGAACGTCAAAACGTCCGGGATGCCCAGCGAAAAAGCTGCAAAGGTTTGAGTTTCTACGGATTTTGTGGAGACGCGACAGCGTCTGCAGCAACGTGCTTTCTCAATTGAGAAGCTCCTCCCAGTGCCTACGTCCGACCGCTAACCCATGGGTATGTTAGGAGCGCAACTCAAAGCGCCGCCACTCCTCACTGGACTTCCCAAGCCCCATCGAGACTGATGGGAAGAACTCGCAGGCCCATGAGAGAGTGGTAGACGAATGGCCGCCAGGTCGAGGAAGATCAAGGCTATGGGGGATTCTCGACCCGGCGGGCTGAATGATGTGGTCTCTAGGAGCGGGCCCGAAGATCCCGCACTTTAAGGCCGAAAAATGCGACACTGTCGTCATAGCTACTTGTGGAGTCATGATCGATGAGGCTTTTCCTAGAAGTTCCTGAGACTTGGGAACAGAAGCAGGGCCCCAACCAGCAGAAACTGGCTCTGCTGCGCGGGGCAGATGGCAAGCCGGAGCTAATTCTGACGTACGGTGAACTGATCCTTTTGCCTGATGAACAAGTGCCGTGGATTGAGCAGTCGGCACGGAGCGATCTGCCGAAGAGCACGATTGTCAAGCTGGGGTCCTCTATGCAGGGACAGACCTCTGCTGGGTGGCCCATGCGCCAGGTCGAAGCGCAGGCACAGGCAGGCAAGACCAATCAACTGCTGGAAGTCCGCTTATGTGTCTTCTATGCGTTCTTCGAACATGGCGCGGTTGCGATCTTGCGGGCGGCCGATCCGTCGCGATTCGAAGCGCATCGCGAACAGATCATGAAGCTGTTTCAGTCCGCACGTCCTGACTGGAAGCGGTCGCAGGAGCCCGTTTGCGTGCACGAGTTTTGGGATTTGGCCGCAGATCGCGACACGCAGCGGGAAGAGACTGCCGTCACCGCAGAACTGGTCGTGGCCGAAGTGGAGGCCGAGCGCAGACTAACAGAGTTGCTTTCCCAGATCGATGCCGGGCTTGCGCAAATGGCCAGTGCGCAGGGCCATATCGCACGGGGCCGTGTGCTTTCGCAACTTGGTCGCATGACCGATGCAGTCACTGCGTTTCAGGCTGCTTTGGGTCTGGCTCAGGAGGGTCCACATCGAGGCGAGGCGCAGCGCCTACTGGGAAATGCCCTTGCGAGCCTTGGTCACGATGCGGAAGCGATACAGCTATGGGAAGCGACGCTGCGCGAGAATCCAGACGATGCCGATGTGCGGTACAACCTAGCGCAGGCGCAGTACAATCAGGGACTATTCTCAACAGCGTTGGTCAATTGGCAAAGGGTCGTCGAACAGGAGCCAGCGGACTTTCTAACGCTGCGCAAGGTCGTGCAGGCCCTGCATTCGCTTGAACGCTACAAAGAAGCAGAGACGGTGCGCAAGATGCTGGTCGCGCTTTGGCGGAAGAGCGACGATCCGCGGGCGCGCCTGTTGCGTGAGTACGTCGTTGAGCAGTTCCGTGTGGGGCCTTTTGTCGTACACGCCGTCGAGACGGTGAATCCCGCGAACCCGGACTTCTTTTCGGTGTTTGCCTTCCGCTTGTACGATAGTCATGGCCACGTCGTGCCGTTCGAGGTGCTGTTCGAGACCAGCGACTACGCTCGTCAGACCGGCGTGCCGTACGTCCTGGGGGTTCGCAACAAGGGGCGATTTAAGGGCCTCAGTACGACGAGCCAGTTGCCGCCGTACGCTGACTTGAGGAAGACCGCGATCAACTTGATTCAGGAAGCGTGCCTCCCGGATCTGCATGCGCATGCCTAGCTATCGTCTGGGGCATGGCAACAAAGCTGGTCAAGAGAAGAAGATCGAGAGCCAACGATTACCGATTCACGAGGTCAGTTCATGATTCAGTTTCCTGCGGAGTACACGCAGCACGTAGGCGAGCACTTAGTCACAGCGTATCCCCCAAAAGGAGGCGGTCGCTTTCGTTACTGGGAACGCATGCGTCCTGCGCTTTCGCTTTCGGCTGTAGTCGAGCGCGTGTTGAGCATGGATCCCGCCTTCTCGGTTCGTTCCTTGGGTAAGCCGCTGCGCCTGGTCACCAGGGAAGGTGAGTATGCGGGCTGGGTTCCAGTGGAGGGGGTTCGCGAAGGTGGCCGGGCTCGCCATTACATCGGGGCGGTCTTTGGTGATGACTGTGTGGCCGTTCTGGATACGGTGGTGCTGATTCCTCAGCAGTTCGACGAGTTTGCTCGGCTGTCCGAGGAGTGTCTGCGCTCGATTGTACTGGAGCGGGGCGAGCGCCCTCGCCTGTTTTCCTACGAGCCACCGCTGGGCTGGCAGGGCTTGCCAAGTGGTCTTACAACCAACTGGTACCCACTCGATTTTCCCAATAATCGCAGTAATATCTCGGTCCTACCGGCGCGCGTAACCACGGCTAACCTTGAACAGACTAAGAACGCGCTAATCGCCGCTGCCTCAGGCGACATGCAAATCGAGACCAGCGTCGAAGAAGTGGCGCATCTGAGCAGCGGAGCCACAGGGCGTTTCCTCCTGCTTCATGGGCGCAGCGTGAAGAAATCAGAGCCGATGCTGCGTGAGATTGCAGTGTTTGTAAGCGAGCAGCGGAACTATATCCTGCGCCTGGAAAACCTGTCGGCGGACACGGCCGGAGAAGCGCGTCGGATCTTTCGTGCCGTCGTCTCGTCAGTTCGTCTCCTGCCACAAGCGAATGAGCGTAGTGTGGGCCGCGCCTTCAGCGATGTGCCGTTGAGCGTCGGGATGTGGGCCGACTAATGCCGATCGAGCGCTGTGTGGAGCAGGTAGGCCGCTAAGGGACTGTGCACCTCGCCGATACCCGCGACAGATGGTTTGGAGGCTACGCAGCGTCTGTTTCTCGCCCGCGCTTATCACCCCCGTTTTCTGCAAGCTCGGTGGCCTCTATTCACCCCTTCTGCAACTGCTATGACCTATGATCATGGCAGTAGTGAAAAATACTCTGACGCCTAACACACTGATTTTCTTGCGAAGCTGACCGAGACAAACGCCGACGCTGGCACTCGCTCCGCGCTGGCGTTAATGTAGAACGCAAGATGTTTAATTCTCTTCGCAGAGCAGGGAACGATTTTAGGGGCGGGTTCGCCGCTCCTCAGACCAATGACGCAGTAACCGCGAACTCAGCGAACGCTCACGCTGAAGCGGCTCAACCCACCTCCTTTTTTGGGCGGCTGGGCCAGTCCATCGGTGACCTCGGTCGCGGGCTATCCCAGGAAGGACTCGGTGGACTTCTGAACCCGGCGGCAATGATGGATCGCCAGCAAGCGCAGCGTGATCTTGCTGGCCGCTTCCAGGTGCTTCCAGATGACTTCGTCGGTCCGCGGCGTCAGAACCAAGTCACCCAGGAGGAGTACCAGAACATCGCGCGGACGTTTAGCGACGTTCGCCGAGGCTCCGGTGATCTCAGGGTCGACTCGAGCGGATTCGACGGGGCCAACGCAAAGACCGAGTCTGCCGAGTATCGCCAAGGCACGATGGACATGATTGCGAACATGATGATGACCAGTAGCGGTCGTCGTCAGATCAACAATCTGAACAACAATGTTCAGGTTGGCGATGATGGCAAGCCTGTCCTGGATGCGGACGGTAATGAGCAGCATCGTCGGGTGACGCTCAAGCCGCTTTTTGGAGTAGACAACGGGACGCGCGACCGCAACGGCAATATCGCTTGGCAGGATCCTGGTGCGGGCAATCATACCACCAGCAATTTGCGCTCGGACAACGGGTATGCGGCTCCGTTGGCAGCCGGATCGGACCGCGATGCGTCCGGGAACCGAGGCACCGGCACGAACGTCGACATCATCTGGAATCCGGGTGCCAATAATATCGGTGGTCAGGGGGCTCGGTCTGATATCATTCTTGCTCACGAAATGCAGCATGCTATCAACCAGTCGCAGGGCACGCAGGCCTTTGGTACGTACGGTGGGATCAACCCAGACGGTACGCCTCGTACTGACGCGAGATTCCGGAATGCCGAGCGCCAGGCCGTGGGGCTCACGCGGAGCGACTCACCCTCCGGCGGACACTACCCAGGTGATTCCGACGGCTGCACCGAGAATACGTACCGTTCCGAGCGTAACCAACTTGGGCTCGGAGAGCAGTGGCTACCCCGCGAGTCATACAGTCACCTCCCGGGCCAAGCTCGAAATCAAACCGACTTCGATGATGCGTGGAAACGTCACAACGCATCTGGCAACGCACGTCCGTAAGCCGATGTCAGCTGGGTGGCCTTCATGAACCGCTACGTGTTTTCTTTGTCAACTTGCGTGATCTTCTTCATTGCCTGCATGGAAACAAGCGAGCGCGTGGCGGCGAAGCAGATACCTCCATCAAAGGCACCAGCCCCAACGGCGGCGTCGGCTCCAACCGCGACACCGGCTCTATCCTCTAGCGCATCGCCACCTGCGAGTTCAAAGAGCAAAATCATGATTACCACTCAGCTAACATGGACTGTTTCCAAGATCGGTAACAAGCTCCGTATCAGCTACCGTTACGAGAATACGGGCAAGGCGATCGTTTATGCGAACGACGGCGCGATTCAGCAGGTCAAGGAGCACCTGTGGACCCCGCTCAAGACCCAGTTTCTTTCAGTGTCCAGTACCGATACGGCGCTGCTCACCATCGGTGTGCCAAACGGACTGGGGACGTTCCCCACCCCCGGTCTCTACGTCTCGGTCGCTCCAGGCACGTCGTTCGAGAGAAGCCGAGACATCGAGGCTCCGCTCGAGTTCCAAAGCAGTGATGGTAGTTGGCGACCGCTACCAAAAGCAGTTACGAAGCTCGCACTGGCGATCGAACTGTTCGAAGGCGAGCCCTCGAAATGGGTAGAGGTGAAGACGGCCACAGGCTCGGCGAAGTTTCCGGAGCAGCCAGCCGTTCGCACAGTCCAGGCTGAAGCGAAGCCGCTACCGTAAGGCTCCGTGCTTCCTGGATCACTGTTCTCACCGTACTTTGCATAGGTGTTTACGCCACTCCCAAAACCACCTGTAACGGTTGCAGTTGAACACAAAGCAGCACTGACTCTGCTGCACGGCCTCCTCTTTCCCTCTCGTCAGAGGTAGCCGCGCGTCACCGCTGCCAGGACGCCAAGGACAAAAGCAGCCGCATGCCGCAGAGCGCTGGCGCCCCCCCGGGGCGCGTCCTGGGAAATCAGCCTCAAGTTCCGCGATGGCGGGGAGTCGTTCCGCTTAGACTATCGCTAGTATGTACCATCGTAGCTAAGTGTCGGCGCTGGTCACGAAGCGTAGCTGTTTCGTTGGTTCGTACCGCTCGCGGTCGGTGAGTTCGCTCCTGGTGTGTGTACAAGTCTGCAGTCCTATCTGCTCTCACGCTGTCCCAAAGAAATTTCGAGACCGGACCCCATCAGTACAAACTCAACACGGACAATCGACCTCGTGCTTGTAAAGCAGTCGTAGCCAGGATGATGGGCCGGGAGACATTCCGCTTGCACTGGGTAGTGCCTAACGGGTGGGGTAGCGCGCTAACGGTCGGCGGGCATTTCTTCAATCTGGCTGCAAGTTTGTTGGGGACAATATCTTGCTCCCAGCGAGGCAGTACTTTTGTGCGACTTAAGTGCGGCACGAACCCAGGAACTAGCCCGTAAACTGCACATGAGGCGGTGCAGGTAGAGGACATGGGCAGCACAGCTCATGGTTGCTACGGCAGCCTGACCAACGGCCCGCATCAGAAGTCGACACGCGCCAGCCATTCGGAGGAAACTAACGATGATGCGACTACAGAGATGCTGGATGTTTGGGCTGCTACTGATGGGATGCGATGCTTTCTCGGACCTGCGAGTAGAGCCCCGCAGCAGAGCCGATATTCTTGACTTGGCGGGCGCAGATCTCACGTCCCCACAACCGCCGTGCCTCGCTGCCAAAGGGATTGCTGGCACGCTACTAAAAGAGCAGAAGTCTGGGAATGTTTTCTGTGTCGATTTTGACCAGAGCGGATTAACCGATGCAACGCTGACCGCTGCTGGATGGAACCTGACGGCTGCTGCCATCGGTTGCGGTGGGTTCACAGTCACGGGTGGAAGGTTGACCATCAAAGCCCCTATGGCTAGACCCACTCCTAAATGCGAGGCCGAGATGCCAGCGCTGGTGGTTGGGAATGATACACAGAAGGTGTATGTATCCATCGTCCACGACCTGCCATTTGTGGAAAGTACCCAGTACGCTTCGGTGAGCCTTAACAACACGGACACTCAGATCGCAGGGTGGACGGGCAAAAACACCAAAGCTCCGCCCAGTGGCATCCTGCAGTTTGCTTCTGAAGGGCCGGTTTTTGCTGGGTTCTTGCGTGCCCAAAATACAAGCACAAGTGCTGGCTCTCAGCTTCCGGTGTGGAGCATTCAATCTATCGCGGTCTTTGGTGCTCCGTAGCGAGCCTCTACTCGATCGCGCGATGCAAGGCGAGCGGGATTCTCTCCATGAGGGCTGCACCTGTTGCCAGATCTGCAGCGCTGGCTCTGATCCTCTAGGTTGGAGGAGTGGGGGGACCCGCTTCAGGTGTAAGTAACAAGGCGTCAGGCGCGGCGCCGCGAATCAATTTTCCCGTTGTGGTGTAGTCGCCAACAAGGCTGTATTCAGTTGGCCATCTGCATGGTAAAATGGACGTATGCAGCGCCGTGATTGCTTACGCTCGCTCGGGTTGCTGGCAAGCTCCATGCTCCCGTTGGCGGTTTCTGAAAAGCGCGTTCAGGCACAGCCCCAGGGGTGTGAGCAGATACTCTCCCACCTGCAAAGTGAGATTCAGCTCACAAGTCGTCGCTTGACCCCCTCAATCTTTGAGGACCTGATGCAGTGGGACGGCAAAAAGCGGAGCTGGCAGAGGCAGGTTACGGGTCATGCAGTTGTGCAGAGCCGTATCGCCGTCCTGCACTTTTGGGCTGACTATTGCACTCCCTGCCGAGCCGAGTTCCCCTGGTTGAAGGAACTGGCGCGCGAGTTCAGCCAAAAGTTGCGCGGCCAAGTTCAGCTTGTGTTCATCTCAGACACTGCAAGCTCCGAGACGATGGCGCAGTTTGCAGATCAGAATCAGGCCATTTTGCCCTGGGGCGATGGGCCACACTACCTGGATACGGACCGTCGTCTGCAGCAGCTCTTAGGAAATGGCCTAGCCACCGGCGTCATGCCTATACCAACAACGCTCATCTGCGATCCACTTATTGTTAGGCAGGCAATTGTTGGTCCGCTGGTGCAGCGTCGCAATGATCTGCGCGGATCAATCGAGCGGCTGCTCCAGTCTTTTTCGCCAACACCGTGAACTCTACTTCTCAGCAACGCCAAAGTCGCTCTGCTCGACAGTCCCGCTGGGGTACAGGGTACGCCGTACTATCCATGCTTGTAGGACAACTATGCACAATGGATACCCGGTGCGCAGAAGCTCAGTCGTCAGAGGCAGCAGTACTTCCGCCGCAAGTGATTCTGTGGGGAATTCAGCGCGGCTGTGACACCGACGCTGCTTCTGAGCGAAGGCTGATAGAGCGCCTAGAGTCATACGCGGGGCCACCGGTCCGGCGGATGACGGTTCCCTCTGACCCCAGACTGCTTAACTGCGTAGGTGTTCAGTGTGCCCAGCTGGTGCAGGACGCTTGCCCGCAGTTGACCGGCCAACTGGTAGGCGGCGAAGTGGACGAAGCGATTTCTTTTGCGGGTCCAACTCCAGAGCTGGTTGTGCGACTTCGGGTGTGGCGTTACGACCTGGGAAACAAGAAAGACTACTATTCATACGGACTTTGCCCACGCGGCGTCTGTGGACACCTGAACGTACAGGACAAGCTAGCGGACATGGCCAGTCATCTTGTGGAGCGCCAGCCGTTTGAAGCAGACCTGCGACCCATTCAGGAGGTACTAGACTCGCGACTGCCACTTTGTGCAATGCCACCTGAGCGGCTCCTCCTACCCACATGGGCGCTTGATTTCAAGGCCCAGCGGGCCACTTTTGAGCCATGCCGACCGTTTCCGTTGCCGCGCTGTTCCGGGACTACACTTTCGCAGATGCACAAAAATGCCCCGACGTTTGGCAGAAGTGGCAACGCCTCAGGTCTGTCCCGGAGCGTTATCAATGGCACAGAGGGTGCGGTCTGGGGTTTGTTCGGGACCAGTGCCGTTTCTGCCGTCATGCTCTTTGCTCTCAATGGCAGCAGCCTGGCTACTTCGCAGGGCGCAAACTATGACGTTCACGGGACACTTTTCCGACCTGCTTTGACGGCGACCGTCTTTAGCTTAGCGACTCTTGCTGTGGCAATTCCAACGACCTACTTTTTAGAGCGCGACGCCGAGAAATTCCCACAACCCAGCTCTGCGTCTGAGGCCCAGCTCCTTTGTCCGCGATAGGATTGCCTTTTCCTCGCAACTGCTAGCTGATTCTGTATCGCTGCTCAGCGCTCGCACCAATTTCGTGGGTGCGATACTATGACTGCTCCACAGTATCGACCGCTCACCAAAGGACACGAACATGGAGCACATCCAAGGCTTCCGCTCGCGAACACGCAAGCTCTTGCTGCTGTTGAGCATGTCCTGTGGCATTGGTGCGTGCGCGGCTGCGCAAGCTGCGCCACAGCTGGTCCCTGTAAAGCCCGCTGTGGACGCAGCTGCGGTCGCTGGCCCCTTAATCCCAAAAGATGCCGCGCTCTTGTCTGGCGAAAACCTGAAGCCTTCACAGAGAGAGAGCTTCAGGCGACTGTTGCAAAAATTTCCATCCCCGTGCGGCAAGCCTCACTCGCTGCTTACGTCCGTCAAAACTGATTCCCAATGCCGACTGGCTATCATCGCTGTTCGATGGATTGCCAAGCTCTTCGCAGATGAGGCGTTAGAAGGCGAAGTGGAAGACCGCTACCTGAAAAGATTCGGTGCATCCAAGTGCGAGCCGATAGACATTGCCGGTGCGCAGATTCGCGGGGACAAAGACGCGCCGATTGTCCTGATTAAGTTTTCGGACTTTGAGTGCGAGCACTGCCGCGCACTGGAGCCAGTGTTAACGCAAGTGTTGGCTGAGTCTAAGAATGTCAAGTTAGTGCTGATGAACTATCCCATGCAGATGCATCCAAACGCCGCGACCGCTGCAGCTGCAGCACTGGCGGCTGGTAGACAAGGGAAGTTTTGGCAGTACCACGACAAACTTTTTGAAAACCCTGACCGTCTGCAGCGCAGCAAGCTGCTGCTTTATGCTGGTGAAATGAAGCTCGATCTTCCCCGGTTCGAGCAAGACCTGGAAGCCTTGCGGTCGCGCGTTGCGCACGAGCGAAGCGTTGGCGACAAGCTGAAGATCGCCGGAACCCCAGCACTGTTTGTGGGTTGCCAGCAAGTGCAGGTCCCGCTCTCGATCGAAACCATCCGTAGCTACATCGAGGCAGAAGTGGCACGATGACGAACTTGGCCCAGGGTAAAAGCTAACATGCGTCCTCCTCTAAAACCCGGACAGATGGTAGGAAAGTATCGCATCGTACGCTTGATAGCGATGGGTGGGATGGGAGCTGTCTACGAGGTGATGCACACAAGCCTCGAGCGAAGGGATGCGCTAAAAGCGATGCTCCCTGAGTTCGCTTCTCGTCCAGAGTTGCGGAACCGCTTCATTCGTGAGGCCAAGGTCACGAACAGAGTTCGCCATCCCGGCATCGTGCAGATTTACGAGATTAGTGAGCTAGCGGACGGCTCCCCCTACTTTGTCATG
>Ga0209097_10003418_pt1 | contig 12184 bp, 12 predicted proteins | sample AD_UKC052_MetaG_FD_184419 | JGI IMG/M metagenome (GOLD analysis project Ga0209097, IMG submission 184419) | Active sludge microbial communities of municipal wastewater-treating anaerobic digesters from USA - AD_UKC052_MetaG (SPAdes) (version 2) | ecosystem: Engineered > Bioreactor > Anaerobic >... | reverse complement strand
TAATACAGCGGCAATTTTAGCACACATACGACCTACGGTTTGATTAGTACCGTCCACAACATACCAGTTGCGTTTTACGGTAGCCTCGTTCGCGTGTTTGGTAGTGAAATGTAATTTGCTCATTTAGAAAAAGCTTTGAGCTGTGAGTTACGGGTTTTGAGGCCGTTTCCTCCAGCGGTTAGTGAATAATCAAACAGAGCTATCCCTCTGCCTGACCCCATCCCAACCCGGTTTAAGGGGCTCTTTTGGGGGTGCAAAGATAAGAATGCGGAATATTCTAACCTAAGAAAAAGAGCAGAAATTTAACAAGCACCTTTGTAACTAAATGATTTTCAATAAATATTTTGACAATTTATTTTCATTGATTCAATAGTTGGCAAATTGCCAACTATTTTTTAGCTTTAAATATTCTATTTATCCACTTTGTGGCACCTGAAGTGGCGACGGTTATTTTTTTCCGGAGGCATTATGCTTTATTTGAAATGCCGGAGTACTCCTCTTTTACTAAAACCTGGAAAATTATGATCATCATGTATTTAGAAAGATTGAATGTTTTTGGAAATAAGCATGCAAATGCAAGAAAAAGCCTGGCCACCTGGAAAGCGGCCACACAAAAAGCCACCTGGAAAAACAGGAACGATGTAATAAAGGACTTTCCAAAGGCAAAAATGATTGCCAATAACCGGGCAAGATTTGAAATACTACATAATATGTACCGGTTGATCGGTTATATCGATTATCAGGATCAGATAGTGGAAATCCGTTTTATTGGTACGCACTCGGAATATGACCGTATTGATCCTGAAACAATTTAAAAGAAAGTTTATGACCCAGTGGTTTTTAATAGAAACTGAAGCAGAATACGCAATAGCCATAAATCGCTATGAACAAATCAGGGAAGCGGAAAAAGGTACGGAGGAACATCGCGAAAAGATGTTGTTGGTAATGCTAATCAGTCAATACGAAGAAAAAAAATGGAATCTTCCGGAAGTCGATCCTGTTGAAATGATAAAAATCCGGATGGAAGATTTTGGCTATACAGCAAAAGACCTTGCCCGTGAATACGGCGATAAAGGAACGGTAAGTAAAGTGCTGAACTATAAACAGGCTTTATCCCTGACCATGATCCGGAAATTCAGCAAACTGCTCCGTATTCCGACAGATGCCCTCACGAAAGAATATAAACTGCACCATTAATCATTCCGCCGATTCCACGCGCTTGACCACCACCCGCATATTGGTCAGGTGGGTGATCTTAACCAGCAGGGTATCCCCTGCCTTAACTCCTGGATCGGTTCCTTTTTCGACCGGTAACTTGGCCTGCATGCCTCCCTCAAATAAATCCAGGAAAATGCCATGCGGCGATATCCGGGTGACCACGGCCTCCGCATCAATTTCATTTTTGAAATGCTGCAGGGCTTTTTTATAGGCGGGGGAGAAATTATGTGAAAAAAGTTCAGCCACGATGGCATTTGGTTTTTCCAGGTTCAGTAAACGGAAACTGATCGCCAGGTTCTCCGCAGTTTCTACTGGCGGCTTCTCCCAGGGCGATAACTGGATCGGAAAAAAGATATAACTGTCGATCTCCTTGACAAAATAGTCCTCATCTACTTTCTTCAGATAACCCGAAAACCGGTTCTCAATCGCCGCCCGCTGGATCAGCAGGTCGAGCTTGGTATTATGGAGAAACTTAATATTATAGGCCGTCATCTTGTCGCCCCGGTCTGACAGTCTTAATTGGAAACTCACCGTATCCCCAATCCGGAAATGCTGGGTCTTCCTGCCTGTCTCTTCCAGACCGGTCTTGCAGTTTACCGACTTCTTCTTTGCCCCCACTTCGTATTCAATCGTGGCAAAATGCTTTTCGTAATTGACAAATGAAATGATGCCCTTTAATACCTTTTCTTCCATAATATTGCTTTCCGTACCGCAAAGGTACGTGAAGCCAATGAACCACTCTAAACCCTCAACTCGAAACTCAACCCTCGAAACTCTTCTATATGTCAGATCGTAATCTCGGCCGCTCTGTATTCGGCGACCCGTCCAATGCCGGCAACCTCCTCTCCGATGAAGAAGCACAAGCATTATTACTGGAATGGGTGCCCAATGAAAAACTGCGCCTGCACATGAAACAGGTGGCGGCCAATATGAAGGCCTGGGCCCTTGAAAAAGAAGGAGCGGATGAACTCACCGCCCGGAAATGGGAACAAGCCGGCCTCCTCCACGATGCCGACTGGGAGAAATACCCGGATGCCCATTGCCGGATCATCATTGAAGAACTGGAAAAACGGCAGGTGGATCCCGAAGTGATCCATTGTATCGCTTCCCACGGTCCTTCCGTTTTCGGCGTTACCCCGGTGAGCAAGATGGACAAAATGATCTATGCCATCGACGAACTCTCCGGCTTCATCCATGCCTGTGCACTCATCCGTCCTACCTTGTATGAAGGACTGGAGGTAAAAAGTGTGTTGAAACGATTAAAGACGGCCGCTTTTGCCGCCCAGGTGAGCCGGGAAGATATTACTGAAGCTGTGGGAATGATCGACTGTACGCTGGAGGAGCTGATACAGTTTGTGATTGATCATCAGAAGGGAGTGTGAGGGAATGAGTAATGAGTAATCAGTAATGAGTAGCTAAACAGACAGTACTCATTATTGAACTCTCCGGAATTGGAGGGTTCTCTATTAAATGCAATTTTTAATCGTTGTTGAAAAAACAGTGGAGTAAAAGTGTTTTAAATTTCCCCAGGTGATGCTGATTTCTTCTTAAAATATTCAACAAGATTACCGAGAAAGATACCAATCAGTAAAAAAAGGAGCATCAGTATGGTAGTAGGAACTATCATATAAAAAAATAAAGCAACTGCTATTAAGGCAGGCACTCCAAAACCTACGTTCAGTACGCCGGAAAAACGCTTTTCCAGTGCAGCATATTTTTTCCTCGTCTTTTCCGGCTCCGTAAGCGCCTGCTTATTTTCAAACACTCCGCTGATACCGACCGCAATGACAAAAACGAGGCCTGCTCCCAGTAAGATATAGATCATGGGCTGGCGTAAAGTATCTGCTAAATTATACTTATTGATTAGGTATTTGAGCAGGCTGAAAAACGCAAGCACAACTACCTGCAAAGGCGTTATGCGGAATACGGCTTTTAAAAAAGGTTTCATTTCCCAGTTATAAGTAACGCTCATTAATAATATTCATATGATGCAGAATATGCCCCATCATGATGAGCCCCAAAGCCCTGGCACTGAAAGGGTGGGTCACGCCATTCCCCAGGAACTTACTTTGCGTTTCCGTAACGTTCTCAAACAGCAGGCGCGAATTACTTCTGACCACCCCGAATTCATGGATCAGGCTTTCCATCGTACGGGTGCTCACATCAATATTGGATGCGTATAAATTATCATCCATGCTATGCAGCGGGGTGATATGGTCACCACGCAAACAAACCAGGGTCCTGTAAGCAAATACCCGCTCGGTATCGATGATATGCATCAAGACTTCCTTGACTGTCCATTTACCCTCTGCATACCTGTAATCGTGCTTATCGGTGGGGATAGTATTGAAATAACTCCCGGTCTGCTCCGTGTTCCGGTCAAATACTGCAAAGAATTCACCGGTCTCCACCAGGTCAATATAATGCTGAAAATAAGGGTTGTATTCGTGTATATCCGGTCTGTTCATGATTTAAATATTGAGTATATTATGTAAACAATAACTTATAGTAGTGCCTGCTATCCGAAATATAAATACCACATTCCAATTTGTGGAATGTTCCAAGACAAAATCTATACTAAAGTGTTCTTATTCGCTGATATTATTGTATGAAAGTCAATCTGGTTGGCTGAATTTGTATATTCCACTTTAAATACAGTAAGTACACCAAAATCGATTTCAATAAGGTTCTTTTTCAACTCGTCCAACTGGTAATAATAAAAGTAACTCCGGTCACCACTTTTGCTAACCTGAAAACCAGATTTATTGGGGTCACCTTCTACAAAACTTATATAAATCAATCCGCCTTCATTCAGTAAAGAATAACAGTCTGCAATAAATTTCCGGCTGTCCGCCTGCGACAAATACGGTAAACAAAAACCCGCCACTATTCCATCATATTTTTCGCTTATTTGGTCGATCTGCCGGCAGTCCATAACGGCAAATCGTGCTGATGGGTTATTTTTCTTCGCCAGTTCGATCATATTCGGTGCAATATCGATTCCGAAAATGTCAAAGTCTGGTCTTTTAGAGAGCAGGTACTTTGTAATATTACCAGGCCCGCAACCAATTTCCAGTATTCGCCCGTTTGGCTTTTTGATCGAATTACAAATATGATCATACGTGTCGTTATACAAGTCCAGATCCATGAACCTTTCCTCGTAGCGTGTCGCCAGTTTATTCCATGTTTCGGATGTTTCCTTATAGTGGTCCATATTGTAGCGATCAGGCAGCTCTTTTACCAGTAATTTTTTATTTCCCTTGGCTTATAGCCGGCAGAATATATTTATCCAATATAGCGAAAGTTGTGGTCAGCGGTATGTAATTCCCACCTGTAAAAACAACCACTGAATTCATTTCAGGGATAATGATAAGTTCCTGTCCTCCCCAGCCAACCGCATGATACATGTTAATTTCTTTCCCGGCCTTGTTGTATGACTTTAACCACCAGGAATAAGCATACCCATGACCGCCCGAAAAGTGTCCGGGTATAAAAATATTTGTATTTTTTGAATAACGGGTAGTGCTTGTTGCAATCCACTGTTCCGATATAACCTGACGGCCGTTAAAAATTCCTTTGTTTAAGCACAATAAACCAATTTTCGCCAAATCCCGTGGGGTAATTTCCAATCCACCACCAGCTTCAATAACCCCGTTCTTATACCGAAGACTCCAGTCTGTAGAATCAATGCCTAATGGCTTGAATAAGTATTGGCTGGCAAACTTTTCAAGATCCATTTTAGTTGCATTCCTGATAATTTCACCCAATAGGATTGTATTACCGCCCGAATAGTTGAACGTAGTACCGGGTTCTTTGATTAATGGTTTCTCTAAAATATATGTAAGCGGGTCTTTCTCCTGGAACCAAATACCCACAATATCATTTTTCTTATTGCTTAAGGATGTTTTCCATTCTTCCCATTCCAGACCGGAAGTCATGGTTAAAAGGTGTTCTATAGTTATTTTTTCTTTACCCTCCTTTTTAAAAGACTGGTGACCCGGTAAATAGTCAAAAACTGACTGATTAACACTTTTTATAAACCCTTTATCAATCGCGATTCCAATACATAGTGAAACAATACTTTTACTGACCGATTTAACACCATGCAGCATTGATTGATCCCAATTCATCCATTCCCCATGATGATTTGGTCCATCCCATTTATATTGGTGTCCGGGAAAGTACTCCTCAAAAACTAAATTATCATCCTTGTAAATAAGCAGAGCATGCACTTCCCCATACTTTCCAAGACGTATTTCATCGGCCGCCTTTAAAAGTAAAAGGGAATCAACATTTCCCTTTTTTGAAGAATCAGGATCAACTCCTTTACTAATTTTTTCACTTGGCCGAAAAGTAGATGCTGGAGCAGGATAGCATGTAATGCTCCCAGCACATAGCAGCAAGAGAACAGCAATTATTGAAATGCTGAACGCTGAAAAAAAGGATATTAAAACTTTCATTTTTTAATTGACTTTCATGCACCCCTTGCCACCACAGTTCGCACAACTTTGTCTTACCAGGTTGCCGGTGTTATACTCAATACGAAGAGAACCAATATAACTTGAAGCCCGGTCGTACCCATATCCATACCCTTTTCCTGCACAATCCTTGCAAAGGATGAATTTATTAGCCTGGTATCCTTCCGCTAACCGGTAACGGGAGGCAAGACTTTCTTTTGTAACATCAGACTCAAATTCAAGTCGCCCTTTACTATTCATCCATGCTATAGTGTATAAGTGAATCCCGCAATTATAGTTGAAGACAATGGCAGATCGGCCTTGGCCATATATCCAATGACCCGGTCTGAATGTAAGCGCTGCTACTTCATTTTTACAGGGGTCCGTCTCTTCATTTTGCTGCACTACTGGTTTGGGTGTGGTTTTTACGGTTGGCTCAGGCTCATTAGAAGAACTATTATAATAAGCGTTCAACACCTCTCGTGTCATCCTCCTTATTTGCTCCTTTTGGCCCGAAGAAAGACCTGCTGACATGGTTTGCAGTTCATCAGCATTGGGCCATTCCATCAACATGGCATAGGCCAGCTTGATATCCGTGGAGGCTATTTGTTGAAACAGTTGTGTACTACGCGATAAAACGGCTGCCTTATCGAAGCCGATTGCTTCAAGGGTATAGGACCAGTTTAGTATTAAATCGATCTTGTGTTTAGCTGAATAAGTTATGGCCATCTGTTTGTCCAGATCCTTGCGCAGCGAATCGGCCATTTGCTCTATGGTTTGATTCAGTGGCATGTCAAAGTACATCGACATTTCGAGATAAGCCGGTGCATCGTAGGTATGCAGATAGCTGGTAAAAAAAGTAACATCAATGTCTTTTGTAGTAAAACTTTCCCAGGCCTCTGTTTCATCCATTTTACTTTTTTTGGTGGCTGTCGGGTAAAGTGTAGCCATCGCATTGGCAAGCAGCATGAGTTCCGACTTCAGCTTTTCTGTTTGCGTGCCTTTGGGATACTTCATCAGCCTTGTGTTCCACCGCCATGAACCTTTGCCTTGAGCACCTTCCCATTTCACCCTCATGCTCAGGTTGGTATCAAGTCCGTTCGGAAAAGCTAATGCCGGCGCAGGGTAATCGATACTGCGATATTTTGATTTGGGTCGTTCTGTACCTGTAAGTTTCGACAACGGAACTTTCCCATTTATTACAGCCACTACCTGTTCAGTTATCTTTTTTAAATTAGCCTCGTAAGAATTAGCTGCTGCCTTTTGCAACTTGCCCGGTTGAGCAATAGATAAGTTATGCAGCAAACAAAATATAAAAGCAAGACTAAAAACTCTTTTCATAACGAAACTTTATACACCAAAATAGTGCAGAAATGGGAAACATCGCTACCCTAGAGTGGGTATTTTATGTCACGCAGAATGATGGTCTTGTACAATGACCGCTAACCCTCAGGGCTTTATGGAGGTTGCGAAATAGTATTCCGTCCACCTGAGCCGTTGCTGATTGAAAATATTTTGTTGAAGTGAAGAGCAAATACACCGCGCTTTTTGTCCAGCCAACTTGCATAAACCCCTGTTAACTGTTTGTTGTTAATTCGTCACATTTTTTCTGCAAGTTCCTTTAGTGATTTCAATACTGGATTCTCTTCTCCCTGTTGTTGTTCCTGAACTGCATTTGGCCTGTTATCTTCCTGAGTAATTTCCAGCCTGGTCTTACTGTTTTCATTTGTTAGAATATAACTCATGATAAAGTAGTTTTCAGGTTTGTCTTCAAGTTCAGGTCTGGGCGCGAATAAACTATACTTTAAAAAATGAGTGGGTTGAATATCTACTATTTTCCCCCATTGTTCAAATACGTTATCTCCCCATTCGGTTCGAAATTTTATATCGCAGCCAACTTCCCATGTTGTTGTTAAAACACTACCGAATTGCCAAAGTTTTACGAGTTCAGGTTTAGTTAAAGAGTCCCATACCTTTTGTGTTGAAGCATCGATTGTAATGACCGAAATATTTGTTGCCATAGTTTTTATCTGAATGTTATTTTTAACGAAATGTTGCTTTACAATAAACGCTAACGTATTTGGCTTAGCGCAGTGGCCGATCAAACCCTGCCAGTCGATAGGTATGGTTCCCGGCAGCTGGGCCGCAAAAAACCCGTCCTGTGTTTAAGTTCTTTTAGATCAATTTTCAAAGAGGCCGTGCCAGCCCGATATGTCGCTGGGTTTTATTCTGTCGATGAGAAAATATTCTGACTGGCCATTGCACAAGGCCGGAGTTTAAAGAAAATTAAAATACATTTCGCAACGTCTTTAAATGATTTAACGGCGACAATAGTGCAATGCCCGTCGACAGAATATAAAATCATTTAAATCCATTGAGACAAACTAATAATATGTAATACCTTAGCAACCAAATCAACCTCTGGGCAAACACTCCGAAAACGCTTTACAAAAGAACCCGCTGTTAGTGGCTGGCGTTCTTGTCTGTCTGATTAGTCTTTCCATATTGGTATTTTAATAAAACTGTCATTGTGCCATTTTATTTGCAAAGGTTCTCCTGAATCTTTTATAGTTTCGTCCGAAACTGCTTTGCCCGAACCATAATTGATTATTTCAAATGGATGCTTGTTTACGTTTAGCAAAATAACAATCCGGCTTCCTTTACCAAATTTTTTACTCACAAATCGGGTGTTGTCAAAAGGCATTAATTCTTTCTTGTTAGGCTGCAGTAATTGTCGTTTAGAGTTGTCTTTGGCAAAACTTGCTCTGCCAACAAATCGTGTAAGAATAAAATATTTACCGTTTGGCATTAGTTCATAAAGAGCTACCGAAACGTCCATATCTTTTTTATTGATAGTTGCCCAAAGTTTACCAGTAAATGAACCATTCATTTCAAACTCAGTTTGGAATGGGTCTGTCGTAAAAACCAAACCATTGCTTACATCGAGTGTGTCAAATATGATGCTTGGTGTAAAATAATTGTTTTGACGCTCTCGGTCGTTAAAATCCACAGTTTGTCTTTCAAAACATTTTTTGACTGGCTTTTTTGATGAGAGTTTCTGATTATCAAGATAAAATGTCAAGGTGTCATTATTGATTTTTTGAAGCGATGGGCTATGCTTCCATTCATTTGTCCCCATTACTTGATAGTTAACTCTATCTTTCAATATGTCTGGCTTAGGCTTGCCTTTTAAAATATAATCAAGCCAATCGTAAGCCAAATTCATCATACTAATATTAGCCACACTGTCAATTTCATAACCCATCAGGTTTTTAGCTGGTCTGCGTTGTCCACCAAAATGGTCGTATGGACCAATTATAAAATAATGATTTGCATTTTTGTTGTATTTAGTATGCAATTTAAAATATTGGATAGCTCCAATTTGTGAACCGTCATAATAACCTGTCGTAGTTAATATCGGGATATCTATTTTTGCATACTCGGCAGGAGTTGGAACAAATGATTTCCAATAACTGTCGTAAGCTGGATGAGATAACCATTTTTGAAAAATTGAATTTTGTAGTCCAGCTAAACTGTCCATTTTATTGTAGGCAATCCCACTATTGAAATAGTCAAAAGGTAAACCTCTTGGCAGAAACTTATTTTTATAGATATTGTCATTACTCCAACTTAAAATATGTGATAATGGAACATTGTTTTCCATTGGGAAATCGTACCCTGGCATTACAGCCACTTGCGGCACAATAGTTTTTAATGCTGGATGATTTTTTTTGACAGTTGCCCATTGTGAAAACCCTGTATAACTACCACTATACATTCCAACACTGCCGTTGCACCATTTTTGCTTACTTATCCAATCAATAATGTCGTAAATATCTTTCCCTTCATTTTCAAAAGGTTGATAGATTTTTAAATCTGTTCTGATACCACGAGCATATGCTACTACTCCAACATAATCCCTGTCCGCAGATTTTTTTCCAAATATTGCATCGCTTGCATCCTGAGAATAGGTTGTATAAAAAAGAATTACAGGTAATGGATTTGTGTTTGTCTTTTTTTGAACAATTATTGCAGAAATATCAATTCCACTTTTTGTCGGAATTAAAACACTGTCCTGGATTATATATATGCTGTCATTGTTTGGTTGCTGTTGCCCAAATGTTAATAAGCAAATTGTCAGCATTAAAATGGTCAAAATAAATTTCATAATTTCATTTCAAGTTTACCAATTTGTAGTGTTGTCCGTTACGCTTGCCACTAACGTATGGGGCTTTGTGCAGTGGCCGATCCGTGATTCTGGCAGCCGGGCCGCAAAAAGCCGTTTCTGGGTTAAAGTTCTTTTTTTTGATCAAATTTCTAAGAGGACGTGCCAGTCCGATATGTCGCTGGGTTTTATTCTGTCGATGAGAATATATTCTGATGGCCATTGCACAAAGCAACCATGTAAAAGCGATAGTCTGAGCCGCCTGGATTTTGATGTAGTCCAATACTTTAATATTGGCCACTAAAACTTAAATCTATGATGCAGTCTCAAACTATCACTGTTCCAAAGTTATTTATTGGCATGGACATTCACAAGAAATCATGGTCGGTACACCTGCGCACGGATCTGTTTGATCACAAGGGATTCAGTATGCCTCCTGATCCCTCAAAACTAGTGGATTACGTAACTAACCATTTTGGTGATCACGAGGTTTCCCTGACCTATGAAGCAGGATGCTGTGGCTTCACCGCCGCCCGGTACTTTCTGAACATGGGCTGGACCGTTAAAGTGGTCAACCCCAACGATGTGCCCCGGAGCGACAAACAACTGTACCAGAAAACCGATAAACTCGATTGCCGTAACCTCTGCCGGCAATTACAGCAGGATCAGCTGCACGGTATTTATATTCCCACTGAACCCGAAGAACAACTCAAAAGTCTGTTACGACAGCGCAACCAGGTGGTCAAACAACTCCGTAAGGCAAAATCACAGATTAAAGGACTCTTACTCTTTCATGGCATCCGGGTGCCGGAGGAGTTTGACAATCCCAACTGGAGTAAGGATTTTACACAGTGGCTGCAGGATATCAAATGGACCTATGCGACCGGGTCGGCCTGTATGAACAGTAAACTGCGGATACTGACCATGCTGAAAAGCGAATACCTGCAGACCAGCAATGAACTGAGGGCCTGGTGCCGTAAGCAGCACAAGACCGACTATTATCTGCTTAAAAGCATACCCGGTATTGGCGGACTGTTATCTGCCGCCATCCTGGCCGAACTGGGTGATATACGGCGCTTCAATAATGAACGCGAGTTCAGCAACTGCATCGGCGTAGTACCGGGGATCCATCAGAGCAGTGAGTCTGATAGTAAAATGGGACTGACACCCCGTTGTAAAGCCTTGTTGCGGAGCTACCTTATTGAATCAGCCTGGGTGGCTATCCGGATCGATCCGGAGATTCAGGCCTATTACCGCAAACATGCGGGCCGCAATCCTAAAAATGTAATCGTGAAAGTGGCCCATAAAATGTGCCGGCGCATCCTGTCAGTCATCAAATCAGGAACGCCGTACCAGATGAACTATAGTAAAGTAAAAAACTGAACTAAATAAATAAATTCTTTAAAACTCATCCATCTTTTATGGCATGACTACAAAACATCGGTGGTAGCATGAAAATGTCTACATCACAAAGCAGGTGGCGTGCCATTATTTCTTTTATACCATACAGTTGCTGGTGGAATGCGGGTAATCCGTATTACCACATATAGGAGCCGGAGTTTAAAGAAAATTAAAATACATTTCGCAACGTCTTTAAATGATTTAACGGCGACAGCAGTGCTATGCCCATCGACAGAATATAAAATCATTTAAATCCATTGCGACAAACTAAAAATATGTAATACCTTAGCAACCATATCAACCTCTGGGCGAACACTCCGAAAACGCTTTACATAGGAGCCCAATGTTAGCGGTAGTTTTTTAGGTATTCCTCTAAAGCATTCCTTTTTTCAGCATTCAGCATTTGAATAATATCATCAGTTTCAGTTCTGGAATAACCAATTATTGATGTTACTCCATGAAATATCGGATCAATTATTTTGGCAACGGAAATTAATTTATTACAAACTATAATTCCAACATATCTATTTTTGTTTTCGGTAGTGAATCGACCAAATATTTGACTTCCTGACTCATTAAATTTTATAGTTATTACTGACATTCTGCTACTACTGTCAAATTCGTTGAATGTTGTATCAAGATTTAGCAATGAAAGTATTGGAACCGAATCTAGAATGTAATAGTTACTTTGATTATAGAGCTGAATACCAGTTTGATTTTTCGCTTCTGATATTATTAAATAAAATCCAGAACGAATTTTAGTAGATAATGTATCAGTGCATGTAATTCTGTTTTTAATTGTATCAATGCCCGCTAAATGACTTGCATTGTTCTTACATCCAATTGCAGATTTGGAAAGTAATATTGTTATAGATAAAAATGTATAAAACTTCATCAAATATTCGATAAAATTACCGCTAACGGCCAGGGCTTTGTGCAGTGG